>MDSY01133605.1_pt1 | contig 46268 bp, 40 predicted proteins | sample 811131 | NCBI WGS metagenome assembly MDSY01 (sample SAMN05326643, study PRJNA326480) | marine metagenome | isolation source: seawater | place: Atlantic Ocean: South West | collected 2010
AAAGCCGAGGAACTTAGATTGTCAAAAAGTAATTTTTTTGCAATGACATAATTATCAAGGGTTTTATGATAATCAAGATGATCTCTGCTGACATTTGTGAAAATCCCACCTCTAAAACGAATTCCCGCAACACGGTTTTGTACTAGACCGTGTGAGCTTACTTCCATGAACACAAGCTTGCAACCTGCATTAACCATATCCGATAAATGTCTTTGAATGTCCCAAGCGTCAGGTGTTGTATGCGTCGCGGGATAATTTTTGTTGTGAATTGATATCTTCACAGTTGATATTAATCCACTTTTTACGAGATTATTTTCAAAAAGTTGATGTAATAAATTTGCTGTTGTTGTTTTTCCATTAGTTCCAGTTATGCCAATAATATTTAAATTTTCTGAAGGTCGACCAAACCAATTTCCAGCAATTATCGAATAAGCTTCAGAGGTTGATTTGACTTGGATATATGTAATTTCTGAATTCGTTTCTTTTGGTAATTTCTCGCATAGAATAGCTATGGATCCATTTGTTATAGATTCTTTAATGAAGTGATTCCCATCTTTTTTGGTTCCTAGGATTGCTATAAATAAGCTGTCTTTTTTTACGGAACGAGAATCACATGTGACACTATTAATAGCTACTAAAGTTGATCCCAGTATATCAATAATGGAAACACCGTACAGTATGTCTTTTAATAGCTTCATCCTAGTCTAATATGAATTTTTTTATTCTGGAATTCAGAATCATAACTGAGTACATTCCCATTCCCATGAAGTGTTATTTGCCATCCATTTTCTTCGTAGAGTTGAATCGCGTCTGACACTTTCCATCCTATGATATCAGGCATTTCTCCTAATTCAAGTTTTTGAACTGCGATATTGTAATTAGAGATTCTCTTCTGTTCGTTATTTTTAGCCATATGATTTATAGCGTCACCCCAATAGCCTTTAGGAGGTATTTCAGTTTGAGGTGTCATTTTATGAATTGCTATAGCGATATCTCGAAAAACGGGTGCAGCAACAATATTTGCATAATACCCTGCTGATATTTCAGGACGGTTTATAACTACAATACAGGAGTACTTTGGTGACTTTGCTGGGAAATATCCGGCAAAAGATGCTTGATAACCTAAGGTTTCTGGTTCCCAATAGTCTATTTGACAAGTGCCTGTTTTTCCCGCCATATCTAATGAATCTGTATATATATTTCTGGCAGTACCTCTTTTGACAGCTTTTTCGAGTAAATCTTGAATTTGAAGTATGTTTCTTTCTGAAGCTATTGAGGGGTGCATGACTTGTGTTTGATTGTTTTTAACCATCACCCCTTGGTCTCTAGTCCCTTCCCAAAGTGTGGGTCTCACCATTCTTCCATTATTAGCTATTGCGTTGTAAAATGTTAGTATTTGAAGGGGTGTACTCTCAATTCCATATCCGAAAATCATCCATGGTAATGTTAATCCATTCCATCTTTTATCCTCAGGATGTGGAATGTAGGGCTTACTTTCGCCGGGGATTCTAATTGCTGTAATATCTGCTAAGCCAATCTGGTACATTCGATCGATAAAATCTTCAGGTGTTTTTGAGTATTTCGAATAAATAGCCTTAACGATGCCTGTATTTGATGATAATTCTAGCGCTCTTCCCAGTGATATTATTCCGTAACCTCCTCGCTTTGAGTCTTTCACTTTTTTACCATAAATTACATATTCACCACCTCGGGTATCCATTTTTTGTGCAGTATCTACTTTCCCATCTTCTAATGCTACAAGAAGTGAGGCAACCTTAAATGTGGACCCAGGTTCTGACTTCTCCCAAACTGCATAATTTCTTAATTCGCGATAATTTGGATTTGATTTTGTTTTTCCAAGATTTGAAATTGCCTTTATTTTCCCCGTAGCAACTTCCATCACCACGACGCAACCGTGATCTGCATCATATTTTTTTAATTGATGAATAAGAGCTTTATGTGCAATGTCTTGAATTCTTGAATTTATAGTAGTCACAATATCTTGACCATTTATAGGTTGGTTTGAGTATTCGCTGTCTATTGGCTTCCATTGATCCCCGCCTAGATTTTGCATCCATCGTTTACCATTATGACCCTTTAGTGTCTCGTTAAATGAAGACTCTAAGCCTACCTGGGACGCGCGGTTATAGCCAATGGTCCTTTCAGCAAGCAGCCCTAAAGGAATTAATCTTGTATGACGCTCAAGTGTGATTAGGCCCGTTTTGTATTTATTCCCTTTAAAAAGTGGTATCTGACTTACTTGACGATAATCAGAATAGCTTAAGTCTTTAGCGAGAAGAGCATATCTCTTTTTCGTAGAAAAAGTTTTTCTTAGATACTTTTCCCAGCTTTTATTTGAACGATTTCCTGGAAGTAAACGAGATAAGGCCATACTAGTCTTGTTTATTTGCGAATTAAACCTTTGAGGGTTTACAATAGCCGCATCCCATCTCAATTCATAAACGGGCATAGATGTCGCTAATAGTTGCCCATCATTTGAATATATATTACCTCTGCTTGCTGGCACTTCGCGCTCTTGAATTACTTTTTGCCTAGCTGATGCAATTAGGTCTGGCCCAAGTGATAGTGATATGAAAAAGAGTCTACACAGTATGGTAAACGTGAAGACTCCAGTAAAAATAACTAGCCAAGCCATTCTACGAATACTAGGTTCGTATTGATTATTCATCATTAGGCTTTTTAATTGATATTGGGGCTTGACTCATCGCTATCAGACCAAGTTTCTCTGCGCGTAATTGGACCGATGATTCTTGTCCCATTTTCATGAGTTTAGATTTAGACTCTAAATATTGACTTTCTAACTCGTTTATCTCAACTGTCATTTTAGATATAGTTCGGACATTCGACTCAGCTCTATGAGCCGCCCAGATTTGAATAAGAGCTAATGCAGTTGCGTAAAGAACAAAAGGTAAATTTTTCAATATTATCGGGTGGCCAAAGAAGCTACCCCTCAATATTTCCTTAAGGGCTCCAATGCGTCTTTGGTTAAGGAATTTCATGTGGTTAATTCCTTTTTTTCCGCAGCACGTAATTTTGCTGATCGCGAGCGGGGATTGGCTAATATCTCCTCATCCCCTGGGACTATTGCTTTTCTTGTGACGAGTTTAAATGGAGTAAGGCGGTTGCCATATTCATCTCTTTCAGCCTCTCCTTTGAGTTTGCCTTCTCGAAAATATAATTTGACTCTTCTGTCTTCAAGACTATGATAAGAAATCATTACAAATCTACCTCCAGTTGAAAGCAACTCTTTACCTTCTTCAAGTAATTTTTCTAAAACTTCAAGCTCTCTATTTACAGATATTCGTATGGCTTGAAAAACTTTAGCAAAAACCTTTTCGCCTTTTCTTCCATGTGGTTCTATGATATCCAATAATTCTCTAGTAGTGAGAATTGGTGACTGAATTTGAGCGTTCAAGATAATTTGAGCTAATTTTTTTGGTCGACTCACTTCTCCGTAAGTAGCAAGTGCATGTATTAATGAGTATTCATCTATTTCCGATAGCCATTCTGCTGCAGATTGACCTGTTCTTGGATTCATTCTCATATCTAAGGGTCCATTACCGCGAATGGAAAACCCACGCTTTTCGATATCAAATTGATGCGAGCTAACTCCAAGATCTGCTAATATGCCATCTGCTTTGTCCACATTGTGCAGCTTCAAGAATCGCCTGAGATGTTCGAAATTGTGAGGGATTAAAGTAAATCTTTCATCTTCTAACTTATTCTCTAAGGCATCGGGATCTTGGTCAAATCCAAAAAGTTTGCCCTTGGGACTTAATTGCTTTAGTATTGATTTACTATGACCACCTCCGCCAAATGTTGCGTCGACATAAATCCCATCTGGATTAATGGAAAGAAGGTCTACTGACTCTTTTAAAAGGACCGGGTTATGATATGACATTAGAGTTTGGTTCTCCCATTACTTCTTCCGTTAATTTTGCAAAATCAGTATTTTCAACACTCACAGCTTTTTCATAATCTGATTGATTCCATATTTCAAGTCCGAAAGGAGTCGCGCTAAAAACAATGGTATTTTTAAGATTTGCAAAATTTATCAAATCTTTTGAAATTAAAATGCGCCCGGAAGAGTCCATTTCGACTTGTTTTATGCCAGCATGAAATATTCGAATAAACTCATTATTCCTTTGTACGAATCGATTTAATTTTTTTATCGAGTTAGTTAGATCAATCCACTCTTTCTGAGTATGTAGCTCTAAGCATTTACTAAAGACGCTTCTTTTTAGAACAAACCCAGCAGCTCCAATAGATATCAACTGTTTCTTTAGGCTAGACGGAACAGAGACACGCCCTTTCGCATCCATTTTGCATTCATATACACCTAGTAATTCCATTGTCGTTTATTATATTCTTGTATCAAAAATACCCATTTTCCCCACTATTTCCCACAAATACCCACAAAAGTTAATAACTTTTAAGGATTAGTTCAATTGCCAGTATATCAGGTAGATATAAAACAAGATGGCTATGGTCTTTGGAATGCTTATCTTCGCTCACAATTGAGTTTCAAAATTTAATTAAGATGCCAGAATTAAGAAAAGAAGGAAAATTCGAGTTCAAAATTTCCGGAGAGGGTACTCCGATTATTTTTCTTCACGGTTTGATGGGTACTTTGGGCAATTTCGATGCTCAAGTTGATTTTTTTGCAAAAGCGGGATATCAAGCTACCGTTCCTGCATTACCTCTTTACAGCATGCCTTTGGTAGCAACTAACGTAAAAAACTTAACTCGATTCGTAAAATCTTTCATGGATCATATGGGATACGAGAAGGCTTTTCTAGTCGGTAATTCGTTAGGGGGACATATCGCACTGATGATGCAAAAATTATATCCTGATAATGTTCAGGGTCTTATTCTTGCCGGGAGTTCCGGTTTGTATGAGTCTGCAATGGGAAATTCTTATCCAAGACGTGGTGATCGTGATTATATCGCAGAGCGAATTAGGGATGTATTTTATGTAAAAGAAGTTGCTACTGAAGAGTTAATTGATGAGGTATTTGCTACAGTTAATGATAGGAATAAGGCAATCAAAACCTTGGCTATTTCTAAAAGTGCTATTAGGCATAATATGGCCAATGAAATCAAAGAATTCAAGGTGCCTACATGTATAGTTTGGGGTAGACAAGATGAAGTTACACCACCTGAAGTTGCTGATAAATTTAAGAACCTCATGCCAAATTCTGAACTATATTGGATTGATGAATGTGGACACGCAGCTATGATGGAACGTCCAGAAGAATTCAATACAATAATTCAAAAATGGCTAAACAAATTACTGTCAAATTAGATCCCCCAATTAAGGCAGAATTTGTTAAATCTGCATCTCGGACTTCTGAATGTCCTAAAATTTCAGTTCCTGAATTTGCTTTTATCGGGCGATCCAATGTTGGTAAATCCTCATTGATAAATTGTTTGGCTAATAATTCTGGTTTGGCTAAAATTTCAGGTAGACCCGGAAAAACTCAGCTTATTAATCACTTTACAATGGATGCAGGATTATGGTCTTTAGTTGACCTTCCCGGTTATGGTTATGCAAAAGTTAGCAAAGTACAACGAGAGATTTTCTCTAAAATGATTAGTCATTATTTAAAGAATAGAAAGAATCTAGTTAATGTTTTTGTTTTAATTGATGGCCGACTCGAGCCTCAGAAAAAGGATATAGATTTTATTCGTAATCTGGGAGAGTGGAGAATACCGTTTTCTCTCGTTTTTACCAAACTAGATAAATTATCAAGTAGTGCATTTGGTAAAAATCAGGCGGCATTTAAGAGAAAGATGCTTCAAGAGTGGGAAAATATTCCTCCAATGTATTTAACAAGTGCAGAAACAGCTTTGGGTCGAGTTGAGTTAATTGAATCAATAAGGAAATTGACAATTGAGTTATCTCCTCTTTTATTGGAAGAAATTAATAATTCTGAAATAAGCCTAGGATAATTGAAAAATATCGTTACCCGATAAGTTTTAATTTCTCTGCGAAATATTTAGCAAAATCCCGCATATCCTCAGACATCTCGTCTTCATTGGTTGATCGTTGAAAACCGTCTGCCATGGCGAGTAAGGTTTGATGATAGAATTTCTTCATATCATCTACCATCATATTCTTAGTCCAGAGATCAATTCTTAGAGTGTCTTTAGTTTCTTCATCCCAAACAGATAGCATAAATGCATTTGCTTTTGATTTTTTGATACCTCCATCTGGAGCAGACCATTCTATACTTGTTGGGATTTTATTCACATCAAGTTCAATGTCAAGATTGATTTTTGAATTCATAAAAAAATATTTAAGGTCTGTAGCCAGATTTCTGAAGGATCAAATTTACGTTGTCGTCAGCCATAATTTCTGATAAATCTAGTTCGGGGTTTTGAGACCAATAGTTTTGAAGAATTCGCCAACCAAACCAAGCTCCTGCTTGTCCTGGGATCATTTGATCATTTGAAGTTGTAAATGCACTAAATGGAGCAGGTTCAATGAGTTTTCTTTTTAAATCAAAAGAGTTATCAAAAAGCCATTTCTTTTTTAATAATATTTTCCATAGAGAAACTTCATTATCAATCATGAATTGATTTTGAATAACATTCATATTTAGTGCTTTTTGAGCTTCAGATTCACCTAAAATAGTTTGAAGAAATAATATACTTTTCCCTGAATTGATCATTTTAGCTAACAATGATGAATTGTTTTGAATTCTTGGTATGTGATATTTACTTAATGAACGGAATAGTTCAATAATTACTTGATCCGAATCATGCCTTGGAAGCTGATACTTTGCCTCTCGAGCATATAGGGGATGATCCCTTCCTAGATATCTGTCCCATGGAATAAAAAAATGCATTGGCCCCTCAAGTATCCAAAACTTTTCATTTCGACTTATGTATGTATAAATATCAAATTCTTTTGCTTTATCCTGATATCTCAATTTATATTGAGATATACCATAGTTCACATCCGATCTAAATGCCTCAAGAGGCATACGAGACTTTAAAGCATCTTTAAATAGGGCTTGAACTTCTGGATCTAACAAATAGGGGGGGAGATCTTTCTTCCAGTTAGAGGAGCTATCAGAATCAAAGAAAATTGCGGGATGTCGATATTGCATTTGCTCAAGCTTTTTAAACATATTAATCGAATCTAAACCTAATACAGAATCTGAAAAATGAATAATATTTACTTGATTTTTGAGAGTCGGTCCAGGGATTTGTTCCCATGGATTCACTTGACAAGAATTTAGTGAGACTATTATGCCAAATAAGAGTATTATTTTTGAAAAAAATTTAAACATCACATCAAAAGTACTTATCTGAAAATGAACCTTAGCCAAATTGATAAACATATAGTAAGTTGGCTATCTGATTATGCCAAGTCTTCTGGAGTAAGGGGATTTATTGTTGGAGTATCTGGAGGTGTCGATTCAGCATTGACATCTTGCTTATGTGCTTCAACTCAACTTGAAACCCATTTATTAGAATTGCCTATTCATCAGACGATGAGCCAGTCTGTGAGAGCATCTAATCATATGAAAAAATTAAAAGAATCATATAGTAATGTGAAGATTGATCAAATAGATTTGTCCACAGTTTTTGATACGTTTGTTTCAACATTAAAACTTAATAAAAATTATAATACTGATCTCTCACTTGCAAATGCTCGAGCTAGAATACGCATGACATCCTTATATGCATATGCTCAAAACCATGATTTACTGGTTGTTGGAACTGGAAATAAAATTGAAGATTTCGGAGTGGGATTTTACACAAAATATGGAGATGGGGGCGTAGATATAAGTCCAATTGCTGATTTATTTAAATCTGAAGTATTTGAATTAGCAAAATATAAAGGAGTTTCTCAAACTATTTTAGATGCAGCTCCCACAGACGGTCTGTGGAAAGATGAAAGAAATGATGAAGATCAAATTGGAGCAACTTACCCAGAACTAGAAGTGGCCATGAAATGGATCATCGAAAGGAATTGGAATCCTTTAAAAGATGATGTAAAAAATATTTTAGAAGGCAATCTTAAAACGAGAGAAAAAGAGGTATTGCTTCTTTTTCTTGAATTTCATCGATCAAACAGTCATAAGATGCTGCCCATTCCTGTTTGTAAAATTCCTAAATCTTACAGAACAGCGAATGAAAATTCTATCAATTAAATTTTAACGGTAAAATTTCACCATTACAGGCGCTGGGTTGAGCGATCTTTAGAATATGACTAAGGGTGGGCGCTATGTCCTTTACATTAATTCTTTCAGTATGTTTTTCTGGAGAGTCAAATATTCCCCCAAAGAAAATAATAGGCACATGCGTATCATACGTATATCCTGAACCATGTGTGGTGCCTGTTTTGTAATAAGCTATCGAACCGGGATAAAGAGAGTAAAACACTTGTCCACTTCTTTTGTCAGATCCGTTTTTACGCATTAATGCAAAAGGTTCTGAAGCTTCTCGAATTTCAGACTTTGTCCATGATTCAGAAATTGCTGGATGTTTTAATAGCGCATCACGAACAATTTTCTGCATGCTTTCAGTGTTATCATTTTCTTGAATATAAACTTGCTCGTTTGAAAAATTTAATATCAATTCAGAAGGCACCCCAGCATTTAAAATTAATTCTCTAAATTCTGATTCTAAGTCTGCGGGCGCCATCCAATCCACTGGCATACCATCTATTTTCGCTTGACTGGGATTGTCAGCAGCTCCATGGTCTGCTGTTAAAACAATGATAAAATTATCTTTACCCACATTTTTATTTAAATAATTAAATAATGTGTCAAGCTGACGATCTAATCGCAAATACATATCCATTGTTTCATGAGACCTAATACCCGTGCCATGTCCAATGTAATCTGTCGCAGAAAAACTAATAGCTAGCACATCTGGAAAGCGATTCTCGTGTATTCCTAGTTCTTCTTTTTTTAAAGCCTCTAGAGCAACGTCGAGTAGTATTTGATTACCCTTAGGCGTAGTTTTAAATGCTTCAATCCCTGTAGTGTCGGAATTAAAAAGTAATGATAAATCATAAGGAAAATCAGCTGTTCGAGCTCCTCGCGGAATGCGTTCAAACTCTGTAGAGTTTTCCTCGGGATAGTTGTTTTTGTCCAGTAAGTAGTCCCATTGACCATTCATGTATGATTTAAGACTATTTTCCTGATTAAAATTAATAAGCCATTTGGGTAATGATGACATATAATAGCTACTTGAAATAAATCCGGATTTATCTAACCAGAATGCTGCATCTCCATAATGACCTGCAGCACAAATTGCTCCGCGATCTTTCAAAGAAAATGCAAATACTTTAGATTTTCTGTTACTGGCCCATTCGAGTTCATCCGTCCAAGTTGTACTATGAATATTTTTAGGACTTCTTTTAGCATATTTAGATAAAGTTCCAATTGGTAATACATCTTGATCTTCCAAACAATAAACTGTCTTTCCTATGCTTGGAACATACCAATCATTTCCAATAATGCCATGAAACCTAGGGTCTGTACCAGTATAAATACTTGCATGACCTGGAGCTGTATAAGTGGGGGCATGGGTGTAATGAGCATTCCAAAATATTTCACCATCCTCAAGTAGAGTTTTAAAACCGCCGTCATAAAGGTGAGAATACCTAGTCAAATAATCTGCCCGCATTTGATCAACTACAATAGATACTACGAGTTTAGTTTCTGATATAGACTGGGACATTATTGTCAATGAAGTAAAAAATGTAAAAAAAATTTGCAACAGTTTTTCCATAATGACAAGTTACGGTTCTATTTTACCCAATTCCTTTTGAAGAGAAGAACTTTTTCCTACTGCTTTTTCCCAAACGATAAAAGAATTATCTAATTTCTTTTTTAGTTCCTCATAATTTCTAAAAAAATCGGGATCTTCAGACATCTTTTTAAATTCTATGGGGTTAGACAAAATATTCTCCAGAGAATCTAGTTCATTTTGAAAATTCTCATATGTGTTTTGAGCAAGTTTTTCTAATTTTTCTGCATTTTTTAGATCCTTCTCAATTCTTTTTAATTCATTTTGTGATTCCCGTTTATTTTTTATTTTTTTCCCTGATTTTGCAACTGGTTTTTCTTGTAACCCTAATTCTACTTGTCGCATATTCTGCATTTTTTTCTGATTTAGGAAGTATTCTATGCCTCCCAAGTGCTGTTGAATTTTACCATCTTTAAATTCGTAGGTTATATCCGCTAAATCAGATAAAAACTCTCTATCGTGAGATACCACAATCAGTGTGCCATCATAGTTTGCTAAAGACTGTTTTAAGACATCTTTAGCTTGCATATCTAAGTGATTTGTTGGCTCATCCAGAATCAAGAAATTAATGGGATTTAACATCAATTGACATAATGCAAGCCGGCCTCTTTCGCCACCAGAAAGAACAGAAACCTTCTTACTGACATTATCTCCGGTAAACATGAAATTTCCAAGCATTTTTCGAGCAGAACTTCGCATTTCTTCAGGTGCGGAATCTTCAATTGTTTCCAGAACATTTTTAGATCCATCTAAAGCTTCAGCTTGATTTTGAGCATAATAACCTAATGAGATTTGATGTCCCAAATCAATGGAACCGTTGAAGTCTAAATTTTCTGCAAGAACTTTGACAAGTGTTGATTTGCCTTGGCCATTTTGCCCAACAAAAGCTATCTTTTGCCCTCTAACGATTTCCATATCAACACCTTTGAGAACATGCTTTAATCCATAATGTTTGTGAATATTAACGAGTTTAGCGACAACTTTCCCAGAACGTGGAGCTGGAGGAAACTTGAATCTCATGTTACGCGTATCTTCTTCATCTACATCGATACGATCAATTTTATCCAATTTCTTTATTAAACTTTGCGCAAACGATGCTTTAGAGGCTTTATATCTAAATCGTTCTATTAATTCCTCTGTCTGTTTTATCTCTTTTGCTTGGTTAGCTTTTGCTTGCCTTTGTTTTTCTCTAATTTCTTCCCTGAGACTCAAATATTTATAATAAGGACATGGGAAATCATAGCTTTTACCTAAAACAATCTCTAAAGTTCTAGTCGTTGCATTGTTAAGAAATGTTCTATCGTGTGAAACAAGAATAATAGCTTGCGGGCTATCTGCTAAAAATTGCTCCAGCCACATTATTGATTCAATATCTAAATGATTTGTGGGCTCATCTAATAGAAGAACATCATTATTCTGCATTAATATTTTGGCTAATTCAACTCTCATTTGCCAACCGCCAGAAAATGATGCAAGAGACTTATGGAAATCACTTGCCAAAAATCCAAGACCGATAAGGACTTTTTCCATTTCTGCTTGGTATGTATAGCCACCAAGCATTTGATAGGTTTCTTGATTAGAAGATAGTTTATCAATTAGATCCATATAAGCAGAACTTTCATAGTCTACTCTCGTTTCGAGTTCCTTAGTCTGGTCTTGCATTTTAGACTCAAGAGCTTGTATCTCTTTAAAGCTAGATGCAGCTTCTTCCCAAATGGTATTCTCTGCCGAAGGCGGAATATCTTGAGTTAAGAAACCAATTTTGAAATCATTTGGGAAGGATATCTTACCTGAATCAATGGAGATGTTTCCCGCGATAAGGCTTAATAGAGTAGATTTGCCAGCACCATTTCGACCGACGAGCCCTATTCTTTCTCCAGGGTTGATTTGAAATGATATGTCCTTGAAAAGATCTGTTCCTCCGAAGGCCAGACCAACTTGATTTACACTTAACATTGGGATGACAAAAGTAACAAACCGAATTCATCTTAATGCTAACTTTATTTATTTAAATCTTAATTATTTTTTGACTTAAATCATATCTGATTTTTCAAAATTTTATCTCTGTTAATATTTTAATGTTGTGACCAAAGTAGAGAGCTATAGTAAGGGGAGGTCAATGCTCCTCTCGAACCAAGACCATTCAGAAACCCCACATTGGGATATTCTTTGTGCCACCCAAAACAAATTCTCCTATCTTTCATCGTAGGTCTTAGACCGGACCAGTGGTTGACAATTCTAAAGTCATCTCGAAACCAATAGGATAAATCCTGAATCAAGGAGTCTTTTCCAGTTACGGAAGGACCGGTTTGAAGATCCTTTCGGTTGAATGTGGCGCCAATTGTGTATTTATTCTCATTTTCTTTTAAAAGAAAAGTATTTCTATGAACCGGAAAATCAATATGAGTATTAGTAGTTTCAATTATTAAACCTTCTCCTTTTGTTGGACTAAATTGAAGAGGTTGAAATATCTTCTGTGTCCACTTTGCTCTTAGGCCTTCAGCTAATAGTAGCCCATCAAATTTTCGGCCATTTACAATCACTTCGCTTTTAGATAAAAATATACTTATAACTTCTTGATTTAAGACGTTATGTTTTTGGCTCAGCCAATCTCGAATTTTACTAAGATAATTTTTAACATCAAGTCTTTGGCTATTTTCTACAGTTCCCATCCCTAGAGCACTTATGGATTCGTGGGGGTCTTCAATTCTTCCAATATATTTTTTGAGATTTGAATCCTTCCCTAATGATTTCCAGTTATTTATTTCATCAGAATTATATAGAATTTCTCTAATAGGGTTCTTTAGCAATAGTTGCTTCTCAAATAAATCTTCTATTTCTGAATAGAAAGTATTGCAGTGATTTAATAAAACATCAGATTTGTCAAAAACAGTTCTGTTTTTTAAAACTAAAGGATTAATTATTCCTATTGCTACTCTAGATGCAGTATTGTCCGAATTTAAATCAAAACATGTAATCTTATGACCGAGATTATCAGCTTTATAGGCAAGTGCAGATCCCGCTAATCCCTGACCTATTATTGCGAAATGCATATTTAAAAATTAAAAGGCCGCAATTTGCGGCCTTTTAAAATAACAATATTATTTTTTTGGGTTAAAATTGCCAAAGGTCGTGTTCGTAATTCCTTAGATTTTCACGAATCCGTTTGGATTCTAAGAGTTGCTCCATTGGTCTATTTTGTTTATAGTCATCAATAGTCCGGTCATAAACATTGTCTTCTTTAAAGACTACTGAATTAAAATATCTCATTTGCATGATCTGATCAAATGTCAATCTTCTGGTATTATTATCCGGATTATAGGCGATATTTGTTGAAAGCGCCTGACGCGCATCAGGAAACCATATCCAAAAAATATTATATATTTCGGATGTAGAGGGATCTTTTACTACTGGTGAAATACCTAAAATTCTATTTTTCATCTCACCCCTTTGCTTGTCAAAATACCAATCAGACTTCAACTCCCATGCTACGACATTGGGTGCTTTCAACTCTATTGAATCAATTGCAAGAAGGATACTTGGATCATCAGGGTCAGTAAGAGAGTCTACTCGGAAAATAATCTCAGCGACTTCTTGATTGCTTAAGGGTAGTTCAAATAGATCATCCCTGAAAACTTCTACAATACTGCCTTCAACAAGGATCGCATCTTTTAGAACATCAAACATTGATTTTCTATCCGGGAGGGGAACTACTGGGTAATAAAGTGGATGATTTAACTTTTCTTGAACTTGTATTCTTTCCCAATGACGAGTTGCCCACATCATATCATCTTGTCTGAGAAAAGGGTAGGGAACGACTCTAGTATTTGAATAGTGTATATCACCTTTTGGCACTAAACCGTCATCTTCTGGCGATATAACTTGACTCCAAACCGTGCTCGAAGCCACAAAGAAAAAAACAATGAGAAAATTTTTCATAATTATTGAACGTCAATTGAAACAATACCTACTCGGGAAATTCTAGCGCCTTTTGCTGTTTTCGCGATGATCTTACGAATTTGAACACTACTCCCAGGGCGTAATTTTTGAATAAGTGGTTTAGCCTTAGAGGGTATTTTATCACCTTTGACTTGCATAGGAGGTTGTCCATCCATCTTAAGTTCAAATGAGACTACTGTTAATGGCAAGTCAAAAGGAAAGTCTTGATACTCCGCTTCAACTTTTCCTTTACTCAATAAACTGGATGACATTACTCCTTGGGTTTTTTTAAAGACAGAACCTACAGCTTGAGGTAATCCCTTAATTCTGAATAATTTTGATCCGGCTCGACGTAATTTTCCATTTTTCTCTTTCACAGAGACAGAAATTTTAATTTCCTTACCCTTTATTTTGGTTATATCAGCATTATATTTCCCATTACTTCCTCTTACTCCAGGGCCGTTCACTACTATATCGGTGGGAGCTACTCCTGGTACTGAAATCTCTAATGGGTTAATTACATTTCGATAAAGGACATTCATTTTTGAAGGAGAAATCACAACGCTTGGTGGCGCTACGGTGTAAACCACATCATATGTGTAAACGCGATCATCTCCTGGTAAAGTCATACTTCCGGTTAGGGTTTTAGAACCTATGCCCTTAGCAGGGAAACGGATCTTGCCCACACCGTCAACTATCTCTTCTGGAATGATATCAGTAAACTCGGGTTGGTTTCCACTGTTATAAGCTGCTAAGAATACATCAGCTTCATAAATCTCACCCTGAGTTATATATGTGCTTTTGGGCATGACAACAGCTCGTACGCCGTCAAATTTTAGCGCAGAGGCGTCAATTTGACTGTAAAAATACTCAGCAACTCTAGCTTCCATTCGTCTCACTTTAGACTGAAGGTCAGTAATAAATGGTATAACGCCAGCAAGGGGGAGGTCTGCGAAAGTGGCTGTTTCCCAAGTCTCTTTCTTTTTACCAGTTCTTACATCACTAAAGTCAAATGCCTGATTTATTTCTCCGATAAGTTCTTCGGTAATCGGCGAAGGATTTGCTTCAACTTCAGCAATGAGATACTTACGATACTCTGTTAATCTTTCTTTGATTTCTTTTGCCGCCCCTTGTCCACCAACACTTTTATCGTTTAACATATAGTTATTCGATACACTTCTATTATCTTCTCCCTTTAACCGATTGTCGTCAGCAGTATCTATTCCGCCAGTTTCCTCAATCATATCTTTTCGAGCTTTTACAAGCAATGATTCAACTGAATTGGATTTTGTTCGAAGAACTTTAGCTCTTTCATTAAAAGGCACCGCTCGTTCATTCTCGGATACTTGAGCTTCGATACCAGCGTAAATAGTCTTAGTTCCCTCTTCAACGGTCTTTACAGTTGCAGACATTCCTACATCAAGTTTATGTAAAACCTTGAGAATGTCTTTGGAGACATTCAATGCTAACATAGCTGTCAACACCAAATACATCATGTTGATCATTTTTTGACGGGGAGAAAGAGATCCTGAAGCCATTTTGTTTTATTCTAAGAGATAATTAACTTGTTATATTTTGAATATCAGAAAGTTAGTGATTATTAGCTTTTGCCACTCATTGCTGAAAGCATATTGCCATAAACATTATTTAGTTGGGATAAATTTCCTGAAAGTTTTCCAACCTCTTGAGCTAAAGTTTCGGACTCATTCATTGAAGATCCAAGTTTTTCCATTAAGCTATTTTGAATTTCAACTTGGCTCGTAGTATTCTCTAACTGAACTGCATAAAGAGCGTTCAAAGCTTCCATGTTTTTTGCTGCACTGTTTAATTGATCGCTGTAAGCAGAAGTCGCTCCAGCTGCATCTGTTGCAGAATTTAAAGATGAAGCCGTATCGCTTAATTGACGCATTCCATCGCCCAAACTAGTCAATAATTCTGGTCCAATTTTAGCTTCTTCCATCATTTTATCTAACTCTTGAGTAACAGTTCCACGGCGACCCTTTCCTTCGTTTGGATCTAGCGTTGATAATTCCGGGTATACTATTGACCAATCAAAGTCTTTTGACGGTGACTCAAAAGCTGAGATGAAAAATATTACAGCTTCCGTTGTTAAGCCAATAATCAACATAAAGTCAGCTCCTGGAAGGTGAATGATTTTAAAAAGCGCACCCATAATTACAACTGCTGCTCCCCAACCATATAATTTCGACATGAAGTTTTTAAATCGCTTGCCATCTACGTCTATTAATGCCATCTTATTTCGGTTTAGTTAATTATTAATTTGATTAAATATTGAAATCTTTCTAAGGTTAAAAGTCTCGAGCATCTCGACCTAAGAAACTTTGCACTGTGCGAAATCCAATATAGGATTTATTTGTATCTTGATATTCGTATTCTCTTGAACTTACCTGAAGGTATGCTGCAATATCTTTCCAGGATCCACCACGAATAACTTTTCTTTTCATAGTTTCTGGGTCATTCTCGTCAGCATTATATTTAAAGTCTGGGTTGAAATCTCCAACGTAATAATAACTAGCTTCATCCCATGCTGTACTTGTCCATTCTGCGACATTCCCCGCCATGCAGTATAGACCATATCCATTGGGTTCATAAGAAGTGGCTTTTACAGGATGGAAGCCCCCGTCAGAGGTTAAATTTCCCCTAGAAGGTTTGAAATTTGCTAAGAAGCAGCCTGCGCTATTGGTTGTGTAAGGACCACCCCATGGATAAGTTGTTAATTCAAATCCACCTCTGGCTGCATATTCCCATTCTGATTCCGTTGGTAACCTAAACTCACTTTCTTGAAAATCATTGTTCTCTTTGAGATAATCGTTTCTATATCTTGTACGCCAGTTGCAAAAAGCCATGGCTTGCTTCCAATTGATTCCAACTACTGGATAGTTATCATAAGCAGGATGCCAAAAATAGCTATCATGCATTTGCTCATTGAATGAATAAGTGAAATCCGCAAGCCAGACTAATGTATCGGGATAGACATTAATTGTCTCACTTTCAAAAAAACTTGATCGATCAGATATACTTTGACCATCTTTTATGTAGTCTTTATAGTTATATGTCATTCCATCTGCGTCCGCATCGGTGAAATCCATATTTGCTCGGTTCGATTTTTTGGCAGCTTTTTGCTTGTCAATCCAAAAATATAAATAATTCAATTGACGAGAATCTAACATTCGCCCCCCGAGATATCGTTCTTCAGGCGCTAAATACATTGTCTCAAGAACCTCTGTATATTCGATTGAAGGGAATTTTTTAGTGTCCCAAGTTAATTTTCTACTCCAGTCTAAATGTGATTGCATTGAGTCTGGATACTCTATTCCTACATATTCTTCAAAATATGTAGGGTTTTGCAGATCAGCATAAGAGATATATTCATATTCTTCAACTAATCCTTCAGCGAGTCTGTATCGCAAAATAGAATCCCTTACCCAATGAACAAATTGCCGATACTCATTATTTGTTATCTCTGTTTCATCCATGTAAAACGAAGAAACACTTACAGTTTTCGTGGGAGCTGTAAGGGTTGCAGGAATATCAACATCCGCATTTCCAGCATTAAATGATCCTTGAGGAATGTATACCATTCCATATGGGTCTGATGGGTAAAAGTCTGCCCGATTCTGGACTCCAACTAACTCGCCATGGTTTGAGCCAGAGCAAGAAATCAAAAGACTAATGATCCCAAGGGATATAAATTTATAAGTGCTAACGAATTTTTTCATAGGAATAATATCTTATCACAAAAAGTTTGCCAATTTACAAAAATCTAATGTTTCTATAGCTTCCTTGAATGCGAGGCGGCACTTCAATATTGAAACTATAGTTGAGAAATATCTCATGACTGCCTCCACTGTATGCAGAAAGGGACGATGTAGTTATGTCGTAAGAGTAGGCTAGTCTTAGGGAAGGGAGAATTTGATAACCCGCCATTATACTTAGGGCATCTTGATTTCTATAACCGAGGCCCCCATATATTTTTTCTTGGATTAGAGCATTTATGTTAATATCCATAGAAATATTGGAGTTAAGATCTGATTTCATTAAAATATTTGGGGAAAGCACTAAATCAAGATCCCTAAATGGAATGTTAATTCCTCCAGTTAAGTAGTAGTGTAATTTGCTTTTGAAGGCTGCTGTAGCTCCTAAATTCGCTTCACTTTGTAATAGTCTACTAGTTGACAAGCCACCATACCAAAGGTCTGTGGAGTAATAGGCTCCGAAATTCATTTCAGGAGTCATTGCAGTAGCGTTAGGGGCAAAAATAGATGGGTCACTGGAACCACTAGTCCCATCTGGATAAATCCATTGCGCAGCTTTTACATTTTTATTTTTAAAGTCCACAGAAAGTCCTATTCCCAGCTTCCCAGGGCCTAGTTCTAATTGATAGGCATAACCTACTGCCGCAGCAATATCCTGAAAAAACCCTATTTGATCATTAACGATATTAACTAATAAGCCACCATGTAAAATTTTTAATGGAATGTCTGCGTTAATATTTTGACTCGTCGGAGCATTTTCAAATCCAACCCATTGAGATCTATGTCCAATATTAAGATTAATAGAACCTGCATTGCCAGCAACTCCTGGATTGAAACCAACTTGATTGTGATAATACTGAGTGTATTGCACATCTTGTTGAGCTGCAATTGTTCCAGTAAAAACAATGTATAAAGTGGTGAAGAAAATTCTACGAGTTTTCATTTAATGCTGATTGGAGGCTAAAAATAAGAAATTAAATGCCACCATAAAGCGAATTTGATAAACAAAATGAATTATTCCCATTGATAACATTAACCACTCTATATTGATTTTTGAATAGCTTTCCAGTATCTATCTGGTATTTCCCCCTCTCGTGCGGCATTATAATCATCAATAGAACAGGGGATTAGGCTATTTTTGGCATCTTGTCCAGGGTGAGCTGGTATTTCTATCCACCACCTTTCTGACCATGGTGATTTATAAAAAATAATTTCTTGATCTAGCCCATCTGTTAGTACTGTAAATTTGGTATAATCGGTTTTTGCTCGAAAAGGATAGTCTCCCTTTCTCCAGTCAACTCCGTCAAAGAAGTACCAAATACTTTGGGCCAGGAGTTGCGCATTCTGAGTACTACTCTCCAACCTTGGATTAAAATCAAATAATCCAGTCGCCGAGAGTTTATCACTCATTCCTGCATAACGCATCGCTGCGCAAAACTCTTCTCCGGTAAGACCATTTGGTGTAGGTTCAGATTGACCTGGTGCATCTGCCATTCTAATTACATGATTGTTAAAAACAACAACATCTGCATCTCTCATCAAGGGCTCAATTAGATGAATTTTACCTCTAATTTCTCCGAGTCTGTAGGTGCTAAAATGCATACGCTCAAGGAGGCTAATTATTTGCTGAGGAACATAATAAGTTTGATGACCTATGTGAGATAAATTATAAAGTCGGTATGGTTTAGAAGTTAGAATATGACTTAGATAGTTATCTGAATTCAATTCTTTTTCATCTGATTCTAGAGAAATTCTACTATCTAAAATTGTTGCGTTAATGGTTTGTTCTAGCCTAACGAATGCTCGATAAATAGCAAAGCTCAAATCTGAACTTCCCCCAATTATAAAAGGTATGGAGTTGTGTCGGATCACCTCTACGCAAACCTCCTCAAGAGCAGCTATTGTATCTACAATATCTCTTCCCGGAATTATATCGCCTATATCTGCAATATTAATCTCCCATGAACCTGGATAAAGCGAGTAAAGTTGTTTTCTAATGGCATTACACGCGTCACTGCTTCCCTTATGTTTTGGACTTGATCGATCCTCAGGAACCCCTATAATGGTTACCCTATTGCTTCTTAAATCTGGAAAATTTGATTCTTCTGTGTAAATATTTAAGCTCTCTGCAAGCGATCCAGGTTTAAATCTTCTAAGTAAATCTTGCGATATTGGATTGAGAACTTCTTGCCACATGCTCTATGATTTTTTCGAGGATTTTTTCGCTGATCGTTTGGATTTTTTGGCAGGGGCTTCCTCTATTATTTTTAACGAAGTTTCGAGAGTTAGGGACTCTGGTTCAATATCTTTTGGAATCTTAAAATTGCCTTTGTTGAACTTAATGTAAGGGCCAAAACGACCTTTTCTTATTTCAATAGTTCCATCTGGGCCTTCAAAAACAGCTAATTGTGCTGCTGCATCTGCGGCAGCCTTAGCGACAATAAGTTCAATGGCTTGATCTTCAGAAACATTAAATGGGGTAATCTCAGGGGGGAGGCTAACAAAGTTACGTTTGACTTGAACATAAGCCCCGAATCTGCCATTATTAGCTATAATGTTTTCTCCATTATAGGTGCCCACTATTCTCGGCAGGGCTAAAAGAGGCAGGGCATTTTCAAGTGTTACTGTTTCCAATCCATATTCTTTTGGAAGTCCAACAAACTTAGGTTTTTCTTCGTCAGATGTCTCTCCTACTTGAATAACTGGACCAAATTTTGCGAGTCGGACATAAATATTTTTTCCTGATTCAGGATCAATTCCTAAAGTACGTTGGCCGCTTTCTCTTTCTGCATCCCCAGCTTTGCCAACCAAAGGACTAAAATCTGAATAAAAGTCTGATAATACCTCCGTCCATGGGGCCGAACCTGTTGAGATTAAGTCAAAATCACTTTCCATTTTTGCGGTAAACTGATAATCCATGACAGGTGCAAAATGCTGATTTAAAAAATCTGTCACCAAGTTTCCTAAATCTGTGGGAACCATTTTGCCCTTGTTAGATCCGGTATTCTCTTTTATTTGTTCCCAATTCCATTTTTTATCAGAAAAGTTTCCTTTGGAAAAAGTACGCTCCATTCCTTCAGAATCTCCTTTTTGAACATATCCTCTTTTTTGAATTGTCGTTATTGTAGGCGCGTAAGTTGAAGGTCGCCCAATCCCAAGTTCTTCCATGGATTTAACGAGAGTAGCTTCAGAAAAACGTCCTGGAGGTCTTGTGAACCTTTGAGTTGCTGTAGCAGAAATTAAGTTAGTAATTTCACCTTTTTCTAAATTTGGCAGGATACCAGAATTATCCTCATTCATATTCTCTTTGTATACTTTTAGAAAACCATCGAAAGAAATCATTTCTCCTTTAGCAACAAACTTAAGACCGGAATCATTTTCTATTTCGGCGGTTGTTCTTTCTAGTTTGGCATCACTCATTTGAGATGCAAGAGTCCTTTTCCAAATGAGATCATAAAGTTTTTTCTGCTGATCATCATTTCCTCCTGTGCTTTTGGACATATGAGTCGGTCTTATAGCTTCGTGAGCTTCTTGTGCTCCTTTAGCTTTTGTGCTATACTTTCTTACCTGAACATATTGATGACCATAATTTTCTGATATCACTGCAGTCGCATCATTAATAGCGTCTTCTGAGAGGTTTACGGAATCTGTACGCATGTAAGTAATCAATCCAGATTCATAAAGGCCTTGGGCTAATGACATCGTTCGATTCACTTGATAACCTAGCTTTCTTGAAGCCTCTTGTTGAAGGGTACTAGTCGTAAATGGTGCCGATGGTTTTCTACTTGCAGATTTTTTTTCAAGATTAGTAACCTTAAACATATTTGCGTTTAAGCTTTTAAGCATAGGTTCAACACTTTCTTCGTTTGGAGCGCTTTTACTTAATTCCGTAATGAATGATTCGCCTTTTGAATTTGAAAAATTCGCATTAATCCGAAAATCACTTGAGCTTTGAAAAGACAGAATTTCTCTTTCTCTTTCAACAATTAGTCTGACAGCGACTGACTGAACTCGCCCTGCACTGAGTCCTGCTCGAACTTTTTTCCAAAGGACAGGGGAAAGGTCAAACCCGACAATTCGATCCATGACTCTTCTTGCTTGTTGGGCATTAACAATCCCCATATCTATTTTGCGAGGTTCTTCAATAGCTTTCGATATTGCTTTTTTTGTTATTTCATGGAAAACAATACGATTTGTTTTTAATGGGTCTAGTTTTAATGTTTCTGCTAAATGCCATGCAATAGCCTCTCCTTCTCGGTCTTCATCGGAAGCAAGCCAGACGATTTCACTATCCTTAGCGAGTTTTTTCAATTTGCTAACAATATCTTTTTTATCCTTGCTTACAACATATGATGGAGAAAACATATTTTCTCTATCCACATTATCTAGGTCACGAATATGACCAAAGCTTGATTCCACTTTAAAGTCTGGACCAAGGAATTTTTCAATAGTTTTAGCTTTTGCAGGTGATTCGACGATTACTAGGTTCTTAGGCATAAGATATTTTTTTCTGAGCGCAAAGTAATGGAAGCATTTCCATAAAATTGTATAAAATCATTCGCTGACATTTTGTCACTTTTGCATCAAAGTACTTATTTTTGTAAAATGAAGACAACAGAAAGCCGAGGAAAATTACTGGACGAAGTTAGACAAGGTGAGCCATTAATAATGGAAAATTCCGGTACAGGTAAGAAACTCTATCTGGAATCATATGGTTGTCAAATGAATTTTTCGGATAGCGAAATTGTGGCTTCTATCTTAACTAAAGATGGATATGAGACTACTACAAAGGTTGAAGAGGCTGATTTAGTTCTGCTCAATACATGTTCTATTCGCGACAAGGCGGAACAAACGGTAAGGAAACGACTAAAAAAACTAAACAGTATTAAAAAACAATCTCCGCAAATGAAAATTGGGGTTCTTGGTTGCATGGCTGAAAGAGTAAGAGAGAAGTTTTTTGAAGAAGAAAAGCTTGTGGATCTTGTTGTTGGACCTGATGCTTACAGAGATTTACCAAATTTACTAGTTGAGCTAGATGATGGGAGAAATGCTGTAAATGTTTTGCTCTCAAAAGAAGAGACTTATCACAATATAGAACCAGTCAGACTAGGAGGTAACGGAGTTTCCGCTTTTGTATCAATAACTCGCGGTTGTGACAATATGTGCACTTTTTGTGTGGTGCCGTTCACAAGAGGGCGGGAGAGAAGCCGTGACCCTCAGACTATTGTGGATGAGATCATAAATCTCTCAAAAAATGGTTACAAGGAGATTACTCTTTTAGGTCAGAATGTTGATAGCTATTTGTGGTACGGAGGAGGGTTGAAAAAAGACTTCCAGAAGTCAAGTTCAATGGCTCAAGCTGCAGCTTTGAGATTTGCAGATCTATTAAAAATGGTAGCTAAAGCAGTTCCGGAAATGCGAATTAGATTTTCAACCTCTAATCCACAGGACATGGCTGATGAAGTTTTACATGCTATTGCTGAACATGATAATATCTGCAATTACATTCATCTTCCAGTTCAAAGTGGAAGTAGTCGAATACTTAAAGCGATGAATAGAGGACATGATCGTGAGGAATACATCGAATTAATTAAAAGGATAAAAAAAATAATTCCAAACTGCGGTATTTCGCATGATATGATCACTGGTTTTCCTGGGGAAACAGAGGAAGATCATGCTGAAACTTTGAGTTTAATGGAATTAGTCAAGTATGACTTTGGTTATATGTTTTTTTACTCGGAAAGACCGAACACTTTTGCTGCTCGGAAATTGGAAGACGACGTCCCTCTGGAAATAAAAAAACGGAGACTTTCTGAAATAATTGAATATCAACAAAGGCACAGTAAAGAAAACTTATCAAAATATTTAGGTCAAACTTTTCAAGTGCTAGTCGAGGGAAAATCAAAAAAATCTGAAGATGATTTATTTGGAAGAACTTCTCAAAATAATGTGGTTGTATTTCCAAAAAAGAATTTTCGCCCTGGAGACTTTGTAAATGTTACAATAGAGAGAGCCACATCTGCAACGCTAATAGGTGTATCTATCTAAAAAAAATAAAAATTATGAATAAGTTTTTCTTTTGGATATTCTTATTGTTAGGGTCAAGTATATTTTCTCAAACAAGACTTCCGGACGGAAGTTGGGAGGACAAGGAATTGTCTTTTGATATTATCTATGAAGAGATAAAAGAGAATGGGTTTTTAGAGTTATGCATATCGAAAAATGGATTTTGTGTTGAAAATCTAACTATTGGATTTACAATCGTAATTTTTGATAAAATGGGTAAAGAGATATGGAATTCGCTTTGGACAGGCAGGAATATGGATTTAAATTTTGAAAGATCATTTCCCGAGGCCAAAGAAATTTTAATTGAAGCTGGTGCTCCTTTCGTTATTAATAAAATTTCTGGGACAAGAATTAGAACAGGCCATCCCTTAAAACTGTATAAAACTTTAAAGTGATGAATATTCAAGAAATTAAGCAGCGTTTCGGCATTATTGGAACTAATGAGGTTCTTGATCGTGCTATTTTTAAGGCTATGCAGGTCGCTCCAACTGATATTTCAGTTTTAGTTACGGGAGAAAGTGGGGTTGGTAAAGAAGCTATTCCAAAAATAATTCATCACCTGTCTCACAGAAAACATTCACCTTTAATTGCAGTTAATTGTGGAGCTATCCCTGAAGGAACAATTGATAGCGAGCTTTTTGGCCACGAAAAAGGTTCTTTCACAGGCGCAACAGGGGCTCGGAAAGGGTACTTTGAGGAGGCGGATAATGGCACTATTTTCATGGATGAAGTAGGGGAATTGCCCCTAGGGACTCAAGTACGTTTGTTGCGTGTGCTGGAAAATGGGGAAATTATTCGAGTTGGTTCTTCTAAATCGCAGAAAATAAATGTTAGAATTGTAGGAGCCACCAATTCAGATATGTTGCGAGGAATAGAAAAAAATGAATTTCGTGAAGATCTTTATTATCGGCTAAACACTGTGGAAATAAATCTACCACCCTTGCGCGACAGGAAGGGTGATATTCATTTATTATTTCGAAAGTTCGCTCAGGATTTTGCTCAAAAATATAGAGTCCCTGGAGTTAGGTTAAGTCAAGAGGCGATAAGAGTTTTAGAGGATTACAGATGGCCAGGAAATATCCGTCAACTTCGAAATCTTGTTGAGCAACTCTGTGTAATTGAAAATGACAAAGAGATTGATGCTGAAGTTTTGCGAAATTATATACCTGAAATTGATCGTTCAAATCTTCCGGCTAGAATGGAAACCCCTGTTTCGCAGGGAGAATTTAAGACTGAAAGAGAGATTCTTTATAAAGTTCTTTTTGATATGCGAAGCGATATTAGTAATCTAAAAAACGCAGTTCAATCTATCTTGAAAGGGGGAAGGCTAAACGAAACTCAAGAGCCCTCGGAAGGAACAATAATTCATCATAATCATTCAACAGATGCTGAGTCACTGTCAACCTCCATAGAAAAAGATAATAAAATAATAGCAAGCGAAGAAACTTTAGATGTCGAAGCGGCGGAGGATCCAAATGGGAATTTATCACTTCAAGATTTAGAAGTTGAAATGATAAAAAGGTCAATTGATAAACACCGAGGTCGTCGCAAAGAAGCTGCAGAAGAATTGGGTATTTCTGAGCGAACATTGTATCGTAAAATCAAACAATATAATTTAGGTTAATGATGTTTAGATTAGCTCGAATATTTTTTTTCCTCTTTATTCTTCAATCATGCTCCGGTGGCTATTCTTTTACTGGTGGAGATGTTGGTGCTGCAGAAACTGTTAGTATTGATAGATTTAATAATATTGCGCCTTTGGTGAATCCTAAACTATCTCAACAGTTTACGGAATCATTACAGGAATTATTAGTTCGACAAACGCCTCTGGCGCTAACTAAAGTCAATGGAGACTTGAGCTTCAGCGGTGAAATAGTCGGTTACGAAGTAAAGTCCGAAGCTCCTGGGGCAAATGACCAGATTGCTCAAAGTAGACTTTCCATGACTGTAAAGGTTAGATTTAAAAATTTCTTAGATCCAGAAAAAGATTTTGAGCAAAAATTTTCTAGTTACAGGAATTTTCCGGCTAGCAGTGACTTAAGCTCTGTAGAGGATGCTCTTGTTGATGAAATTGTTCAAGAAATGGTAGAAAAGATTTTTAATAGATCATTAGTTAATTGGTAATGAAGCAGCACAAAAATCATGTTCATTTATTACTTAAAGGTAAAGCTCGATACGGAAAGAAATCTACGCTTTATTTGGGTCAGCTAGTGCATAGATATCCTTATGCTCCTATTTTTCATTTTTTGTATTTGCGGAGTTTACAAGAGGAAGATTCTTACAAGTTTCCATCCCAATTGAATCGATCATCAGTTTCAACAATGAATCGTTCTGCCCTTTTTGATTGGGCTGAAGAACCATTGGTTCCAATGGAGGTGCAGATGGCCGCTGTTAAAAAGAGATTGTCAGATCAGAATTTAATCCAGTCAGAAATAAAAAAGAAACATCAAATCCAAATTTCGCAAGAATATTCTGATAAAAATCAGATTTTAGTTGATAAAGAATCAAAAAAAATCATTAGAGAAACGACTGTTAAAACAGAAACTACACAAGTAGAAAAGACGTCTATTGAGGCGCTAGATTTATCCTCTTTACCGGATAAAGTAAGGGCTCAAATTATAAGAAGTAGAGCTATTAAAGAACAGTTGAGCCGAAACAGGAAGAGTGATGATACATTAGATCTAAAAGAAAATAAAACTCCTAAAAAACAGAAAAAAATAGTTCCCAAGGAGATTATAGAAAAAAAACATCCTTCCGAAGTTGTAGAGGAAATTTTTCCGTTCAAGAGTAATGAAAAAAATGAGCAGATTAGTCTAAGTAATACTGATCAAGATTCGAATCTTCGTGATAAAATTACAGAGCCTAAAAAAAAATCAAAATTTTTTGAGCAAAAAGACTTAGAATTTACAGGTCTTTCGCCATTTGCTCAATTTTTGCACGGATTGAATAAAGATGGTCCCAAAGATGACATGGGATCTTCAAGGGACAGGTCAACAGAAAGAAAAATATTACAGCAGTTTTTAGAATTAAATCCAAAAATATCTCCAGTTAGAGGTGATGAAAATACACCAGATTTAACTCTAAAAACTCCAAATGTGAGCGGTTTAGTTACAGAGACCTTAGCAAATCACTACTATGATCAAGGTGCTTTTGTGAAGGCGATTCAAGCATATGAAATATTGAAATTGAAAGTTCCGCAGAAAAGTAGCATCTTTGCGGCCCGCATTTCTGAAATGCGTAACCTTCAATTTGACAAAAAATGACCACGTTGTTTATGCTTCTAATCGTTGTGATTAGTGTTCTCTTAATGTTAGTTGTATTAGTTCAAAACCCCAAAGGAGGGGGTCTCAGCTCTGCTTTTGGCGGAGACTCGGGAAATATGCTTGGTGGAGTGAGACGGACTAATGATTTTTTAGAAAAATCCACCTGGACCTTAGCCCTTGCTTTATTAGTCTTGGTTCTTCTTGTGAATATTACTAATCCGAGTTCTGAAATCCAATCGAGTCCAGAGTCGCAAATAGATGAAGAAATTGATAATGCTGCTCCAACTTTTCAATCCCCTATTGCACCATCTTTGCAGCCTGCAATTTCTCAACCTTCGGACATAGAACTACCTGAAAGCGCTGAGTAAAACTGAATTTTTGTCAGCTCTTTAATGTCAAGCTGACATTAAAATCATCTATTTTGCTTCATGGCATGAGTTGTGCAGTATGTTCTCATGGCCCTCATCGGTCATTAAATTAAAAAATTAAAAAAATAAAAATACCAATATGGCAAATTTGAATATAACCCCTCTCGCTGATAGAGTAATTGTTTCGCCCTCAGCTGCTGAGACTAAAACAGCTTCCGGTATTATTATCCCGGATACAGCTCAAGAAAAGCCGCAAAAAGGAAATATTGTAGCTGTAGGCAATGGGAAAAAAGATGAGCCAATGACGGTGAAGGTAAGTGATGAAGTTTTATACGGTAAATACGCCGGTACAGAATTTAGTTTTGAAGGAGAAGAATACTTAATAATGAGAGAATCTGACATTCTTGCGATTCTTTAAGAAATATTTAAAAATTTATAAATTATGAGTGCAAAAGATATTCGTTTTGACGTTTCAGCGCGTGATGGTTTGCGTGCTGGTGTAGATGCATTAGCAGATGCTGTAAAAGTAACTTTAGGGCCTAAGGGGCGTAATGTTATTATTGAAAAATCATTCGGAGCTCCATCTGTAACGAAGGATGGTGTGAGTGTAGCTAAAGAAATTGTCCTTGAGGACAAAATTCAGAATCTAGGAGCCCAAATGGTGAAAGAAGTAGCCAGCAAGACTGCTGATGTTGCTGGAGATGGAACAACAACAGCTACTGTTTTAGCTCAGTCAATTATAAAACATGGTCATCGAAATGTTGCTGCAGGAGCCAATCCTATGGATTTAAAACGAGGAATAGATAAAGCTGTTTCTTCTGTTGTTAAGGAACTCAAATCAAATTCTCAAGAGGTTGGTGATAACAACCAGAAAGTCGAACAGGTAGCATCAATTTCTGCAAATAATGATCCTGCAATTGGCTCCTTGATTGCTGAAGCTATGGCAAAAGTCAAAAAAGAAGGAGTTATTACTGTTGAAGAAGCGAAAGGGACTGAAACATATGTGGATGTTGTTGAAGGAATGCAGTTTGATAGAGGTTACCTTTCAGCCTATTTTGTCACGAATACTGATAAAATGATCGCAGATATTGAGCAACCATTTATTTTGATTTATGACAAAAAAATTAGCACGATGAAGGAGTTGTTGCCAATTTTGGAGCCTGTTGCTCAAACTGGTAAGCCTTTAATGATTATTGCCGAAGACGTAGATGGTGAGGCATTAGGTACTCTTGTTGTTAATAAAATACGCGGTGCTCTAAAAGTTTCAGCTGTAAAAGCCCCTGGATTTGGAGACAGGCGTAAAGCCATGCTTGAAGATATCGCAATATTGACTGGGGGTACGGTTATCAGTGAAGAGCGTGGCTTCAAACTTGAAAATGCTACCATGGATATGCTTGGAACTGCCGAAAAAGTTACTATTGACAAGGATAACACCACCATTGTAAATGGCGCTGGAAGTGCTGAAGATATTGCTGCTAGAGTCGGTCAAATAAAATCTCAGATTGAATCAACAACTAGTGATTACGATCGCGAAAAATTACAGGAGCGATTGGCCAAACTAGCCGGTGGTGTTGCTGTTTTATATGTTGGTGCTGCTTCTGAGGTAGAAATGAAAGAAAAGAAAGACCGTGTAGATGATGCGCTTGCAGCAACTCGTGCTGCCATTGAAGAAGGTATTGTTCCTGGTGGAGGTGTAGCTTTAGTTCGTGCTGCTAGCGTTCTAGATGGCATGGAAGGAATTAATGCTGACGAGACTACTGGTATAAACATTATCGCCCGAGCAATTGAAGAGCCATTGCGTCAAATAGTCGCTAATGCTGGTCTAGAAGGATCGGTCGTAGTGGCAAAGGTCAAAGAAGGGGAAAAAGATTTCGGTTTCAATGCAAAAACTGATGAGTATTGCAAGATGTTTGAGGCCGGTATTATTGATCCGACGAAAGTGACCCGGGTAGCATTAGAGAATGCTGCTTCTGTTTCTGCATTGCTTTTGACTACTGAGGCTACTATTGTTGAAATCCCGAAAAATGACCCTCCGGCGGCGCCAATGGACCCTGGAATGGGAGGAATGGGAGGAATGATGTAAGACTTTCTTTATTATTGAATTTCAAGCCCCGATTCTGATTTTTCAGAATTGGGGCTTTTAGTTATTTAGAATAATTAAAAATGTTTTGTTATTTTTAATTATTCTAAATACTAATCTTAAACACTTAAAGATGAATAAATATATCTTACCCTTAGTAGCTGGATATTTATCTGTTGCAGCATTGGCAGGTATTGTTGTGGTGCCACTTTGGTTTAATCCGACAACTGCTGCTTTACACAAAGCTTTTCCCGATTCTTACTATGCTGAACCTGTTCTTTGGGCTGGATTCGCTGGTGGCTTTTTACAAACTGTATTACAGGTAATAATTTGGGATAAAATGGGATTTAGAACTATTAAAGATGGAGCACTTAACGGTATTTGGTTAGGAGCTTTATTGGCTGGTATTCAAAACCTGAATGAGGCATCTCAATACTCGGTATTTAATGCAACTGACGCAGCATTTACTAATGTTGCAATTTATATAGGTTTTACTGCCTTATCTGGAGCAGCAATAGCATGGGCATATGCAAGAGGAGAGAAGAGCAATGCTTAAGTGATATTTTTAAATATTGAATTAATAGTCCCAATTTTGGGGCTATTTTTTTGTTCTAAAAACATGCTGTGAATTCGGCCAAGATTGATTCATGAGTTGTACATTTGTCGTCTTATTGTCCGAGTGGTGAAATAGGTAGACACGAGGGACTTAAAATCCCTTCTTCAGTGATGGAGGTGCGGGTTCGATTCCCGCCTCGGGCACAAAAAAGGTTGAAGGTCTCTTCAGCCTTTTTTTGTGTATAAAAATCTATATTTGGGGATATGAAAATTCGACTTCACTATCTTCTATTTCTCCCCCTTTTTCTTTTTTCCTCTTGCAGCTCTGTTTTTTATACTCAAAATCAAAAGATTGATATAAAATCTAAAGATGAGAATAAGACTATATTTTCCCTTTATGACGAGGCTGGAAATTTTTATCCAATGCCCTTAAAAGTCATTCTTTCAAATTCCCCTGGAGGAATGAGTTTGCTTGTGCCAAAATTCTCTAAAGTAAAGTATCACGGCAGATGGACTCCTAGAATAAATTATTTGTTAGCAGAAGACAATGGAAATCACAAAGCATATAAATTAACGTATCGAATGCGTTATGATGGAAGTAAATTCGAACCTTATGCAACATATGGCATGACCTCTACTGCCATGGCTGCATTAACGGTTGCTACGATACCGATTGCTATTGTTAGCGATGACTTTGGGGCTCAGCTAATCCCATTTGTTTTTGCTGCTCTGAGTGCAGTAGGAGTTATTTATGTCGATCTACCGACGGGTCTTTTATCACAGATTTATAGCTGGTCTCTTTCGAGAAAAGGCATATATCGGAAATGGAAATTTGTATCTATTGAGGAGTTAGATCAAATAGATTATCCGGAATTCTTAAGTGGGTATCGCTTCGATAAAAGTGGTGAGTCAAATCTTGATCCCAACAGACCTTCTTCTAGAATGAAAAGGCTAGTTTCTACATATACAACAAAAGGAGAATTGAAAGTTTCACAGGATACATTGAAGGCTATAATTATTCCTGATTCAGATATTGAAATAATCGATTCTGTTAATGAAAAGAGTTCGGAATTAGTAAAAAGAGATGATGATATTTCAGGTAATATGGTCATGGGTAATCTGGTGGATTCGACCAAGGTTGAAATACCTGAGAAGACTGAGTTATTAGAACCAGTTATTGTTAAAGAGAAAATAATCAGAAATGAAGGCGTTATTTCAGGCTATTATGAGGATAATTACGCTGAAAATGTAGTAGCAGGTTCTCCAGGATATTATATAGTCTCAGGTATATATCGATCGTCAAGCCTTTCATCTAGAATGAAAGATGCGATGCAAAAAAAAGGTATTAAGACCGATGTGTTCAGAGATAAGAAAAATAATATGTACTACATGTATATCCTAAAATTTAAGAATGCTGAGGAAGCAGAAAAGGCAAAAGTATCTGGTTTACAAAAACAATACAAGGGTAAGCTTTGGATAAAAATTGTTGAATGAATTTCGTCTTGCTAGGATATTTATGAAGAGGCACTTGAATTCAAATTATATAAAGTTTAAATGGGGCTAAAAGAATATCTCCTCGGATTTGTTGTCTTATTAATAAATACTCCTTCGGTCCAAGCACAGGGGACTGCTTTAGCAGGGGTTGTGAAAATGCAGAAATATGGATATCAACGTGATCTTGATACTTTAAAAGGTATTGATATTCGTGCTTTGGGATATTTTCGAAATACAGAATTCTTTCACCCAATGGAACAGGGAAGAAGTCAATTTGGACTGCAATTGAATGCTTTTTGGAAAAGCAATTTAAAAGATAATAGGCGTTTAGAAATTGGTACAGCTTTTAATCAGCAATTTGGGGGTAGATTGCTGTTATATCCTCATATTGCATTGGTTCAATTTTTAGGAAATCACGATAAATTTGGTCAAATCAGATTTGGTTCTCTAAGTAATCCCGGTCATAGCCTTCCAGAGCCAATATACAATCCAGCAATTCCATATATCAACCCTTTTGAATATGGGATCCAATACATTTCGCAAAAAACAGATTTATGGATGAACTGGGATCAGGCCATAGTATTCGCAAGTCCGTTTAAAGAAACTTTTGTTTTAGGAATTAATCAAAACTTAATCCTTTCAAAAAATCGAGATTTATCAAAGTTTGAATTAAATAAAGAAACTGGTGATTTTGATATCGATTTTAATTTTGATGCTAGATTTTATGCTTTGTATAGGCATATTGGTGGTCAAATTGATGTTGATGAATCCTCAGTTACTGGTAATAGAGGTCATGGCGCGTTTCAAGCATCTGTCAGTCCTGTTATTTCAATTAAAAGGAGAGAGCAACATTTTTCACTAAAATTACCCAGATATAATTACTCTTACATGCAGTATTTTGATCCCAAATCTATTTTTTCCGAGATTACTTTTGGTTCGGGACATTTACATTCTATTTCCAAAAATTGGAATGATTGGCAATTTAATGTAAAGTCATGGGTTGGAAAAAATTGGATGGCACCTTTTGGTCAGGGTATTTATCAATCTTATAACCCTGAAGATATTTCTGTTGAAAAAAGGGAAAGATCAAGATTTTTCATAATATCATCAAGTTTTGCAGGGTCGAGTTTTGGACTTAATGGCTTTTCCTTGGGGTATGATGCTTACTATGATAGGGATTTAGAAAATTGGAATACCGCTTTTACTTTTAATTTTTTGATGAAAATTTGATAATTTTTACTTTTGTTAAAATAAATTATGATGTATGGTTTAAACATTGCTCTAATTTTATCTAGATTTTGCTCTTACTGCTAAATTTTGTATTTCAGTCTTCTAATTTTTAGGCTAGATTCACATGAATTCATATATGAAAAAGCTCATTGTATCGATCTTTATTTTATTAGCTCTTCAGTCCAAGGGACAAATACTTTCAATTGATCCACCTTTTCCAACAAGTCAGGATACAGTTAGTATAGTTTATGATGCGACAAAGGGGAATGGCGCACTTACAGGAATTTCTCCAATTTATGCTCACGCTGGACTTATAACTTCAACAAGTTCATCTCCTACTAACTGGAAATTTGTTCAGGGAGTTTGGGGCCAACCAACGCCTTCAGTCCTCATGACTGACCTTGGAAATAATATACATCAGATTGATTATCACATACCTTCCTTTTATGGTTTTCCTTTATTGACCACCAATGTTTTGCAGCTCGCATTTGTTTTTAGGGATGCAGCGGGAAATAATGTGGGAAGAGCTTCAGATGGATCAGATATTTATTATCCCGTTTATCCTTCTTCTGCAGGCTTGTTAGGAAGGTTCATTACACCTGATGAATATTTAATTGCAGATCCAGGAGATACAATTGAAATACATGGTGCGGCTAATGAAAATGCTATGTTTTTTCTCTATGATAATGCTGTTTTAATAGCTTCAGATTCAATGGGAAATTCTGATCATTTTTATCATGATTTAATTGTTTCTTCTGGAGGTAATCATATGTTAGAGTTGCTCATTGATAATGGTGGGAGTCAAGCACCAGTGAGAGATAGTACTTTTTATTTTAGTAATCCACCGGTATCATATATTGATCCGCCTGCAGGTTTAAATGATGGCATCAATTATATAAATGATTCTACAGTCACTTTGATTTTGAATGCTCCGAATAAATCTTTTGCATATGTTTTGGGTGATTTCAATAACTTTTTGCCCGATTCATCATGTTTCATGAATAAATCTTTGGATGCTGAAAAGTTTTGGTTAACTCTAAATCTATCCCCAAACACAAGATATGCCTATCAATATTGGATTGATGGTGAAATGAAATTGGCTGATCCGTATTCGGAGTTAATACTAGATCCAGCAAATGATCCCAGCATCCCTAATATCACTTATCCAAATCCCCATCCATATCCCACAGGATTAACAACGGGACATTGCACTCTTATTCATCCTGGAAAGCAAAAATATACTTGGAAGAATACAAATTTTCAAGCTCCAGATAAGTCTAATTTGATTATTTATGAACTACTAATCAGGGACTTTGCCAGTGGTGGAAATCGAAATTATCAAATGGTTATAGATACTTTAGATTATCTCGTTCGCTTAGGGATTAATGCTATTGAGTTGATGCCAAATAATGAGTTTGAGAACAATGAGAGTTGGGGATATAATCCATCATATCATATGGCATTAGATAAATACTATGGAACTCAGGAAAAATATAAAGAGTTGATAGACTCCTGCCATAGTAAAGGCATTGCGGTAATTATGGATTTTGTTTTCAATCATGCATTTGGACAGAGTCCATTGGTAAAAATGTACTGGGATGCTTCAGCTAATAAGCCATCAGCTGATAACCCGTGGTTTAATTCGAATTGTCCACACCCACCTTATTGCTGGGGATATGATTTTGATCACTCCTCTATTTCGACCCAAGATTTCATGGATAGAGTTAATACTTATTGGATTCAAGAGTATAATATTGATGGGATACGTTTCGACTTTACAAAGGGTTTCACCAATAATTCGAATTCAGGATGGGATATTCAAAGACAAATTATTTTAAAAAGAATGGCGGATATTATTTGGTCTGTTAATCCAGATTTATATGTCATACTTGAGCATTGGGGAGATAATAATGAAGAAAAACTGCTTTCAGATTATGGAATGATGTTGTGGGGGAATACAACTTATAATTACCGTCAAGCTGCGATGGGATTCACGAATAGTTCAGATTTCTCAAATGCTGTTTATAAAAGTAGAGGGTGGAATGATCCACATTTAATTTCTTACATGGAGAGTCATGATGAAGAAAGGCTCATGTATGATGTAAACACATTTGGGAATAACAGTCAGCCTAATCTCTATAATGTTAGGGATATAAACGTGGGATTGCATCGTGCAGAGTTGGTCAGTGCTTTTAACTTTCTCATCCCTGGGCCAAAAATGCTATATATGTTTAGTGAATTGGGGTATGATATCTCAATCAATAATCCTTGTCGTATTTGTAATAAGCCAGCATTGTGGAATTATCAGCAGATTCCTGAGCGAAAGAGACTTTATGATATAACCTCTGCGTTTATTAACTTGAGGAAAAATCACCCTTCTACTTTTAACACTAAGGATTTCTATTATAGCCTTACTTCTCGAACAAAGCGTTTAATACTGCACGATTCCCTTATGAATGCCAACGTTATAGGTAATTTTGATATCTGGTATCGCAATGTCGTCCCAAATTTTCCCCATGTGGGAGTTTGGTATGATTATTTTAGTTCTGATTCTTTGATTGTCTCAGACAGATATATGTCATTGACCTTAGCTCCTGGAGAATATAGAGTTTATACAGATTTGAAGTTAAATCAACCAAACGTCACTCTCTCCGAAAATGAATATCCTGAGATAGGAGAGGAAATTAATGTTTACCCTAATCCAGCCAACGATTTTATAATGATTGATTTTCCACCTTTCCATAAAATTAGAGAAGTGGATTTTCAAATTACAGATATGCTGGGAAGAATTCTTATTCAAAATGCAATCAACAATTTTAGACTTGGCCGGGTTGAAAAAATTGATGTTTCTCATCTCGAGCCGGGAGTGTATCAAATGCAAATCAGTTGTGATGCTAACATGTTCAATAGAAGTATAATAATCGAGTAATCTGAATATGATTAGATTGACAATAATTATTACTACGCTGATATCGATACAAATAACAATTTCAGCTCAAAATATTTATAAGTTAAATTATGCTACTGAATCATGTATTGGAGTTAGTGCCTTCTCTTTATGGGGTTTTAATGAACCTATAAAGTCAGGATTAAGTGGATTAAGTATTGGTGAATTAAATTTATTATCTACCAGTAATGTGCCTAATTGGGATCGTTCTGCAATTGGACTATGGAACCCTCGGGCATCTTATCGAAGTGATATTCTTGTTTATTCATCAGCATTATTAGGTGCCTCGGCAGCGTTAATACCGACATTAATCTCCAGAAAATGGAATTCCTCAATACCGGCTGCATCTATTTTAATTGAGGTCAATTTATTGACGTTATTGTCAACTGAAATAGTAAAGAACACTTTTGCGCGATCAAGGCCATATATTTATTCCGATTTGGCCCCAATCTCACTCCGTACATCAACAGATGCGAGAAAATCCTTTTTTTCAGGACACACAAGTTTATCCGCGGCAAATTCATTTTATGCGGCTAAAGTATTCTCAGACCATTTCCCCAACTCAAGATTGAAGCCCCTGGTATGGGCAGTTGCGGCTGTTATTCCCGCTATTACAGCATATAATAGAGTTGTTTCAGGTGAGCATTTTTTGTCTGATGTTTTAGTGGGGTATTCTTTTGGAGCACTTATTGGCTATACTATACCTCTAATACATACCGATTAAATTCTCTTAAACGTATTAGGTTAAAATATTTGGGTTTACTATATGCTTAACGTCAGTTGCTCGTCTTAAATGCCAGGCATTAAATCTATAAAAATCAAACACTCCATTATCAGCAGAATCAATTTTTCGAGGACTACTTATCCTCATGTCAACAACTACATTCTTATTTTTTAATGCGCGCCATAAATGACGAAATAAATGGGTTAAAAAGCCTGATTTCAGATCATGGAAATATGGGAAATCTGTTGAATGATACCAAAAAGAATAAAACACAATCGGTATTTTATTCAAGCTTGCGTCATGAAAGAGTCCCGGTTTGACTTCGTTAATATAATGAGAACCGGAAGTTCGTCCTTCTGGGCAAACATAAACGCATGAACCATTATTTATTGTTTCTAGAATATCTAACCTTACTTTTTTTCGCGCGTTTGGGTTTGTTCGATTCACCCAAATAGTATTTAGGGCCATTCCGAGCCAACCAATAAAAGGCCATTTCTTAAATTGATGTCCAACAACCATAACTGCGGGATGTTTGCCAATATTATAAAAAATGTCAAAATAACTTGGGTGGTTACACATTATCATCGCAGGTTTAGTGGGAAGATCTCCAATTATATTCAAACGGATCCCCAGAATTTGATGCGTCAAAAGCATTCCTTGTCTATGAAGAGAAAAGGCCATTTTAGAGCCTGCAAAAAGTCTTGCGAAAGGAACACTCAGCGACAATAATGTCATTAAAATCGCAAAAGCAATAATTCGAAAAAACGCTCTTAATTCGCGGATCATTTTCTAAGTTAGAGAAAAGAAATGGTTCAGTGGTAATTAAATTCCTGCCTTTAAAAGAATAAATTTAAGTGTGAATTTTTTGGCTGAAAAAGGGATGCAATCCAAATTTAGATTTTAAGTCTGGCCAAAGAATTTCAAAATCATGTCCCAGAGCCAAATAGTTTTCTTTCAAGCCATGGATTCCTTTGTCGAGCGGATTTTCATAACGAAATCGATTTGACATTTGACATAAAATATTATCTATCCCATCAAGATTGGAATAATTATTGAGCCAATCTTGCTTTTCCATATGGACGATCATTTTCTTTGCATTGGTATTGAAGATTTCAGAATGTTTTTTCAGCACATTTAGAGAATAGGAAACAAATTCATTACGTTCTCTCCCGCAGTGATTCATGAAATTTTGAGCCAAAAAGTGATCCCAATAAATATCTAACAAGACACCTTTAAACTTGCCAAAATTTGATGAAAGTCTTTTTTTTGCATCTAATATTATTTGATGACTATCAACATAAGAGTCGATAGCTCGATGCAAAATAACCCCTTCAGCATATTTTTCAGAAAGCCTTTTCCAACTATTTCCTTTTGCTTGATTTGCAAAAAAATTTCCTGCCATAACTTGATCTCCTCCTTTTGAAAGAACAAGGTGAGCTAAGAAATTCACGCCTGATTAAATATCTCATAGGAGTAACTTTCCATAATCGGGTTAGCAAGTATTTTTTTACAGGCCAGATCTATTTTTTCAGTAGCTTCTTCTTTACTTGTAGCTTCAACTTCTAATGTAACGTGCTTCCCGATTCTGACATTGTTAACATCAGATAAACCCATATTTATCATATTTTGGGTGACAGTTTTGCCCTGTGGATCAAGTAATGCTTTTAAAGGCATGATGTCAATTTCTGCTCGGAATTTCATAGTTTTTTGATTTAAAAAGCTTGGTTTCGATGAGTGAAAATAATATTAATAAAGGTATAATTAATGCAAAAGCTGTCGCTTTAAAAATTATTAACAAAATGATACTAATAATGGTGAAGATCATCCTCGAAATTAATTGCTCTTTATGCTTTGGTATGCCCTTAAAGCTTAGAATTTGTACTGATGAATTCATGAGGTAAGAGGACAGAGCTATTGTCACAATAAATAAGATTGTGAATATAGAATGAATTAGGGGTTGATCATTTGATATGTTTTTAAATAAATCATATTCTTGAATTCCCCACGCCATCCCAAGAATCATCAATGTATTAGCTGGAGTAGGGAGGCCAGTGAAATAGTCTATGTTAGATTTTTCCGTATTGAATTTTGCCAAACGATATAGTGATCCTAAAGTGACAAAAAAGCCCAAAAAGAAAATAGGACTGTCTAGCGAAAACCCAATTTTTGACATAATAGCTCCTGGCACAACTCCGAAAGAAATCATATCAGCTAGACTATCGAGGTGTTTGCCAAGTTCTCCATCGGATCCTATTTTTCTCGCTACATAGCCATCAAATAAATCACATAATAGTGAAGCCATAATTAGGATGGTGATAAGGTCTAGATTATAATTATCAATGAAAATTAAAGTCAGGCATCCAAAAAATGCATTACTAATGGTTAATAAGTTTGGAAGCCATTGCATTTAGCAAATATACCATGCTCGAATCATGAGTAAGCTGTACTTTTATTTTATGTTAAAAAAGATCTATTATTCAGCCTTTACTGGCTTTTTGCTGATGGTTTTTTGGCCTGGAATGTGGGGGTTTGATAATAGTACTTTCAATTTTACTTTTCTTTTTGCTTTTTTGCCTCTTCTTCTTGTTGACTATCAGATTCGAAATGATCTGAAAAAAAGAAAATTCACTCGAGCCTTTTTATACGGATTCATTGCATTAGGAATATTTAATGCTGGAACAACATTTTGGGTTTGGAATGCCCATTGGTCAGGTGTTTTGGCTACTATTTTAATTAATGGTGGATTGATGAGTTTTGTTTTTGCTTGTTATAGTTGGGTAACTAGGGTTCATAGTCAAAGAATTGGTTATTGGACCCTTGTTTCAGGCTGGCTGGCTTTAGAGGTTTTTCATGAGAGTTGGGCATTTAGTTTCCCTTGGTTAGATTTAGGTCATGCATTTGCCAGTTCACCACTGATGATTCAGTGGTATGAATATACTGGGCATAGAGGTGGTACATTTTGGATGCTTGTTGGTAATCTCACTTTACTTCATGCTGTCATCAAGACAAGGGTTGTAGAAATAAACGATCTAAATGGAGAATTGAATTTTTCGCTTAAGAATTTTAAAAGTGGTTTTAAATCTTATATCCCGTTAATGGGATTATGGCTCATTCCAATTATGTTTAGCCTTTTTATATATTTTAATTATCGCGATAATGAAATGTCAGAAAGATTAGGCGCTATAGTTCAACCTAATGTTGATCCATATCAGGAAAAATTTGAAAAATCGGATCAGGAACAAGCAAGAGAATGGGCTCAAATCATCAAGTCATCTTTAAAGTCTAACATAAATGACTCTGATGATTTAGCTCTTAAAGTTTCTCCAGATTTGATTGTTTTTCCTGAAACATTTCTCCATGAAGGCTTACAGGAAAGTCATGCTAACGTATTCAAGCCCATTCATGAGCTAGATTCAATTATTCAGAGTTATCCAAAGACGAGTTTATTGGTTGGTGCTATGACTTATGAGCTATTTACCAATGCAGATAGGACAAGTACATCTCGAAAAATAAGTTCACACGGCAAAAGTTATTATGACCTTTACAACTCAGCATTTGTTTTATCGCTTAATAAACCTATGCGGTTCTATCATAAGTCAAAATTGGTAGTTGGAGTTGAGTATATGCCTTTTGGATCTCTGCTTTCGAAATTACTGGGAGATTTCACAATTAATATGGGAGGATCCTCTGGCAGCTTAGGAACTCAAGATAATCGTGATGTCTTCACCTTGGCTGACACCTCTATTAAATTAGCTCCTATCATTTGTTGGGAGCAAGATTATGGTAACTATGTCAGGGAATATGCAAAACAAGGTGCCAATGTATTTGCAATTATAACTAATGATGGATGGTGGGGTAATACTTTAGGTCATTTGACGCACATGCAATATTCTCGAATTCGAGCAATAGAAAACAGAAGATGGATACTACGTTCGTCAAATACAGGCGTTTCAGGATTCATTGACCCAAAAGGGCGAGTCCTAGAGGCAATGATTTGGGGAGAGAAAGGCATACGAACAAGTTTATTTCGATTAAACAATAAAAAAACTGTCTTCACAATATGTGGAGATTTAATTGGAAGAGCAGGGGCTTTGTTATTTCCATTTTTATTGATCAGTGTTTTTGTGCGAAAAAAAGTCCAATATTGATCCAGTGCTTGTAGTATTTGAATGGATAATTCAGATAGAGTGAACTACCTTTACTTTGAAAATAAAATCAAGTCTTATGCAGTATGATGTTGTAGTTATTGGGTCTGGCCCTGGAGGCTATGTGAGTGCAATTCGATCCGCTCAATTAGGTCTTAAAACGGCTATCGTGGAAAAATATAATACTCTCGGAGGTACATGTTTAAATGTAGGTTGTATTCCCTCGAAATCTTTGTTGGATTCTTCAGAGCACTTTCACAATGCGACACATAATTTCGAGCAGCATGGTATTGAAGGACCAGCTCCAAAGGTTAATATGCCAAAATTAATCAGTCGAAAAAATTCCGTTGTGAATACAACTTGTCAGGGAATTGACTTTTTAATGAAGAAGAATAAGATTGAAGTAATTCATGGATTGGCTAGTTTAATCAGTGATACCTCAGTTGAGGTTACTGGATCCAAAAAGGTAAAAATAGATGCTAAAAATATTATTCTAGCAACCGGTTCTAAGCCGATAGAATTGCCATTTGCTAAGTTTGACAAGGAGAGAATAATCTCTTCAACAGAGGCTCTTAATCTTCAAGAGATACCTAAACGTCTTGTTGTAATTGGAGGAGGAGTTATTGGTCTTGAAATGGGTTCAGTCTATAAGCGACTTGGGTCTGAAGTAACTGTTGTTGAGTATAGTAAAAGTCTTATACCTAATATGGACGAGTCTTGCGGTAAAGAACTACAGAGAAGTCTCCGGAAGCTTGGAATGAAATTTCATTTATCAACCAAGGTTGATAAAGTTATTCGAAAAGGTAAAATCGTAAACGTTTCAGGTGTTGATAATAAAGGGAATTCATTTAATATGGAGGCAGACTATTGTCTTGTCGCTGTGGGAAGAAAGGCTTATGTCAAAGGCTTAAATTTGGATAAAGTAGGAGTAGAGTTGGATGCCCAAGGACGAATAAAAGTTGACCATAATTTACAGACTAACAAGTCAAATATATTTGCCATAGGTGATGTAGTCAGAGGCGCCATGCTTGCTCATAAAGCAGAAGATGAAGGTGTTTCTGTTGCTGAATTTATTGCGGGTCAAAAACCTCACATCGATTATAATTTAATTCCAAACATAGTTTACACATGGCCGGAAGTTGCCAGTGTTGGGAAAACAGAACATGAATTAAAAGAAATGGGAAAAGATTATAAAGTTGGATCTTTCCCGATGCGTGCCCTAGGTCGCTCAAGGGCTTCAGGAGATATAGATGGAGTTGTAAAGATCCTTGCTGATTCTCATAGTGATGAGGTCTTAGGTGTTCATATTGTGGCTGCGAGAGCTGCAGATCTAATCATGGAAGCTGTTGTAGCAATGGAGTTTAGAGCCTCTGCTGAGGATATCGCAAGAATTTGTCACGGTCACCCGACTTATGCCGAGGCGATTAAGGAGGCGGCTCTAGATGCGACGGCCAAGAGAGCAATCCACGCCTAAAATGTCTTTTAAGACGCATAAATTAAATATTGCGTCCGTTGAAATTCAAACGGCGTTACGCAATGTTTCCAAATCATTCTCTCATTTTAGTCTTTTAGAAACTGGGTCCTCTCTAATTGAATCACCAGAAGTTCTTGATCGATATGATTTTTTATGTGCTGGAGGAAGTGTTAAAAATTTCACATATCCCATTGCCAATTCGAAAGCTTGGGATAATCTCAAATTTCATTGGCGTTTATTCCCATCTTGGTGGTTTGGAATTCTCAGCTATGATGTAAAAAATGCTTTAGAAAAATCGATTTCTTCAAGGCATCCATCAAATTTAAATTTTCCTGAAATTATTTTTTTTGAACCTCAATGGGTTGTGGTTTCAAAAAAAGGCAGCATTCAGTTACATATTCATGACTCCTTAAACTACGATTCGGAGGATTGGTGGGAAAATATTTTAAGGCGAGGGGAAGTCACAAAAGGTTTTGACCAGGGAACGAAGCTCTTTGAATCCTGGGGAGAAAATGACTATCTCGAAAGAGCTGAAAAAATAAAAGAATGGATAAATATTGGAGATATATATGAAGCAAATTTGTGTTTTCCTTTCAAGGGTAAAGGGGATATTGATCGAATGGAGGTATATAAAAGGTTATACTCTAAGGCTAAAGCGTCTATGGCGGGTTATTTTCAAACACCTACAGCTACTTTAATTTCAGCTTCCCCAGAAAGATACTTATGCATTCGCAAGGAGGGCAATGAATCTCTTATTTATAGTCAACCAATAAAAGGAACTTCTCCCAGGGGTGAAAATCATGCTGAGGATATCCGACATGGAAATGATTTAAGAAATTCAAAAAAAGAACGTAGTGAGAATACGATGATTGTAGATATCGTTCGGAATGATATATCTCGTGTGGCTAAGGAAAGGTCTGTAAAGGTTGATCGATATCTAGAATTAAGGAAATTACCAACAGTATTTCATCTGGTATCCACTGTACATGGCGTCTTGAAAGACAATTTGGATTGGTTAAATACTATCGAGGCTACTTTCCCTATGGGAAGCATGACAGGGGCCCCTAAGATTCGGGCAATGGAGAGAATAGATAGTCAAGAGCCTGAAAGGAGAGGCTGGTATTCAGGAGCTTTAGGTTACGTGGCGCCGAATGGTGAATGTGATTTCAATGTTATTATCCGTAGTTTAATGTATGAAAGTAAAAATGATCGATGGATTTCATGGGCAGGTTCGGCATTGACTATGGATGCTGATCCTGAAAAAGAGTGGGAAGAGATAAATTTGAAAATGAATGCCCCAAAACACATATTGAATTTTAATAAATAATTATGGAATCAAATAGTGTTAACCTAATAGAGTTAGTAAATAATTTTTTAGAAAAAGTTCCACTACCTTATGTTTTAATGTTTTCAGGAGGTCAAGATTCCGTTTCTCTAGCTCACATACTCAAAATACTTAAAGTTCCATTTTTTATTTTTCACCTGAATTACGGTCTTCGTGGGAAAGAATCTGATCAAGATGAAAATTTTGTTCGCCACTGGTGCTCCAAATATTCAATCCCATTTAAGATTCTTCATGCGCCTAAAGATTTCAATTTATCGGCGAATTTTCAATCTAGAGCACGGGATTTACGTTATGAAGCTGTAACGAATTACTGTGAAGAAGTTCAAGCCCCTTCAATTTTAACAGCTCATCATGCAAATGATTCGGCTGAGACATTTTTGTTTCATGCTGCTCGAGGTACTGGTTTAAGTGGCTTGATTTCGATGTCATCTAAAAATGATAATGTGTACAGACCTTTCTGGTCAGTTTCAAAGGACCAAATCAATTTTTTTGGAACAGAACACAAATTAGTTTGGTCCGAAGATTCAACAAATCATACGGATAAATATACCAGAAACCATATTCGACATAATTCGTTACCATCGCTAATCGAAGCTGTGCCTCAAGCTATGGAGGGTTTTAAAACTACACAGAGAAATTTAAGAGAAATTAATTCTTACTTAAAAACTTCTATTAATCGAGATAAAGATTTATATCTACGCAAATCATATTCTATTCCTGGAGCAAAAATTATTGATCGAAAAATATTTGATGTTGCTCATGGCTCATTGCTTTTTAATTATATTATTAAACCAATTGCTGATTTTGACTATGAACAAGTTTTCTCTTTGAATAAAACACAAGTTGGGACTCATATTCAATTTAAGGGTTGGCAAATTTGGAATGAACGTGAGGGATTAGTCCTACTTAATCCAGATATGGTGAAAAATAGATTATCCACGGTGAAACCAAGAAATGTCGATGGGGAAACTTCAAACATCCAAGGGAATTGCTGGAATGGGAGTTTTTGGAACTTTGAGAAGCAATGGCAATTAGAACATAGCAAATCACAAGAAACTCAGGATTTTGGAGATTTAATGAATCCTTTGCTTAAGGTTCCACAAAATAATAAGTGTTTATTTTGGAGGACTTGGATTAAGGGGGATTATATGTATCCCCTTGGAATGACAGGCAAAAAAAAGGTCAGTGACATCCTTACGGATTCCAAAGTTCCATCATGTCTCAGGCATAAACAAGTATTGCTTTCTTATTCTATTTCTTCAGGTGAAGTATACTGGATACCAGGCTTGCAGTTGAGTAGAAACGTTAAAATGGATAATGAAGAAAAATATATCCGTTTTAATGATGAATGATCCGTTATTTTTGCTTTTATGAAAGTTATCAAAAGACTATTCCTGGCTATTCTGATCATACTTGGAACATTGCAAGTCAATGCCCAAATATTGACTCCTGTCGAGTGGTCAACTAATGTTGATGGAAAATATTTAGAGGCTATCGCAACTCTCGAGCCTGGCTGGCATTTATATAGTCAGTATAATGATGATTTTCCATTTCCTACGAAATTCACTTTTGATTCGGCTTCGTTTTCAGAGAAAAATAAAGCTGTGATCAGTTTTTTTGACTCTGATTATTTTCAAGAACCTTCTCCGATTACAGAGTTTGTCAAGGAATTTGATATGGAATTATCTTTTTTTAAGGATAAAGTTGTTTTTCGTCAAAAAATAGATAAACGCAATACGAAAGAATTAATATTAGAAGCTGAAGTTGAATTTATCGTATGCAATGATGAGATGTGTCTGCCTCCGGACTATTTAAAGCTCACATGGAATATTCCAGCTGCAGATCAAATTGTTTCAAAAAGTAGTTCAACAGTAAATGGTGATCAGACAAATATTAATTCTGATGATTTAATGCCAACTTCAGAAATACAAGAGAAAAAAGAAATCATCAGAGATGCTGTAATCTCGGATAGCTTGTTAGGGATTTTTGGCGAGGGTATGTTTTGGGGATTTTTTGCAATTATTATGCCTTGTATATTCCCGATGATTCCTCTAACGGTAAGTTTTTTTATGAAGCAAAGTAAAAACCGTTCTGAAGGAATTAGTAAAGCAATTACTTATGGTGTAAGCATCAATGTGATCTATGTGGCTTTAGGTCTCTTTGTTACCATTATTTTCGGTGGAGATGCACTAAATGCATTGGCAACAAATCCTTGGTTTAATTTGGCATTCTTTTTTCTATTTGTTGTTTTTGCAATTAGTTTCTTCGGTGCGTTTGAAATTACATTACCCTCTAAATGGGTAGATGGATCCGATACATTATCAAATAAAGGTGGGCTCTTTGGTATATTTTTCATGGCATTTACTTTGGCTTTAGTCTCTTTTAGTTGCACCGGGCCATTGATAGGGACCCTTCTTGTTCGAGCAAGTCAATCCGGGGAATTATTAGCTCCTGCGATTGGAATGTTTGGATTCTCCTTTGCCCTAAGTTTACCTTTTATGCTTTTTGCAGCTTTTCCAAGTTGGTTACAATCCCTACCGAAATCAGGAGGGTGGCTGAATGTAGCAAAAGTTGTTTTAGGATTCTTAGAATTAGCTTTTGCTTTGAAATTCCTTTCCACAGCAGATATGGTTTGGCAATATCATATGTTAAACCGTGAACTTTTTATAGCTATTTGGACAGGCATTTCATTTGTTACTGCCTTTTACTTATTTGGGGGTTTTAGGCTCCCTAACGATAGTAAGTCTGATTATTTGGGTGTCGGAAGAATGCTCTTAGGTTCTGTATTTTTAATTATATCTTTTTACCTATTGCCTGGGATTTTTGGTGCGCCAGTAAAATTAATTTCAGGTTTCCCACCACCGTTACACTATTCTGAACAGTATGGCTCCGATGCATCAGCATCTTCTCATATTGATAAGGATAAAAAGATTTTTAATAATGACTTAGAGGGAGCTGTTGCTTTTGCTAAAGAGGTTAATAAGCCTGTAATGATTGATTTTACTGGATGGGGTTGTGTTAACTGCCGAAAAATGGAGGAACAAGTATGGACGGATTTAAGGGTTAAAAA
>MDSY01124121.1_pt1 | contig 46244 bp, 30 predicted proteins | sample 811131 | NCBI WGS metagenome assembly MDSY01 (sample SAMN05326643, study PRJNA326480) | marine metagenome | isolation source: seawater | place: Atlantic Ocean: South West | collected 2010
AGGGTAGGGGTTTGAACGCGCCCCACAGATAAGGTGGTTTTGTTCTGCCCGAATTTCTTTGTGTATAATCTGGTTCCATTAATCCCCAAAATCCAATCTCCTATCGCTCGGGAATTTCCTGCAGCAAATAAGTTGTCGTATTTCGAGGCATCTTTTAGCTTCTTGAAACCTTCTTTGATGGCCTCCTCTGTTAGGGAGGAAATCCATAGCCTTTTGACTGGAACTTTACAATTCGCTTTGATCAACACCCATCGCTGAATCAACTCTCCTTCTTGCCCCGCATCCCCACAGTTGATAACCTCAGTAGCTTTGGCAACAAGCTTTGTGATCAGCTCAAATTGTTTTTGAATTCCTTGGTTATTCTTGATTTTTATGCCAAATCGTTCGGGGAATATCGGTAAGTCTTCAATTTTCCAATATTTCCAATGGTCCTTATAATCTTGGGGTTCCTTTAGCGTACATAAATGTCCAAAGGTCCATGAAACGAGATACCCATTGCCTTCAAAATAGCCATCATGGCGCGCATTTGCTCCAAGAATATTTGCTAAATCTTTGGCTACACTTGGTTTCTCAGCAATACAAAGCTTCATGAACTACAACGCTAGTTTTAATTAGAACTCGCTTTTTTATATGCAATCATGCCCTCATCCAACCACTTTTTAAATAAGGAGGTTTTTCCATGGTGTTCATAATCTGCCCCTCCATTGCTCAGGTCCTCTCCGTTAGGACCAATCATTATATAATAAGGCTGCGTATTCTTTTTATACTTATTCGCCTGGAAATAAGACCATTTATGTCCAACTTGGGTAATCTCTTTGAATTTTCCCGGCGCATATTCGACTGTTTTGTGTTCTGATTCCGGGAGGTCGGTTTTGTCATCAACATATAATGAAACAATAACAACCTTATCCCTTAGAATATCGATAACACCTGGTTTCCCCCAAACGTTTCCTTCCATTTTACGACAATTTACACAAGCCTTTCCTGTAAAGTCAATGAATAATGGTTTTCCGACTTTTTTAGCATATGCCAATGCCTTGTCATAATCATGGAATAGAGGTAGATTGTGTGGTCCAGGATGCGTATCCTCTCCTTCAATATGTGCTGGTGCACTCACACTACCACCACCGACTCCTTGAGGAGATTCACTGTAGGTTGTAGGAGGAGGGAACCCGCTAATCAAATTTAGAGGCGCACCCCACATCCCTGGAAGAAGATAGATGACAAATATGAGTGACGACAGTCCTAGCATTGTTCGTCCAACGGATAAATATTCTACTGGGCTATCATGTGGCATTCTGATGAAACCGAAAAGATATAAGCTTAAAGCTAAGAAAACGCCAATCCATATCGCTATAAATAATTCTCTTTCCAATAGGTGTGCATCAACGACAAGATCTGCATTCGAAAGGAATTTGAAAGCAAATGCGAATTCTAAAAATCCAAGAACAACTTTTACAGTATTTAACCAGCCCCCAGATTTTGGCAGTGAATTCATCCAACCTGGGAATGCGGCAAACAAACCAAAAGGAAGCGCAAGGGCAAGAGAGAAACCAAACATCCCAATAAATGGAGCCATTCCTCCTATTGTTGCAGATTCAACGAGTAATGTACCTACGATTGGACCCGTACAAGAGAAAGATACAAGTGCTAGGGCCAGAGCCATAAAAAAGATACCAATAATACCACCTTTATCAGAGGCTTGATCCGCTTTATTGAGCCAAGAGCTGGGTAATCTTATCTCAAATGCTCCCATGAAAGAGAAAGCAAATACAATTAACAAGAGAAAGAATATAAGGTTGAAGGTTACGTCTGTAGATAAAGCGTTCAGTGCATCATATCCAAAAATACTTGTCACAAGTGTTCCCAAAAGAACATAAATCAAAATGATTGATAACCCATAAAATAATGCATTTCTAATGCCTTGTGCTTTAGATTTACTTTGCTTTGTAAAAAAGCTGACGGTCATTGGAATCATAGGAAATACACAAGGCGTCAGTAAAGCAGCAAAACCACTTAAAAATGAGATAATGAAGATGAGCCAGAAGGATTTAGGTTTCTCTTTTGAGTCTTTACTCTTTACTGCTACTGATGCTTCAACGCCGAGGTCTTTGGTTTCGGGTTCTTCAATATTTTCTACTTTATTTGTTTCTTCTGTTTCATCACTATGACCTTCTAATGCTTCATCTGTTCCATTGATATCTGTTGCGGGCTCAACATCATCTCTGAGCTCCATGACTGGCCCACAAGCCTTTACTTTTAGCTCAAAAGGCTGTTCGTATTCCGGTAAGCATTTGACCTCGTTACACGTTTGAAAGGAAAAGACACCTTTAAGCACATAATCTTTTCTTGCTTTTGAGGTGATTTTCTTTTTTAAGGTGAACTTATGATGATGGTAGCTCATCATTTCATCTGCCATTTCGTCGAATTCTAGTATGGGCTTAGGCTCAATAATCCCATCTCTAAACTTATAGTTGTTGCTTTTTTCAACGGTTATATTTGTTGGGATCGAGAAAGAACCTTCTGGAAGAACATGTGAGTTAATGTGCCAACCTTCAACAATATCAACGTCAACTATAACTTCTAGACTGCAGTCATCCTGATTCAAGCTAATCGATGCCTTTACCTTGTCTTCAGGTAATTCAATTTGAGAAAAAGTAATTCCGCTCGTAATTGTGAAAAAAGCGAAAAGCAAAAGTGTAAAAAACTTATTCATTTGTATCTAATTTTATGGAGAGTGTTTCATCAATCGGCGGGAGACACATTACCTCATTGCAGATCATATAGGTAACTATCATCGATAGTATTGTGTCTTTTTTCGACTTGACTTTAAACTCCCCAAGGAATTTGTCTTCAAATATATAAACATCAGAGTCAAAATTGGCATCAAATTTCTTGATCGCTTTTGTTTTTTCAACAAAAGGCATTTTCAATTTAACAAATCTATTCTTTTGGATTTCAAAACCTATTGGAATAGGACCGGCATCTTTCGGCGTCTCAGCTGAATAAAGGTGCCATCCAGGTTCAATTTCTGCAGAAACTTGAATCGGTATGTAACGTTCATTTCTATCTACGATATCCGCTTGCCAATGCACATGTTCTTGACAAATCGCGGTAAACCCAAAAAAGCTGAAGCATACCTGGAAAAGAAATTTCATTCCTATGTTTCGATTAATATTTCTAGTTTCATTTGGTGAGAGTAGTATTTCCAAATTACAATATTTATTTAAATAAACAATTTAAAGGCTTGACGCTTACCATTTAAGCCTAGGGTCTGCAGAAACGTTCTGTGAGGCAAATTCACCACGTTCAAAAGCAAATTTTCCTGCAATCGCAACCATAGCTGCATTGTCGGTACAGTATTCGAATCTCGGAATGTGGACTCGATACCCATTTTGGTCAAGAGATAGTAACCTTCTTCTGAGTTCCCGATTCGCAGAAACTCCTCCGGCTATAGCTAGGGTTTTAATTCCCTTATCTTTCGATGCCTTGAGTAATTTTTCCAATAAAATATCCACAATGCTCTTTCTAATCGAAGCACATAAATCTATTTTATTTTCTTTTATAAAGTCAGGATTTTCAATAGATAGGTCCCTTATTTTATATAAAATGGAGGTTTTTAATCCGCTAAAGCTAAAATCTAAATTTTTTATTCGCGGTTTGGCAAAAGAGAATTTTTCAGGATTCCCTTCTTCTGCAATTTTATCCAGCTCTGGCCCACCGGGGTAATCAATTCCTAACATTTTTGCTGCTTTGTCAAAAGCTTCTCCAGCTGCATCGTCTATTGTAGTTCCAATAACGTTCATATCATTTGGTCCATGGACCTCGACAATTTGTGTGTGTCCTCCGGAAACGGTTAAACATAAAAAAGGGAAACCAGGGGCCGTAGTTCCCTCTACTTCTATAAAGTGCGCTAAAACGTGTGCCTTCATATGGTTCACATCAATAAGCGGTTTTTTCATTACAAGCGACAATGCTTTTGCGAAAGATACGCCTACAACAAGGCTGCCCATTAAACCAGGACCACGAGTAAAAGCGATAGCGTCAATATCTTTGAGCTCAATTTTAGCATTAACAAGGGCCTCTTTTATAATCGGAACAATTTGCTCTTGATGTGCGCGGCTTGCCAGCTCAGGTACAACACCCCCATATTTTTGATGTATATGCTGCGTTGCAACACAATTCGCCATGATTTTGTTTCCACAAAGAATGGCTGCAGAGGTATCGTCACAGGAGGATTCTATTCCTAAAATGGTTGTGTGTTTTCCACTCAAAAGATTGTTATTTTTGTAATACTCTTTGGATGTCAAAGTTACTGAAAATATTAGGTCGTAGTGTTAGTATATCCGCTGAATGGATTCTAATCGCTATTCTCTTTTTCGTTTTTGCCATACGTAGTTCTTATGTTCAAACCCATATCGGAGCATATGCAACTTCTTATTTATCAGATGAGTTGAAAGCTGAATTATATGTCGGTAAAGTTGACATAGCTTTATTCGATAAGATTTATGTCAAGAATGTATCTGTTAAAGACCGTGAAAACGATCAACTTCTATTTATTAAAGAACTAAAAATTGAAATGGACCAAAATGCGCTATTTCAAGAAGAGGTAATTCTAAAAAAGGTCTCTTTAAATGGAGGAGGTCTAAACATCAATAGAGATGTGGAAAATGGAACTTCTAACTTTCAGTTTTTGATTGATTATTTTTCTTCAGATTCTGATCAAACTACTAAAAGTGGGAAATTCAAAATAGACCAGTTGAAAATTGACAATCTCTCATTTAGCTATCAAAATATTGGTGCCAAAAATAGGGGTTATGGTGTAGATTTTAATCATATCGAGCTGAATAAATTTGCACTATCATTAAATGATTTTATCATAGATGGACCGGGTATTACAGCAAACATAATGGATCTGAACTTTTCTGAAAAAAGTGGATTGGTACTCACTGAGATGAGTTCCAAGCTTCGAATTAGCGATAAGCAGCTTCAGTTGTCGGGCCTTAAAATGAATACGAAGCATTCTGAAATTGATATTCCTCTATTTGAACTGAATTACAACCAATGGTCTGCTTTTCGTTCTTTTGAAGACTCAGTATTATTCAATTCTATTTTAAATGATTCTCGTCTTTCTTTGAGCGAGCTGGCTTATTTTGTACCCTCTATGGAGGGCATGTCAGATAATGTTATGCTCAAAGGGGAAGTCCTAAATTCAGTAACCAATCTTGAGGTCAATAATCTAGAGTTATCCTTTGGTGATAAATCTTTTGTTAAAGGAGATTTTCAGCTCCCTGATTTTTCAAAGGGAGCAAATGAAATTGTTAAACAACAAATTAGGAACGCATATATAGATTTTAAAGATGTCGAGGGATTTGTCTTACCTATTGGTGTTGAGCCTCTTCAAATGGCTTCTATTCTAAAGCATGAATTTATATCATTCACAGACCTCACTTTGCAGGGTAATCTCAATAAAGTGAACATTGAAGCTTTGGCTATTGAATCAAATTATGGTCGGCTTCAACTGCAAGAGCAAATGGTATTGACAAAGGAAATAACAGGATGGTCTATGCTACCTGTTAAGGAGTTTGTTTCTCCTTTAATTATTAGTGAGTTTGCGCTAGGTTCTTTCTTAAACCAGAATCAGCTGGGTATAGTTGTTGGGTCTTTTCGTCCAACTTTTCGTTGGGATAACTCTGGAGAATTCGAGGTCGATATTAGTAAAGGGTCCGTAACGCGCTTTGATGTGAATAATTACCCGGTCTCTGGTATATCTATTGACGGAAGCTCAATTAAAAATGACTTGCTTGATCTCCAATTAATGATTAAAGAAGCAGCAGTTGATGTGGAATTGTTGACAGCAATAGATTTGTCATCTCCTAATTATAAAGGCGAGATTCAAGTTAATCAATTAGATTTAGATGCTTTGAACTACACTCAGGACACGTCCTTTTTTATGGGAAATATAAGATTTGATTTGAATGGAAAAACAGATTTAGATTGGGGAGGGCATGTTATGTGTGATGATTTGGTTTATTTCCGAGGGATAGACTCTTTAAAAACAAGTCATTTAGATATTGGTGTTTTTTCTGAAGAGGAAATGTACCGCTATACTTTAGAAAGCACATTCTTTGATGCGCAAATAAGCGGTAATTTTGAATGGGATGCTTTAGTTTCAAATTTTTACAACGACCTAGCGGTTATCTTACCAAGTATAAAAGTCGGAAAGGAAAATGAAATACTTTCTTCCTATGAACGTATGGATCATACTGTTGAATTTAATATAATTGGTAAATCCTCGGATCACTTGCTCAATTTTTTTGTACCAGGACTTTATGTAGATTCATCGTCTAAGATTGTTGGGAAGTATAATGCTTTTTCAAGAGATCTAGATTTAGATGTTGAGTCTTCCGAAATTAGAATAAATGATATTTTAATAAGTGGCCTTACTGGAGCACAAAGACTACATAGTGACAGTATATTTGCCGATTACCTTGTAGATTTCATGTCGTATAAAGATTCTTTAAGGTTTAATTTGATTGAGTTTTACACCCATGGTTCTGAAGGGTTATTAGAAAGTCAATTGTCATGGGAGCGAGGAACAGAGGAATATTCCAAGGTAGATTGGGAAACAACGATTCATGATCAAGATCATGTAAAAATTTTACTACAACCTTCTTTCTTTTCCTTGGACTCTATTCGCTGGGCAATTGTTAATGAGTCTGAATTTTCTATTACTACTGAAGATCTCCACGTAGAAAAATTTGAACTAAATAGAGTAGAACAAAATATTAGAATCGAAGGTTGTTTGTCTGAAAATGACTTTGATACTTTATATGTGAATATTGAAAATGTTGACGTTTCAGAAATAAGTTCAATTCTTGGTTTAGAGAGAAGTTTGGAAGGATTGCTTTCTGGAGAGTCTAAATTTACGAACCCCACTGATAATTTTAATTATACAGGCAAGTTAAGTTTAGAAGGATTTCATTTGGCTGAAGAGTCAATAGGGGACATGTCGCTTAAAACAACTTGGGATAGAGAGAAAAACTCCATTGATTTGAAAGGGGATTTGAAGGTAGATGGATTGACGACATTTAATCTGACAGGAGATTATTTCACGAGAGATAATAATCTCGAAGTGGATTTGAGCTTTGACAATACGGATGTATCATTTATAAATGTCTTATTGGATCCTGAGCTAATGAATAACATAACTGGAAATTTGGACGGTTCTGTTCATGTGAATGGAAAATGGTATGAGCCCAAACTTAAGGGGGATTTGACACTGGATGACGTTCATGTCAAGATTGAATTACTTGGGGTAGATTACTACGTGGATGGTAAGATTGACATAGATGAAGAGCTCTTTGCTCTAAATAACGTTCCGTTTACAGACCCAGAGGGTAATACAGGTTCAATTACAGGTTCAGTATTTCATTCTAATTTTCTCGATTGGTCTTATGACGTTCAAATCAATTTTGAAAATGACATTACTAAGTGGCGAACAAGTTTCCCTTTTGGGTATGCGCCTCTGAATCAGTTTTTAATCCTTGATACGGAATATCAAGATGGAGACTCTTATTTTGGTAAAGTATATGGACGTGGGGATGCTAATATTTCAGGATATGGTGAAAATATGACGATTACCGTAAACATGACGACTCAAGAAAACACGGTAATCAACTTTCCTATGTATGGTTCTTCCGATATTGATGAAGATTTTGAGTTTGTACAATTTAAAAGTAATCTAGAGTTAAGCTCAGAACTCGAAAAAAAATTTGATTTTACAGGATTAGATTTGGATTTAAACTTTAACCTAAACCCAAAAGCGCAGCTCAATATTATTTTTGACCCTTCAATTGGAGATCAGATTCTAGCGCATGGCTCCGGAAATATAAATATGAAACTTGATCCTTTTTATAAAATTGATTTAAACGGTACCTATAAAATTTCAGAGGGTAGCAACTATAATTTTGCAATGGGCGTTATCAAACAAAAGTTTGACATTGAGAAGGGTTCAACAATTTCTTGGACAGGAAACCCATATGATGCAGATATTGATTTGGTGACTTCTTTTTCAATCCCTAAGGTTTCACTAAAAGATTTGGCTCCTGAGATCGTAATGTCAGAGCAAGAAAGTAGACAAATGAAGAATCAAAAAATAGATTGTTATCTGAACCTTGATGAGACATTGATGGCACCCCAAATTAGCTTTGATATAAAGGCCCCTAATGCACCGGAAACAGGAAAGACCTTACTCAATGAGGTAATCAGTGAAGAAAGTGAGTTGAGCAAACAGTTTTTCTCACTTCTTTTACTACGCTCTTTCCAGCCGCTCAATAGTTCCATTGAAGCGCATGCATCGGCAGCTAAAGATCTTGCAGAATCACAAGTGAATGCCTTGTTAAGTGAGGTTAGTCAGGAATACGACTTAAATTTCAACTCTATTATGGACAATGATTTAGTTGGTATAGATTTGATAGAATTTGGTATTTCTAAAAGGTTTTTCAATGACCGTCTAATTGTTTCAGGGAATTTTGGCTTAGAAGAGGATTCTACAGGCTCTAGTGAAACCTCGAGTTATATTCCAATTGGAGACCTTTTTGTAGAATATTTAATCAATGAATCCGGTACTTTTCGTGCTACGGCATTTAGTGAATCAGACCCCTATAATATTGGTACCGACGAGTCAGGTCAAAAACCATCGACACAAGGCGCAGGATTAAGCTATCAAGAAGACTTTACGAATATTGACGATTTTAAGCTTATTCAATACTTTTTTGATATTTTCAGACCGAAAAGTAAAAGAAGGTATTTAAGAAAGAATAAAAACAAACTCACTAAAATAGATTCCTAAAAACGATAAGACATGGAAAAAGTATTAATAGCGAATAGAGGAGAAATTGCCAGAAGGGTAATTCGATCCTTAAAACAAATGAACATTAAAAGTGTGGCTGTTTACTCTGATGCAGATCAAAATGCACCACATGTAAAAGAAGCTGATGAATCCGTGCATTTAGGAGCGAGTCCATCATCCGAAAGCTATCTGCGACAAGATAAAATTATAGAAGCCTGCAAAGCACTAAATGTAGATGCAGTGCATCCCGGTTATGGCTTCCTTTCCGAAAACGCTGATTTTGCTAGAAAACTGAAAGCTGCTGGAGTTATTCTTATAGGTCCATCTCCTGAGTCTATGGAGGTTATGGGAGATAAGCTAAAGGCAAAGCAGGCGGTTAAAGACTTTGGCGTTCCTTTGGTACCTGGCGTAGATGAGGCAATCACAGATGTAAAGGCAGCTAAGGCCATTGCCAAGGATATTGGATATCCCGTTTTGATAAAAGCTTCAGCTGGAGGAGGAGGAAAGGGTATGCGTCTTGTTCATGGTGAAGAAGAGTTTGAAGAACAAATGCAGATGGCGCAAAATGAGGCCATGTCTTCTTTTTCGGATGATGCAGTTTTTATTGAGAAGTTTGTAACTAAACCTCGACATATAGAGATTCAAGTTTTTGCTGACAATCATGGAAACATGGTGCATTTGTTTGAAAGAGAGTGTTCGGTACAGAGACGTCATCAAAAAGTTGTTGAAGAAGCCCCAAGTGCTGTCTTAACCCCTAAAATGAGAGATGAAATGGGCGCTGCTGCATTGGCTGTATGTAAAGCATGTAATTATTCTGGAGCAGGAACAGTAGAATTTCTACTAGATGCTTCTTTAGATTTTTATTTTTTGGAAATGAATACGCGTTTGCAGGTGGAACATCCTGTAACAGAAAAAATATCTGGAGTTGATCTCGTAGAATGGCAGATTCGTGTTGCACGCGGAGAAAATCTTCCACTCAGACAGGATGATTTAGCCATTCATGGTCATGCGATTGAAGTTCGAGTATACGCGGAAGATGCAAGAAGCGGTTTTACCCCAGATATAGGAACACTGAATAAATACAGAAGACCGACAGGAATGAATGTAAGGGTGGATGACGCTTTTGAGGAGGGTATGGAAATTCCAGTTTATTACGATCCCATGCTCGCGAAGTTAGTCGTGTGGGGTGAAGATCGTCAAACATGTATAGAGAACACCATAAATGCTATTGATAATTATCAAATATCGGGAGTAAATACCACTTTAGATTTTGGAAAATTTGTCCTTCAGCATCCAAGCTTTAGAAGCGGTGATTTTGATACTAACTTTATCCAAAAGTATCTTCCAGATCCCACTATATTGCATCAAGAATTGAAAGAAGAGGGTGAGGCGCTAGAAGCAGCCATAGAACAAATATGGAGCAGGGAAATAGATCTAAAGAACAAGGATTTTAGCTCGCGATACATCACTTCTTCTTGGAAAAGGAGTGGGAATAAATAATTAAAGGAATCGCAAGCTTATATTCATTTAAATAAATTATTTTTGCCTAACAAAATTTGACTTATGAATCTACACGAGTATCAGGGGAAATCAATCTTAAAAACTTACGGAGTCGCTATTCAAGAAGGAGTAGTGGTTGACAAAGTAGAAGACGCAGTCGCTGCAGCGCAAAAGCTGAGTGATGAAACAGGAACGAGCTGGTTTGTCGTGAAGGCCCAGATTCATGCTGGAGGGCGTGGAAAAGGAACCGTGGAGGAAACAGGTTCTCATGGCGTTGTTCTTGCGAAAGGAATTGATAAAGTTGAAGATACAGTTAAAGGTATTTTAGGAGGTCATTTGGAAACCATTCAAACTAACGGCAAAGCTAAAAAAGTAAATAAGGTACTTATAGCTCAGGATGTATATTATCCTGGACCGTCAGAAATTAAGGAATTCTATATGTCCGTTCTTTTAGACCGAGAGGAAGGTAAGAATGTAATTGTATATTCTACTGAAGGAGGGATGGATATTGAGCATGTTGCCGAGCATACTCCAGACAAGATTTATAAAGAGTTTATTGATCCTCATTTAGGTCTACAAGGTTTTCAAGCACGTAAAATCGCCTTTAATTTAGGTTTGTCAGGAACGGCGTTCAAAGGAATGGTGAAGTTCGTTGCTTCATTGTACAAGGCATACATAGGTATTGATGCATCTATGTTTGAAATCAATCCTTTATTCAAGACAGCAGATGATAAAATAATAGCAGTTGACTCAAAGGTTACGCTAGATGGTAATGGTTTATTTCGCCATCCGGATTATGCAGAAATGCGAGATAAAACCGAGGAAGATCCAACAGAGGTTGAAGCTGATGAGGTTGGTTTAAATTTCGTGAAGCTAGACGGCAATGTTGGATGTATGGTGAATGGTGCCGGACTTGCAATGGCTACAATGGATATTATAAAGCTTTCTGGTGGGAATCCAGCAAACTTCTTAGATGTTGGAGGAACGGCCAATGCAGAACGTGTGGAAAAGGCATTTCATATTATCCTAAAGGATCCGAATGTTAAAGCAATTTTAATAAATATTTTCGGTGGAATCGTTCGATGTGATCGCGTTGCTCAAGGTGTTGTTGACGCCTACAAGAACATGGGAGAGATTCCTGTTCCAATTATTGTTCGCCTGCAAGGCACCAATGCGGTTGAAGCGAAAAAATTGATTGATGATTCTGGTTTGAATGTGCATTCAGCAGTACTTTTACAAGAAGCGGCAGATAAAGTAAAAGAGGTATTGTCTTAACCTTTGTTTCTATTTTATCAGCGAACAAAATAAGTCTTACCAATCATTTTACATTGCGGCTCTCATTAAGGTTTTGATTAATTTTAATTTTAATTGTGAATTCCTCATTATCTACAAAACATATTCAAGATGCTAAGCTAATTGTTCGGCTTCCAAACTGGATTGGTGATACGCTAATGACCTATCCAATGCTCCTTGCGCTGCAAAATAGGGGAGTTGATTTTGTCTGTTTGGGTCACCCTTGGGCGAAAGAATTGTTCTCCGGCACAGATCTAAATATTGTTTCGAGTCCTGAAATCAAGAATTCAAAATGGTCTTATCGTTTTTATCGTGAGTATAATTTTGATGTGGGTTTACTTTGCCCGAAAACATTATCTTCTCTTGCTCCAATGAGACTTGCTGGGATATATACCATAGGTTATCATTTTCTTTCTCGCCAAAGTCTTGCTTATAATGATGAGCTGCACACTGTTGAAAATTATTTTGATCTAGCGAAAGGATATTTAAAGGAAGATTTGGATGCATCGTCCTTCGATAGTTTTATTCCTATCGATGAAAAAAGTGTTGCTCTAGGTCAAAATCTTATTGAAGAAAAAATAAAAGAAGAGTATATTGTTATTTGTCCTTACGCTACGAATTTGCATAAAGGCAAAAATAAGGAATGGCCATTTTGGAATGACTTCTGTGTCAAGTATTCCGAAACAAAGATCGTGGCTGTTGTCTCTGAAAGTGATTATACCCGATGCTGTAATGATTTTCCAGATATTCTTGTTTTGAGTAATACACTATCTGTTTCTGCCTATGTTATGCGTGAAGCGAAATTTGTATTGGCTAATGACAGTGGAGCAATGCATCTTGCTTCTTTTTTCGGTGCTAATGTCATTGGTTTGTTTGGTGCTACAGAAATCAATAAGACAAGGCCCTGGCATGGTAGCTATAAGGTGGGTGATGGTAATGAATTTATTTCTGTTCCCCATTTATTAGAGGAGTTATGCTCTAGGTTAGGTACTTAAAAAGGTGTTCTTTTACTTTATGAGCGAAACGAAACCTTTCTTTTGAATAAAGTTGCCCTCGTCGTCCTCGGCTTCAAAAATATAAACATAAACATCATTTTTGGCTTTGCTTCCATTAGTTTGAATGGTACCATTCCATCCAACATTTTGATCAAAGCTCTCAAAAACGAGCTGTCCCCATCTATTAATTATTGTTAGATGGTAGGTTTCTGGTTTTATGTGCGAAACAACAGGTAAGAAAATAGGGTTGATTCCACCTGGTGTAAAAGCATTTGGAATAAAAATTTTCGAGGAGTAGCTCAAGCATAGTTCATTTGAAGAACTGATTTCTGAGAAATCATAGGTATTAAAAAGTTCTTCACCCTCTATTCGATAACAAACCTTAGATTGAACACCTATGCCATTAATGTCATCAATAAAATTATTTTCATCAGGTAGAAATGTAGCAATAGGAGTGGGGTCATAGCTGCCATTAATTGACCTATAGAGTTTGTACTCTTTTATGCCGCCATCGAACCCTTCATAATCTGACCAATTGAGCGTATTTATGTAATCGTAATCATTCGCTTCTCCTTCTAAGAATATTGTTTTAGCCTCATTTGAAAATTCTCCTTCAAAACCACAGCTATCGATATATTTGGTTCTGTATTCCCAAGCCTGGAATTCTGTTTCTACATCCTCATCTATAAAGAACACCACATCTGAGGTTGCATCCGATCTTCCTATTTCTTCATAGGCGCCATTGTAATCTCGTCTCTGAAATATGATTTCAGTGATACCCACAGATTCATCTATATATTGATACAACTCAATATTTCCATCAACTACAGAAACTAATTTCAGGTAATTATATCCTGGGTCTCCTGCAATGGGAACTGTAAATGATGTAGGAGATGAAAAAGCATTGTGGCCATCAATGAATATTGAATTGATGTAAATCGTATAGCTTTGGTTTCCATTCACAGCAATTGTCGCTGTTGTTTCCTCAGTGATTTCTTCTAAATTCCATATACCATTAGAGAGACTCCAAATTTCGTAAAAATCAGTTGTGCTCCCTGCATAGCTTGTCCATGATAAAATAGCCTCTTGCTCACACATAAATACTTCGGAAGAGGATACCATAGTTGTGTGAACGTCTGCTTTAGCACTTGTTTGATAGGTTACAGGTACTGAACTCGTTTCGCAAGAATCAAAGGCCGCAACTGAATATGAAAAGGGACCTTCTTCAAATGGTACATCATAGGTGTATATTGTTGATTCTATTCCCCATACGGTATCAAGTTCATACAAAATACCAGCGGCATCAAAGGTGTAGATCACATATCCATAAGTGTCACTTTGTAGGTTTTGGCTCCACTCAATCTGCATGAGGTTCGTTGTTGTATCTATTCCTGCACTGAATATTAAAGGTATATCTGGAGTCATTAAATCCTCAAAAACATCTCCTGTGATATTTGATGTAAAATCGCAAATGGCTCCCGGAAGCACAATTTGATAATTGAGAAATGCCGAACAAATATCTATCGTGTCTTGATACGAATTGTTTCCCATTGCAACGCTATCAATGAGGGTGAAAACTCCAGTTGGGTATTCTCTATAAATATGATAGAAGTCTCCCGTGTAGGATAATGGAGTGCTTGATGGAGCATTCCAGCTTAGTAGAGCCATTCCGTTTCCAGGGTTGTTTAGGTTTAGAAAGATATTGGAAATAGTATCTGAGTATTTTATTGTATTCCCATTACATCCAGAAGTTACCGATAGGAAAAAATCTTGTGTGTCTGTAGATCCCATGATAGGAAAACTATTCGCATTAACATCAACGAGATTTGCCAATAAACCATCTTGAACAGAATAAACCCCGTATTCAACGAAAGAACTAAAGGGATTATTTAGGGAGGTCCAATTTAGTGTCAGGTTACCATCAACGTCTGTTTGAATGCAATCTATTTTGGGCGCTTGAAGAACTCCAGGATTCATAACATTAATTCTGACTGTGGCGTAGGTTATCTTTGGAACCTGACAAAAATTGTCTTGAACTTTAAATACAAAGTCATAAGGAATCATCTCAGAAATACCCCCAAACTGATTGACCAAATGGTCACAGGTGGTTTGCCAAGAAAAAGAAGCCATTGCGTTTTCAGGTGCTTCGATAGGAGGTAAGCTATTTAAGGTAGCGCAAGGTTCAATATCGCAACCTAAAGGACTTGTATATCCATTGCCAAACATGGGTCCAGAGGCAGATATGATAACATTTTGGGCTGCACCATTCTGAAGAAGGTCAAGGTCTGTTGCCAGAAGATCAAAGTCAATTAAATCTCCGGCATTTACTGTTGTTTCAAATAATCCACCAGCAAATGGAGGCGTAATTATAGGCGCATCGTTTTCACTGCTACATGGCAAAACCACAACCTGCATCTCTCGTTCAACCTCACCGATTAATACCCCATTCCTAAAAGACTGAACGGCGACCTTAATATTGAAATTCCCAATGGTAAAGCTTGTAAACACGATTTCACCTGTGGAAGGGTCAATTGACGCCGAAATATTGTTAACATCTATATTCTCATCCGGGGTAGGTGAGTCAAATGAATACCCAGATTCAAATGGAACGGGCATTGGATTTGATGGAGGGTCATAAACACCTACGGGAAAATAATCAAATGGTATCCCAAATTGAAAATGAAGTGAATCGAGATCAGGATCAATCGCATTCATATTATATCTATATTCAGATCCTGCACAAGTAACGAAATGAGGTGATTGTAAGAACTTAGGTGAAGAGTCTGTACATGTATTGTCAATGCTATTTGGGTTGGAGAACATTTTCGCCGCCAAGGTAATTCCAAATGTGGATGGATCGGATAAATTGCTAATTGCATTACTTCTTGAAAAATTTTCATAAGTAAAGACCCAACCTTCCGAGGGAGGAATACCCTCTATGCTTATTGGGTCACTCCGGTATGTTATCCGTTCAATTGCGCCAACTCCATTACCAGCCGCACTGCCTGTTCCGCATTCGAGCATAGGTGGTGATCCTGTCACTACAGTGCATGAAGGAGAAATATCTTCTCTTGATATAAAATTTAAGACTATTGAATTAAGTGTAGGATGGTTCCAAACCCTGAGGTCTTCAGAAATAATATTTACTTCTGCACCATTGCAGTCTCGATAGAACACAAGCTGAAATTCATATGTGTTTGCTCCGCTGCAGCTCCATGTTATTTCTCCACCCATCACATGGGAGGCATGTAAGCTTATTGAAAAGCTTAAAAAAAGAATGAAGGCAAAGGCTCTTTGCATATGGATATAACGTAACATAATACGTAGTATTATAACGAGAACGTCCAAATAAAGTTGCTAACCTGCAGAAATAACTGACATGTCACTCCAATTCAAGTAGCTATTTGCCATTCGCAGGATTGTCTTTGCATCTATGTCGTGTATTCGTTGAATATATGAATTATAGAAGTCAGAGCGAAGTCCATAAGATTCAACACTCAAAAATAGATCCATCATTGCATAGGGGCCATCAGAAATTTTAAGCATTTGACCAAGCAGGTGGTTTTTCACTAATCCAAGTTCATCATTTCCTATTTTCTCATTGCACAAGAGTAGCATCTCTTTTTTAATTTCATCTAATGTTGGTTGTAAATGTTCCTTGCCAACTTCGGAGCCGATGAGCAGATATCCCGATCCGCCAGATTCTGAAATTATACTTCCTATACCATAGGTGTATCCCTTGTCTTCCCTTATGTTTTTCATAAGCCGGCTCCCAAAATAGTCTCCCAAAATAGTATTGAGAATACTAACATCCAAGAAGTCTTCGTGTTTTTTATTGAAGAGGGTTTTTCCTATGCGTATTGCCGTTTGGAGGGCATCTATTTTTTCAACATGAATCACTCCAGATTTGTTACGGAAATCACTTTTAAATTCCAATGCTTGTTCAATGCAATGTGTTTTTGATACATCGCAGATTTGTTGAATTTTCTTTTCTTCTAATGCGCCGACAATGGCAATTTTAAAAATACCATTTACATAGTTAGTCTTATGAAAATCTAATAATTCCTGTCTTTCAACTTTTTGGAGATCAGATTCATCGGAAAGCATTGCATATTCTGTTCCGTAGTATAATTGTTTTTGAAAAGCCCTTTGAGCAATAACGGCTACACGGTTGATATTGATCTTAAAGTTTTGAATTTTTTCGGCTTTTACTTCTTGAAATTCTGATTCGGGAAAGGATGCATTGATTATGGCGTCCAAAAGGACATGATAGGCTTCAGAAATATTCCTCTTTAATGCAAATAATGAAACCATAACACCTTCATGTGATAGACCGATATCAAAAAAGGCACCTAGATCATCTAGCTGGTTATGTATTTCAGTTGAGTTTTTTTGCGAAGTACCAGAAAGCAGCATCGATGAGGTCATACTCGCAATGCTGTTTTTGGCTTTTCTCAAGCCTGCGTCAAAATAAACATCAATCCTTGCAGTTTCATTAGAGACATCAGACATCCAATATAATGGAGTTGTTTTATTAAGCGCGATTTTCTCTGGAGAAATGAATGAAATAGCACCCGTTTTGTGGGTTTTTGGAGCCTTTGTTCGATTCATTTTGTTTTATTTATTTTGAGTAAAGAGCAATTTTCCTTCCTTAAAATTGAATTCGCAAATCCAAGAATATCATCATTTTCAATCTTATTATAGATCTGAATTTCCTCATTTAAACCGTTTGCATCTCCGAGCAGCTCAAACATGCAAAGACTTATAGATTTGTTTAATAATCCTTGCTCTTGAAAAGCTTTTGCAGTATTTAATTTATTCTTTAAGGAGTTAAGCTTACGGGCTTTAAAACCCTCTGCTTTAATCTTTTCTAACTCCTGCCAGAGTGCACTGTCCAAGGTGTCGAAATCAACATCCTCAGAAAGCTTTCCAGTAATTAGGAATAAGCCATCATCAAGGGATCCTGTAATGAAAGCATTTATTTCGGAAACTAAGCCCTGCTCTTTTTTAAGTGCCACATTTAATAATGAGGATTGATCCTTACCTATGGCATCACTTAAAAAGTCTCCCAAGTAATATCCAATATTTTTTCTTTCTGACATCCGAAAGGCATAATAAAAAGCATTAGCGGGAACATCACGCTCAATCAACTTTTCTCTAAATTCTGTCTGAGGTGGTTCAAGTGGTAAAATTCTTGCAGGCTTTATACCTCCTGGGATACTTCCGTAATATTTTTCGATGAGCTGTTGAATTGAGCTGGAATCAAAATTACCTGAGACACATAAAATTGCATTCGAGGGGCAATAAAACTTTTTGAAAAATGCTTTGACGTCGCTCATTTCTGCTTTTTCAATGTGGGTAATATCTTTTCCAATAGTTGCCCATTGGTAAGGGTGTTTTTCATATGCTAATGGTCTTAACTCGAGCCAAACATCACCATAGGGTTGGTTCAAATAACGCTGTTTAAACTCCTCTATAACTACACTGCGCTGCACTTCCAAGCTTTTATCAGTAAAAGCGAGTGAAAGCATCCTGTCACTTTCTAACCAAAGTGCCGTCTCTATATTGTTTGCAGGTATTATTTCATAATAATTTGTAAGGTCATTGCTCGTGAACGCATTGCTTTCTCCACCAGCTTTTTGAAGCTCTTGGTCAAAATCTTCAACGTGAATAGAACCTCCGAACATAAGGTGCTCAAAGAGGTGAGCGAACCCGGTCTTATCCTCCTGCTCATCTCTGGAACCAACATCATAAAGGGTGTTGACAACAGCCATCGGCGTTGTTTTATCGTGGTGGAGGATTACTTTAAGTCCATTATTTAAGGTATAACGTTTAAATTGAATCATTCTACTTTATTGAGAATTTTGACAATTCACTTTGTGCGTCATTAAATTCTTTGACCAAGTCTATAATGATTTGCTCTGCGGATAGGAGCTCATCCATAATACCTGCTATTTGTCCAATCTCTAATTCTCCATTTTTCAAATCTCCTTCGAACATACCTTTTTTTGCACGTCCTCTTCCAAGTAACTCACTAAGTTCTTTTATTGAGGCATTTTTTGAGTAGGCCTCTTTTATGCTGCTATGAAATTCATTTTTCATTAATCGAACGGGGGTGAGCTCTTTTAGTGTAAGCTCCGTATCGCCTTCTTTAGTATTTAAAATGGCTTTTTTGAAATTGATATGTGCGCTAGATTCGTGGGAGGCAACGAATCGACTACCAATCTGAACACCATCTGCCCCGAGTGCCATACATGCAAGCATTGCCCTACCTGTTGCTATGCCGCCCGCTGCGATCAAAGGAATTGTAATCTCTTTCTTCACCATAGGTACAAGACATAATGTAGTCGTTTCATCACGTCCATTATGGCCTCCTGCCTCAAAACCTTCAGCTACAACTGCATCTACACCAGCTTGTTGAGCTTTCAAAGCAAATTTCAGACTAGAAACAACATGAACGACGGTAATCCCTTCTTTTTGTAATCGTTCAGTATATGTTTTTGGATTTCCCGCTGAGGTAAAAACGATGGGAACTTTGTGTTTTATAATGGTTTGAATATGTTCTTCAATATTGGGGTAAAGCATCGGAAGGTTTACCGCAAAAGGTTTTGATGTATTCGCTTTACATTTAGCTATTTGTTCATCTAAAATGTCCGGGTACATCGATCCAGAACCAATAATACCCAAACCCCCGGCATTAGAAACCGTTGAGGCTAGTTCCCAACCTGAGCACCATATCATTCCGGCTTGTATGATTGGGTATTGAATATTGAAGAGTTCGGTAATCCTATTTTTCATATTTCTGTTAAAAAGGCTTTTCAACGAAATTAAATATTATAATGCTTAATGTTCCTTTATCCTGTTTTTTTAAACAAAATTTTTAACGTAAATTGTGTATCTTAGATAAGTTATTTCATGTTTATGAAAATTCAAATTTATTCTGGTATTCTTATATGTTTTTTTGCTCAAAATTATTGGTCTCAAGAACAAGAAACTCATGAAAATCATAATCATGGTTCGTCCAAGGAGTCATTAATTGAAAATAAAGGCCAATGGCCGGATGGCGTTCTCTTTCAGTCTAAAATTGATGGCGGTAAAGTGTGGGTCCAGCAAAATAAATTCATCTATCACTTACAAGATTTTTCATCAATGCATGAGGCACATGCTAACCCATTATTAACTCCTTTAGAGGACCCTATTGCCAAACAAGAAGTTATTCATCTTAATTTTATAGGGAGTCAAGAGGTTAATGAGGTTCTTAAATCTGAAAAGAGTGCGCACTACTATAATTATTTGAAAGGAAATGACCCAAGCAAATGGGCGAGTAAGGTTCATGTTTATGGTCATGCTACTTTATCTGATTTTTATGAAGGAATTGACCTTCATATCCAAAATAGGGGCAATCAATTTAAGTATGAGTTTATTGTAGCGCCAAATGCTGCTATTGATCAGCTGAAACTGGAGTATGTAGGTCAGAAAGATATGACAATCGGCTCAAATGGAGATTTGGAGATTACCGCAGAATTGGGTGTCGTTTACGAGGAGAAACCTTTTGCTTTTCAGATTATTGATGGTAATGAAATTGAGATTCCTTGTGATTTTGTCATCACAGATGGTATCGTGAGTTTTGAATTGGGCGCTTATAACCCCGGTTTTGAATTGGTTATTGATCCAGTTTTAGTTTTTGCAACCTACAATGGAGCAAATACAGATAATTTTGGAATGACAGCAACATACGGGTACGATGGTTCTGCTTATTCCGGAGGAACTGTTTACGGCAATGATTATCCTATGCCCGATAATGGTGCCTATGACATTAATTCAAATTTTACAGTACCATTCGGTCCAATGGGTATTACTGATGTATTCGTCAGTAAGTTTGATGAAGACGGAGCTCAAATGCTTTGGAGCACATTTTTAGGTGGTGGTAATGATAATACAGGTACCGAGACAGCACATAGTATGATTTGTGATGGTGCTAATAATTTATATCTATTCGGCTCGACATCTAGTCCTGATTTTCCCGTTAGCCCCGGTGCCTATAATACTATTCATAATGGAGGTGATGTAGGCTATAACTTTGGAAGTACAGGTGTCAATCATTCCGCATTCGGCATTGATTTATATGTGTCAAAGCTTAGTGCCGATGGTACAAGTTTGATGGGTTCAACTTATGTCGGAGGTTCTGGTAATGATGGGGTAAACTATAATGCTGCGAATTTTGGTGCTTTTTCGGAATTGACGAGTAATTATGGGGATAATTTTAGAGGCGAAATTATGCTGGATGATGCAAATAATGTAATTGTTGCTTCATGCACACATTCTATTGATTTCCCCGTAGTTAATGCCATTCAGAATTCAAATGGAGGTGCACAAGATGGTACTGTTTTCAAGCTTTCTGCTGATTTCTCTCAGCTCTTGTTTTCCACCTATTATGGTGGAGCTGAAAATGATGCTTGTTACTCTGTAAAGGTAGATGAATCAGACAATCTTATCTTCGCTGGAGGTACTAAATCTTCTAATTTACCTGGCATGGGTCTAGGGTATCAAAATACGTATGGAGGTGGTGAAACAGATGGTTTTGTCGTAAAGACTCCTCCTTCAGGTACCTCAATTACGAATGCGAGTTATATCGGTATGGCTCAGTATGACCAGGTTTTCTTTGTGGAAATTGACCGGGTGAATAGTATTTTTCTTTTGGGACAATCCGTTGGAGGTACATTCCCAGTCAATAACGCAGCATTTTCAAATGGTGCAAGTAGTAATTTTATAATGAAATTGGATTCCAATTTAACAACGAATATTGCTTCGACTCGTTTTGGAAATGGAGATCCCAATATTCATATTTCACCTACAGCATTTTTAGTGGATAATTGCGGGAATATATACGTCTCCGCTTGGGGAGCTGATTTACTTCAGGCCACACCTTTAACTGGAATGCCTATAACACCAGATGCCTTTCAGTCAGACCCCCCAAATGGGTTTGATTTTTATTTAATGGTCATGTTTGCTGATTTTTCTGATATTCTCTACGGTTCTTACTTGGGAGGTACTGTTGCTCGAGAGCATGTCGATGGAGGAACTTCTCGCTTTGATAAAAATGGTATTGTCTATCAGTCTGTTTGTGGCGGCTGCGGTGGTAATAGTGATTTTCCAACAACTCCAGGTGCTTGGTCAGCAAGCAATAATAGTACGAATTGTAACAACCTTATTTTTAAGTTTGATTCAGGTATTTTACCCGTAGCTGACTTTACGGTTGATCAAACAACTGGCTGTAATGATTTTACAGTAAACTTTGAAAATATTTCTTCAGACAGCGATACGTACTTATGGGATTTTGGAGATGGCGCACTAGACTCAACAACATTTAATCCAGTAATTACATATACAGAGGCAGGAATATATGAGGTTAATCTTTTTGTTACAGATAGTGTATGTCAACTAACAGATACTGCCCAAATTACCGTTATTGTGGTTGATTCTGTTTTGCTTGATGTTCCCAATCAAATGAGCGTCTGTGACAATGTGCCATTTGACTTGGTTGCTAATTCACTGGGTACTGCCAATCAATTTATTTGGTCTGCTAATGCTGATTTTACTAATCCATTAAATAGCCCCTCAGATTCTACAGTTACTGTTTCTGCAGATGGGACATATTATATTATGGCTGATAATGGCTTCTGCTCCGCAGAAGACACCGTACAGGTATTATTTGACGCCTCACCGGAGGCTCAATTTAGCATTCTAGATTCTGTAGGCTGTGCTCCTTTGAGCGCTTCTTTCTTTAATGAGTCCATTCAGACTGATTATTTTCTTTGGGATTTTGGAAATGGAGAAGTTGATTCTGTCAACTTTGATCCAGAAATCCTATATACAGCACCAGGTATTTATACAGTGAGCCTATATATATTCGATTCATTATGTCCTGCATCGGATACTACTTTTGCTACAATAACCATACTGCCTAATATTACAGTTTCGGGTTTGGACTCTGTTTCTTTATGCGAGGGAAATGTTGTACTTACGGCAAATTCAAATGGAACTGCCTCAACCTATGAATGGTCTTCTAGTCCGGATTTTTCAGATTTAATTAACCCATCAGGTGATTCTTCAATTGTTGTTTCAGCCTCTGGTACCTACTATATCCAGCTGGGTAATTCTGAGTGTTCGCTTGTTGACAGTGTTTTTGTAGAATTCATTAATCCAGAAATTGCACTTATTGCTGAGGATTCTATCTGTCTCTATGATTTTTCAGAGGTTGCTGTGGAGAATTTAACACCGGCAATTGGTTTTAACTATGTTTGGCAACCTGATTCTATTATCACCTCGGATAATCAAGAATTGATTCAGGTACAACCTTTAACATCTCAGTATGTTTATGTCACTGCAACATCCCCAGAAAACTGTATTGTGGAAGATTCTATATTTATTAATGTGACTGATATTGATTCTACTTTGGTGATTGCAAGTTCCTCGGAATACGCTGTGCCTGAAGGTGCCACCGTCACACTATTTGGTTCGCCTTCTGGTTTGCCATTTTATCAATGGAGCCCTGTAGATGGTCTAAGTGCTCCGACAAATCAACAAACAAATGCTGTTATTAATGAAGATATTATTTATACGCTGTCCGTTTCAGATGGAATATGTACACGTGATGACACTGTTGAAATAAAAGTCTATGAGATTATCTGTGAGGATCCTTATGTATTTGTGCCAAACGCTTTTTCACCAAATGGTGATAATTATAATGATGTTTTGTATGTTCGTGGATTATATATTGAAAAAGTAATATTTAGAGTTTTCAATCGTTGGGGAGAGATGGTATTTGAATCCAATGATGTTTCTGTTGGTTGGGATGGGATGTTTAGAAATCAGTTGTTACAACCTGATGTCTATGATTTTTATCTAGATGTTACTTGTGTCGGTGGATTGACATCAATAGTGAAAGGAAACGTAACTTTAATGAGGTAGAATGAAAAAGATAATTACAAAGAAATCAGAAAATTTTCTCGAGAAATATTTAAACAATCCAAGTCCTACAGGATTTGAATCTGAAGGCCAAAAGCTTTGGTTGGAATATATGAAACCTTACGTGGATGAATATATAACTGATAATTATGGTAGTGTTGCTGGAATCATAAATCCGGGAAAGAAATATAAAGTTGTTATTGAGGCGCATGCAGATGAAATATCATGGTTTGTACATTACATTACCAAGGATGGTTTTATTTATTTGATGCGCAATGGTGGATCGGATCATATGATAGCGCCTTCAAAGCGGGTAAATATTCATACTGAAAAAGGCCCTGTGAAGGCCGTATTTGGGTGGCCAGCCATACACATGAGAAAGGGTAAAGAAGAAACCCCGAGTATGAAGAACATCTTTTTAGATTGTGGTTGTACTACTAAGGATGAGGTTGAGGCTTTAGGGATTCATGTTGGTTGTGTTGCCACCTTCGAAGACGAATTCATGATTCTGAATAAAAATAAATATGTAGGACGTGCTTTAGACAATAGGATGGGTGGTTTTATGATTGCCGAAGTAGCTCGTTTACTAAAAGAATCAAAGACCAAATTGCCATTTACATTGTACGTTGTTAATTCTGTACAAGAAGAAATCGGATTGCGCGGAGCCCAAATGATTGCCGAGCGTATTAAGCCTGATGTTGCTTTGGTCACAGACGTCTGCCATGATACCAATACGCCAATGGTGAGTAAAATTGAAAACGGAGATTTGAAATCAGGTGAGGGTCCTGTCCTAACATATGGACCAGCGGTACAAAACAACTTCTTAAAGCAAATATTCAAAACGGCAGAGAAAAATAAAATACCTTTCCAAAGGGCTGTTGTTTCTCGTTCAACAGGAACAGATACTGACGCATTTGCCTATTCGAATGATGGTGTTACAAGTGCACTAATATCTTTACCATTACGGTATATGCATACAACAGTTGAAATGGTTCACAAAGACGATGTAGAAAATAGTATTCGTATGATTTTGGAAACCGTAAAGTCCATCAAAGCTGGCCAAGATTTCAGATATCTGAAGTAAAGATAGGCTCAAATTCTTCTGGATAATACATCTCAATCACAACATTTATACTTGTGAGTTGTTTACCAATCATGGAACAAAAGGGATGGCAGCCTCGGGTGGAAAAATTATTTTTTCGCGTTTTTTCTGAAAACAATCGAAAAACAATTGAGCGTATTACGATCAATGTTTCAGTTGTTGGATTTATAATTCACCTTTTACTCATCTTAGGTAAGAACTATGATATTTTCCATTCTAGAATGGACAATATTCTTCTCGCAGACCCCATTTCGGCAATTTATACACCATTTTCTATTATTTTGATTTATGAGATTTATCTTCTAATTCACTTCCTTCCCCGTTCTTTTACAACATCTGTTTCGAAGCAATTTGAAATTATATCATTGATTGTAATTAGGCGAATTTTCGGAGAGATACCACACATCGACTTAATGGCCTCATGGTTTACAGCACCTGAAAATCTTCAGCTTATTTATGATTTAATAGGAATTTTAATTTTATTTTTCCTCATTTATTTATTCAATAAAAGTCGTGAAAAGCTTGTCAAAGGAAAACTATCTGACCGTCTCCAACGTTTTGTGAATTCTAAACGTGCAATAAGTTTAATTTTACTCCCTGTCTTGGTTTTTACGAGCTTATACACTCTAATAGCATGGCTTCAGACACAGTTTTCTGGAGCGTCAATTACGTCGTCCTTTCATTTGAATTCAATATTCTACAATGAATTTTTTACCATTTTGATTTTGGCTGATGTTTTCATATTGCTTCTGTCCTTTCAGTACACAGAACGATACAGTCAGCTGATACGAAATACTGGTTTTGTAATCTGTACCATCTTGATTAGATTGTCGTTTGCAACTGACGGACTGACTAATATTGCATTGATTATTTCCAGTGTTACTTTTGGTCTTTTGGTTTTAAGAATCTATCAGGCAACAGAATCTTCCCGACAACCAGAGCAAATCAATTAATCTGCTTTATAGTTATATGCAATGAACTTCAGTGTTCCTAAGTGAGTTGTATTTTTTGGTTACCAACTACAATGAGATCGTCTTTCACGCATTTCGCTCTGCGTCTTAGCTCTATTTCACCATTCCGAATTACTTCCTCCGAATCAACAATCATTTTTGCATGACCTCCCGTTTGTGCAATACCAAGCGCTTTTAGAAGTGCAAGTAGTTCAATGTATTCACCATTGATTTTAAAGGTCGTGTTATTTTCCATTTAGCTCCATCGCTTTTAGGGTATTCATCATTAAAGATGCTATGGTCATGGGTCCAACACCTCCTGGAACAGGTGTGATAAAGCTTGCTTTGGGCGAAACCTCTCTGAAATTCACATCTCCGACAAGTCGCCAACCTCTCTCTCTAGTCGCATCCTCTACGCGTGTAGTGCCCACGTCGATAATGACTGCATTATCTTTCACCATATCTGCAGAGACAAAATTAGGTTTACCAATAGCAGCAATTAATATATCAGCCTGGAGGCAGATATCTTTTAGATTCGATGTTCTCGAGTGCGCCAGTGTGACTGTGCAATTACCTGGGTTGGAATTTCTACTGAGCATCATACTTAGCGGTGTGCCAACAATATTACTTCTGCCAATGATGACACAGTGCTTCCCTGAGGTTTCAATGTCGTAGCGGCGCATCAGTTCCATTATCCCTGCAGGTGTCGCAGGAAGAAAACCCGGCAGGTTTAGCATCATATTTCCCAAATTCATAGGGTGGAAGCCATCAACATCTTTATTTGGACTGATGGTATCGGTTATTTTCGTTTCATTGATGTGATTAGGCAGGGGTAGCTGAACGATGAAGCCATCTATAGTCTCGTCATCATTAAGTTCACGAACCTTCGCCAATAGAGTATCTTCTGATATGGTATCTTCAAATCGAATTAAGGTACTTTCAAACCCAATTTCCTCGCATGCTTCAACTTTTGCGGTAACATAAGACAAGGAACCGCCGTCATTTCCTACCAAAACAGCAGCCAAATGTGGTGTTTTTTGACCCATTTCTTTTCTTAAAGAAACTTTATCTTTTAGTTCAGTTCTAATTTGTTTTGCGGTTTCTTTTCCGTTTAAGCGCTGCATAGTGTATTTTTAACAAAGATAATAAGGGTTATAATTCGAAAGGCCCAAAACATCGTATCTTTGTAAAAACTATTTAACAATGAAGAATTTTTTTCAACTAATTTTTGTTTTATGCTTGTTTTCAGCGCATGCCCAAACTGAGTTTGACGGATCTGAAATAGGTGTGGAAATATTTGCCGCCCGTGCAGGATCTAACGGAGGAACTATGGGAGCAGGCTTTAAGTATGCAGCCATTTTAAATGAGAACTTCGCTGTTGGGCCCTCGTTTAGATATCATCGAACTTGGAATTATTTATATAACGGTCTGGCAACTGATATTCCTTCTAGTGCAAGTATTTACGGTGGAGGTTTTTTTGCGCATGCACGTTACAAGGATGCATTATTTGGAGGTGTCGAATTTGAATTACTTAAAACACCTTTCAACTTTAGCCAAACTGGAGGTGAATTTAAACCATGGATAGCAACTCTTTTTATAGGTGGTGGCTTCTCAAAATTATATAATAAGGTAAGGATTAACTTGGGTATTTTTTATGATGTAGTCAATGCTGAAAATAGTCCATTTCGCCCCAACTACGCAATCAGAATTAAGAATGCTGAGGGAGGAACACAACGTATTCTTCCAATTATATACAGAATCAACTTCTTTTTCCCTATCGGATTAAAAAAAGAGAAATAAAATGAAAATCGGAATTGTATTGTACCCAACATTTGGTGGGAGTGGAGTTGTGGCAACGGAGTTAGGAAAAGCTTTGGCGAACAAGGGACATGAGATTCATTTTATTACCTACTCTCAACCCGTGCGCCTTGGTGGATTTACAAAAAACGTATTCTATCATGAGGTTTCTGTTTCGGATTATCCCTTGTTTGATTTTCAGCCCTATGAAACGGAGCTAGCAAGTAAAATGGTCGATGTAGTAAAATATGAAAACCTTGATCTGATACATGTTCATTATGCCATTCCTCATGCTTCTGCTGCATACATGGCCAAACAAATCCTAAAAACACAAGGGATTTCAATACCATATGTAACGACCCTTCATGGGACTGATATTACTTTGGTCGGTCGAGATCCTTCTTTTGAGCCAGTAATTACATTTTGTATTAATGAATCTGATGCGGTTACGGCTGTTTCTAAAAGTTTAAAGGAAGATACGTTGAAACATTTTAATGTTCAAAATGAAATCACAGTAGTTCCGAATTTTATTTCGTTGGACAAAAAACGAAGTGATAGCAAAATAAATAGAAGCTTATACGCTACGCAAGGTGAAAAAATAGTGAGCCATATCTCCAATTTTAGAAAAGTGAAAAGGGTTGAGGATGTCATTCGGGTTTTTGCTGAAGCTATTAAAACAGTCCCTGCGAAACTATTATTTGTTGGGGATGGACCTGAAAGGTATAGCTGTGAGCTGTTGTGTAGAGAGCTTTCATTATGCGAACATATTCTTTTTCTAGGAAAAATTAGAGATACCTCTGATGTACTTGCAATCTCTGATGCCTTTTTATTACCCTCACAAACAGAAAGTTTTGGCTTGGCAGCATTGGAGGCAATGTCTATGGGAGTCCCTGTCGTATCAAGTAATTCTGGTGGAATACCAGAGGTGAATAAGCATGAGTTCTCTGGTTTTTTATCAGATGTTGGCGATGTGAACGACATGTCAAAAAACTTAATTCATATGCTATCAGACGAACATTTAGAAACCTTTAGAAGTAATGCTTTGAAACAAGCAGAAGCTTTTACTATTGAGAAAGTACTACCAATGTATGAGGATATTTATACTAAATTAGTAGAGCAGTAAGCTATCGTAAAATCAATAGCTTAGGGAATAGATTTCAACTTATGTCTTCAAATAAAAAAATTGATCAGTGGATTTCATCTAGAAAGAAAAGACTAGAATCTTTCAAGGCCGATGAGTTATACCCGCTGCTCCTTAAAGGAGATAAGCAGGCATTGAGTTCTGCGATCACACTAATTGAAAGTACGCATCCAAAGGCTAGAATAGAAAGCAGTAAGCTTATAGAGCTTTGTTCCCGGGAAAAATCTAAGTCTTGGAGAATAGGCATTACTGGTGTTCCAGGTGTAGGAAAGAGTACGTTTATTGAAGCTTTTGGATCACAAATATTGGATGCTGGTCATAAGCTAGCTGTCCTCGCTGTTGATCCTTCCTCAAATGTTACTGGCGGGAGTATTCTTGGCGATAAAACAAGGATGAATACACTTTCTCAAGAAGAAAATGCTTTCATTCGTCCAACTGCCGCTGCAGGTAATTTGGGTGGCGTAGCGCGCAACTCAAGAGATGCTATGTTGTTATGTGAAACGGCGGGCTTTGATGTTATTTTTATAGAGACGGTTGGAGTAGGGCAATCCGAAACAATGGTACATAGTATGGTAGATTATTTTGTTCTGCTTCTTTTGGCGGGTGCAGGAGATGAGTTGCAGGGTATGAAAAGAGGAATCATGGAGCTTGCCGATACCATCTTAATTACAAAGGCGGATTCAGGCAATGAAAAAGCGTCTAAGTTGGCCGCAAGAGCCTATGCCAATGCAGTACATTTATTTCCTTCCAAAGAAAGTAATTGGACAACTAATGTTTTGACCACAAGCAGCCTTGATGGAATAGGCTTGGATATGACATGGGATTCAGTTCAAAGCTATTTTAATTCCATTATCAGCAATGGCTTTTATATTCAAAATCGGAGACAACAAAATGCACGTTTTTTAAGAGAAAACTTAACTGATTTGATGCTAAATGAATTTGATCAAGATCCTGAATTAAAGAAATACCTGACTCATTTAGAAACTGAGCTTACCAAAGGAAAACTTTCACCCGGAAGGGCGGTAGATTTGCTTTTTGAAAAGTATAAAGGTTTTTTAAGGGGCTAAGCCCTTAGCGTATAAGTACTTTTTCAATCTTTAAAATACCGTTTCGATTTATTTTTAAAAACACAACACCTGGACCTGCAGAAGCTGATATCTCCAAATAATTCTGGTCTATTAAGTCTCCTTGCTGAATTCTTTTTCCTTGGAGATTATAAATTTCATATTGGGCCTTGATATTTCGCGAGAAATTAAGGTGCTGCCCTCGCTTAATTATATTTGGGGTTATCTGAAAATTATCCTGCTCAAATAAATGGCTCATGGTATTGCTTATTTTACAGACACCCCCGTTAAATGTTCCTACCCATAAATCTTGGTTATTTCCTTTTATTATGCATAGAATATGGTTATCGGTTAAATTTGAATTCTCTGAGGTTAATTGGAGGTATTCGTCCTCTGTTTTAGTAATTAATCCATTGGTTTCAGAACCAATATATATTTCTCCTTGTGCTCCATGAGTTAGACAAAGAAGACTATTTGCCGGCATCGTTGAATTGGTAGCGTTAAAGGATTCCCAAGGACCTCCATTTCCCTGATCTACAATTAAGCCAGCAGCAGGAGAAATGAACCAGGGTCTTCCTTCATAATCTAATTCGATATCTAATGTTGAATTGTCCGGTATACCTGAACTGATGATATTGTGGTTTACGAAATTGTTTGATGCATCGAAATATAAAACACCTCCATTTATTGTACCGATATATTTTGTATTCGGGCCTGTACAAATAGTTGAAATATTATTTGAAAGTAGGCCATCATCACTTGTCCAAGAGTTCCACGTATTTCGATCATACATGTAGAGGCCTTCGGTGGTGGCAATCCATATATGACCGTTCAGGTCAATTTCGATTCCACGAACAAGGAAATCTCCAATCCCTGAGTTTTCTGGCGTGTAATTTTCCCATTCAGCGCCATTGAATTTAAACAAACCACCTTGAATTGTACCAACCCACAAGAGGGAGTCCCCATCATTTTTAAGTGCTCTGATGTTATCATTCCAGAGTGGGCTATTCGATGAATTATATATTGTCCAGTTTGTTTCATCTTCGAATTTTGCCAAACCATAATCTGTTCCAATCCAAAGTGTTTCATTACTAAATTCTAAACATCTCACCGTATTGAAAGGAAGTGGTGAGTTATTTACGGTATAGCTATTTACAAATTGTGCTTGCCCTTTTGAGGCAAGCACAATAAAAATTAAAATAGCAGTATAAACCCTGCAATTAGTCATTCTTCAAAATCAGCCGTTCTATATGTATTTCTTCACCTGTTTTAATCTGAAGTGTATACATTCCATCAGGTATGTTTTTTAAGCTAATTTCATGTTTATTTGTACCGGCTGTATCTTGGAATTTTTTCTTGTAAATTCTTTTACCAGCGGCATCAATGATCTCAAATTCAACTTTTTTCTTTTGTGAAAGTCCATAAGAAACTACAAAGATTCCGTTTGATGGATTTGGTGTTATGCCAATTGAATTTTCAATATTTAGATTACTTAAATCGGCACATGATTCAACAATCACTTCAACAGCAACAGAACTACTGGTACAGCCATTTTCACTGGCTTGTACGAAGAACGTCGTTGAAGTTGTCAAGGCTGGAGTAGAGAAATTAGAACCGGAACCCAATAATGTTCCGGAATCATCAAACCAGTTCAATGTACCTTGTCCTGTAGCACTCAATTGGGCGACCTCATTTGTGCAAATAGTTGTGCCGTTTGCCTCTGGTTCGTCAGGATTACCAAGCGTTATTTCTACTGAAACTAGGTCACTTGTGCATGTTCCGTTTTCGGTTTCAACTTCCCAATCGTAAAAATAATAGTAATAAGATGAACTAGACGTAGCACCTATAATGGAAAGAATATCTCCTAGAATATATGGATAAGTTGCCGAGTTGTTATTTCTGTAAAGCCCTCCCGAAGGTAAATCTGTTGCAACCAGTTGATAATTATATCCAACAGATATGTCAAAATTAAGGTCAATACGGCTTGAACCAGCTGGAACAGTTTCAGTTAATGTTTCTAGGGTTGTTCCATCCTCGTCTTGCAGTTCAACAGTGACACTTCCGCCTTCATCAGCATATAACAATGCACTTTTTAGCATAAATGGCGTGTAGGCATGAAAAATAATTCCTTGTGATGCCGAAAGGAAGCCGCCTCCACCAATTCCATTGGTATATGGTTCTGCATTTAAAGTTTCAGTATATGAATCGGTGTTTTGAATCCATAAAGTTGTGTTTTCTGTAATAGGATTTGTGGTATACATATTTCCAGTATTCAAATAGTTTCCTTCGTCATCAAACCATTCGACATCACCCGTGGAACTAGCCTCCAATCCAACAGAATCACCTGAACACACTATTGCATCTGAAACAACAGGTGCATTCGGCACAGCAGTTGTCACTATATATGGCAATGAAGTATTAGACCCACAAAAATTGGTTACTGTGCAGGTGTAGCTTCCAGGTTCAGATATTGTAATACTTTGTGTTATCTCACCTGTAGACCACAAGAATTCAGTACCAGCAGTTGCTGTCAAGGTTATTGTTTGTCCCGAGCATAAATTGTTCGATTCATTTGAACTAATTGTTGGAAGTACTCCAGAGTTCGCAGGATGCTGCAATGCTATCGTCACGGGTACAGCTGTAAAGTTGTTGTCTTCATTTTCTTCTTGAAAATAGTTGTTTTTATCTACTTCCATTACGATATAATAGTCTCCGTTGCATGTATTTTCTGGAATATTGATCCACATACCATCAAGCCAATATCCGTATACGTCAGTCCATCCAGCAGAAATACCTTGTTCAACAATAGAGCAGCCATAGTTTCCGCCACCTAAGTTCCAATTGGAAAAGTTGGCATTTGTCATAATATTACCGACATTATACGTCGTGTTATCATCTCTGCAATGACCGTAATAGGTGCTTCCCGAATTTGTTCCGCATTGACCATAATCCATCAAGCAAAACCCAATTTTAGCACCATCTCCAACAATCGGCCAGTTTAATGGATTTGGATCTGAAGTAGGAATTCTGAGGGTCATCACACACCAATCATCAACGTGATTGTGCCCATGACTTTCATGATAAGTCATACTTCCTGTCCATGTATCTTCATAGGACATATTATTTCCATCCTTCTTATAAACTCGCTGCAATAACATTTGTTTGGGATTTTCTTCACCGTTGGGGCAGGTAAAAGATCCGGATGAGCTCACACCATAGATGGTATCGGAACCACAAATGAAAGCGCGGTTTCCATCGTTGTCTTGACCTCGAACAGTAAATGAACCGTGACCAACATTTGGCGTAGATCCTGTCACGCGGAGTCGACCATCGTCAGGTCCTTGATTATTGAAGTTTTGTCCGGCGCCACTTTGCGGATATTCGATCCATCCGTTATCGGCAATTCCTTGCCAGGAGGCAGTAATATCCGGTAGAAGGAGGCAGTTATCGGTTCCATCAGCGCATTCGCAACCTGATGCTTCTGTAGTCGTACATTGTCCATAGGCACTGAAGCACAGAACAATAGCAGTTAATAGTGAATAGAAATTTCTCATAGTTTAGTTTTGGAAATTCAATATACGAAATTCTTACCTTAAATAATAATCTGAAAGCATATATAACCATACTTCGTAAAGGGCTAGAATCTTTATCTTTGTTCAGTTATGATTCCAAAATTATATAGCATATTTAAACTTCGTTGTCCTAAGTGTTTGAAAGGACAATTTTTCGAATCTCGTGTTTATGATTTAAAAAAACTTGGGAATGTCCGTAATGAGTGTCCTAAATGCAAAGTAAACTATATTCCTGAGCCAGGTTTTTACTTTGGGGCTATGTACGTTTCTTATGCGCTTGGTGTAGTCGTTTTTGTGGCTATTTGGGCAGGCGCAAATTGGTTTTTTACTGATGTTTCTGTTTGGACCCAGATTACCATTCTCACCATTTTAATTGTTGTACTAAGTCCACTTATTTTTGCCTTATCTAAAATCATCTATGCCAATATATTTATTCACTTTGATAAAGATACGAGCAGCAGAGTAGAAAAGGATGATTGAAATTCCCGGTCGTTTTTGTAATTTCGAAGCAAATCAAACATATTATGAAAAACAAATACAATTACGCGCTTTCAATCTTACCTCTTCTTTTCATTATACTTATTGGGAAAGCACAAGCCCAAGTAATCAGTAATACCTTTTCTCCAGAAATTATCATTGATGCATCAAGTGAGCCATATGCTTTCGATTTTAATGGCGATGGTGTAATTGAATTTTATTTTTTGGTTCAAGATTTGAGCGGAGATACTACAATTGCCGGTCTTCCAGCAACTTATGAAGGCTCTGGTGCACTCTTAGGTTGTGAAAACGGGAAGCCCGCTGGTGCTACTTCCCTGGAAACGGCAGCTTTTGACGTTTCATTATTCAATACTGGCGATCAACTTACTGTTTTTCAGGAGTACGGCTCAGATACAAGCTATGCATTAGGGATAGACCTTACCGTAAATACCGGGATTATTGGAAGTTTACCTTATCAATATGGTGCGTTTCTAGGAAACCAGGGTTACCTCGGTGCAATGTTTGATATTGGAGGTAGCCTGCATTTAGGTTGGATTGAGCTTTCTGTTTCAGCTGATGGAAGTCAAATCACATTGCACTCATATGGTTATGACGCTTCTCAAGGTGGGAATCCACTCATTGTGGGGAATTCGAATACTAATGTGCATGAAATACCCTATCAGGATGTTGATATACATTTTTCCAATAATATATTGCAAGTAGATTTAAAGGCCTTTAATGCAGATGCAAAATTGCGCCTCATCGATGTTAGTGGAAAAATACGTCTGTATTCTGAGCTATCGAATATCGAGAATGATTTTGATTTTAGTGTTTATGAATCAGGAATGTATATCGTTTCATGTGAAGTAAATGGATCTTTATATACGCAGAAAATCATCCTGCACTAAAATCACATTATCCAACCTGCCTATCCTTTTTTTTGTCAGAAAGTATGACATTTAGACATATTTATAATTCTCGCTTGTCTTTTTTGTCATAATAAACCCTTGTTTTTTGCCGTGGCATATTAATTGACATAGAGTAGAAAAAAATAATAACATGGGAAAAATTATAGGAATTGACTTAGGAACCACAAACTCGTGCGTTTCAGTCATGGAAGGAAATGAACCAGTGGTTATAGCGAACTCAGAAGGTAAAAGAACAACACCTTCTGTTGTAGCTTTTGTTGAAGGCGGTGAGCGTAAAGTCGGTGACCCAGCCAAAAGACAAGCCATTACAAATCCTACCAAAACAATATACTCTATAAAGAGATTTATGGGGTCTAGCTTTGACGATTGTAAAAAAGAAGTAGCCAGAATGCCTTACAAGGTGGTTAAAGGCGAGAACAACACACCTCGGGTTGAAATAGATGACCGAAAGTATTCTCCACAAGAAATTTCAGCAATGATTCTTCAAAAAATGAAGAAAACAGCTGAGGATTATTTAGGTCAGGAGGTTTCAGAGGCAGTAGTTACTGTGCCTGCATACTTTAATGATTCACAGCGTCAAGCAACAAAAGAAGCCGGAGAAGTTGCAGGCCTTACAATCAAAAGAATTATCAATGAGCCAACTGCAGCTGCATTGGCATATGGATTAGATAAAAAAGGAATAGACCAAAAAATTGTTGTTTTTGACTTTGGTGGTGGAACACATGATGTTTCTATCCTTGAGCTAGGTGACGGTGTTTTTGAGGTATTGTCAACTGATGGCGATACACACCTTGGTGGAGACGATGTTGACGAAACAATCATCTCATGGTTAGTTGATGAGTTCAAGAAAGATGAAGGTCTTGATTTAAGAAAAGACCCTATGGCTTTGCAGAGATTGAAGGAAGCAGCCGAGAAAGCGAAAATTGAGCTTTCCTCAACTACTTCAACGGAAATTAACTTGCCTTACATTATGCCTGTAGATGGTGTTCCAAAACATTTAGTTCGAACATTACAACGTGCAAAATTTGAGCAGTTGATCTCAGAAATTGTAGAAAGAACAATTGCGCCATGTAGATCGGCACTTAAAAATGCAGGTTTGTCTGCAAGTGACATCGATGAGGTAATTATCGTAGGTGGTTCTACAAGAATTCCAATTATACAGGATGCAGTGAAGAACTTTTTCGGAAAGGCGCCTTCTAAAGGAGTAAATCCTGATGAAGTTGTTGCGATTGGTGCAGCTATACAAGGTGGTGTTTTAACTGGAGAGGTGAAAGATGTATTGTTACTAGATGTTACGCCGTTATCTCTTGGTATTGAGACAATGGGCGGAGTATTTACCAAATTGATTGAATCAAATACAACGATTCCAGCGAAGAAATCCGAGGTATTTTCAACGGCAGCTGACAATCAACCTTCTGTTGATATTCATGTGCTTCAAGGTGAACGCCCGATGGCAAATGATAATAAAACTTTAGGAAGGTTCCAGTTAACCGATATTCCTGCCGCTCCGAGAGGCGTGCCTCAAATTGAAGTAACATTCGATATTGATGCCAATGGAATCATGAACATTTCTGCAAAAGATAAGGGGACAGGAAAAGAACAATCGATTAAGATTGAAGCTTCTTCAGGTTTGTCTGACGCAGAAATTGAAAAAATGAAAGCAGAGGCAGAAGCAAATGCTGAAGCAGATCAAAAGAAGAAAGAAGAAGTCGAGGTTGTGAATAAAGCAGACTCTACAATCTTCCAAACCGAAAGACAGCTCAAGGAATATGGGGATAAACTTCCGGCAGATAAAAAACAACCTATCGAGGATGCTTTAGCAGAATTGAAAAAGGAGTTTGAAGCGAAGAATATTGAAAATCTCGAACCAGCGATGGAAAAGTTGAACAATGTATTCCAAGCGGCATCTCAAGAGATGTACAATGCAACAAATCAAGAGGGCGGAGGTCCTAATGCAGGACAGCCACAAGGTGAAGGTGCAGAAAATGCTCAAGATGAGGTCACGGATGTTGATTTCGAAGAAGTAAATGAAAAGAAATAATCTCGATTTGTAAAAGATTATTTGGTTATAAGTTTAAAGGCACCCTCGGGTGCCTTTTTTATATTTTAATGGCTTGATTCAATCTAAATAGATTACCCTCCTTGAAAAAATCATGTCCACATTCAATCTCAATTAAGGCCTCGGGAAAGCCTATTTCATTCAAAAAAAGGACTGCTTGTTGGGTTCGAATGACCTGGTCGTATTTACCCATAATTACTTTAAAATAGATCTTATTGGAATTTAGTGACGCAGTGATCGCAGGGAAGTCAGGTTTTATATTTCTGAATCCTCTCCAGGTTCTCGATGCCCTTTGAAACTGTTCTTTATTTCCTGCAAATAGCTCAATAAAGGCAAAGACTTTTGGTCTTATTAATCCTAGTCTGAAAGCAAATTTTGCAATTCTAATAAATGATTTAGGGGAACCCTCCCATTTTTGAAATAATAATCTAGCCAAACGCATGCGCGAGGTTCGATTATAAAAACTCATTGGGTCCATACCGTCGGGAGAAATTACCTGAACAGATTTAAGTCGGTTTTCATATAAGGGCAGAAGTGAAAGAACAAACCTTCCACCTTGAGAAAATCCAATAAAATGAAAATGATTGATTGCCTCTTTTTCCAGGACTTTTGTAAATATTGAGTTGAATTCTTCGATTTTCAAGGGTTGGTTTTCGATTCTTTCTATCGGAAATTGTGATTTTCCGTGGTGAGGAAGTACAATTAATATCAGTTTCCGGTCTTTTTTGGCCAAAAACAAAAAATCTTCCACCTTTCTGCCATGTCCATGAAAACAGACCAGGGTATTTTGTCCTGAACCCTCAATATAGTACTCTAGAGTTACGTTCCCTTCTCTAATTAAATTTGAATACATTGCCTCTAAATTAGGTCATACGATCCTGTTTTTGCTCGTTAATATTGTTTAATTAACATTTTGGATGAAATTTGTGTATAAACATTTTACATAATTGAGCCCATATCGTAGTATTTCAATTAAATTTGCTCTCGATTTATTGTGTTATTTCTTTTCATTTAAATTGAACATCGTATGCCCAAAGATTCTTCTATAAAATCTATTTTAATTATTGGTAGTGGTCCCATTGTAATTGGTCAAGCTTGTGAATTTGATTACGCAGGTTCTCAAGCATCAAGGTCCTTGCGAGAAGAAGGAATAGAAGTGACTTTAATTAACTCTAACCCAGCAACAATAATGACCGATAAGGTTGTGGCTGATAATGTTTACCTAAAACCATTGGAGCCTGCCAGTGTTAGAGAAATTCTCGAACAGCATGATATTGATGCCGTGCTCCCCACTATGGGAGGACAGACTGCATTGAACTTGTGCATCAAGTGCGATGAAATGGGCTTGTGGGAGGAATTTGGTGTAAAAATTATAGGTGTCAACATAGATGCTATTGAAATAACAGAAAATAGAGAAGCATTTAGAGATTTAATGACAGAGATAGGGGTGCCTATGGCTCCGCAAAAAACAGCAAAGTCATTTTTAGAAGGAAAGGAAATTGCCCAAGAATTTGGTTTTCCCCTATGCATTAGACCCTCATACACTTTAGGTGGATCAGGGGCCTCTATTTTACATGATCCAAATCAATTTGACAACCTCCTTGAGAGAGGACTTCAGCTTTCTCCGATACACGAGGTGATGATTGACAAAGCTTTATTGGGTTGGAAAGAATTTGAGCTAGAGTTATTGCGAGATTGTAATGATAACGTTGTTATTATTTGTTCGATTGAGAATTTTGATCCAATGGGCATTCATACAGGAGACTCAATAACCGTTGCACCTGCTATGACACTTTCTGATACAACCTTTCAGAAAATGCGTGACATGGCTATCAATATGATGCGTTCCATTGGTGAGTTTGCAGGAGGATGTAATGTTCAGTTTGCTGTTTCTCCAGACGAAAAGGAGGATATTATTGCAATTGAGATTAATCCTAGAGTGAGCCGTTCTTCGGCACTTGCCTCAAAGGCAACGGGTTATCCTATTGCCAAAATTGCTTCAAAGTTAGCGATAGGCTATTCATTAGACGAGCTGGATAATCAAATTACAAAAACAACTTCGGCGCTTTTTGAGCCTACCTTAGATTATGTGATTGTTAAAATCCCTAGATGGAATTTTAATAAGTTTCCTGGAACAAATAGAAAATTAGGTCTGCAGATGAAATCTGTAGGCGAGGTAATGGGAATTGGTAGGTCTTTTCAGGAAGCCCTTCAGAAAGCATGTCAATCACTCGAAATAAATCGAAATGGTTTGGGTGCAGATGGCAGAGAGCTAACGAATCAGAATGAAATACTCCATTCTCTTGAAAATGCAAGTTGGAATCGTTTATTTCATATTTATGATGCCATTAAACTTGGTATTCCATTTAAAACGATTGTTGAAAAAACAAAGATTGATATTTGGTTTTTAAAGCAAATTGAGGATTTAATTAAGTTGGAAGATAGAATTGAGAAATTTCATATTGATAATTTACCTGATGAATTGTTTTTTGAAGCCAAGCAAAAAGGTTATGCAGACCGACAGATAGCCCATCTTTTGAGGTGTCTTGAGTCCGAGGTGCATGCGAAACGAAGTGCAATAGGATTGAATAGAGTCTATAAATTGGTTGATACTTGTGCAGCAGAATTCGCGGCTCAAACGCCTTACTACTATTCCACCTTTGAATTTGAAAACGAAAGTGTCGTTTCTGATAGGAAGAAGGTAGTGGTTTTGGGATCCGGTCCAAATAGAATAGGTCAGGGAATAGAATTCGATTATTCATGCGTTCATGGGGTGCTTGCGGCAAAAGAATGTGGCTATGAGACGATTATGATCAATTGCAATCCCGAAACTGTCTCTACTGATTTTGATACCGCTGACAAGCTTTACTTTGAACCTGTATTCTGGGAGCACATTTATGATATTATTCAGCATGAGAAACCCGAAGGTGTCATTGTTCAGCTTGGTGGTCAGACCGCACTAAAACTTGCAGAAAAACTAAGCCGATACGGTATAAAGGTCTTAGGAACTAGTTTTGACGCCTTGGATTTGGCTGAGGATCGAGGACGTTTTTCAAAACTCCTTGAGGCCAATGAGATTCCATTCCCTAAATATGGTGTTGTTGAAAGTGCTGAACAAGCTTTAGAACTGTCAGACGATTTAGGTTTCCCACTTCTTGTAAGGCCGTCTTATGTTTTAGGAGGCCAGAAAATGAAGATTGTCATCAATAAAGAAGAGCTTGAGCATCATGTTGTAGATATTCTGAATGAGATGGGGAATAATCAAATTCTATTAGATCACTTTTTAGGTGGTGCAATTGAGGCGGAAGCCGATGCAATTTGTGATGGAGAGGATGTCTATATCATCGGAATTATGCAGCACATTGAGCCTGCAGGAATTCATTCAGGTGACTCATATGCTGTTTTACCTCCATACAATTTAGGTGACTTTGTAATGACTCAAATTGAAGATATTACAAAGAAAATCGCGATTGAATTACAGACAGTAGGGTTGATTAACATACAATTTGCCATTAAGGATGATAAGGTTTACGTGATTGAAGCCAACCCTCGTGCCTCTAGAACTGTTCCATTTATTGCTAAGGCCTATGACGAGCCATATGTGAATTATGCCGCGAAGGTCATGCTTGGAGAAAAGAAGGTGAAAGATTTTAATTTCACACCACGTAAAAAAGGATATGCGATTAAGATACCAGTATTTTCCTATGGAAAGTTTCCAGATGTAAAGAAGGAGCTCGGTCCTGAGATGAAATCAACTGGAGAGGCGATCCGATTTATTGAAAATTTAAAAGATCCATTCTTTAGAAAAGTATATTCAGAGCGAAATATGCATTTGTCACGTTAATGACCATTTCTGGTAAAGCCAATCGGGCTTTTTTTATATTTGTATTATGTCGAGTATAGAAAAGATTATTGCGCCTGTAAAATCTGAAATGGGTTCTTTTGAAACTTATTTCAAGTCAGCTCTTGAGTCTAAAGTTCCACTGCTTGATAAGGTTACCCAATATGTGGTAAAGAGAAAGGGTAAGCAAATGCGTCCCTTATTTGTATTCTTGTCCTGTAAGTTATTCGGCGAAGCCAATGATACCACATTTCATGCAGCATCCTTGGTGGAATTATTGCATACCGCGACACTAGTTCATGATGATGTCGTCGATGATGCGAATGAAAGAAGAGGATTTTTTTCTGTGAATGCTTTATGGAAGAATAAAATAGCCGTTCTCGTTGGTGATTATATGCTTTCGAAAATCCTTTTGCTTTCTATTGAAAAGGAAAATATTGATTTATTGGAGGTTGTTGCACGTTCTGTTAAAGAAATGAGTGAAGGTGAGCTTTTACAAATTGAAAAAGCTAGGTCTTTAGATATTACTGAAGCCGTTTATTTTGAGGTCATCAAAATGAAAACTGCATCTCTTATTTCCACCTGTTGTGAAGCCGGAGTCATTAGTATTGGTGCAGAGATGCACCGAGAAAAAATGAGGAATTTCGGTGAAAAAGTAGGAATTGCTTTTCAAATTAAAGATGATATTTTCGATTACGGAACCCCAAATAAAATTGGAAAACCAACAGGGATTGATATCAGAGAACAAAAAATGACACTCCCTTTGATTTATGCACTTGATCATTCTCCTCCTAATATTCGGGCAGAATTGAAAAACATCGTCAAAAACCAAAATCAAAATAGCGCTAAAATAAAGCGTGCAACCGATATCGTTTTAGAATTTGGTGGTATAGATTATGCCTATAAAATCATGCAGGAATATGCTAGAGATGCAATTTCGATTCTCGATGATTTCCCTGAAAGTGAAGCAAAGGAGTCTTTAATATCCTTAGTTGATTATACAATGAATAGAGAGAAATAAAATGAAATTAAGGTTCACTTTTTTATTGTTAGGAATTATTTTGAGTTGCACTGGAAACGAAGCTACTGAAAATACTAAATCTTTGTCTGTAATCCAAGATGAGGTTTTAGTCGATTCGCTTAACGGTCAATATAAAGAATGGTATGCTGGAAGGAAGCAGTTGAAATATATTGGTGGCCAAGACGCTAAAGGTAGACGCCATGGAAGGTGGACTCATTATTTGGAGTCGGGTATTGAAAAGTCCATGACCACGTATACGCATGGTCTTCGTGAAGGATTTTCTATCGTTAAGTATGACAATGGAATGCCCTTTTACCGTGGAGAATGGCAGAAAGATAAAAAAGTGGGTATTTGGACAACTTATAGCCCAAAAGGAGAGGTGGTCTCAGAAATTAATTACTCGAACCCATGAGTAAGATTCCTCCACATATCGTAGACGAAATTATGCAAACGGCTCTTGTTGAGGAGGTTATTGGGGATTTTGTTCAGCTCAAAAGAGCAGGCTCAAACCTCAAAGGTTTGAGCCCTTTTACTGATGAAAAAACTCCTTCTTTTGTAGTTTCGCCTGCAAAACAGATCTTTAAATGTTTTTCTACTGGAATCGGAGGGACCGTTGTTACTTTTTTAATGGAAAAAGAGCACTTTACTTATCCAGAGGCCTTGCGTTGGCTTGCGGATAAATATGGTATTAATATTCCTGCACCCAGAGAGCAAACTAAAGAGGAACTAGCGCAAATATCAGAGAAGGAAAGTCTTTTTGTAATCAATGATTTTGCCAATCAGCATTTTCAAAATAATATTAAATCAAATAAGGAAGGAAAAGCAATAGGTCTTTCTTATTTCTTGGAAAGAGGATTTACACAAGATACGATTGATCAATTTCAATTGGGTTATTGTTTGGATGTTAGCGATGATTTTACAAAAGCCGCACTGAAAAAGGGGTATAAGCTTGATTATCTAACAAAAGTGGGTTTAACAAAGCAAAAAGAGGAATATACTTTTGACTTTTACCGCGGTCGTGTACTTTTTCCAATTCATAGCATTTCAGGTCGCGTACTTGGATTTGGTGGTCGAACCTTAAAAAATGACAAGAAGGTTGCGAAATATTATAATTCTCCTGAAAGCCCAATATACAATAAGAGTGAAATTTTATACGGCTTATATTTTTCTAAAGGAGCCATTATTAAGTACGATGAATGTCTGCTTTGTGAGGGTTATACAGATGTGATCTCCATGTTTCAATCTGGTGTTGAAAATGTTGTTTCTTCATCAGGAACATCTTTGACAAGAGAACAAATTCGTTTGGTTAAGAGATATACAAAGAATTTGACGATTTTGTATGACGGAGATGCAGCAGGGATAAAGGCATCTTTTAGGGGTATTGATTTGATCCTTGAGGAAGGATTAAATGTTCAGGTCGTATTGTTCCCTGACGGTGAGGACCCCGATTCTTTTGCTAAAAATCACTCCTTGACTGAAATTCAAGAGATGATTTCTTCAAAAAAGCAAGATTTTATTTCTTTTAAAGCTTCTGTGCTGATAGATGGTTCAGAAAATGATCCGATTCAAAGATCTAAATTGATTAGAGAGGTAGTTCAATCTGTTGCTTTGATTCCTGATCAAATAACAAGAAGTGTATATGTTCAAGAGATAGCGAAGAAGTTTGAAATCAATGAAAAGACAATATCTAACGAATTGATGAAGCTTTTACGAGCCAGGTTGAGTAAAGAACAACAGGGGACTCGTGTATTTCAAAGTCCAGAGCGGCAGCCTCAGCAAGAACGTCCTTTACAGGGAGAAGTAGCTCAAAAGAAACAACCTTCTGATTTTGAATATGAGCTAGATTTAATCAGATTAATGCTTCTTTTTGGGACAAGGGAAATTGTTATAGCTGATGAACCGGACGAAAAGAAAGCGACAAGTGTTATTGAGCTTATTTATGATGAGCTTATTCAAGATGATTTAAAATTTGAAAACCCATTATGTAAAATTATTTTCGAGGAATTTGAACAAAATCTAAAAAATCAAATTTTGTTGTCAACCTCCTACTTTAAAAATCTAGAAAATCAAAAAATTGTATCTTTCGTTTCACATCTTCAAAGTAGTGATATTGAGTTGAGTTATAATTGGGTGGATAAATATAATATTGTCACCAAATCAGAGGGAGACGATATTTACAAATCTGTGATGAATTCAATTTATAACTTTAAATACCACAAAGTTGATGAGGTAATTCTAAACATTAAAAGTAGAATTAAATCAAGCTCTGGTAAAGACGAAGATATGCTTGACCTCCTAGCAGAGCAGATGAGCTACGAGAAAATTAAAAAAAGCCTTTCCGAGAAACTGGGAAGAATAATTATAAAGTAATGAGCGAAGTACTATTCAATATTGGACCTTTTGATGTGAATATTTGGAACATCCTTGTTTTATTTTTGATATTTTATCTTGCTTTTAAAGGAAAAAAAGAAGCTGGTAAGCTCATTGATAAGTATTTGGCAAAAGCTGAAATCAATATTAAAGGGAAGAAACTAGCACGCTTAAAGCTTATTAGTCAGAGTGTCTATTTTTTAGCATTTTACTTGTGCATTATAAGTCTTAGAGTTAATAATCCGTCTGTAGGTTTTGAGGATTTACTGAACTATCCGATCATCAAGATCGCTACATTTGAATTTTCTTTTTACCATATTTTAGTCATACTCACGGTACTTTTTTCAGCACGTATATCGGTGTTTTTTACGCGTTTGTATATTGTTAAAAAATTAAAGGAAAACCCAAATCATGATGAAGGAAATGAATACATATATACTCAGCTGGCAAAGTATGTCATTTATGTTTTCGCCTTTCTCTTCTGCTTTCGTGCTTTAAATATTCCCCTGACGAATCTTTTTATTGGATCAACTGCCGTGCTTGTTGGTGTTGGGCTTGGTCTTCAGGATGCATTTAGAGATTTAATTGCTGGTTTTATTCTCCTTCTTGAAGGGAACATTAAGGTTGGTGATGTCGTCAAAATTTCCTCAACATCTCAGGAAGATGATTTGGTAGTTCGAATTAAAAAAATTAACATTCGAACAACTCAAATTCAAACCTGGGAAGGGAATGTTTTGGTCATTCCAAACACTATTCTAACTCGAGATAAGGTTGAAAACTGGAGCCATGGATCAAAGCTCACGCGCTTTATTATTCATGTTACTGTTGCTTACGGCTCCAATACGGAGCTTGTGAAAGATTTATTGAAAGAGGCAGCAAATGGTCATCCAAAAGTTAAAAAGACGCATCAGGTCATAGTAAGGCTTGCAGATTTTGGTGAAAATGGATTGCACATGGAGCTGATATTTTGGGCAGACCAGCATTGGGATGTTAAAACGTATAAATCAGAAATTAGGTTTGAAATCGACCGTCTATTCAGAAAGCATAACGTTAGCATACCTTTCCCTCAAAGAACACTTCACATGCCTACTCAGGATTAGGAGAGGCATTCCTTATACGCCTGAATCGCATTTTCAATTCCGATATAAAGTGCGTCTGACACGATGGCATGACCTATTGACACTTCTGAAAGGTATTTTACTTGGTTTTTAAAAAAGGTCAGATTATTAAGATTTAAATCATGTCCTGCATTGATTCTTAATCCTAACTTATGTGCAATTTCTGCAGCATGTACATATTTCTTTACTGCCATATCACGGTCTTTTTCAAAATCCTGAGCGAATGGACCGGTATAAAATTCAATGGCATCTGTGTTGATCATACGGGCTAAATGCATGCTATCTTTATCTGCATTGACAAAAATAGATGACCTAATACCTAATCCCTTCAGTGTATCTATTGTACTGATTAATAAGTCCTTATTCTTTTCTATGTCCCAACCGTTATCTGAGGTGAGCACACCTGGTGCATCTGGTACGAGTGTAGCTTGTTTTGGCCGTACTTCTTTCACGAGGTGCATAAAACGTTCATCGGGATATCCTTCGATATTAAATTCAGTTTGAACTATAGGCGCCAAGTCATATACATCTTTTGTTGTTATATGTCTCTCATCTGGTCTTGGATGTATTGTTATTCCATCGGCTCCAAATCGCTCACAATCCTTTGCAAATTGAACGAGATTCGGTAGGTTAGAACCTCTTGCATTTCGAAGGGTAGCTATTTTGTTGATATTGACACTTAAATTAACCATGGCACTAATTTTGGAGTGGTAAATTTACAAACTCTTAAATGATTTTACTACTTTGGACATAAGCATGAATGCAATTGATTTAATAACATATGACATCCCTCCTTTGGTTCATTCTGATTCAGGTGAAAAAGCAATGAATTGGATGGATGAATTTAAGGTTTCACATCTTCCTGTGCTGAAAAATGGAAATTATGTTGGTCTCGTTTCGGAGGCGGATATTTTGGATAAACTTGACTTCAATCGAACCCTGGATGAGTTGTTTCAACATTTACCGAGGCCTTATGTAAAATCGGATGCCCATTTATTCGAAATCTTATCCAAAATATCGGAATTTAAGATTAGTGTCATGCCTATTCTGGACCATGAAGAGAAGTATCTTGGATGCACTAATATTTTTGAACTAATGACCACAATTGCTCATACGGCGAGTATTAAGGATAAAGGTGGCATTTTAGTTTTAGAGGTAAGTGAATCTGATTACTCAATGTCACAAATAGGGCA
>MDSY01059303.1_pt1 | contig 46097 bp, 41 predicted proteins | sample 811131 | NCBI WGS metagenome assembly MDSY01 (sample SAMN05326643, study PRJNA326480) | marine metagenome | isolation source: seawater | place: Atlantic Ocean: South West | collected 2010
AAAACCCTCATTTAGGCGCGGGATACACACTTCGCGAATGTAGCGCGGGGGTGTATTTGTGGGGTGAGTGATCATTCCATCCGCGATGGCGCCCACCATTTTAGTCATGTTCGGCCCCACAGCGCCCGCTAAAATGGGGATATTAGGGTGATCAATTGGGCCCGGATTGAAAAATGGCTGCAATTTAGAAAATTGATAGTATTCGCCTTCAAAGTTGAGGCGCTCACCTGTCTGAAAAGTGTCGAAAATAACCCTTAATGACTGCATGTATTCGCGTAAATGTGGCACCGGCGAACCCCAGTGAGAACTGTAACGTTTTTCGATATTGCCTTTGACCTGTGTACCTAAACCAACTTCAAAGCGTCCTTTAGACATGTGTTGAAGATCCCATGAGGCAACAGCAACGGTCATAGGGCTGCGTGGGAAAGCGACGAGCACGCTGGTAGAAACGATTAAAGATGTCGTCGCGTTAAGCGCTAATGCAGCCAATAATAAACCGTCATGAACGGCATCGGGAACCTGTAAACCATTAAAACCCATGGCTTCTGCACGCTTAGCGTGCACACCGATTTCAGCAGGTGACATGGTCTCGGGCGTGGCGGCAAAGACTTCAAACATAAATGTATCCTAATTAAGAGATTGTGCAACGAAGGGCTTATATTCAGGTGCGGTTTCAGACTTGCAATATAGTAAGCCAAACTTATTATAAGCATGGCTTACAATGTGTAAAGTACCTAAGAAGCCATTACACTTCGTTTTCTGGATGATGCTTTTTAAGCAAAAAATAACGCGTCGAAAGTGCGAAGCGGCCTTCAACCATTGGATACTGATTTAAATAACGTAAATACTTAATTATGGGGACGGCAATGTCAAACAGAAAAGTGGCGTTTATTACTGGGGCCAGTCGCGGTATTGGAGCAGAATCTGCAGTGGCTTTGGCCAAGGTTGGTTGGGACGTAGCTATAACGGCTCGAACGCTCAATGATGGCGAGTCGCAAAACTACGCGGTAGGCGAGCGAGCGTTGCCAGGCAGCTTGGCCGCAACTGCTCAAGCCGTCCATGCTGCAGGAGGGCAAGCCCTGTGTTTAAAAGCTGATATCTTGGATCAAGCATCCATCATTTCTGCCGCAGAACAAGCAATTGCTCACTTTGGTAGCGTTGATTTATTGTTTAATAACGCTGTTTATCAAGGCGATGGTAATCAGCAAAATTTACTTGATGTAACGGATCAGCAGTTAAAAAACATTTATCAAAGTAATATATTCACGCCACTTGCCTTGGTGAAAAGTTTATTACCCAGTATGCTGGATCTTGACGTCAGTACCGTCATTAACATGGTCTCATTTACAGCGTTTAATGATCCGCCGGTCCCTGCTGCCGAAGGTGGATGGGGATTTGCTTACCCGTCTTCAAAAGCGGCGTTTGGTCGAATGGCAGGTTCTTTGCGCGCCGAACATAAAAACACCGGTTTAAGGGTGTTTAATTTAGAGCCAGGCACAGTTATTACTGAGGTCATGCGTGAATTGGGAATCGACGAAAAAGTACTCAAGGGTTTTAAGTCATGCACACCTCAAGCCATTGCCGCGGTGGTGGCTTGGCTGGCTGAGAATGAGCCGTCCGAGGCATGGCAGCCTCGCGATATTTTACGAGGCCCTGCGATAGCAAAGCATTTAGGTGTTTTATCCATAGAATCACTGCTCTGATAACGAGCAATCTTCAAAAGGGAAAAATCATGAACAAAATACTATTAGAAAAAACTGACGGTTATGCCATCCTGACTTTAAATCGACCGGAAAGTATGAATGCTTTGTCGCGTGAATTACGGGATGATTTTGTGCAGGCGTTAGAAGACTGTCAAGCGGATGAAGCAATCAGAGTATTAATCATTACAGGCAAAGGAAAAGCATTTTCTGCCGGGTTTGACTTAAAGGAATTAGCCTCACCTGCTTCGGGCACGGCGGCTGAGACCGCGGATAATATTATAGCGCGGGCAATAGAAGCGTTCGAGGGTCCAATTATTGGCGCTATTAATGGCCATGCTATTACTGGTGGGTTTGAATTGGCCTTAGCCTGCGATGTGATTATCGCATCCGAAAACGCCCGGTTTGCTGATACGCATGCCAGAGTCGGCATTTTAGCAGGTTGGGGTTTAAGTCAACGACTGCCTCGTTTAATTGGATTGTCTCGGGCAAAAGAACTGTCTCTAACTGGTAGGCCGTTATTTGCCAAAGAGGCCTATGAATGGGGTTTAGTTAATCGCGTGGTTGCCACTGATGAATTGCTGCCCGTTGCGATTGAGATGGCAAAAGAAATGTGTGCCTGTGTGCCGCATATTATGCGTCAATATAAAAAGTTAATTGACGATGGTTTTAGTATGCACTTGAAAGAAGCAATGATATATGAGGAACAAGTTGCCATTGAGTCAGCTAAAAATGCGGCTGCGCATTTACTTGCAGGCCGTCGTGAAGAGGTCATTAAAAAGGGACGCAGCGAGAAAAGTTAATAGCAAATCAGTTCAAACAGTCAACTTTAAACGATGTTTATTGTATCATTCACGGCCTTGTCTCATGGTATGATGACAACGCTTTTTATAACCTTAGATGGTTCTATGTAATTGTCTGAGTTATGTATTTAACTAACTAATTCGGGAGGCTTTCGCTATGAAAGTAAAAGTCGCAATCATTGGGTCAGGCAATATTGGTACCGACCTTATGATTAAAATTATTCGCAGCTCTGAACATCTAGAAATGGCTGCTATGGTCGGTATCGATCCAGCATCTGATGGTTTGGCTCGTGCAGAACGGATGGGCGTACCGACGACGCATGAAGGTATTGATGGCCTCGTTAAAATGAGTCATTTTGATGAGATACGTATTTGTTTTGATGCAACTTCGGCATACGCTCACAAGCATCATAATGAGGTTTTGCAGCAGTATGGTAAGCAGGTTGTGGATCTTACGCCGGCTGCAATTGGGCCATACACGATTCCTGTGGTCAACTTAGAAGAGCATTTAGATCAGCCGAATGTCAATATGGTGACGTGCGGTGGACAGGCGACTATTCCAATGGTGGCCGCAGTGAGTCGAGTGGCTGAAGTTCACTATGCAGAAATTGTTTCCTCAGTATCATCTCGTTCAGCGGGTCCCGGCACACGTGCCAATATTGATGAGTTTACTCAAACCACTTCCCGGGGTATCGAAGTGGTTGGCGGTGCTAAAAGGGGCAAGGCGATTATTATTTTAAATCCAGCTGAGCCACCCATGATTATGCGAAATACGATATTTACTTTATCGGCACCCGTTGAGGAGCAAAAAATAATTGATTCAGTGGATCAGATGGTGGCAGGGGTTAAGACATATGTTCCTGGTTATAGTTTAAAGCAGGAAGTGCAATTCGAGCATTTTAGCCAATCGGCACCACTTCATATTCCAGGCTATGGCGATTTTTTTGGTGTTAAATCTTCGATCTTTTTAGAGGTTGAAGGCGCCGCACATTATTTGCCATCGTATGCAGGTAATTTAGATATTATGACATCAGCGGCGCTAGGCACTGCTGAGCGATTGGCCCAATTAAAATATGCGGTTGCTGCCTAAAGCGCGAGGGGAGAATAAACAATGAGCATTGATCCAAGCAAAGATAAAGTGTATATCCAAGATGTGAGTTTACGTGATGGTATGCATGCTATACGTCATATGTACTCTATTGATCATGTGAAAGAAATTGCTAAGGCTCTTGATGACGCAAAGGTTGACGCTATTGAAGTGGCGCATGGTGATGGTTTGTCGGGCACGAGTTTTAATTATGGCTTTGGCGCTCATACTGATAAAGAGTGGATCGCAGCAGTCGCTGAGGTGTTAACGCACGCCAAGCTGACAACATTGATCTTACCGGGTATCGCGGTAAAAGAAGATCTTCAGTGGGCTTGGGATATGGGCGTCCGCTCAGTAAGAGTTGCCACCCACTGCACTGAGGCCGATGTTTCTAAGCAGCACATTGAATTTGCTCGCGAGTTAGGAATGGACACGGTTGGCTTTTTAATGATGTCACATATGCAAACTCCGAAAGGCTTAGCTGAACAGGCTAAGTTAATGGAGTCTTATGGCGCAGAATGTGTGTATGTTGTTGACTCTGGGGGCGCACTCAACATGCAAGATGTTGCCGATCGATTTAAAGCCTTTGGTGATATTTTGGATCCTAAAACTGAGCGAGGTATTCATGCGCACCATAACTTAGCGTTGGGCGTAGCAAACTCGATCGTTGCTGTGCAACATGGCGCTAATCGAGTGGACGCTTCATTAGCGGGCATGGGTGCGGGGGCGGGAAACGCACCTTTAGAGGTTTTTATTGCTGCCATTGAGCGAATGGGCTGGAATCATGGTACGGATCTTTACGCGTTGATGGATGCGGCTGACGACCTCGTCAGGCCGCTTCAAGACAGACCCGTTCGCGTTGATCGTGAAACGCTATCACTTGGCTATGCCGGTGTTTACTCGAGTTTTTTACGGCATGCAGAAAAAGCCTCCGAGACCTATGGCCTAGAAACGCGAGATATTTTAGTTGAGCTTGGCCGGCGAAAAATGGTTGGTGGCCAAGAAGATATGATTGTTGATGTCGCATTGGACATGCTTAAGGCTAAAGATCTAGAGATGAGTATAGAAGATTACGCGGCATCGATTGATAAACGAGACCATAGCATTGCCTCAGAAGGGTAAATAAAAAAATAAAAAGTGAGATATTTTATGTCAGATTTTGATTTTGAGTCGACCCGTCGAACACTGGCTACGGAGCAGGGTGTTATTCACTATCACGAGGCGGGTGACGGCCCTGCATTATTGATGATCCATGGTTCTGGGCCTGGTGTTAGTGGGTGGGCAAATTTTGAAGGTAACCTACCTTTTTTTGCCGCTCATTTTCGGTGTTTAATTATTGACTTGCCAGGCTACGGCGGCAGTGATCCCGTTGAAGGCAATCCAGTGGTTGAATGCGTCAGTGCCTGTATCCGTCTCTTAGACGGCCTAGGGATTGATAAATCGCACCTTATCGGCAACTCATTAGGTGGCATCGTTGGTGGTTACTTAGCGGCACAGCACAGCGAACGAGTGAATCGTTACGTGACTATTGGCGGCTTAGGCATGAACTTATTTTCGCCTTTCCCCTGCGAGGGGCTTAATCTGCTCACTAACTTTGTTGAAGATCCCACTCGTGAAAAGATTATTGCATGGCTCCGCTCGATGGTGTTTGATCAAGCTATGGTCACAGAGGAGTTAATTAATACTCGCATGGAGCGAGCCCTTGAAGCAAAAACGTTAGCAACCAGTCGATTGATGTATTCAAGAGAAACTCAGCAGGTAATGGCTGCCGCTTTCCGTGGTCCTGATGCAACCGCAAGGATTGCTCATTTAGGTTCTATTACAGTGCCAACACTCGTTACCTGGGGTCGTGATGATCGAGTAACACCTGTTGATATGGCTCTGTTGCCGATGAGGCTTATTCCCAATGCCGAATTGCATATTTTCCCTAACTGTGGACACTGGGCTATGATTGAACGTAAAGCCGAGTTTGAAAGTGTTACGCTTTCATTTTTACAGCGCTAAGCATTGATGTCAGATGATGTTATTTCTGAAAAAATAGACCCAGCCATGATGCATTTGCAATCGATCAATTCGATCGTGAATGCAGGCGATAATAAGCCGCCTCAAAAGCTTTCATCGCTAAGGTATTTGCTTACTTACATAAAACCCTATCGAGCTTATTGGCTGGGAGCTTTATTCGCCTTAATTATTACCTCTGCAATTAGTCTCTTAATGGGGCAGGGGATTAAGTTAGTTATCGACGTTGGCTTTGGTCAAGACTCGATGCAGTTATTGAATCAATCACTGCTGGTCTTAGTTGTGTTGGCATTAATTATGGCGGCGGGCACATTTACTCGTTTTTATTTGGTTTCTTGGCTCGGTGAAAGAGTTAGCGCTGATATTCGAACGGCTGTTTTTAATCACTTAACTCATCTTCATCCAAGTTTTTTTGAAACCAACCGCAGCGGTGAGATAACCTCTCGATTAACTACCGACACAACATTATTACAGACCATTATTGGCAGCTCAGTATCGATGGCCCTAAGAAGTTCGCTAACGACTCTGGGCGGTTTAGTGATGTTGTTCGTTACCAATGCTTTTTTGGTTTTTAAGGTTATATGGGTAGTTCCATTGGTTATCTTACCCATGATTCTTTTTGGTAAGCGAGTGAAGAAATTGTCGAGAGACAGTCAGGATTCTATTGCTGATGTCGGTAGTTATGCCGGAGAAATCATTCAAAATATTAAAACTGTTCAAAGTTATACTCAAGAGCCCCAAGAAAGAATCGCTTTTGCGCGTCATGTAGAGCGGGCTTTCATGTTTGCTAAGCTGCGAATTAAGCACCGTGCTTTTTTAATAGCTTCAGTCATTATGATGGTTTTTTTAGCGCTGGCTGTGATGCTTTGGTTTGGCGGTCGAGACGTAATTCTTGGTGTCATGACTGCCGGTGATTTAGCTGCATTTATATTTTATGCCATGTTAGTCGCTATGGGTGTAGCGACAATCTCGGAAGTCTTTTCTGATCTGTTGCGCGCTGCAGGTGCGACGGAGCGATTGATTGAGTTGTTAGCGGTCGATAGCCTCATCAAACAAGGCGGAAATGAACTTAAGGTTGAAGCATTGAAAGCTGAAACATTGAAAGCTGAATTGAGTTTTCGGCAAGTAAACTTCTGCTACCCCTCAAGGCCCGACCAGCCGGCGTTAATTGATTTTTCATTGCAACTTCCCGAAGGTAAAGTCATTGCTTTAGTCGGTCCTTCTGGTGCTGGGAAATCAACCGTATTTGAATTATTACAGCGGTTTTATGACCCGCAATCAGGCCAGGTCGTGTTAGGTGGAGCTGATGTTAGTCAATTAGACCCTCAATTTTTAAGGCGCCAGATGGCTGTTGTGGCACAGCAACCGGTTTTATTTACCAATGATGTGGCCACTAATATACGCTATGGCAAGCCAGAAGCGAGCGATGCCGAAGTTGTTGCAGCGGCAAAGGCCGCTCATGCTGATGAATTTATTACCCGCTTGCCACAAGGTTATCAAAGTTTTTTGGGTGAGCAAGGTGTGCGGTTATCCGGTGGCCAAAAACAACGCATTGCTATAGCCCGTGCAGTTTTAAAAAATCCTCGGATTTTAATGCTCGATGAAGCGACCAGTGCGCTTGATACTGAGAGTGAGTTTCATGTGCAGCGTGCTTTAGCTGCACTAATGCAGGGTCGCACCACCGTCATTATTGCTCACCGATTATCGACTATTTTGCATGCTGACAGTATTGCCGTTATGGACCAAGGTCGGTTAGTTGCAGAGGGCGACCATAGTAGTCTCTTGAAAAGCTCGCCGCTCTATGCAAAGCTTGCTAGGTACCAATTCTCTGAACAATAATTCCATCTACTTAAGCTTGGAACATCAATGGATACTTTTTATTGGCACGATTATGAAACTTGGGGTGTTAATCCAGCCTCGGATATGCCCTCGCAGTTTGCTGGTGTGCGAACCGATATGAACTTTAATATTATCGGTCAGCCGCTAAATATTCTCTGTAAACCTTCTTTAGATGTTATTCCCCATGCTGAGGCTTGTATGGTGACCGGCATGACGCCTCAGCAGGTCGAGCAACAGGGGGTTAGCGAGCGAGAATTTTTTGCCGCTATTCACTATGAGCTTGCTCAGCCACAGACCTGCGGAGTTGGCTATAACAGTATTCGCTTTGATGATGAAGTGACCCGTTATGGATTGTATCGTAACTTTTATGACCCCTATGCGCGTGAATGGGAAAACAATAATTCTCGATGGGACATTATTGACATGGCGCGCTTGTGTTACGCCTTGCGGCCCGATGGAATTCACTGGCCGCAACGTGACGATGGCACGGTCTCTTTTCGTCTTGAGGACTTAACCGTTGCTAATAACCTTGAGCATCATTCTGCTCATGATGCGTTGTCTGATGTCTATGCTACTATCGCAGTTGCCAAGCTTATCAAGCAAAAACAACCTGAACTATTTCAACATATATTTGAGCTTAGGAAAAAATTGAAAGTTTCAAATCTACTTGAGCTGGGCGCTGGCAAGCCTATCTTGCATATCTCTTCCCGTTTTGGGCCTGAGAGTAAAGCCGCTTCATTGGTGCTGCCTGTGGCACAAAGCTTAAAAAATAAAAACGAAATTATTTGTCTTGATTTGCGTTATAGCCCTGACCCTGTCTTAAATTTACCCATTGAAGAACTGTCAGCGTTATTATTTACTCGTGCTAAAGACCTGCCCAGTGGCATTGATCGCATACCTATAAAATCGATTCATATTAATAAGTGCCCGATCGTATTAACACCCAAGCTTCTTAATGCAACCGCCGCTAAACGACTGAATTTAGACCTTGAAGTTTGTGAGCGTCATCGGCAACGCTATTTAGCGAGTGCAGATTTGCCCGAGAAATTACAGCAGGTCATTGCTGGCACTGAGTATGATAATACCGGAAAAGACGCAGAAGCTTTATTATATGATGGTTTTATTCCTAATAATGATAAGAGGCTAATGGCGTCGGTTGTTTCAGCGAGCGCCTCCGAGTTGTCTGATCAAGTCTTTCCGTTTCAAGACGCTCGTTTAGTCGCGTTATTATTTCGCTATCGAGCGCGTAATTTTCCTAGCAGTTTGACGGCAGAAGAACAGCAAGACTGGATCGAATTTTGTCGTGATAAATGCTTGCATGGTGTCGATAATCGGTTGGAAAAAGAACGTGATAATATCCAACAATTAAAAGTAGCGAAACCTGAAAAAACTGCATTACTTGATCAATTAAATCAATACCTTGAAGACAAATTTCGCCAGCTGAGTTCGTAGTAACTTCAGTTATTTGTTCGCTTCTATGGCTAAACGATGCCCATGTTGGTCCAGCCACCGCTCTGCATGCTTGCTTTGTGGATATGTCTTTTCAACCATTTGCCAAAAACGCTTTGAATGATTCGCGTGGCTTAAGTGGCAAACTTCGTGGGCTATAATATAGTCGATTACAAATAATGGTGCCAAAATGATGAGTGGATTGTACTGAATATTACCTTCACTGGTGCAATGCCCCCATTTGCTTTTGGTGCGTCTATAAGTGATATTCTGCAGTTTTTTATCAACACCTAGCTGCTTGGCGAGAGTGTGTGTTTGTAGTGACATATATTGGCGTGCCTGTTTTTTCAACCAGGTCAAAAAAACAGTGGTGCTTTTTTTTTCAATCTCATCTTGGGACATCGTTAGGGGAGAGGTCAGCAGTATATCAAGTCCATCATCATTAGCCTTAATTGATGCTCGCTCACGGTCCATTTTATGATTAATGGACAGTGATAGCGGAATACCTAAGACGGGTATTATCGCATGATCGATGATGCGATATATATCTTTTAGCTGCAACTTCTGTTGCTCGACTTGTTGAAAAATCCAATTTTCTTTACTGTCGACAAAGGTGTCTATCCAACTCAGGGGGGCCTTTAGCGGAGCCCTGACTATTACCGAAGCACGCTTAACAATTATTGACAGTGTTTTTCGTTTACTTCGAATCAGCTGATAATTTATTTTAGGTTTAATGTGCGCAGTTAAACGCTGCGTGTTGGTTGGTTGCAATACGGCACCATTAAAATTGAAAGCGATCTGTTCAAGGGGTTCGACGGTCTTTGAATTAACCATTTTTAAGTTTCTTGATCAGGGTATTTATGAACACCTAGATCGATGCTTTCTATCTGACTTCCCAGCACGATAATAAAGCCTTGATAACGTTCCTCGCCCGTTGAGGTGAATTCGAATTGGTAGTTTCTCCACCAGTGCAGACGTTTGTCTGGGCCGCGTTTAAACCAGACTCGATGCATGCCAATACTTTGGTCCAGAAGTTGTACTTGCATTGTCTGGCAGTGTTTTCTGACAGCAGCTAACGTCATTTCACGCACTTTTAGCTCGGAAAAAAAATACCAACCAACCAGTAATCCCAGTAGTAAAAAAATAATATGGTAGAGGCTGAGGCTCATAATAAAACCTTCTTTTTGTATAAGATTATAAATTACCGACAATAACTTTCATCAATAGTCATTTTAGCTTAATTTATCTGATTTTGCATTAGCGCGGCTTCGGCTTGTAAAATCACGATTTCAGTTAATCGATAAGGCAATAAAAAGATCAAAAATAGTATTTTCCTTGCTATTAATCGATTATATTAAGGGGTCTATTGTGATTAATTCTGAAGGAGGTTATGTGATGAAAGATCCCGTTTTAATTAATTTTGATCAAGGTGTGTTAACGGTTACATTCAATCGACCAGAAAAAAAGAACCCAATGAATAATGCTATCTATAGTCAAACCAATCAGGCTATTCTTCGTGCTGAAGAGGAAGCTAAGATCAAGGTGGTTGTCTTGACGGGTGCGGGGGATTTTTTTAGCGCAGGTAATGATATCGCTGATTTTATGTCACAGCCGCCTGATGACGAAACATCCCCTGTTGTGCAACTATTGATTCGTTTGGCGAATACTGACATCCCTATTTTGGCGGCAGTTAATGGTCCAGCTATTGGCATAGGTACGACTATTTTATTGCATTGTGATAAGGTATACGCTGTTGAGCGTGCTTTTTTCTCAACCCCCTTTGTCACTCTGGGCGTGGTTCCTGAGGCGGGCTCATCGTTATTGATGCCTAAGTATTTAGGTTATCAGGTGGCAGCGCGTCTGTTGATGTTTGCTGAGAGAATTACCGCGGAAGAAGCAAAGGCATGTGGTTTAATCGGTCATATTTGTCTTGAGGACCAGTTGCAAGAGATCGTTGCAGAGGACGCTAAACGAATCGCTAAGTTACCTAAGAAGACAATCCGTGAGGCTAAACGCCTTATGCGTCGAAATGAAGAGCCATTGACTGATAGAATAGTTTATGAGATGGAACGGTTTGGCGAGGCTTTGCGCTCTCCTGAATCAAAAGAAGCCATGGCTGCGTTTGTTGAAAAACGACCCCCTGATTTCGCACAATTTGATACTGAAACGTAGATTTTCACAGTGAGCAGATATGTTCATTTCCTTTACAGGCGGAATAAATGCCAACTAAAATGCTCGATTTCAATTCTGATGCAGTGGAAACTGGCGCCATGACGCTGCTAACCGCTGCAGAGCGATTGTTTGCAACCCATGGCTTAGAAGCGGTTTCAACACGGATGATCGCTAAAGAGGCCGGGCATAAAAATCACTCCGCATTGCAATACCATTTTGGCAGTCGCGATGGACTCATTGAAGCCATTCTCAATTATCGTATTACCCCTATTAATCAAGAACGGCTTCGGCGACTTGATCTTCTTCAGCATCGAGGTGAAGTCGTCACCGTCAGAAAGTTAGCAGAAGTCTTTGTGAGGCCATTTGCTGAAGAATTGCTTAAACCTGCCGATCATAGTATCTATGTTTCTACCTTAGCTCAATTGTATGCCTATCAACCTGGGCGAGAGTTGTTTCAAAAAAATCGTGAAAGAAATCGGGCCATGTTTGAAATCACCAGTTTAATGATTAAGTCGTTAAAGCCGCTACCCCTTCCTGTTATTCATCTGCGTTTGCAGTTAATGGGTAGACAAACGATGACCGCTATTGCAGAGTGGGATGAGGCACGACGCACCCAAGCCATAGAGCTTGATGCTGAGTCTTTAAAATGGCGAACAGAAAATTTAATTGACTTTATTGTTGGCGGTTTGTTAGCTAAGCAAAGCAGTTAATTTTTTATTAACAGTAGATAATTCTTAATATTTTATACGAGGAGTTTTTTTTGAAAGTAGCGTTATTATTAACAGGAAATGAATTAATGACAGGTGATACTGTTGATTCAAATTCTTCAAGAATTGCTCAGTCGCTGGCTTTGCAGGGTTTTGATGTGGCCCACAAAGTGACGGTAGGTGATGACCTTGATCTAATTGTTGAGGAATTAAAAAATCTCACAGCAAGATATGGCATCGTAATTGTTAATGGAGGTTTAGGACCAACCGTTGACGACTTGACTGCCGAAGCTTTATCTATGCTCAGTGGCCAGCCTTTAATAGAAAATCCTGAAGCGTTAAGCCATGTCATTACATGGTGCAACACTAAAGGCGTTGAAGCTAATGCGGCGAATTTAAAGCAGAGTTTTTTGCCAGAAAATTCATCAGTGATAGCTAACCCTATTGGAAGTGCGGTGGGTATTCAGCTTGTTTTTAACGAGTGTCTTTTGTTGTGCACTCCCGGTGTGCCTTCTGAGCTAACAGCCATGCTCGGGGGGTCAGTTTCAGACGCACTTAAGCGTGCCTTTCCATCAGCAAAAGCGCGTTTAGTAAGACGCTTAAAACTATTTGGTATGGGAGAATCTGCGCTGCAGCAGTTATTGGCAGATCATTGCCCAGACTGGCCTGAAGAAGTGACAGTCGGTTTTCGCGCCGGAGCGCCATTGTTAGAACTTAAGCTTGAAATTGATAGTATGGATTCTGTCGATTTACGTAATGCTTGCGAAAAAGAACTAGAGACCATTGTCGGTGAGTTCATAGTGGGTGAAAACGATGATAGCTTAGCCTCCGTGGTGGTTGACTTACTGCAGCAGCGTAAGCAGCAAATAACGGTCGCTGAGTCATGCACTGGTGGGATGATTGCCTCGCAGTTAACTGGAGTAAGCGGTGTCTCTTCAGTATTTGAAGCAGGTTTTGTTAGCTATTCTAATGCCATTAAACAGACAGTTTTAGGGGTTGATAATCATTTAATTGAACAGTTTGGCGCCGTGAGTGAACAAGTCGTGCGGGCAATGGCTCTCGGTGCAATCGAATTTTCTTCAGCTGATTATGCCATCGCTGTATCTGGCATTGCGGGACCTTCTGGTGGCACTGAAGAGAAACCGGTAGGCACCGTTTGGATAGCATGGGGTGATAGAGATAATTTACAGAGCCATCGATTTAATTACCCTGTCAACAGGCAATTCTTTCAAACGATGGTGAGTGCATTGGCCTTAGATCTAATGCGCCGATTTTTATTGGGTTCTACTTCGCTGCCTGATTATTTTCAACGGAAATCTCACTAGCGTTGAGGTTGTCAACAAGGCCCGTTCATGAGTGATGACGCACTACAAAATCTACATCAACAGACGAGTCAAATTGCTTGGCGCGAACTGGCAAGATATTTTGCAGCTGGAAAAGTTTTGTTTGTTGAAGAAAATCTAAATTTAGTTGACGTTGCAGCGGCAGTATCCTCAGACGATGCAACGTCTGTCTCTCAATGGATTGATGGTAATCAGTTAGTCCCAGTGAGTGACGCTCAAGCCTTGGATTGGCACGGTCAAGACGAATATTTATGGGCAGTGGTAACAGCGCCATGGGTGCTGGTCCAGCAGATTAAAAACACCTAGACAAAAAAAAGACGCCCAATGGACGTCTTCATAAGAGGTTATTTTGACCTGGAGTTGTAACAATCAACTGACGGTTACATTATTGATGATAGACGCTGACGAACGAACTGCCAGTTTTACTGAGTCAAATGCGAACTAATTACTTAAAAGTCGTTTTTCGGCGGTTATAAATCACACTTTTGATTATTTTTACCGCAATCGCTAGGTCTTTTTTTCCATACGAGTGCATCATTATGATCCTGAAACGCTCATTACGATGGCTGATGCGATTAATGCATGCTTGTTAATTGTCATATTGCTTTTTTAGGTCATAGGTTGTTTTAATGGATTCAACCTATCGATAGCTGTTAACGACTTATGATTCTATTCCGCTATATTTGCAGGCAAATATTCCAAACCAGTGCAGCAGTGACACTTGTTTTGTTGTGCATTGTCACCAGTGGTCGATTGGCGAAATACTTGTCGCAATCCAGTTTGGGCGATCTTTCATCAGAAATCGTTTTCTGGGTCATTTTTTATCGTATCCCTGATTTTTTACCACTAGTGATACCTCTAGGCTTTTTTATTGGTGTATTACTCGCATTAGGCCGTTTATACACCGACAGTGAAATGGTGGTTATCAGTGCCTGCGGCGTCAGTAAAAAACGGTTGGTCGGTATTACCTTATTTCCCGCATTTATGGTGAGTTTTCTGGTTGCATATCTCACCTTAATCGCTGCCCCTAGCAGCCTCAATCAATTGCAGGTTTTGCTAAAAAATTCTAATGATAATAACGTTTTCTCTTTTGTTCGGGCGGGTAAATTTCAGCATGGCTATAACAATCAAAGCGTGAGTTATGCCCACTCTTATGATCAACAAGATAAAACGATCAGTGATATATTGTTAGTAGATTATAATGACAATGGCAGTGTTCTAATTGTTCGTGCTAATTCAGCACGAATAACGAATAGCGATGCATCTTTGCCACGTTATTTACATTTAGTCGATGGTGTTGTCTATGACGGTTTCATTGGCCGAGCAGATTATCGTATTACAGATTTCGCCCACTATTCGCAGAGTTTGACTGTTTCTCGACGAGATGAGCAGGTGCAGCTAGAGGTTGACGCTAAACCAACCTTGGCGTTAATTGATTCTAATTCAAAGACCGATATTGCTGCTTTGCACTGGCGTCTTTCATTGCCAGTAGTGGTATTAGTCGTTGCTATGATGGCATTGGCATTGAGTAAGACTGACAATAGAAGCGGCCGTTATCTTAAATTGTTACCCGCCATTTTAATGTATTTAATTTATATTATTTCTATTACGTCGGTAAGAACAATGGTTGAATCTGGATCACAGCCACCAATTTCGATTTGGATAGTGCACGTCTTATTTTTGACTCTTGCGCTGTCTATTCTTCTGAAGGAAGACATTCACAGAATCATTATGCCGTCTAAATTGACCCTTAAGGCGGTTCAGCATGAATAAACTAAGCGCCTACATCAGCAGTAAAATATTCTCTTCTGTTTTTATTGTGTTACTTGTAATCTTAGGCCTGGATGTCCTGTCTGCATTAATTGACCAACTTGGGGATTTACGCAATGACTATACTCTGCGACAGGCGTTTATCTATATTGGGTTGACGGTTCCTGGACGAGTGAATGAATTTATTCCTTTGTCGACTTTTATTGGTTGTTTAGTGGCTATGGGCATGCTCTCTAGCAGCAGTGAAATTATGGTTATGCGAGCCAGTGGCGTCTCATTATTTCAATTGATTCGGTTAGTGTTCAAGCCAATTCTGTGGTTGATTCTGTTATCAATTGTGATTGCTGAATTAATTTCTCCGGTTACTGACCAATGGGCGACCAGTCATAGGGATTTACAATTATCCGGTAGTGATCAGTCATTAGTGTCGCAAAGTGGTCTTTGGCATCGAGAAGCCGACCATTTCATGCATTTTAATGTGATTCAACCCGGCGGTGTTTTGTACGGTGTTACGCTTTTTAAATTTGATACTCTGGGTGCGCTGCAGCAAATATTAATAGCTGATCGTGCGAGCTTTCAGGGCAAGGATTGGTTGCTCGAAACGGTAAAGATCACTTCTTTTGAGGGTAATGACATCACACAAGACCAGTTCACGACTCAATTTTGGGCGACTCAGTTGACACCAAAAATGCTATCTTATCTGTCTCTTGATGCCTCAGAATTATCGCCATCAGGGTTGTTTGAATATATTACTTTTTTAGAGCAACAAGGTCTTGACAGTAAAGTTTATGAGTTGGCTTTTTGGCAAAAGTGCCTGCATCCTCTTGCGATTATGAGTTTGGTGATAATCGCTTTATCTTTTATTTTTGGGCCACTTCGCTCATCAACCATGGGTTACCGAATTTTCATTGGTGTAGTGGTGGGGATAGGGTTTCAGTTTGCTCAGAACTTATTGGGCCCTAGCAGTCTTATTTACGGTTTCTCACCGTTTTATGCGGTGCTAAGTCCTATCCTTTTGATGTCAGGATTAGGTCTTATTTTACTTTATAGAGCCAGATAGCAGTTTTTTGGTTTCCCAATTCAGATTGCATTTTTAGCATGGTCTGGTTTAATTATTTAAGCGAATTACTTTCGTGTTTGAAGCGCGATCATGCCATGATTGCTGAGTATCTTTTCTTAGTAAAACCAAATATCCCATGCCACATGCAGTGGCTGAGAAAAAAGCAATAATGATTCGCGTCAAACCTTGTGGGATCGAAATAGCTTCGTGACTGGTTGAGACGACTTTGATTTTCCATACGAGCATGCCCAAAGTTTGGCCCGTATTGCGCCAGAAATAAATGAAAAACCCAATATAGACTAAGCCGAGTACGGGCAGTATTGGCCAGCCCAACTCTATCGGTCGAAGATCATGAAGTACATCATCAGTATTAATTGTTGCTGATTGATTAAAGTCTCCCGTGATCGTTACTGCGATAACGGTATAAACTGCACTGGTGCACATTAATATAGCCATCAATAAAAAGGCATCGTATAGCATTGCCATTAGTCTCCGGCCAAGGGGCGCAACAGACTGATTTGAATTTTTTTCATGAGTTGTCATAATTGTTATGGTCGGGTCATACGTCGGTTTCATGGATGCTTTAACGAGAGTGTATCTTACAGCTCTTTGCCTAGCTGCACTTTTATTTTCTGTCCCGTCAATTTAACAGAATAATCCCAGTCTTTGTGCTGCTTGGTCTTGAATGTGGGATTATTTAATTGAATTTTCTCACTTTTAGTTAATTGGCTCAGAAAATTATTTTCATATTTGTTGTTTTTAAACCAGCTTTTAAGGCTCATTTTTAAAAGTTGATTCATTGCAGAGCTACCAGTTTTATAGTCGTTTTTTTTATCTTCACCGTGGATATAAATTAACGGTTCTGAGTCGGCGCTAACAAATTCACCGGTAGCCAACAAAGCATTAATGGTTGATATTTGCTCATAGCTTAAGGGTATATTGGATTTTTTTTGATTGCTGGTTAAGTCTTTTTTCTTTGGCAAAAAGAGTGGTAAATGGTTTGTATTGCTGTTCATATTGTTGAGATTAAATCGCAGTTCATTGGCGGTGGTGGTTTTCTCTAGTGCTTCAGTGAATGGGTTATAGTGGCCGCTTAGTTCGTTGTTAGGATTACCCGCATGACTAAAAGTACTCGCTAAAATCGAACTCAGGACTATCCATACCCTATTCACTGCGGGTCGTGGTATTACCTTGTGTAATAACGAGTTGCTGATCATCAATACATTGCCCCACGGTGGTTCCTAATTCAGCCCTTTATTGGTTGATAAAGCGCCTATTTATTGGCTGTTTTTTGTCACTGTCTTTTTCGTTCAGCTATCAATGAAAAAACAGTAGCTTTGGCACGCGTAAGTCAGTCACTTAAAGTGTAGTATAAATACCGAGATGGTTGGTTATTAACCATGTTTTATTTTCAAACAGGCTTATTTGAGCTAAATCACTGATTAATATAACTTTATTATTTTAGTGAGCCATGTTTTCGTTTATAATCTCGAATGCAGCAGTGCAAATCGATTTTTTTAACGGCTGATGGCGAAGAATTGACGCTTATAACGACTCTTTTTATTTGATTGGACAGCATTTATGCATATTTTATTGATTGAAGATGACCCCAGTGTGGCTAGTTTTGTTGAGAAAGGATTTATCGATAAAGGTCAGTTAGTCACTCATGCAGCGACCGGTATTGATGGTTTAGGCATGGCAAAAGATGAAGATTATGACGCCATTATTGTCGACAGGATGCTACCCGAACTTGATGGTCTTACAATCATCGAGGCTTTGCGAAATGAAAAAGACAATACACCCATATTGGTGCTGAGTGCCTTAGGTGAAGTGAGCGATCGTATTGATGGTTTAAAAGTTGGTGCCGATGATTACTTAGTGAAGCCATTCGATTTTGAAGAACTGTATACTCGTATTGAGGTGTTGGTCAGGCGTCGAGATATTGATGCTCCAGTGACGAGATTAAAAGTCGCAGATTTAGAATTAGACTTATTAGCACATGAGGCGAGACGTGCCGGCCAAAAATTATTACTCCAGCCCAGAGAGTTCCGTCTACTTGAATACTTGATGCGTCATGCAGGGCAAATTGTGACGAGAACGATGCTTCTCGAGAATGTATGGGATTATCACTTTGATCCGCAAACAAATGTTATTGATGTCCATATCAGTCGTCTCAGGCAAAAAATTGACAAAGAGTTTGATACCCAGTTGCTTCTTACTGTTAGGGGTTCTGGTTATGTATTGAATGATCCAGATAAAGCGCTGTAACTTTTTTATCTTAAAGCGGCCGAAATATTTATTATTTTTGGATGAAACATGATTTTAACAAAAATATTAAGTAGTTATACCTTTCGTGCCGCGCTGGCAACTGTGCTTGGAATAAGTATTGTTGTTCTCATGGTTATGCTGTTTCTCTACACTTTATTTTCGTATAACTATTTCAACGATGTCCATGAAGGCTTGTCCAGCGAACTCAATGAATTGAGTATGGCTTATGAGCATGGCGGTGTCGTTGCTGCCAATCATTTTATCGATCAGCGCAGACAACAATTCCATGTTGTTCAGTTTGCCTACGTAATAGCTGATTTAAATTTAAACAAAATATCTGGAAACTTAAACGATTGGCCTGAATATCGAGAGTACGGCGATGGCTGGTTGAATTTTGAAATGGGTGTGCTGCAAGGTGAGAATTTCTCTCCTGAGCAAGATTTTGTTGCTGTGACCCAAAAGATGTTCGATGGCAATCATCTGCTTGTTGCACGAAGTGATGTCGAGGTCTTAGCTTATGTCAGTTTTGTTATTGGTATTCTCGTTAGAGGTTTTATTGTCACTGTTGTACTTGGAACCGTCGCTGCGTTTATTGTGACTTGGGAATTTCAGCGACGACTAGATAATATTAACCGATCAATTAAAACCATTATGGCTGGCGATCTGTCTACTCGTCTTAAAATAAGCAAGTTGCCACGTGATGAGGGCAGCGAACTACAGCAGTTAGCAATTAACTTAAACACCATGCTGAATCGCATTCAAGATTTAATGGACGGTGTTAAGCAAGTCTCCGATAATATTGCACATGATTTAAGAACGCCCTTGACTCGACTTAGAAATGATTTGGTTTCTTTTCAACAACAATGCTCCGCCGATCAATTCAGTAAGGTTGAATCTCTGATCTTAGAAGCGGATGAGATGTTAGCAACCTTCAACTCCTTGCTTCGTATTGCTCGTATTGAATTAGGGGAGACTCGCACTGAAAAGATTAGCCTGGCATTAGATAAGTTAATCACTGATGTTGTTGACCTTTATGAGCCACTTGCCTCAGAAAAAGAGATAGATTTACAGTTACAAATCTTCCCTGTTGAATGCGTTGCTGATCGCAATTTACTGTTTCAAGCTTGCGCAAATATAGTTGATAACGCAATCAAATATACCCCAGCAGGAGGGCATGTTCACGTTGTGTTATCGCAAGGCGATAAGTATGGCATTGCTCGCCAAGAAAGCGGCAGCTTTGCTCAAAGCGCGACGGTTACGCTTAGCGTTATTGACAGTGGTTGTGGAATTGACCAAAGTAACTATAAAAAAGTATTGCAGCGATTTTATCGAGAAGAAAGCAGTCGCAGCCAACAGCCAGGGAACGGTTTAGGCTTAAGTCTTGTTGCAGCTGTCGCTAAATTGCATGATTTTCAGTTGGTATTCCAGTCGAACAATCCCGGCTTGCAGGTACATCTGTATATGGCTAGTTCACCGTGAGTATGTCATTGGGTCTTCATTCTTTTTTGGCTTTTCAACGCCTTGCAGATAACTAATTCTGGTGAATAACTTAGGGCTTATTGATCGAATAAGGCATGACAGACTATCGTTAATGGCCCTTGCCCTGTATTGCTATTGAGAAAATCACTTGATTGGTTAGAATTTAAAACGGTTACCGAAAGTCAGCGCATACTGATTGTTCTCATCTGCTGGCTAAACTTAATTTCACTTTATGAACAGCAGACCCTCTTATGACAACTGAAGCTTATATTTATGATGCGATCCGAACCCCTAGAGGTATCGGCAAGCCAGGAAAAGGCAGCCTTTTTGAGGTAAAGCCAATTGATCTGGTTACAAACCTTTTAGAGGCAATGAAGACGCGTAATGACTTGGATACGACCCAAGTTGATGACGTTATTATTGCTACTGGTGACCCGGTCAATGAACAGGGGTCAAATTTAGCTAAAACAGCGATTAATTATTCTAGCTGGGATTCAGTAACTACTGGTGCTCAAATCCATCGTTACTGTGCGGGCGCTTTAGATGCCGTGAACGTTAGTGCAGCTAAAGTAATGGCTGGAATGGAAGATTTAGTCTGTGGTGGCGGTGTTGAATCTCTCTCGCGTGTAGGGATGGGTGCGTCGGGTGGTGCTATTACTGATCCTGCCGTGCAAATGAAAAGTTTATTTATTTCCCAGGGCTTAGGTGCAGACCTTATGGCTTCACTCGATGGTTTTACTCGCGAGGATGTTGACCGCTATGCACTGATGTCTCAAGTGCGTGCTGCGCATGCTAGAGATAACGGCTATTTCAAATCATTAGTTCCTGTTGTTGACTTCAATGGCGTCACTATTCTTGATCATGATGAGTTAATTCGTGCAACCAGTATGGACAGTCTAGCAAGCTTAAAACCATCGTTTAAAATGTTTAATGATTTTGGCCATGGTGATGTGGCGCGCTTGCGTTATCCACAAGTTGAGGAGATCGATAACATTCACACGCCTGGGAATTCTTCAGGGATTGTTGATGGCGCAGGTCTTGTACTACTCGGTAATAAAGCGGCGGGCGACGCCCAGGGGCTTAAGCCTCGCGCGCGAATAGTAAGTTTTGCGACAACCGGTAGCGAGCCGACTATCATGCTTGCGGGCCCTGTGCCAGCGGCCCAGAAGGCATTAAAGAAAGCGGGCATGACAATTAATGATATTGATTTGGTTGAGCTCAATGAGGCGTTCGCTTCGGTAGTTTTACGTTTTCAGCGTGAATTAAATGTTGAGGACGAACGCATTAATGTCAATGGTGGCGCTATTGCTATGGGGCATCCAATAGGCGCAACAGGGGCTATGATCTTGGGCGTATTGTTGGATGAATTAGAGCGCCGTGATTTACGCACAGGTTTATGTACTTTGTGTGCTGCTGGCGGTATTGGTATTGCAACAATTATTGAGCGCGTCTAACTGAACATTTAAACAGCGATGGTGTGTTTTTCATCATCAGCTTTACACACAGTAGTTAAGAGAGAATATTAATGGGCTATATCAGATTAGAAAAAGATAGTGACGGCATTATCGATTTTATCTTTGATCAACCAGGTAAGACAGTTAATACCATGGGCGTCGATTACCAAGAAGCTATGGATACAGCCATGAGCGAGGTTAAGCGGCAAATTGCCGAGGGCGGTGTGACCGGTATTTATGTCAAGAGTGGAAAGCCTAAACAGTTTTTTGCGGGCGGTGATATCAAAGACATGCTTGAGATGGATCTTAATGTTGACGTAAAAGAAAAAACACGTATTTATAACGGTCTAATGGAAACGAAGCAACCGTTACGTGACTTGGAGTTATTAGGCGTACCCGTTGCTGTTGGTATTAATGGCCCGGCAATGGGAGGTGGTTTTGAAATAGCATTATCCTGCCACCATCGAATTGCTTTAGAAGGTGTCGCTATGGGCTTACCTGAAGCGCAAATTGGTTTAATGCCTGGCGCAGGCGGCACAGTTCGCTTGACACGTTTACTCGGTATGCAACAAGCAATGCCTTTAATTGCACAAGGCAAGCGTCTATCCGCTAGTAAGGCGCTTGAAAAAGGCCTTATTCACGATACCGCTGAAAATGAGGAACAAATGGCTGAAAAGGCAAAGGCATGGATTAAAGCTAACCCTGATGCGAGGCAACCATGGGATACCGACGGCTATCAGATTCCTGGCGGCTTACCCGATGATGCCGCTAACCAAGGCTTTATTTTCTTCGGTCCTGCGGCAACGATGGGGCAAACAAAAAATCTTATGCCTGCACAAAATGCCATTTACTCCTGTATTGTTGACAGTGCTAGGGTTGATTTTGATACGGCGCAGAAAATTGAAGGTCGTTATATGGTCAGTCTGTTATTGGATCAGACCGCCCGAAATATGATGACAACATTCTTTTTGCAGATGGAAGCCCTGAACCGAGGGGCTAACCGTCCTGCCGGTATTGAACGAACTGTATTTAAGAAAATAGGTATTCTTGGTGCCGGCCAAATGGGTGCAGGTATTGCTACTATGGCTGCCCAAAAAGGCATCGCTGTGGTTATTAAAGATATCGACCAAATCCATGCTGATAAAGGTAAAGATTACGCCGCTAAGGTTTATGCTAAAAATAAACGGGTTGATGATGCACAGGCAGAAAAGTATCTGTCACTCATCAGTGCTACGGATAACTACGCTGACTTGGCAGATTGTGAATTGATTATCGAAGCAGTATTTGAGGATCGTGCCATTAAGGCTGCTGTTACAGCTGACACAGAGGCTGTGATTGCGGCCAATGCTGTGTTTGCTTCAAATACATCGGCACTGCCAATAAGTGAACTGGCACAGGCCAGTACTAGAGTCGAAAACTTTATTGGTATGCACTTTTTTTCACCTGCGGAAAAGATGCCATTAGTGGAGATTATTTGTGGTGAGAAAACATCAGATAGTTCGTTAGCTAAGGCGTTTGATTTGGCGCAACAGTTAGGCAAAACCCCTATAGTCGTTAATGATGGGCCAGGATTCTTCACCTCAAGAACGATTGCCACCACGATCAGTCAAGGCGCTGAGATGGTCACAGAGGGTATAAATCCGGTGCTAATTGAGTCGGCTGCTCGTGATAACGGCGCGCCAGTAGGGCCGCTTGCTGCGATAGATGAAATTAGCCAACAAACGGCGTACAAAAACGGACTGCAAGCAAAAGAAGATGCCATCGCCCAAGGTAAGGGCTGGGTTGAAACCCCCGTCTCACAGTTGATTGATAGAATGGTCAACGAGTTTGATCGAAAAGGTAAAGTTCATGGTGCTGGCTATTACGAGTACCCAGAAGGGAAAAAGAAGCACATTTGGTCGGGTCTTGCTGCCGCTTACGCCAGCGAAGGTTTCACCGACATTCCGTATCAAGACATCAAAGACCGATTGTGGTTTTGTCAGAGTCTTGAGGCGGTTCGCTGCTTAGAAGAGGGCGTATTACGCAGCGTGGGCGATGCCAATATTGGTTCAATCATGGGCATTGGTTTTGCCGCTCAGACCGGTGGTGTGTTGCAAGCAATCAATGCTTACGGTCTATCGGCCTTCATAGAGCGAGCACGTGTTTTAGCCAAGCAATATGGCGCTGCTTTTGAGCCTCCGCAATCATTGATTGACAGAGAGGGCCGTGGCGAGCTTTTTCAGTAGTTGATCCAATCACAAAAAAACGGCCTTTATGGCCGTTTTTTTGTCTAAAGAACACTCTGATGCGCTTGCAAGCCGTTTTTTCAGCACAATAGTTAATCCCTCGATTGACGGGCTATACGCGCTTAGGTTTATAATCATTGGCTTCGACAGGCGATGAAAGACAATGATGGCCTGTTTTCTTTTCGTTGCAATCATAAGAGAGTCTATTGGATACCCATCAAACTATAATTGACAAATTGAATAAGGACTTTTCGCCTTCTTACTTAGAAGTGCTGAATGAAAGCGATAAGCACTCGGGTCCTAGAAATGCGCAGACTCATTTTAAAATCACCATCGTTGCGTCTGTCTTTGAGGGTAAGCGCTCGGTTGCTCGTCATCAATTAATTTATCAAACGCTGAGTAATGAATTAGCCGGCGATGTTCATGCTTTAGCTATTCATACTTTTAACGCGGATGAGTGGCTCGTACAGCAATCATCCCCCAACTCGCCTCATTGTCTCGGCGCAAGCCAGCATGATAAACACAAATGAGTGCCTTTGCCCGTGCCTAATCCTCCTGTTATTGTTGCCGCTTTGTATAAATTTGTCGCTTTACCTGACTATCATGAATTGCGAGAGCCTTTGCTAGACGCGTGTATCAATGCAGGCGTAAAAGGAACGTTGTTACTGGCAACTGAAGGTATTAACGGCACAGTTGCAGGAACTCGATCGGCTATAGATGAAGTGTTAGCGTATTTAAAACGCGATAAGCGTTTTAATGATATCGACCATAAGGAATCATTAGATGTTGAATTACCTTTTTATCGAATGAAAGTAAAGTTAAAAAAAGAAATTGTAACCATGGGTCGAGACGGGATAGATCCTAATTCATTGGTTGGTCATTATGTTGAGCCAAAAAATTGGAATGCGTTAATTACTGATCCAGAGGTTACTGTAATTGATACTCGAAATAAATATGAGTGCGATATTGGCAGTTTTAAGGACGCAATTAACCCACAAACTACGACTTTTAGAGAAATTCCGCAGTTTGTCGATCAACAGCTTGATCCTGCTAAGCACAAAAAAGTTGCAATGTTCTGTACTGGTGGTATTCGTTGTGAAAAATCTACTGCTTATTTGCTTGAGCAGGGGTTTGATGAGGTTTATCACCTTAAAGGTGGTGTTTTAAAATATCTTGAAGAAGTACCTAAAGAGCAGAGCCTATGGCAAGGCGAGTGCTTTGTGTTTGATAATCGGGTGGCGGTCGACCATAATTTAAATGTCGGTTCTTATGATCAATGCCACGGTTGTCGTCATCCTATTACTGAGGCACAAAAGCAAAGTACTTATTATCAACGTGGTGTTTGTTGCCCGTTATGTTTTGATCAACTCACTGACGATAAAAAGCAGCGCTTTTCTGAACGTCAAAAACAAATTGATTTAGCCACAGAGCGTAATCAAAAACATATAGGTGCCGCACCGCCTAAGCGTCAAGGTAGTTAGCGTGATAAGCTCAAAAGACAGAAGTCCTTGGCGTCAAAAATACCTTGAGCTAGTTCAAGAGCATGACCTGCTTCAACGGCAATTTCAACAACGAGAAGATTTATTGCAACGTGGCTTAAAAAAGATAACGATTGCGGCTAAAGGTCAAGATATAGGCTTAGACGCGAGTATCGATGCTTTTCGGCAAGCACTTAGTGATTCAAGTAATGAAGAATTAGATACACAAATAAAAAAATTAGATGATTCAATTCATTATTTTGATCGTCATAAATTAGAAAGAAATATCAATTTAGCAGAAGCGATTGCAGCGATTTTGCAACGTTTTCAAACGCTGAATATAAGCGCCGCTGATAATCGGCAGATTAATAAATTTAGCAAGCAATTAATAAGAGCGTCAAAAAGTTCACATGAGTCCATTGATATCTATTTATGGTTAGAAAAGCTCAATTCGATCCATGCCTCCGTACTAAAGAATTACTTATTGAGCGATACGTTTGTTGAGTCAGTGAAACGTAAGCCAGAAATTAAGACGGTGTCTGTCAGTGAACATAGCGCCAAAGAGGATATTCCTCTTGAACAGCACAAGCAAGACGTCCAAGTGAACGATATGCCTGCTGAGGCCGTCTCAATTTTATTGGCAATGTTAGCTGAAATGGACATACCTGCTGAAGCTGAACAATTCACGGCACCTTTGTACTATGACTTGCAGAAGGGTTCAGGCAGTCAAGGCATCGCTAGCACGCTCGATCGTTTCGCTGTTATTTTAAGTGCAACCTTAAACCGTGACCACCAAGAGTTTGATGCATTTTTAAGATCGCTAGATGATGATGTTGCGGCATTGACTGCCAACACAACTTTTTCCGAGCAGAATCAAAAGTTGGCAGATCAACAATTTGATAATTTTTTTCAACAACTCTATCCTCGACTTGATAGTCTTGATGTTCATTTAAACTCTGACAATGTCGAAACCGAGTTACGCCATATAAATTTCTTGTTTGAAGATGTTCGTTTAGATCAAGTCGATCAAAAGAATCTAGCCAAAAAGCGTCTCGTTGCCGCCAAGAATTTACTCGGAGAAATTTCATCGCGCTTAGATTTAGCGGTGGCTAATCTTCAGCAAAGACGAGATAAGTTATTACGTGACAAACTGACAGGCCTTCCAAGTAGTGATGCTTTTAGCCTTCGCATTCGGCAAGAGTATGAGCGCTGGCAAAGGTATCAACGACCATTGACAATCGTGGCTGTTAATATTGATAAGTTAAAGCGTTTGAATCAGGAGTTTGGTTATCATGTTGGGGATCGAGTTATTGCCGTTATTGCCGCGCAGTTGCAAATTAATATTCGTAAAACAGATTTTATAGCGCGAGCGATGAGCTGTGATTTTTATTTATTATTGCCTGAGCTGAGCGGTTCACAAGTCAACATTGTGCTTGATAAATTTTCTGAATGCCTAAGTCATTGTAACTTTGATTTTGCTGATCAAGCAGCTGTCACCCTAAGTCTAGGCGCTACTGATCTCCAAGCTGGCGATGATGTAAACAGCGCCATAAGGCGAGCCGAAAAGGCTTTGTCAGTGGCGCTATCAAAGGGCGGAAACCGCTCATATAGTATTAATTAAATAACTTAGAAAATTGTTTAAACTTAGCATCACTGCCTTTAACTACTAGTAGATTTTCTTTTTTAGCGGCATCCCATTTCAAATGCTGGCCTACCAGCAATAGCCATGTTTCACTGTCTACGGTGAATATTAGATCCGCTTTATCCGTTTTCTCTTCTCGATGTTCAACGATACCTCGTCTAATAAACAGTGAATGATGTTGTTTTTTATCACTTAGGTAAACCTGAATACTCAAGTTGGTAGTGGTGGCATTTTCGATAGCAATTTTTGGTCCTAGCGAACGAAATAAGGTATTGGCACTCACGGCTCTTAAAAAATCAGGATTGGTTTTGTTGAGCGGCAATTGTGTGGCATCTATATGTCCTTCAAGAATTAGTGCTTGACTGAGCAAATAATGCCGCTGATTAGATGTGTAAGATTCATAAGCCATAGTTCGCATTAAGTTGACTAGAGATTCACGAGCCAATTCATCGTTTTCATCTGTTTGATAAAGCATATTAGCCAACTCCATCGCCCAGGCAGATTCGCCTTGATTGAAAGCCTTGTCGACGGCGACATGAATTTTTTCACGCCCACCGGCCAATTGAATAGTTCGTTCGGCTTTTTCCAGCCAAGACAATGAGACTAGCTGCACGACATCACCATTCCACCAGCCTACTGCTTTGGTATAGAGACCCTTTATTATCCAAGTTAAATTTTGATAATGAGCGGTGAAGTTTGGGTCATTTTTAATGTCTTCGGGCAGTGTTTCGATCACCCATTTTGCAGCTTCATCGTGGTCTAGACCTCGATTTGCTGCCCGTATGGTTTGGTCATGCAAGAACTGTATCGCATCGCGAAACTTAGTCAAAAACTCATAGACTTCTTTTTGTCCCGAGATATTGCCGATATGACCACCGAGTAAATGTTTGACCGGTAATTGCCGGTAGTGATCGACGGTATCAATTGCTTCCCAAGGGCGTCTGCCATGTTCGAAGCGGGGCGTTGCAATAATAGGCATCATTGGATAGGCACTATCGCCTGCCATTAATACACCTTCGGAAGGAACCCATGCGGAGAGTCCATCATCTAAATCGCCTGGTGCATAAAACAATTCAACTTCAATACCACCTACATTTATTGTCAACGTATCATCGATTAATACCGTTGGGGCTAAAAACGAAAAAGCGCCTGATCCCACATGTTTGCCTGCACCTGCACCGATACTGCCTTCGATATTCTTCGGCAGTAAGTAGCCCATTTGCATGTAGCCACGAATGACGCCGCGAGGTATTGTCATTTCTCGCATATATCGATGGTGGTTTTTATGTGCATAAATAGGGATGTCACTTTCTTTGCCGGCGGGTATAAAAGCTCTTACTCCTCCAACATGATCGCCGTGTGCATGAGAGTAAACGACACCAATAATCGGTGCTTGACTGATTTTTCGTAAATCACGTAAGAAATCTTTTGCTCTATCGACTTCCCCAAAAGCGTCGAAGATCAAAATGCCTTGCTCTGTAACGACAGCTCCGATATTGGCTAAGTCATAGTTCATGCCGGCATAGACGTGTTTCGTTAATTGAACAATCTCGGGTTTCATCAATCGCATTTGATGGCGTTCTAGATCTACATTAGCTGATGGCTTAGGCGTTGGGATAGCGGCTGAGACCTGGGCGTTTGTGAGGCTAATGGAGATTAATAAGCTACCGAATAGCCGCCTAAGCATAGAGACTAAATAATGTTTTTTTGTATTTTCTTGGTGGACTGGGAGATACATAATTATTTCTCACTTAATCGTGATAGAGGGGCTTGATGTTTAGTGTTGATCTTTATTGCTTATGATTACTTTATCTGACTGCCTGTTGGGTTAAATTCAGTTCACCTAAAGTTAAAATTTCATTTTACCAAATAATCATCGACAGGTGCTGGTGCCCATTGCGCTTATTGTGGCTGTAAAATCAGCAGTGGTTGCATACTGAGAGTAGGTGAGGATAGTTGAGAGTAGTTGAGAGTAGTTGAGAGTAGTTGAGAGTAGTTGAGAGTAGGTGAGAGTAGGTGAGAGTAGGTAAGAGTAGGTAAGAGTAGGTGCGGTGTTGTGCTATTGCTCGAAGAGGTGTGGGGGTTGGCGTTTGAGTGAAAGTATTGCCTATTACTTTCGCTCAAACGTGAGTATTAGATTATTCGGCCAGTATTTTTTCAATGGCATCTAATTCGTTAATCTCAGCGGTGCAGGGCACTAACAATAACTCGTCAGACCCCAGTGCTTCCATGTCAGCGATGCCTTTCTTGATAGCTTCATCCGTATGCATAAAAGCACTTTCGGCCACTAAACCAGCAATTTTTTCACCGGTCGAGCCTGTCACGTACTCCTTAATATAGCTTTTAAGCGCCTGCTCAGGATTGTCGGTGCTTCGACAGTACCAGAAACCAGCAACTTTTCTCGGCGCAGTGGTACGGCCTGCTTTTTCCCATTCCGCGTCAGCCATTGCATAAATACGTTGAATTTCATCCGCACTGCCGCTCATGGACCATGCATAGACGCCATCGGCCCATTGCGCGGCTCTAGCCATCGCTTTCGGGCCCATAACACCAGCAAGAATAGGAGGGCCGCCGTCTTGGTAAGGGCGCATACCAACCGGATCGGCGCCTTCAATAACGGGATTGCCCTGCCAAATACTTTTCATTTCGGCGATTTGATCATCCATTTTTTGGTGACGATATTTGAAGGAAGCGCCGACAGTTTGATAATCTTTTTCCCGCCCTCCAATGCCAACACATACTTGGGCTCGCCCGTTAGATAAACGATCAATCGTTGAAATCTCTTGAGCAGCCATCGCCGCCGAATGCATAGGCAAAACATAAAGAGAGGGCATGATTTTAACCCGTTCTGTAATTGCTGCAGCAAAAGCAAGTGTCACTCGCATGTCCATGACTTCTTGAGGTCCTGTCACCCGCTCTCCGCAACTTAAGGTAGAAAAAGGACCTTGATCCGCGCGGATACACCATTCTTTGACTAATTCACGGCTTAAGCCATTTTTCATGTAAGGTAAACAGAATCCGATATCCATAATGGTTTTTCTCGATTTATTTTTAGATTTAGTCAGCTGCTAGTCTTGTGTGTGCTGCCCAGCTAAGTGTTTTGCCGCCAAGTAACCAAACGTCATGGCCGGTCCCAATGTTGCACCGGGGCCTGGGTAATTGGGCAGTAATGCGCGAGCCGTATTACCGCAAGCGTAAAGCCCTTCAATGGGATTGCCGTCTGACTTAAGTACTTGTGCATGTTGATTAAAGGCAACACCACCATGGGTGCCAAAGTCGCCTGGATCTTGTTTCATCGCATAAAAGGGTGCTTGTTCAATTGCGGCTAAACAAGGATTAGGTGTGATCGATTGATCGCCATAATAGCGATCGTACTCATAAGAGCCTCGCCCAAATTCCTCATCGACACCTGTTTTGGCGTAACTGTTCATATTGGCAACGGTTTCTTTCAGTCCTTCGATATTAATGCCTGTTTGCTGAGCCAGCTCTTCCAACGTGTCAGCTTTGTATAAAAAGTCTTCATCGAACCATTTTTTTGGTAACACCCAGTCAGGCATTAAGTTTCCAACGATAGGGCCAACTAAATAGGAATTACGAAACCGACTGTCAAATACCATGTAGGCAGGCGTAGATGGCTTATCATTACTGTGTGAGTTGTGCCAGTTTGTTTGATATGCCATGTAGTTTTCAGACTCATTGGCAATCCGCTTACCCGCAGGGTTGACCAAGACATTACCTGGCATTGATTTTTCCATAATGCTAAGTCGAGGTCGTTCTTCAGCGGGCACTTTAATTGTTGCACACCACCAAGCTCCGTCCATCATTTCTAATTCGGCTCCGACCTTCTCGGCCGCCTTGATACCGTCACCCGTATTGCCAAAATGACCTGCACTCCATTGACTATTTGTGGGTTGAGGTAAGTATTGCTCGCGCATTGCTTGGTTATGTTCAAAGCCACCGCAGGCTAATACCACGCCTTTACGCGCTTCGATATTGAGCGTTTTACCATCGCGTATTATCACAGCCCCCACCACTTTTCCATTCTCATCGCTGACTAACTCTTTCAACTCACTGTTTAGCCACAGCGGGATGTCGCGATCGATCATTGAAAGTCGTAAACGACCCACGCCGGCCATACCGCAGGCAACTTTCCTCGACCGTGGCGATTTAAACAACCATGGAACATCACTAATGTATTGCAACACCAGTTTGATAGCGAGCTTGATCCAACCAGGAGCGCGTGCCGCAAGCGTGCCGGCTTCAACTTGATTGTAAGCCACACGATTAAAAAGCCACATCATATGGTGGGTATTGCGCAGTTGTTTCCAGTCTTCACCTAAATCAGATAAGTTAAACTTGGCCGGTTCCATCGAACGATGACCGCCGCGAGAGCCTGGTGCATCAGAATAATAGTCAGGGTAGTGGGCCAGAGACTCATAGCGGACTCGCGTATGATCATGCAGAAAGTCAACCATATTTGGTCCTTCGGCCAAATAGACATCGATTAAGTCTTCTGGGACGGTGCCGGAAGGTATCACGCTGGATAAATAGCTCTTTGCATCGGTAATCGAGTCTTCTGTCCCGGCTTCTAAGGCATAGCGGTTGCAGGGGATCCAGACGCCGCCCCCTGAAATAGAGCTGGAGCCGCCGAACTTGTCTTCCTTCTCGATGACAAGCACGTCCTTGACGCCCATTTCGTGACTGCATAATGCAGTTGTGAGGGCGCCATTGCCTGAGCCGACAACTAAAATATCGACACTTTTGTCCCAGGTGACGGTTGATGCATTTTGTGACATGGTATGTTTCCCTGCTTGTGAGGTACGTTCAAAGGTAATATAAATATATTTTACGTCAATGTGACCGTATTGTATTCCAATGGTTAAGTGAATGTAATTGACCAAGAGGGTCTACCGATGCCAAATCACAGGATATAATTGAATTGTATGCACGGTGCCCCGAAATAGAGAACACACAAGGCATCAGTCATCCAAAAGGTAAGCCTTTTGGTAGCGAACACCGACATTTGGAGTATTAATTATGAGCGAAACCACCACTAAGCCACCGGAAGGGGCTTATGCTACGTTAGCAAACGGCCAAACCATTCATTACCTTGATCATGGAGAAGGGCCCGTACTCGTATTTCTTCATGGCAGTGGTGCTGGAGCAAGTGGTCACAGTAATTTCAAGTTTAATTACCCGTATTTTTCTCAAGCAGGCTTTCGAGTGATTGTTCCTGATCTGATTGGCTACGGATATTCTGACAAGCCAGATAATGTTGATTACCCTTTGGCCTTTTTCGCTGAAAATGTTCGTCAGTTATTGTCGCATTTAAACGTTGAGAAAATTGCTTTAGTGGGCAATTCATTGGGCGGCGCTATTGCACTGCATATGGCTTTGGCTGAACCGAATTTGGTTTCTAAATTATTATTGATGGCTCCTGGTGGCATTGAAGAACAATCGGCTTATGGCGCTATGCCGGGCATGAAAATATTTTTTGACACCTTTGCAGGCAAGCCCAGCCGTGAGAACCTACAGCGATTTCTCAGCCAAGCCTTGGTGCATAATCAAGATTTTGTTGATGAGCAATTAATTGACGAGCGCTGGCATGTTTTTCAACAACAAAACTCTCAAGCCGTTGCGACCATGCAAGTGCCTAATATGTCTGCGCGTTTATCTGAACTGAAAATGCCTGTCATGGTAATGTGGGGGCTTAATGAAAAAATAATGCCAGAAACGGGAATAAATATTTTAGCCAAGGCGATTAAAGATATTAAAGTGATTTTAGTGTCTAATTGTGGTCACTGGGTGATGGTGGAGCATGCCGATTTCTTCAATAGAACACTGGAAGATTTCATTGAGCATTAGTGCCTTGATACGTTTAACTAACTAAAAAAAAGCGATTGACTATGAATAAAGAGCAACAAGATTTGTGCGGTGACGAGCTTTATGAAGCATTGCGTAAACAAATGACATTAGCACCGCTGACTGATCGTATTGATGATATTACAATTGATGATGCTTATTATATTTCATTGCGCATGTTAGAAAAGCGCTTGGCTGATGGCGAAGTGGTGGTGGGTAAAAAAATTGGTGTCACCAGCGCTGCAGTGCAAGAAATGCTTGGTGTTTTTCAGCCTGATTTTGGCTTTTTAACCGATGTGATGCAGTACCCTAACGGAGCAACTGTTTCGATATCTGATACCATGATACAGCCAAGAGCCGAAGGTGAGATAGGCTTTCGCCTAAAACATGATTTGGTTGGGCCTGGTATTACTGAACAAGATGTGTTGAATGCGACTGAATCAATTATCCCTTGTTTCGAAATAGTTGACTCACGCATTGATGATTGGAAGATTAAAATCCAAGATACCGTTGCTGATAATGCCTCATGTGGCGTCTTCGTGTTGGGTGACCAAGAGCGCTCTCCTAGTGATTTCGACTTACCTAATTTATCAATGAAAGTCTATAAAAATGACCGGCTTATTTCCCAAGGCATGGGTTCTGCAGTGCAGGGAAACCCACTCACGGCGGTCGCTTGGCTAGCGAACACATTAGGTCAATATGATATTCCTTTTAAGGCAGGTGAAGTTATTTTATCTGGCTCATTGGTCCCTTTAGAGCCTGTGGTCGCAGGTGATAGGATGCACTTGATCATAGAAGGTTTCGGTGAGGCCTCGGTTACTTTTAGTTAGTCAACAACTAGTTTTTTGGGTCATGACTCAAAATCTTGTTAATGTTTTCCTGGCTAATAAAACATAAGTTAAGGAGAAAATATTTATGACGGATAATGAAAGTCTTACTTTTACTGGCGGCTGTTATTGCGGCGAGTTACGCTATAAAGCATCGGGTACTGTTTTATTCAAAGCACTTTGTCACTGTGAGTACTGCCAAATTTTTTCTGGCGGTATGGCTGCTTTATTGGTTGGAATGCCGGCAGATGGGTTTAGTTATTCACAAGGTGACGCTAAAAAGAGTGTTAATAAGCACAGCGACAGTCCTTCGTATAGAGCGTTTTGCCCAAGTTGCGGGACGCATATTTATGCCGCCAGTGATATGAGTCCTGGCGTCGTGTCGATCAAAGTCGGCACCATGGATGACACCTCGTTGTATGGCGGTCCTAACATGGCGCTTCAATGCCAAGATCGTCATTCTTATCATACGGTTGACCCTGAATTACCTTGTTTTGATCAATGGCCTTGGAGTGAGTAACACTGGTCTTAACGACCTGAATTCCGTGATCTTCACTATTGGGATTGACTATGCAAAATGATTGGCTACAAAAGGTTCGTTTTTGGGTGCCTGCTCTTGGGGCGTTAATTTGCCTTGCATTTTCCCTTGGTTTTATGGGGATATTTGGTTTTTTTATCAAGCCCATTGCTACTGAATTTTCAGTGAGTCAGGGGTTAGTGACGTCGGCACCGGTTTTACTTATTTTAGTCCCTGCTTTTGTTGGCCCTATTATTGGCCGTTTAGCCGATAGGCTTGCTGCTCGTCAGTTAATGATGTTTGGTATTTCTTTATCCACCGTTGCTCTTTATACCATATCGGCGTCGGACTCGATTGTCATCTTGGCGGTTTGGTTCGCTGTGTTTGTGGTGGGCATGTCATTTTGTGGCCCGATAGTGATTAATGCTTTTTTAATTAAGCTTTATCGCGAGAGTTCCGGTCGGGCTTTAGCTATTTCTGCAATGGGGGCAAGCTTGGCTACTCTAATACTTCCCAACTGGGTGGCTTATCTTTTACAGGATGCGACGTGGCGTGAGGTCTTAGCAGAAATGAGCATAACCATTTTTGCAGTTGTAATAGTTATAATTTTTTTTGCGATACCAAAAGTATCAAAAGTACTCAGCGTAGACGCAATTGACGATGGTAATCCGACCGTCGCCGATTCGTCGATTAATGATTTTTATAAGAGACCTGTATTTTGGATCGTGGGTTTGGGTATTGCGATCGTTTTTAATGCTGCGTTAGTGATCAGCATTTGTTATCCACCGCATTTGATGAGTTTAGGGCTTAATATGCAGCAGGCTGCAAGTGTAGTTTCGATAAGTGGTATTGGTGGAGTGATCGGTAAGGTATTGGTTGCAGCCGTTGTTGATCGATATCGATCATATATTCGGTTTTTTAGTGCTGGGATTGTCGCGGTAAGCGCAACCGGGATTAGTTTATTGATTTTTAGTGACCAATATTTAGTGTTGTTAATGGCTGGTTTGTTAATAGGTTTTGGCGGAGGAGGGATGCTGCCAATGCACCCCATTCTCAATAGTTGCTATTTTGATTCTGCCAACATAGGTCGAGTCATTGGTGGCCAGATGCCATTGTTTCTACCGTTCGGTTTAGTGGGTGCCCCATTGGCAGGTTGGAGTTACAACCATTTTGGTAATTACTCTGCAGTCTTTTATGCAGTTACACTCCTAACGTTGTCTGTTATGGTGTTATTCTTGCTATTACCGAAACCAACAGTGATGACTGCTGAACAGATTTCGTCGGCCCATTAGTCCAATGTAAACTCACTGAGGTCTGGTTGTTTGGTCCACTGCCAGAAATCGATTAAGCGCCACGGCGAAGTCGTGACAACTTTGCCGCTTTTATTTTTATACCAGTTATCCATTCCTTCGTGCGCCCAAACGGTTTTATCCGCAGCCTCAGTAAACTTTTGATAGTAAGCTTCGCTAGCTTCAGGTTTACACTCGATGCTCTTATGGCCATTTTCTAATAATGTTTTAAAGCATTCAAGAATATAACGAACTTGGCATTCAGAATAAAAAATTAAACTGCCACCGTGCCCTAAGTTATTTCCAGGGCCATAGACGCAGAAGAAGTTAGGAAAGTTTGGCGTAGTAATGCCTAAGTTTGTTTTGGGGTCGTCTTGCCATTGCTCATGCAGGTCAATGCCGTTTTTCCCTGTGATTTTCATCGGCCATAAAAAGCGTGAAGCGTGAAATCCGGTCGCATAAACAATAATATCAACCTCAATAGCTGCGCCGGTTTCATCAACCACACCGCTTTCATTGACGGCGGTAACGCTATGAGTGACAAGGGTTACGTTTTCTCGTTTTAATGCGCCTAGCCAGCTACCATTGTCTTGTAAGGTGCGTTTACCCATTGGCGGATAAGTTGGCAATACTTTTTCTAATAGTTCAGCGTCATCACCACATTGTGCTTTTAAATAGTCAGTAAACATAATGCGGGTAAAATCATTGGCTTCACTGATCGCACGATCTTTGTGTTCCCAGTTCGGGTCAGTGAATAGCAGTTGATGAGTTTTGTCGGCCGTCATCCAAAAGTGCAAGAAACGATACCAGCGACCGTAGTACGGAAGATTTTTCAGCGACCATATCTTTCCTTCAGCGACCGTTTCATGGTAGCGATCGTTGGGGAACATCCAGTTAGGAGAGCGCTGATAAACGGTCACGTGACCGGCAGATTTTGCAATTTCAGGCACTAATTGAAACGCACTAGCGCCAGTGCCAATAACAGCCACTCGTTTACCTTTAAGGTCGAGATCCCAGTTCCATCGTGATGAATGAAAAGCTTTGCCTTTAAAGCTATTAATACCTTCTATATCAGGATACTTTTGACGATTTAATTGTCCAGCGCTGCTAATAACCGCATTGTACAATTCAGTAGTTTCTTTTCCATTTGCAGTGCGTAGAACAACCGACCAATGCGCGCTATCTGAAATGTATGTCGCAGAGATAACTTCCGTTTCGAACTGAATGTTTTTTTTCACATCGTATTTATCAGCGCAACGATCAAAGTAAGCTGCTAATTGAGGTTGTCGCGAATAATGTTCGGGCCAATCATGGTTAGGCTCAAATGAGTACGAGTAAAAGTGATTAGCAACATCAACGCGTGCCCCTGGGTAATTATTCTCCCACCAGGTACCTCCAACCCCCGTATTTTTTTCAGCGATCGTATAGCTGACGCCAGCTTCATTGAGTCTTATACCCGCTAACACACCGGACTGGCCTGCACCGATCACTAATACTTTAAAATTTTTCTTATCATTATCATTGACGGGTTTGTTCCAGCTAAAAGTCCGCTCGTCCTTACCGTAGATACTGGTATCTTCAATCATCATGTCGATATATTCTTCAGCAACGTCATCACCGACAATGAATTGCATCATTTTATGAATCACAGACTTCTCGGGTGCCTCTGGTAATGTGCAACCACGGTCTCGGTATTCACAAATGATTTTGAGGGCTTGCTGGCGGATATCAGATTGATGTTCGGCGCTTAGAAAACCTTGTATCTCGCCCATAAAAGCCATGCCTGGTTTTATCTCTGCATCCATTAAGCTAGCATCACCTGACATATGAATCATTGACATCATCAAGGCCGGTATGCTCGTGTGTTCTATGGCCGCAGCTATGGCTTCGTCATCTTGGGTAATTTTTTCTTCGCAAGGTGCGGTAAAGTCGGTCATAAACGTCTCTTATTGTTGATCAGATAGTGGGAAAGTATGCATTGATAAGAAAATACTGCCTGTGGCTATTAAAGACAAGGAAGAGCGGGTTAATTCTTTGTACTCTTTTTAAAAATGAGCCATGATTTTGATGGTTTGCTTAAAAAGGCTGCATAACCACTAATCAAACATTTCAGGCTGTTCTGCAATAATGGTATTGTATAAAGGTTGAAAGCTAAACCAACCAGCCAGCTCGCTACCCACCGTGTCGTAGGTTGTTTTAGCGATGGCATCACCGATGATTTTAGGTTTGCCTGCAGCCTCAGCTAATAATTGTGCCTGACAAGATCTTTCCATAGTGAAATACCACCATGCGGCAGATTCGATTGATTCTCCAACGGTAATAAGGCCGTGATTTTGCAAAATACAAGCCTTATTTTGGCCTAAGGCCTTGGCTAAGGCTTCACCTTCGTCCATGTCGAGGACAACCCCGTTAAAATCTTCAAAGACAGAGTGGTCATTGAAAAAAGCACAGGCATCTTGTGAAATTGGGTCGAGAGGGCGGCCAAGCGCAGCCCAACTCTTTCCATAAATAGAGTGTGAGTGTGCGGCGGCGATAACATCGGGGCGTGCGCGGTGTATATGGCTGTGAATAGTGAAAGCAGCCCCATTTAAAAAGCCATTCCCCTCAAGCACTTCACCGTCGTGGTTGACCAATAATAGTTCGGATAATTTGACTTGCTTAAAAGAAACCCCCATAGGATTGACCCAGAAACAGTCTGTATTCTCAGGGTCTCTTACCGTTATATGACCGGCGGCACCCTCATCGAAGCCGAATTTACCAAACAGCCTTAGTGCTGCCGTTAAGCGTTGCTTACGATGTAAACGTTCATCCTCAATATTGCTCGCCTCGGCGGGGAGTATGGTGTTTTCACCAATATTCATTACCGTCTCATTGGCGATAGCTTGATCAAGCATTTGTTGTTTTTTATTCATGATCCGCCTTGATGTAAACCTGTGTCATAGTGCTTTTAATAAGGGGTGTTGATATTGGCTTGTTATGTTTTTTGGACTTAGTTATTTTTTTAATCGGGCAATAAACTGGCTTAGCCTTTAAAACCAACTGAGCCGTAGAAAAAAGCCAGTGCGTTTGTCGCTCGTCAGCCATTAATGACGTACTTGGCAATACTTTTTGAGATTCATTAAGTGGTATTTATCAAGCAGTAAAGTTTGTATTTAAGTCAATCTTAACGATGAAATGCATTTCATGCCAGCAAAAAAAACAGTTGATCGATGATTGATGGGTGTCATTGGTGTATGGGTGGCTTAAATGCTTATGGTTAACGCCTCGATCTGAAGAAATAGCACGCTAATTTAGGCATTAGTATTGCAGATCTTTATACCATGCGTATAAGCTTGTTTTGTTCGGTCCTTAATGATGAGTAAAATAAACAGTGATTTATCGATTAAATATGCCGTTAAGGTCCGGTTATTGAGAGAACAACCGCGGTGGCTAAATGTGCTCCTTGTCTATGGTATTATGAAAATTAACCCAGTCCACGGCATTTCTGATGAATAAATCACTGACAGTTTTTAGCGGCACCTTGAACGCAGTTTTTTGTGCGGCCGAGCAATTTGGTGTGTCGCGACGTGATTTGTTAATAGCTGCCGATCTTGATGAAGCATTGCTTCGACAAGTGGATTATCGTTTTCCAGTTAAAGCCTTATTTGATGTCTACGCCTATGCGGAAAAAGCTACAAATAATCCTGATCTTGGGCTAACGGTTGGTCGTATTAGCTTTTTGACGGGCCTGAATTTACAGCTTTACATGTGCAACATTTGTCAAGATGTCCGTGATTATCTTAATTTGATGCCCAGTTTTTTAAAGCTTAAGGGCGATATTGGTGAAATGCGGACTCGGAAGCACCGCGATTCAATTATTATCGAGTGGTTGCCGCTCGCTGATGGGCCAAAGCAACAACGCCATTTAAGTGATGAGATGCTTGCTGTTACGGCATTGGTCTTTAATTCGTTATGCTTTGTCTCCATTCCCATTTTAGAGGCCCATTTTAGTTACCCTCGCCCAGCTGATATTACACGATTGCAAGCAACTTTTGGTCATCATTTGCGATTTGATCAGCCAACAAGTTGCCTTTATTTTGATCGTAAAATACTTAATTATCCCCTCATTGAGCAGTTCTTTGGCGAGGGTTCGAGCGACATGCATCGATTTGACAATCTGTTTGATTCGCAAGACTCGACTGATATTTTTTTAGGTTCCTTGCGACGTTCTATCAGCCAATACTTGCCTGAAGGCGAGATTAACCTTGACCGTGTTGCCGCAGATCTTAATGTCTCCCGTCGAACACTGCAGCGACGATTAAGCGACAGAGGCACTCAATTTTCACAGGTATTACAAGGTGTGAGATTCCACCTAGCGGTTCGTTATCTAAGTGATAAACGCCTAGGGATGGCTGAAATTACGCTTTTATTGGGTTATAGTGATCAGGCGACTTTTTCAAAAGCATTTAAGAGTTGGTACGGCGTATCGCCTAGTGAATACCGACTGAAGCCTAACGTATAACCCTGCGAGACAACTATGAATTTGCCTGAGTTACAAAACCTATCGGCGTTTAATGTGATGGTGGTCGATCATGTCGCTCACCTTGAACTTTGTCGACCTGATGATTTTAACACTATGAATCAAGATTTCTGGCTTGAGCTGCCTAAAATTATTTATGCTATTGATAACGCTTCTGTTGCGAGAGTCATTGTTTTATCGTCCACAGGTAAGCATTTCACCGCGGGAATGGACCTGTCGGTTTTCGCCAATGTCGAGGAGGCCGATGATGGCGAACCGGCTCGCAGTGCAGAAGCATTACGACGTTGGATCTTACAATTACAAGCGGTATTTAATGCCTTAGAACAGTGCCGGTTACCCGTTTTAGCGGCCATTCAAGGCGGGTGTATTGGTGGTGGTGTTGATATGACGGCTGCCGTTGATTGTCGCTATTGCACAGAAGACAGTTTTTTTGTTATCAAAGAGACTCAGCTTGGCATCGTTGCTGACCTTGGAACATTGCAGCGATTGCCAAAATTAATGCCTGAAGGCTTAGTCCGTGAATTGGCTTATACCAGCCGAAAGATGATGGCTCAAGAGGCGCTACAGTCAGGGTTTGTTAATGCGGTTTACCCTGATCAATCATCGATGATGACAGCCGTGATGGCGATCGCTCAGGTCATTGCCTCAAACTCACCGCTGACTGTTACGGGAACTAAAGAACTTCTCAATTATGGGCGTAATCACGGGGTTGACGAAGGCTTACATTACACCGCGACTTGGCAAGCAGGCATGTTTCGCAACACTGATTTGATTGAGTCGATGCACGCTAAGCAAGAGCAGCGAGATCCAGATTACCTAGCGATAGCATCTTTGGCATTTAAAATTTAGTTTTTGTAGTGAGTTGGTGATACCGCGCACTTGAAATATTTTTAAATTCGCTACGCTCTCTTATGAAGTGCAGAAACTTTAACGTTTTAAAGGCATCAAACCAGTCATGCATTTGTCGGTCAAAAGTTTTTGAATCGCGACTTTGCGCTAAACAGTGCTTCATTGCTTTGGCAAATTTCAAGGCATCCAGTGATCGAATAATAAGGTCTTGCTCGCCTTTTAAAAAGATTTCGCTGTGTACTAAGTGGCTCTGCCATTGTTGCTCGCGCGACCAATTATTTGCCTCCGTTGATAATAATTTTAACCAGCAAAGTAATTTTTTAAGAAAGCAAAATAATTCTGGGTGATAAAGGATGGCTTTTTTGTCATCATCAGTTGACAGTAAAATTTCATTCACAGCAGGGCCCGTGCCAAATGGTGTGCGGTTGGACTGCCGACTCTCTATGTTAATTATGGGTTGCTTAGGGCAGATTATTAAGCCGGTCTTACGCAGTTTATTCAGTAGATAAAAGTCTTCTCCAGCGGCGCGTTTTGGGAACCCTCTAACCTGTATATAGTTTTTTTTGTTAATGCACAGTGTGCTGCCAAGAGAGTGGTAGGCGTATTGAGAGCCAGCATAGCGCAAACCATTAACATAGCTGTCGAGCCGTTCTTGGTAGAGTTGAGTCGCTTGAAATATCTCATTATTTTCAGTAGGTATGTGCTTATAATTTGCAGTAAATGCTGCGACGTTGTCTTGTTTTTTTTGTTCGTGTAAGGTGAAGTAATCCTCTGGTAACCGCACGTCGGCATCGGTTGAATAAATCCAAGGACAGTTAATTGTCTGCTGTGTTATTAGTTGTAAGGCTAAATCGGCAGCAATCTTTCGGGCTAACCCAACGCCTTGATGCGGCGGGATCGTTAATCCTCTGCTGAATCGATCGACCAAAAGTATGGCACTGCTGTTGCCGTAGTTTAACAATTGTAGATTATTGTTGCTCCAAAGAAGTTGGCCGGTTTGTTGCAATATTTGGCGACAGGCGAGATTATTTTCGTTGCAGCGATAGCCAATATTTCCACTGTGGCTTGGTTGATTTAATACAATAATAACGAGGCTTGCAGGTTGCTCTTCGATAAAAGTAATTATTCGCTGAATAAAGTTGATCGGCTCATCAAATACAGGAATGCAAATGCAATGCAGAAAAACAGTGCTTATGGCCTTAAGTGCGTGAATTTCGGGCTCAGCGTAGTTCTGTAAGTATTTTCCGCTCATCGGTGTCTTTATTGCCTAATAGTCATTGGTTGCATTAGTGAAGAGCGGCTTGAATATCGAGTTGCGCGGCAATTTCAGCTTCAGCGTTAAGCACAAAGTCGAGTCGTTCATTGACTGTGTCGACAGGAAAGTATTCATAAGCCAATTCGATAAAAAGCTCATAATGACGGTATTCAGATCGAGTGATGGCGCGGTAAAAATGTTGCAATGGGCCTGCAGGCAATGCTGTTGCAACAAGCCCAAATCTTTCACAGCCTCGCGCCTCGATCACGGCAGCAATAATCAGCCGGTCTAATAGGTAAACCTCCGACCCGTTGCGCATATGCTGTCGCATAGCAATAACATAATGATCTTTACTGTCGGCTGTTAGCGTTAAGTGACGGCGGTGCAACCACTTAACCACTTCACGAAAATGACTGAGCTCTTCTACTGCAAGCTCCGTCATGGCTTCGATTAACTTTATTTTGTCAGGGTAGTGCGAAATCATGGACATGGCCATGCTTGAAGCTTTTTTCTCTGCAGCCGCGTGATCTTGCAAAAAGGTATTAAAATTAGCCATCACCGCGTCGACCCAGGCCTGAGGCGTGGTATGGCGAAGCACCTTACTGATTTCATCAGCTTGCGTAGGAATGATTTCAGACACGTTTATCCTTAAAATTTATATTTTTTGGTGGTTGCTTTACATTATAAAGCTTTTAAGGCGCTTTCAACGCGTGTAATTGATATAATCTGGGCCTAAGTTTGCTAAAAATGAATTCTATAAGGGTTAATCATGATAATTAAACCAAAGGTGCGTGGATTTATGTGCGTAACCACCCATCCCACCGGTTGTGATGCCAACGTTAAGCGTCAAATCGAATATGTTAAGCAGGCGGGTGCGATCAGTAATCATCCTAAAAGGGTTTTAGTCATAGGCTCTTCAACCGGTTATGGTTTGGCGTCTCGTATCAGCGCTGCATTTGGCGCTAATGCCAGCACTTTAGGGGTTTTTTTTGAAAAGCCCGGCACTGAAAGGAAGCCTGGTACCGCTGGTTGGTACAATTCGGCCGCATTTCACCGCTATGCCGAAGCCGAGGGTTTATACGCAAAAAGCATTAATGGAGACGCCTTTTCAGACCCTATTAAGCAACAGGTGATCGACACAATTAAAGCTGATTTAGGTCAGGTCGATTTAGTGGTTTATAGTTTGGCATCTCCTCGTCGGCAGCACCCCAAAACAGGTGAGGTCTTTAGCTCGACCTTAAAGCCTATTGGCAAAAGCGTTACCCAGCGCTGTGTCAATACCGACAAGAAAATTATTGAAGAAGTGACTATTGAGGCGGCTACCGAAGAGGAAATTGCAAACACTGTTGCCGTGATGGGTGGCGAAGATTGGGAGATGTGGATTGACGCTTTAGCGAATGCTGGCGTTTTAGCGGAGGGCGCTAAAACGACTGCTTATACCTATATTGGTGAAAAAATTACTTGGGATATTTATTGGCACGGCACGATAGGTCAAGCAAAGCAAGATTTAGATGCTCGGGTGAGATCTATCCGTCAGCGTTTAGCGCCTTTACAGGGCGATGCGCGAGTATCCGTATTAAAGGCTGTCGTTACTCAGGCCAGCTCTGCTATTCCTGTAATGCCGCTTTACTTGGCTTTATTGTTTAAAATTATGAAGGCTGAAGGCACCCATGAGGGTTGTATCGAACAAGTCTACGGTCTTTTAAAAGAGAGCCTTTATGCCGATCACGCCTATCAAGATAAAGAGGGACGGTTCCGTGCTGATCGCCTCGAATTGGCCGAGCATGTTCAAATTCAAGTAGAGTCGCTTTGGCAGCAGGTCAATTCGGAAAATTTAATGGACATTACAGATTTTGCGGGTTATCAGCGTGAATTTATGCAGTTGTTTGGGTTTGAAATTGACGGCGTCGACTATTTAGCCGAAGTCGACCCGATTGCTCATATTTCAGGTTGTGAATAAATGCGTTTTTTTAACTAAAAGGCCAGCTCTTATGTCAACACTCCCACATGGTAAGGTTGTTCGTTTAAGCGAGCGTCTTCGTCGGATTACCGCACCCAACCCAGGCCCTATGACCGATGAAGGAACCAATACGTATATTCTCGGTGAAGACGAAGTCGCGGTTGTTGACCCTGGCCCATTAGAGCAGTCACATATTGATGCCATACTTGATGCGGTAGGCGATAAAATTAAATGGGTAGTTGCCACTCATACCCATCCTGACCATTCGCCTGCAGTTGCGCCTATAGCCTTGGCAACTGGGGCAGAAGTGGTCGGTATGCTGCCAGAAGATACGATGTTTCAAGATGAAACGTTTCAACCGCAATGGCATATGACCCATGATGAACGAATTACAGGCGATAACTTTACTCTGCGTGCTATACATACGCCAGGGCATGTCAGCAATCATCTGTGTTTTTTACTTGAAGAAGAAGGTATTTTGCTGGCGGGTGATCACATTATGAATGGTTCGACTGTGGTCATAGTTCCGCCCAGCGGCGATATGAAAGCCTACATTGAATCGCTGCAACTACTGGCTTCTTACCCATTAAAAAAAATTGGGCCTGCCCATGGTGAACTAATGGATTTTCCATTAGAAACCATTAACTGGCTGGTTGACCATCGTCTGGGTCGTGAGGCAAAAGTGATTGAAAAATTATCTGCTCGTTCCAGTATTTCATTGCTTAAGCTTGTTCCGTTAGTTTATGACGATGTCGATCAGTCACTGCACAGTTTTGCAAAGTTATCTTTGTTAGCGCATTTGATTAAACTGGAGCAAGATCAACGCGCCGTGAGTAATGGCGAGGGTGATCAGCAACAGTGGCAATTACTTTCATAAATGGGTTGATTTAGGTGATGTGTCAATGACAGCCAGTCAATGGTCACTTTATATGATTGAGTATGCGGATGGTCGTTTGTATACAGGGATTACCACCGATGTAGACCGACGCGTTGATGAGCATCAACATGACCGTACTAAAGGTGCAAAAGCCTTGCGTGGCAAAGGTCCCCTACGCGTAGTTTTTCAGCAATCGATGGCTGATCGTTCACAGGCCAGTAAAGCTGAGTCAATGATTAAGAAATTGCCTAAATCCGCCAAAAAAAAACTCGTAGCCGCCGGTAAATTTGATCTTCGTGCCTTGGTTTAAATGGTATTTGAAGCGACTGGCCTTAAATAGATTTGACTGGATTTTTTGTAATGGCTACTAAGCCAGTATACCCTTAACATATCGACAGATAAGTTTATGCCCCCACCCCCCAAAAGAGGCGAATGAAACCAGTGACACACATGACCCTACCTCAGTTAGTTATCAATGCAGCTGAGCAATATGGCGACGCGGTTGCGATTCAAGAATCGCATCAGCAGTTTACGTTTAATCAATTAAACGCTCTACGAGTAAACGCTTGCCAAGCATTTATGGCTGCGGGGATAGAGAAAGGCGATAGAGTGGCCATTTGGGCGCCCAATATCGCTGAGTGGGTGATTGCCGCGATTGGTCTGCATTCAGCGGGTGGCGTTTTAGTGCCAATTAACACGCGTATGAAAGGCAGTGAAGCGGCGTTTGTCATTAATAATAGTGGCGCCAAAATTTTATTGACTGTGGCTGGTTTTTTAGGCATTGATTATCCGCAGCTGCTAGCAGATCAAGCAATGCCCGCATTAGAAAAAATGATTTTATTGCGTGAGTCTGAAAAGGAGACGAGCCATCACGATGTTGGTAAATTGATGCCATGGCAGAAATTTATGTCGTTAGCCAGTCAAGTAAAGCCTTTGCATGCTGAGCAGCGCGCAGCGTCATTGTTGCCAACAGACACTATGGATATCATGTTTACTTCGGGTACTACTGGTAAGCCTAAAGGTGTGATTAGTGCGCACGGTCAAAATATTGAATGCTTTACGCATTGGAGTAATACGGTAGGACTTCGCAGTAGCGACAATTATTTAATTATTAATCCGTTTTTCCATTCATTTGGTTATAAAGCTGGTTGGTTAGCCGCCATTATTCAGGGGGCGAAAATCTTACCGGTTTTAACTTTTGATTTAGATAAGGTGTTAGCTCAGATTGAGCAAGATAAGGTCTCGATGTTGCCTGGCCCACCAACTATCTATCAATCCATTTTAGCGCATCCTAATCGCGATGACTACGATCTTTCTAGCTTGCGTTTAGCGGTTACAGGCGCGGCTGCTGTGCCCGTAGCTTTGGTCGATAAAATGCGTAACGAGTTAGGCTTTGAATCGGTTGTTACTGCCTATGGTTTAACGGAAACCTGCGGCGTGGTAACTATCTGTCGAGCTGACGACAGCGCCGAGATTATTTCGACCACCTCTGGCCGTGCAATGCCAGGTATTGAAGTTAAATGCGTAGCGCTTGACGGTAGAAACGTTCCGGTTGGCGAGGCGGGCGAAATTTGTGTGCGTGGTTATAATCTCATGCAAGGTTATTTTAATAATCCTGCAGCGACGGCAGAGGCCATTGATGCTGAT
>MDSY01049581.1_pt1 | contig 45836 bp, 35 predicted proteins | sample 811131 | NCBI WGS metagenome assembly MDSY01 (sample SAMN05326643, study PRJNA326480) | marine metagenome | isolation source: seawater | place: Atlantic Ocean: South West | collected 2010
ACAGTTCCTGCGCCTGTTGTTACCATGCTACCCATATGAAATTCTTTTACTTCATTCTGATTTGCATCTATAATTCCAGCTGAAGTCAATTTGTCAAAATGTATTACAGTAGATGAATTCGCAGCTGAAATATCAAGTGTAGTTCCTCCACCTGTCAACGCATTCATGTCAATTGTTGCTGCTAATGGAGCGTTTATGTCTAAAACACCTGTAACTATTTGTTGACTATTAGCCGAAATGCTTGTAGCTATAGGAGCAACGATACTTAAACTAGCAATAGTCCCAGACTGTCCAAGGTTTACTGAAGTTGCTGATTCAAGCGTTACATCAATCATTTTAAATTTCCCAAAGTCTGCTGTTGTAGCACTAGCCACAGCGATAGTTCCGCCGTCAATAGTACTAGCAGCACCTACTGTAGTTACACTAGAAAAATCAACACTAGTTACACTAGCGTGATTTGAAATTGTAACATTACCTACAACTGAAGAAAGGTTAGGGAAAACAATATCTCCTAACTGACCATCAACAATTAGATTTGCACCTAAAGAAGAGATAGTAGTATCAAGAGGAGCAATTTGACCAGTTTTAGTGTAATTACCCGCGATGTAAGTTAATCCACCAAGATTAACTGATCCAGAAACTGTTACACTTCCTGAAACAGAAATAAGTTTTGCAGTCAATTCATTTGCAGTAGTTATTTCAGCTGCAGTTAAAGTCGAATGATCGACAATTAAATTACCTCCAAGTAAATATCCTGCTGGAGTAGTAGCCCCAACCTCAATATAACTTTGTGCCGTAGCAAGAGTCTCTGAATCGGTGATAGTGATGTTTACACTAATTGACTGATTGTTAGTAAGAAGTGTATTAACTCCCGCCTGAACTGTATCAATTAATTCGTCAATAGCGGCTAAATCATCAGCAGAGGCAACACCACCCGCTAATAATAACTTAATTGCGTCGATTTCTTCTTGAGCAGTCGTTAAACCCTGTAAAACAGCCGTTAAGTCTGCTGTACTGTCAGTTGTTGGAATTGCTCCAATTGCTTGTACAAGTCCATTTACAGTTGTCGAGAGCAAAGCAAGGTTAGCTGTGGATGTTTCAACACCCGCAACTTTAGTTGATAATGTGTTAACGAGACCAGTAAGCTCGGCGAACTGATCGTCATAATCTTGACAGCCAACTATCGTTAGTGCAACCGCCAAAAGACTTAATAAACCTTTTTTCATTTTGATAAAATTTAAATTAATAATAATAATGCTTTTAGTATTTAGATTAACATTTGATTGCAAATATAAATATATAATTGAACTTTCAAATAGTTTTCTTAAAAAAAATAAATAATTTATTGAGGTAAATATCCAATAAAAGTGAGGTTTTTGAGTATTTAGAAGAAAAAAATTAAAAAGTCTTTTAAAAAAAAACCTCCGCTTTTAACGGAGGTTAAAGGTTTTTAAGACATTTTAATAAGTCTATAACGATAAATACAAAGTTAGAGTAAAATCAATGCTTTTAATGTATACCCTCGCAAACTTATTAACATCCTTTGTTGAAATGGTTGTTTTTAGTGGAGTGAATTGAAAATAGCGAAGAGTTGCTTTGCTATTGCCAGTTTAACATTTTGATAATTTCCAGTATAATTGTTAACTGAAATTATAAAAGAATAGGGTTTATAAGAAGATGAATATAAGTACCCTGCTAGAATATGATTATTTTTTAAGCTTCCCGTTTTTGCGTAAACAAATTTGAAAGGTAAATTTGGCGCATAGTCTTCAAGTGTACCGTCGTGATTTAATTGAGGGAAGTATTTTTTAACTCCTTCCGTGCCTATGATTCTATGTAATTCATTTAAAACTTTTATGATAGCCTTTGGGCTTATAAGATTATATCGAGAAAGCCCTGATCCATCGAATTGATTAATTTCTTTAAAAAGAAGTTTGTTAAGTTTTTCAATCTTTAATATTCCACCCTGGGTGTTAAGCTCCCATTGGGACGTTCCTGATAGCATTAAGACTAAAGATTCTGCCACCAAATTATCACTGTTGTGAAGCAAAGCCTTATAAACAGAAGTTTTTGAGTCAGTAAGGGTTTTAAATTCTAATTTATCAACCAATTTTTTTTGTCCTATATATATAGACCGTTCAAGTTTTTCTTCTAAAATATTTAATAGTGTCTCTTCTGAGGGTGTAAATGGAACGAATAATGTATCGGGTTTTTTTGAGCTTAGCAGATAAGTATGCTCATTTATATTGATATTATAATTCAAATGACTCCTTTCATAAGTAATGGATTCCTGAAAACTAGGGGGGGAAACTTCAAGATTATCTTCTGATGTATTAGAAATAATTTGAATAAGATTTCCATGTATTGGGAAGCTAGATTTCTTGGCTGAAAACTCATATTCTAAATCGTCCCAAGCCCAACCAGATCCTAAGGCAGGAGAAGTCATTGGTCTTGGAATATAAAAAAGTGAGTCGTTTTGCTTTGCCAAAAACTTGAGAACCTCGTTCGAATTATATTTTGGATGGTTTATTAGTGGGTAACCTGATGACCAAAAATAGAATCTATCTTTTTGCTTCGTGTAATGAAGCATTGGAAGTTTATCATCAAAAATTTGAAGAGCCCCAAGGAAAGTCACTAATTTAATCGTAGAGGCAGGAAGTATGTTGACATCTGATCTAAAAGAAACCTTAAACTTTTGTTTTTCAATATCAAAAACACTTATAGAAACCTGAGCCCCTTTAAACGCTGATTCCTTTGCTATAGCTCGGGTTATTTTCTTTTGAGAATGCAGACATGTAAGCGAAAAAAATATAAAAAAAAGCAGCACATTAACTTTCATTAAACTAATATAATATATCCTTAAGTTAAACCCATTATGCGAGAGAAATAAAGTAATTGGATTGTCGCAAATTTAAAGTGTTCTATCTGCCGTATTAAATGCTGTTTAATTAAAATCCATTGTACTAAAGTAATTGTCATTCCAAAGAAATTCAATAGAAATAAAATTTATTAGTATTTTTTGAGAAGGATCAAAGCAGGTATCACTTTGCATACGAATTTATGCAAAGTGAAAGGATAAATAAGCCTTAAGGCTTATTCTAGACGATTCCATCGCTGTGTTCTTCCCAAAAAAGAGAAACCTATAAATCCTCGTACATTCAATTCAGAGTCACCATTAAGAGTTAGAGTGCAATCATACTCCTTACCATTAGCTGGATCTAGAATTGTACCTCCAGTCCACGAATTTCCTTCTTTAGTTAACCCTTTAAGTATTATAAGGCCTTCAATTGGTGTGTTTTTTTTGGAATCTTTACAATTAATACAGAGGCTGCCTTTATCAGCAGGAAGCAAAAGTGTTTCAATACGACCATATAATTTATTGTCCTCTTCATACAAATTAACGATTGATTTTTCAATGCCAGTTTCGTCGTCAATTGTAACCCAACTACCTTCAAAACTTGATGATTGAAACAATAGACTTACTAAAAGATAATAAAAAGAAAAAATCATATATTTTTACAGTAAAAGTAAAGAAAATATTCAAGACAGTTTTTTGTACATTGGAAGAAATAAAGAAAGTATGTTTTTCAAGTTTCTAAAGATCTTAGTTTTTATAATAGGACTAATATGTATTGCAGAGGTTTTTTATTTACACTACATGTTAAGCTTCATTGATGTCCCTTATTTAGTATTAGGTGTCATCCTGTGTGGCTTATCTGTTTACTTACTGAAGAAAAAATAGATTTAAAGGATATATAATTAATTAGAAACAAATGTATTTCAACGATAGTGAAGAGTGGTTAATAGTACTTGCTGCATCCGTAATAATTATAGGGTTATTAGTAAAGAGTTATCGCGACTATCGTTCCATGACATTTGAAATGAATAAAAAAATAGCTAAGAAGGAAAAAGATATAGCATACATCAAAAAGCTAAAAGAAGTTGTAGATCTAAAAAACGAAAAGCTTGAAAAGTTGATTGAAATACAAAATAAAATTAAAAGTAAAGACTAAATGATACAGTTTTAAATAACGAAAACTAGTTATATTCGAACTTCAAAGTAATTATAATGAAAACTATCCTGCATAACTCGCATAGCCGAGGAAATCAAAACCACGGATGGCTCAAGGCAAATCATTCTTTTAGCTTTGCCAATTATTACGACCCTTCACGAATGAACTTTGGAGCTTTGAGAGTTCTAAACGATGATGAAATTTCTTCAGGTATGGGTTTTGGGACTCACCCACATAGCAACATGGAAATCATTACAATACCTCTAAAAGGAGATTTAGAGCACCAAGATAGCATGGGCAATACTGCAGTGATAAAAGAAGGAGATATACAAGTGTTAAGTGCGGGTTCTGGAATTAAACACAGTGAATATAATAAAAATAAAGACCGCCCAATTAATCTGCTTCAGCTTTGGATTTATCCAAATAAACAAGAAGTAACTCCAAGATATGATCAAATTTCTGTTTGTCAATTAAAAAAAGAAAATGAGTTTTATCAAATTCTATCACCCGATGCAAAAGAAGCGGGTGTTTGGATACATCAAAATGCATGGATGCACTTAGGCGAATTTGAGGATAATAAAAAACAAACGTACACTTTAAAGAAAGAAGGGAATGGAGTTTATATTTTTATGATAGATGGTGAGGCCACAATTGGAGATTATATACTTCAAAAGCGAGATGCTTTGGGTGTTTGGGAGACAGATAAAATGACAATAAACCCTACTAAAGGATCGAGAATATTATTAATTGAAGTGCCTATGAATATTGAAACAACATTATGAATAAGACAATTACAGCAGAGAAACTTTTAGAAAGATTGGTTGAAAAAGTAGAGAGAAATAATGTTAAAGACTCTGTTCATAAAATTAAAATTATGACAGCTATCGATATCATACGTGAGAATATCGATTAATTTTGAATAAAAAAACCATACATTCTTTTTGAAAAAATAATAATGCAGATTAGTGATCTTGCATGTATTTAAATTACTTTTGATACTTAAATAAGTTCAATTTTAGCACTTTATGAAGTTAAGAGTTCTGCTTTGTCTATTACTATTATCTGGAATAATCCTAAGTAGTCAAGAGATTCCACCTATACAAAAATACACCCCACAAGTTACAGGGTCTGGTAATCAAAACTGGATGATAACTCAGGGTGGTAATGAAAATATTTATTTTGCAAACAATAAGGGTTTACTAGAGTTTAATGGCTCTAAATGGAGTTTATACCCCAGCCCTAACGGAACTATTTTTAGATCTGTAAAAAGAATTAATGAAAGGATTTATAGTGGAGCTTATATGGATTTTGGTTATTGGTTACCAGAAGAAAATGGTATTTTAATTTACAAATCTTTAGTAGAAGAATTAGAAATAGATATTCTTGAGGATGAGCAATTTTGGAATATTTTAGAATTCAATAAACTGGTTATATTTCAATCCCTTGATCGTCTAATAATTATAGATATTGAAAATGAGGTGTCAGAAATCATAGACCCTAAAGGAGCTCTTTTGAAGTCTTTTAAGGTCGGAGATCAATTATATTTTGTGGAAGATAAAAATGGTCTTTTTGTAATTGAAAAAGGGCAACCCAAATTAGTTACAAATAGCTCTATTTTTAAAGATCAGATTATTCTAGGTGTATTTAATTTAGATGATAAAAAAATTGTTGTTACAAATAAATCCCAGTTTTATAACATTACAGACATTAAAAACATAAGGACCTGGAAAACAAAAGACCAAGAAGTATTATCATCACTCACTCTCTATAGTGTCGAAGAATTATCTAATGGGAATCTTGTTCTTGGGACTATTTCAAATGGAGTTTTTGAAATAGATATGAAGGGAGATATAGTTCAAAAATTAAATCAAAATCGGGGTCTTTCGAATAATACCGTTTTGAGTATTTTTGAAGACATAGAAAACAATACATGGGTTGGACTTGATAACGGAATCAATTGTATAAATAATGCTTCACCGTTTTTAGAATATAAAGAAGAATGGGATGCTCTAGGGACCGTTTATAGTTCTCAAAATCATAATGGTTATAATTATATAGGGACTAACAGAGGCCTCTATGTAAAAGAAAAATCAGATGAAAGCTATAGTATAATTCCTGAAACTTCGGGGCAGGTATGGAACTTGAAAATTATTCAAAATACTTTGTTTTGTGGTCACGATAAAGGAACATTCTTAGTGGATAAAAAAAAAGTAAAAAAGATTGGTTCCCAGAATGGCTCTTGGTTATTTAAAGAACATCCTAGTAGAAAGGATTTAATTCTGCAAGGGAACTATAATGGAATTCATATTCTTGAATACAAAAATAATTCATGGAGTTATCGAAACAAGCTTGAAGGGTTTGATATTTCATCTCGTTTATTTGAATTTGTAAACGACACTACTATAATTGTAGGTCACGAATATAAGGGAGTATATACACTACAAACAGATTCAAGTTTTAAAAAAATAACTTGGCAATACAAAGAAAAATCAGTTGAAAAAGGGTTCAATGCGGGGCTTACTTCTTTTGATAATGAAATTTATTATTATTATAAAGAAGGAGTTTTTAGGTATGTTAAACAAAAAAATAAATTTATAAAAGATAGCCTAATCTCATCATATCTTAGAAATGAAGAATATGATACGGGTAAAATGGTAGCTGATAATCTGGGTAGGGTTTGGTTTATGACTAAAAACAAAATGCATTATTTTGCGAGGGATATATTTACGAATAAGCTAATCCATGATTCTTTTTATTTGGAAAGAAAAAACAGAAAGAGTATCTCTGGATTTGAACACATTGCTCCCATGAACAAAAATAACTATTTAATAGGATCTAACGAAGGATATATATCAGTTGACTTGAGTAAGGTTAAAAAAACAGCTCCTAAAGTTAGAATTGATGGAATTACTACTAAAGATAGTTCACGTGTTTCATTGAAAAATTCGATAAATATATCAAATAACAATAATAATCTTTTATTTGAATATAGTGCAAACACATATCAAAAATATTATCCTGTAAGCTATCAATATAAACTAGAAGGTAATAATGATGCATGGAGCTCATGGAGTGAGCAAGCATATGTTAAATTTGAAAATCTAAACTCTGGAACTTACACGTTTAACTTAAGAGCTAAAGTTAGGGATGAAATATCTGAAACAAAAAAATCGAAAAAAATATTAATTGAGGCGCCGTGGTATTTGTCAATAAGGGCTAATATCTTTTATGTGCTTCTTTTTTTATTATTTATTACTCTTTTAAGAGAATACTATGCTCGTAAGAACAGAAAAGAGCAGCTAAGGTTTATAAAAAAGAACAATCAAAAGGCAGAACTTCTTGAGCTAGAAAACCAAAAAGAAATAATTAGAATTAGAAACAATCAGTTACAAAATGATGTTGAAAGTAAAAACAGAGAGCTAGCAATAGCAACAATGGGAACGTTAAAAAGAAATGAGTTTCTAAACAAGATAAAAAAAGATTTAGAAGAAATGGAAACGTTTCCAAAGGTGAATAAGCTTATAAAAAAAATCAACAAAAATTTAAAAAATAATGAGGATTGGGAATACTTTGAGGGAGCTTTTAATAATGCCGATAAAGACTTTTTTAAAAAAATAAAAAATAAACATTCAAAACTAACTAATAATGATTTAAGACTTTGTGCTTTCTTGAGACTTAATCTATCTTCTAAAGAAATAGCGCCCTTGCTTAATATTTCTGTTCATAGCGTAGAAATTAAACGATATCGTTTAAGAAAAAAGATGAATCTGTCTAGAGATCAGAGAATTGTCGATTATATAATGACATTGTAAAGGTTATTTCTAGATTATAAATACTTAACAATAACTATACAAAATTAATAAAATAATAGTTTTTTTTAATTTTAAAATCTGAAATACAGCTATTTAAATAAATTTTACTTTTAACAAATTTAACACAAGAATAAAAAAAACACATTAAATAAAGATAAGTTTTTGTATAGTTTTTTTTAAGAGAAAAAAAATCATTATATCTTACTTTTATAAACGTATGTTTTTAAATAGTTGTAAAGCTTCTGTTAAATAAGATTTAAAGTGGTGACTATAAATTTAAAAAAACAAATGTATTTCTAAAATGAATTTAAAAAATTTGCTCATTTTGTTTTTCTGTGCATCGACATATGCACAACAAGTTGAAGTTTCAGGGACTATAATTTCTTCTGATGACAACATGCCTATTGTTGGTGCTAATATTCTATTAAAAGAGGGGGGGTCTGGAACCACTTCTGACTTTGATGGAAATTACCAAATCTCGGTAAAAAAAGGAGATATTCTTCAATTCAGCTATATCGGATTTCAAACTCAAGAGATCTTAATTGAAAATCAAATGTTAATAATGATATCTCTATCTCCTAATCCCGAAGCATTGGATGAAGTAATTGTGACCGTAGGATATGGAACACAAAGAAAAAAAGAAATAACTGGGGCAGTTTCTGTTCTGGACTCAAAGGCTATCGAGAAATTAAATCCTATACGAATTGAACAAGCTTTACAAGGGCAAGTTTCTGGCGTAAACATTACGTCAGCGTCAGGTTCACCTGGTAGTAGTTTAAATATTCGAATCCGAGGTATATCTACAAATGGTGATAGTAGACCGTTAATACTAGTAGACGGTAACATAATTGAAGACTTGTCTGTTATAAACCCTAACGATATTAAAAGTCTGAACGTTTTAAAAGATGCTACTGCAGGGATATATGGTGTGCAAGCTGCTAACGGAGTCATTTTAATTGAAACAAAAACAGGTAGAAAAAACTCTAAACTAAAAGTGAGTTTAGATACTTATATAGGTTTTCAGACCACCAGTAAGAAAATAGATCTCATAAATGACATCTATGATTATGCTTCTTATGTTAATGATGCATCGAGAAATGGAAGAGGGCAGGATAAATTTATTCCTATTCAAACTACTAGGCTTGTGTTTGAGCTAAATGATTTCATTAATCCACTTACAACTAATACTGATTGGCAAGATGCAGTATTTGACCAAGCGCCAATTCACAATACGAATATAAGCTTCAATGGAGGGACGGAAAAACTAAGCTATTCATTTGGTGCATCTTTAATAGATCAAAAAGGAATTGTAGGACTTGATAAATCTGGATATCAAAGAACAACTACAAGATTAAGTTTACAATATGCTTTACTAAGAAATTTAAACCTGACAATGACCGGTATTTATACAAATTCCACAAAAAATAATTTGTCTGAGGGCGGGATAGGTTCTGTTTTATATAGCGCCTTAAATATTGATCCTTTCACAACTGTTAGAAGTACAGATCCAAACAGCAATGGTTATGGAGAACCCCTAGTTAGTGCTAGAGAGGTTGTGAATCCAGTTGCAATAATTGAAAATACATATAATAAAACCCGCATTGACAAAATATCAGGGACTTTTGGAATAGATTATACAATAATAGAATGGCTTAAGTTTGATACTAAATTTCAATTTAACCACGCAGCAGTCCTTTCTGATGTATTCCTGCCTGTGTTTGATTATGGATCTGGTAAACAAGGGACTGTCGAGGATGATCCAGATGTTATTAAAGATGATGGGAATTCGTTGACCGATAATGCTGACTTTTATGATGACTTCAAATGGGAAAACTATATCACTTATGATAACGTTTTTAATGAAGCACATTATTTAACTGTTTTATTAGGAACTTCTATTCTTGAAACCAGAGGACTCTTTACTGGTAGATCTGGAAGAGGGCTTATAAATAATCGTAACACTATTGAGGATGCTTTATTTGCTTATGTTCCTCCAGAGAATATTCGTTCACGCTTTAATGATGATCAATTGGAAGCTGGTGCTGACCGGTTTATTACAAGATTACTTTCAGTTTTTTCAAGAATTCAATATAATTACAAAGGGAAATATTTGCTTTCAGCAGTAATTCGAAGAGATGGATCTTCAAAATTTGGTCCAGCAAATAGATTTGGATACTTTCCTTCTGGATCAATAGGATGGAATGTTTCGGAGGAAGATTTTTTTAAAGACAATCAAGTATTTAATTCTCTTAAATTCAGAGCAAGTTATGGTACACTAGGAAATGACAGAATTGCCCTTAATCGATTTATTTCTTTATTAGATGGACAGGCTTTATATACAAATAATGACGAGACAGATGCAGATGATGTTCTTATTGGAAAAGCAATTGGAGGGTTGGCTAATCCTGAAATTAAATGGGAAGGAACTAAATCTACTAACATTGGAATTGACATGAAGTTCTTTAACGATGACCTAAGTATAAGTGCTGATGTTTTTTCTAAAAGAACTGAAGATTTGTTAGTTCAAGCAAATGTTTCTGGAATATTAGGCGCAGCTGCTCCAGGGTCTTCAGCACCGATCATTAATGCAGGTGATGTAGAAAATAAAGGATTTGAATTTCTTGCTAGTTACAATAAAAACCTATCTAATGACTTTAGATTTAATTTAAGCTATAATTTAAGTACACTTCATAACGAAGTTATTTATGTAGGAAGTACAGAAGGCTTCTTGCAAGGTGGTTCATTTTTAGTAGGTGAAAATTTATTAACCTCAAGGATGGAGGCAGGTTTCCCAATTGGATATTTTTACGGATACAAAACAAATGGTATTTATCAAGACCAAGCCGAAATAAATTTCTTAAATGTTAATGCCCCTTTAGCTGCTAATGGAGATATCGGTGAATATCATAAAGATGCAAAGCCTGGGGACTTAAAGTTTGTTGATGTGAATGATGATGGACAAATAACAGTAGAAGATAAAACCTATATTGGTGACCCTATACCAGAACTTACTATGGGTGTAAATTTAGGTTTCAATTATAAAAATATTGATTTCAATACCTCTGCATTTGCATCTATAGGTAATGATATGGTTAGAGATTATGAGCGTAAAAATTTATACTCAAACAAAGGAACTTATGTTTTAGACAGATGGACTCCAACAAATTCAAGTAACACAGTTCCAAGAGCAGTAAACGGATCTTCAATTAGTTTCGACAATTTCTCTGACTACTTCGTAGAAGATGCGTCTTATGTTCGTGTTCAAAACATTCAAATAGGTTATACATTTAGTGAGGAAATTATAAATAAAATTGGTGTGTCAAGGTTTAGAATTTATGCGTCTGGAAATAACTTATTCACTTTTACGGATTATAGTGGATACGACCCATCTGCGGTTGGCGGCGGAGGGCCAATTGGTTCAGGTATAGACAAAGGTTTTTACCCTGTAGCAAAAACATTTTTACTAGGAATGAATTTAAACTTTTAAGACAATGGGAAAACTATTTAAAATAATATTTCTTTTCATTCTTATAAATTTAGCAAATGCATGCGATGATTATGTGGATATAATTCCTGCCGCACCAAATTCAGAAAATTATTTCAATAACGAACAGGAATATGAAGATGCTTTAATTGGGGTTTACGATATGCTTCAAACCACAATGTTCAATGTAATGGTTGGACATACAGCTTCAGATGATATAATTGCAGGTGGAGATCCTAATACTTTTGACCAACCAACTCTCCAGAAAATTGATAAAATGACTCATTCTCCCTCGGATAATGAACAAATTCAATTGATATGGCAACTTATGTATGCGTCATATAATAGAGCAAATTATATTTTGGAATATAAAGATAAATCTGATTTTGATAACAAAGATGAACTCATTGCTCAGGTTTATTTTTTACGATCCTACTTTATTTTCGAACTTTCAAAGTTTTTTGGAAATGTCCCTCTATCTGTTGAAGAAAGAGATGGTATTTCTCGAATAGCAAATACTCGAATTTTATTTGGAGATCAGTATAATATTGATAGAGTTGGAAGTGTAGATGACATCTACACAATGCTTGAACAGGATTTGATTGAGGCGATTCCTAATTTACCAACTACTAGGCCAACCTCAGAAACATACAAGGTGACCAAGGGAGCTGCACAGGCTTTATTAGGGAAAATATATTTGTTTCACCAAAGATATGCTGAGGCTGCTACTGAGTTAAATAAAGTAATTGATAGTGGGATATATTCTCTTATTGAAGGAGCTGCTTATACTAACCTATTTACATCTTCCGGAGAAAATTCAGCAGAATCTGTTTTTGAAATTCAATATACTGGTGTGGTCGGAAATAGCTGGGATTGCTTATACTGTAATGGCGGAAATTATATGCCTCAAAGTAATGGACCTAGAAGTCCTTTCGCAAGTCCCGATTATAAAGCTGGATGGGGAATCAATATTATGTCTAAATATCTTTATCGAGAATACGAAGCGTTTGACCGAAGAAGAAATGTAACAATTTTGGCTCCAAGTTTTGGTTCTTATGGTCAGAGTAGAGAAAATAGCGGTTTCTACAATAAAAAATATTTAGTGCGAAGAGACGAAGCAACTGTTTCTTCCGATCCAGTGAGTTATCAAAATAATTATAGGGTTATTCGCTATGCAGATGTTTTGTTAATGGCTGCAGAAGCAGAAGCAGAAGCTGGATTAGTAAATGCAGCAAATCATTTAAATCAGGTTCGCCAAAGAGCATTTAATAACAGTAGTCGTAATTATCCTTTCAATAATGAAAGTGATTTACTTGAAGCTATCTACAAAGAACGTAGACTTGAATTGGCGGGTGAAGGTCATCGCTTTTTTGATTTAGTAAGAACTGGAAGAGCACAAGAGGCTTTTAATACATATAACGCGTTTATTGATTTGGAGTCTCTTACAGATAATGAAAAAGTAGAACGTAAAGTGAATTTCACCATTGGGAAAAATGAAGTTTTCCCCATTCCTTTATTTGAATTAAACTTGGCAAATTCAGCAGAAAGATGGGGGCAAAATCCCGGATATTAAAAATAAGAATAACCCAGAACCCTTTAAGGTTCTAAACTAAATATGAATACTAATTTAAAACTAAAACTATGAAACATTTATTTAAAAAAGGTATTTTCCTTTTATTAGGATTAGGCCTCACAATTGCTTGTAGTAGTGATGATGATCCTACTGCATTAGCTCCTTCAGCTAATATTACAAATCTATCTTTCACTGCTGTTCCAAGTGGAGATGGTACTGTAATAACTGTTACTCCAACTTCAACTGGAGGGGTGGCATATTCTGTTAATTTTGGATCAACAGGAAGTGATAACAACGTTCAATCAACGGCAGGTCCTGGAGTATCTTTTGACTATGCAAATGAAGATGCAACCTACACAATTACAGTAACTGCAGCAGCAGATGGTGCAACTGCTGTAACTGCTACTCAAAGTGTGGCAGTTGATTACACTGATCCTGATCCGTCTCCTTTATGGGGAACTTGGGTGTTTAGCCATACAGCAGCAGCTATGAAAGTAGGTCCTACAGTTGGATCTGGAGAGTGGTTTTCTAATAGTCTTGCTGATTTAGTAACAAGAGATTGTTTATTTGACGATCAATATATATTTAATGAGGATGGAACTTTTACTAATGTTTTAGGCGATAATACTTGGCTTGAACCGAGTCCACATGGAGTTGATCCTGAAGCTTGTGGTGCTGTTCAAGCTCCTTTTGATGGGTCAGCAAGTGGAACTTGGACACATGATGAAGAGGCAGAAACGCTTACATTAAACGGTACTGGGATATTTATGGGACTTCATAAAGTTACTAATACTGGTGATCTTACTGCTGTAGCTGATGCTGCAGTGAGCATTATATATAATGTTGTTTCCCTTGTTGATTCAAACACATTAACACTTCAAATAGAATCAGGTTCTGGAGTATGGTGGACTTGGGTATTTGCAAAAGAAGGTTCTCTTGCTGCTTCAAATCCAACTACTGATACTGATGGAGATGGTGTTATTGATATACTAGATGCTTGCCCTACAGTTTCTGGAACAGAAACAAACGGGTGCCCATCAGGACCAAGTGCAGGCCCTACTACTCCAACAAAAGCTGCTTCTGAAGTAATTTCTTACTTTAGTGATGCTTACGTTGATGAAACGGTAGTGACTTGGGCAAGTCAATATAGTAATAATGCTGTACTAGAAATTGTTGAAATTGCAAGTGATAATTTATTAAAACTTAGTTTATCCGCAGCAGGCGGTTATGCCCTTTCAGATGTAGCAGTAAAAGATGTTTCCGCTCACAATACACTTCATGCAGATGTATGGTCAGCTACAAATGCTTCGGTTGATATTAAAGTAGTTGATTACGGCGCTAACCAGCAGTATGGTGGTGATGATGATACAGAGCAACTATTAACTATTGACATTGCAGCGGGTTGGAATTCAATCGATAAAATACTTTCAGGCACTAATACAAACTTTGCTCAATTCGTGTTTACTAGCGCATCGGCTGGAGTAGTATTTATAGATAACTTATATTTTCACACTACAGTAGCGCCAGCGGATTTAATACTAACCGTTACCGCTTCTGATCCCTCAGCAACAACTGCTGGCATTACAGGTCCATGGTGGAGTTGGGATCCAAATAATGGCCCTCAAGCTGTATCTAATGTTGACGGAACATGGACTGTAACTATTTCTCCTGCTCCAACCGAGACTATGGAATTCAAATGGTTATTGGACGGTTCTCAAGAAAACTTAATCGACAATGCTGCCGCAGGCGAATGTACTGCTCGTATTGATGCCGGTGAAATAATTACAGATTATTCAGGCTATGCAAACAGAAAATGGATACTCGGTTCTGGAAATAAATCTTATACTTTTGGTACTTGTGATTAATTTCTAATTAAATTAAAAAACATCCGAAGGTTAAACCCTTCGGGTGTTTTATTTAATAACGACAAAAGCTTAAAATATCTATAAGAATTGTGATCTACTCAGTTTATAAATCTGATAGGTTAAACTATGCTTTAGACCAAGGTCTATTTAAAAAGTATTTAAACTTATACTTTGTAAAAAACACAATTACTGTTACTAATAATTCGGTTAAAATGAAAAAAAATAGTCTTTCAATATTAGGATTATTGTTTCTTTATACTATTGTTTCGTGTACTTCAGATGAAAAAATACTCAGTGTAAATGATCGTATTGAGAAAATTATAGCTGAATCAGAAAACCCAGCAAGAGATGGCACACCTTCTTTAGAAGATCTTAAAGAAGCTGGTATAAAAAACGCAACTGGAACTCAAGCTGCTTATGAAGTTGCTATTGCTATTGCTTGGCCGCCTCCAACTACGCTTTCAGAATTACAAGATATTATTAATGAAGTTAATAATGATGGTGGTGAAGAAAGAACGAATAACACTTTAGTTTGGTCTGACGAATTTAATACTGACGGAGCTCCAGACAATTCTAATTGGGGCTACGATATTGGAAAAGGTCAATCTGGTTGGGGAAATAACGAGGTTCAATATTACACAGAAAGAGAGAAAAATATAACTGTAGAAGATGGACTCTTAAAAATTACTGCTATTAAAGAACCTTATGAAGGAGCAAGTTATACTTCATCTAGGTTGAAATCTCAGGGGAAATATAGTTTCACTTACGGAAAAGTAGAAGTACGAGCTAAGTTACCTGCTTCCGCTGGAACTTGGCCAGCAATTTGGATGCTAGGAGTTAACTTTAGTGCAGTAGGTTGGCCAGCCTGTGGAGAAATTGATATTATGGAACAAAAAGGATGGGATAAAGGCAGAATATCATCGGCATTACATAACCCTTCTAGTTCTGGCAATACTATAAACGTCGCTGAAACTGAAGTTTCAGATTCTACTTCAGAATTTCATATATATACTATGAACTGGACAGAGCAAAGTATAGATTTTTCTGTAGATGGAGAGATTTTTTATACCTATAATCCTGATAATAAAACAAGCCAAAACTGGCCATATACAGCACCTCAATTTATAATATTAAACGTCGCAATGGGCGGAAGTCTGGGAGGAAACATCCCCAATGGCTTTTCGGAAAGTAGAATGGAGATTGATTATGTTAGAGTATACCGGTAACAATTAAATTAAGAAACTAAAATGTTAAAAAAATATTATCTATATATGCTTCTTTTGGGAAGTATAATAGCCTGTAAACAAGAAACTGCTGAAGTCGGAATAGATTCTAAAGTTGAAACGCTGCTTATAAAAATGACCCTGAAAGAAAAGATTGGTCAAATGAATCAATATAATGGATTTTGGAACGTAACTGGACCAGTACCTGAAAGTGGCGATGCAAAAAAGAAATATAATCATTTAGCTGAAGGTTCTGTCGGTTCAATGCTAAATGTTCGAGGCGTAAAAGAAGTTCGAGAAGTACAGAAGCTAGCCATTGAAAAATCTCGTTTAGGGATTCCTTTGATTATTGGTTTTGACTTAATTCATGGATATAAAACAATTAGCCCAATCCCTTTAGCAGAATCTGCTAGTTGGGATTTAGCTGCAATCCAAAATTCTGCGGCACTTGGTGCAAAAGAAGCTTCTGCAGCAGGAATCAACTGGACCTTTGCTCCTATGGTCGACATTACAAGAGACGCTCGTTGGGGAAGAGTAATGGAAGGTGCAGGAGAAGATCCTTATTTAGGAAGTAAAATTGCTGTTGCTCGTATTCAAGGTTTTCAAGGACAAGATTTGTCTTCACCACATACAGTTGCTGCATGTGCTAAGCACTTTGCTGCCTATGGTTTTGCAGAGGGAGGGCGAGATTATAATACAGTCGATATTGGTTTAAATACATTACATAATGTTGTTTTACCACCTTTTAAAGCAGCTGCACAAGCAGGTGTAAAAACATTTATGAATTCATTTAACGACTTGAATGGAATCCCAGCAACCGGAGATAAATATTTGCAGCGCGATATTCTTAAAAAAGAGTGGAACTTTGACGGATTTGTTGTTTCTGACTGGGGATCTTTACGTGAAATGATGGATCACGGATATGCTAAAAACAGAAAGCATGCTGGAGAATTAGCATTAAATGCAGGATCAGATATGGATATGGAGTCTTATATCTACTTTGAGGAGCTGGAAGGTTTATTAAAGGAAGGGAAGATAAAATTAGCTGATATTGATGATGCTGTCAGGCGAATTTTAAAAGTAAAATATGAATTGGGATTATTTGAAGATCCTTATCGATATCTCGATGAGAAGCGTGAAAAAGATATTACTGGATCGAAAGAAATACTTGACGGTGTCTTGGATATGGCAAAAAAGTCGATTGTTTTACTTAAAAACGAAAATAAAATACTTCCATTGAAAAAAGAAGGTCAGCGTATTGCTCTTATTGGTCCGCTGGCTGCAGATAAAAACAGTCCGCTTGGAAACTGGCGAATTGGAGCGGATGACAACACCGCAATTTCAGTGTTAGAAGGCCTACAAGAATATAAAGGAAATAATATTAAACACCAACAAGGTGTTAATCTTGTAAATAATATACCTACAGGCTTTCACGAAGAGGTGTCAATAAACCAAACAGACAGAACTGGTTTTGCTGCTGCTAAAAAAGCAGCTGAAGGGGCTGATATTGTTGTTATGGTTTTGGGTGAATATGGATTTCAATCTGGAGAAGGTCGAAGTCGAACTAATTTAGATTTACCTGGTCTTCAGCAAGAATTATTAGAAGAAGTTTATGATATTAATAAGAATATTGTACTTGTTTTAATGAACGGTAGACCTCTTGTATTAAATTGGGCTGCAGATAATATTCCTGCAATTGTTGAAGCTTGGCATTTAGGCACACAAAGCGGACATGCGATTGCTAAGATTCTATATGGAGATTATAACCCAGGAGGAAAATTACCGATGAGTTTTCCAAGAAGCGTAGGTCAAATGCCACTTTATTATAACATTAAAAGCACAGGACGTCCAGGTGCTGACGCAGAAGACCAAGGAAGTGTATTTTGGTCTCACTATGGTGATGAAAAGAACACAGCTTTGTATCCTTTTGGGTTCGGCTTAAGTTATACCAAGTTTAAATACTCTGCTATTTCGCTAAACAAAAAAGAAATGTCTTCTCAGGGCGCTATAGAGGCCTCTGTAATGTTAACTAATATTGGCGATGTTGAAGGAAAAGAAGTTGTACAGTTATATCTTCAAGATCCTTATGCAAGTGCTGTCAGACCTATACGTGAATTAAAAGGTTTTGAATTAGTTTATCTAAAACCTGGTGAATCTAAAAAAGTCAATTTTACTATTAACGAAAAAATGCTTCAGTTTTATAGTGCCAATAATTTTTGGGAATCAGAAGCTGGAGATTTTAATATTTTTATTGGAACAGATTCAACGACAAAAAGAAAAGCTACTTTCGTATTAAAGTGAAATTTATTGAAAGCTAATACTCTATTAACATTTGTTCTAAGCTGTTTGTTCATTCAGGGACAAAAAAGCGAAATTAAACTGGTCTGGGCAGATGAATTTGATCAGGTATCTTTAAATCAAAAGTACTGGAATTTTGAATTGGGTAATGGTTGCCCAAGTTTATGCGGGTGGGGTAATAATGAAAGACAAATATATACAGACAATAATCATAAAATCCGTGAAGGGAATTTGGTTATAAAAGCACAATTGAAAGACGGAAAATATACCTCAACACGAATTACAACTAAAGGTAAAGTTGAATATACCTATGGTAGATTTGAAGTTCGTGCAAAGCTCCCTTTAGGTCGAGGTATTTGGCCAGCTTTTTGGATGTTAGGTAGTAATATTTCTGAGGTTAGTTGGCCAATCTGCGGAGAAATTGATATTTTGGAGTACGTAGGGAAAAAGCCACATGAGATATTTACTTCTTTACATACCCAAGCTAGTCACGGTGTAACCATTAATGCCAAAACAACAAAATTTGATAACATTGAAGAAGGTTTTCATGTCTATGCAGCAGATTGGAATAAAAATCGAATTGAATTTTTTGTTGATGAAAAAAGTGTATATAAATTTATTCCTAAAAATAAAAGCGAAGCAGAATGGCCATTTGATCAACCTTTTTATATGCTATTAAACCTGGCAATTGGGGGTGATTTTGGAGGTCCTGCAGTTGATAATTCTATTCTACCTCAAGAGTTTGTAATTGATTATGTTCGAGTTTATCAATAAAATTATCCACTATACATAAGCTTTTGCATTAACTTTCTTAGAATTAAAAAAGCTGTTACGGTTACAGAAAGCAACACAAAACCCTCTTTAGATTCTCCATAAATAAAATAACCTGTGCTAAATAAGGCTCCATATATTCCGACAGATCCTACTAACATACATAAAATTCCGGTAGGAACATTCCATGCTCTTTTTTCTGTAACTAAATAAATTCCTTCATTTTTTGCGTCCAAAACCACTTTATTCCAACCTTTACCTCCTGGCTGGGTAATCCTATAAAACTCATTTAGGGTTGCCTTTTCAGAAGGAGAAGTTATAAGGGTTACCAAAACCCAGGCAATAGTAGTAATTGCAACTCCTAGAACTAGTTGAATGTCATCTGCAATAGGTTCAAAACCAAACTTGACATGAATCAATTTAAAATAAAGGGCAAGTATAAAAGAAACTGACATTGCTGTTATTTCACTGTAAGCATTGATTCGATACCAAAACCATCGCAGTATGAAAAGTAATCCCGTTCCGGCTCCAATTTGTAGTAAAATTTGAAAAGCTTCTAGAGCATTACTCAATAAAAGGGCAAAAAGAGCTGAGGAAATCATTAAAATTACTGTGCTCCAACGACCAACTTTAACCAATTCTTTTTCAGAAGCTTCGGGCTTTACAAAGCGCTGATAAAAATCGTAAACCACATAGGATGATCCCCAGTTTAAATGTGAAGATATTGTAGACATAAAAGCGGCTATAAGTGAAGCCACAATAAGACCTATAAGTCCAGCTGGTAAAAAAGTCATCATGGCAGGGTAAGCTAAATCGTCTTTTACAATACTTGGATCAATATCGGGAAAAGCTTGTTGAATTGATGCAAGGTCTGGGAAAATTATTAAACTAGACAGTGCAATCAAAATCCAAGGCCATGGGCGGAGTGCATAATGCGCAAAGTTGAATAGTAGAGTAGCCCAAACTGCATTTTTTTCATCTTTCGCAGACAACATACGCTGTGCTATATATCCTCCTCCTCCTGGCTCTGATCCTGGGTACCAAACGCTCCACCATTGAATTGCAATTGGCAAAATAAATAAAGTAATGAATACTTCGCGTTGACTAAAATCAGGAATAAAGTCTAGTTTTGGTATTACGTTTGGATGACTCAAAAGTGCATCTAAACTTCCTATCTGTGGCAAATCAATTATATAATACGTTGCCCAAAATGTAGCGCCCATTGCTAAGATAAATTGAAAAAAGTCAGTAATAACGACTCCTTTTAAACCGCCAAGTGAACTATATAAAACTGTAATAGTGGATGCGATAATAAGAGTTTCAGCAGCTGTAAAGCCCAAAAGAACGCTTCCAATTTTGATGGCTGCCAAACATACTGAAGCCATAATCATAATGTTAAAAAAAACTCCTAAATATAATGCTCTAAAGCCTCTTAAAAATGCAGCTCCTTTTCCGCTGTAACGTAATTCATAAAACTCTAAGTCGGTTACTACGCCCGATTTACGCCAAAGCTTTGCATATACAAAAACAGTAAGCATTCCTGTAAGTAAAAAAGCCCACCAAACCCAGTTTCCTGAAACTCCATTTTTTCTTACAATGTCAGTTACTAAATTCGGCGTGTCTGCAGAAAAGGTGGTTGCAACCATAGAAATACCCAACAACCACCATGGCATGTTTCTTCCTGACAAGAAAAATTCAGTCGTGCTCGAACCTGCTTTTCTTGAAACTAAAATCCCAATAAATAAGGTTAAAGAAAAAAATAAAATAATAATCCCCCAGTCTAAGTTTGAAAGTGTCATGGTTAATTGAATTTAAAGTTTAATGCATAAAAAAAATGAACTCTATTAATCCAAATTTCGACTCACTAAATAATTTTTTATATGAAGTATATCTTCTTTAATAGTTAAATCAGGTACGTGTTGCTGCATTGGTATGACTAATACTTTTTCTGAACTTGCTTCTATCATATTTGAAACTGCAAGTGGAAGCTCTTTTTCGTTTCGAATAGGATGAATTGGACATTGCTTTAGAAAAGGATAAAAAGTAGCTCCATTAAAAGTAAAACAATTCATACTAACATAAACATTTTTTTGTTTTTTTAATTTTTTGATTTCTGAAACCGAGGGTTTTTCTAATATTTTTACTAGTATAAACTCTGAATTAAAAACTAGGATTCCAAAGCTAGAAAGTTTCTCTATTGAGAAGTCTAGATAGTTTATATCATAGGCGATTAACCCGTGGTTAATTTCAATTTTTCTTAGATTTTGAAATGCTTTAACTGAATATAAATTATCACTATTACAAACTGAGAAATGAATCTTTTTTAAATCTGGAAACTGGTCTACCGCTTGTAAAATTGCATCTGCGGTTCCTAAAGGCTTAGATCTCCCGTCTGGAATTCGCTGGATTACGAAAATAAATTCAAGTAGCTCTAAATCTGGAAGTTTTTCAATGATTGATTTAAAAAATAAAAAATCAGCACCTATAATTAAATATACCTTTTTATAGCCAGCTTTCTGAGCGTTACAAAGCAAATAATACAATAAAGATTTATGGTTATCGCCGATTTCAATAAGTCCCTTAGTTCTTGAGTTAGCTTGTGCTATTGTAGTAGCTTCTAGCGTTGTTGAAACTGATGATTTCATCCTGGAAGATGCACCAGCTGCCATAATTATTAACGTTTGAGTCATATTGTTGTTGTTACGAAACAGCCTTTCGATTGTGAAACCACAAAAGTGTCAATTGCACCGACATTTTTTAAAGATAATATTAAATTGTCTGAAAGAAACAGCTCCATTGAAAATAATATCTTATTCGTTTAGTGTTAAAATCTCTATCAATACAGGATTAAAAGGCTGTTAAAAAATTTCATGATAGTCAAATTTATAGTAGGTTTGAAATATGAAGTTAGATTTGAAATTTTTTATTTTTTTAACTACTCTATTTTTTAGTTATAATATTTTATTGAGTCAAACTAATGAAGTAAAGCCCCAAACCTTCGAGAGTAAAAGTCCAAAAAAATCACTTTTACGCCCAATAAAAGAATCAAAAAAACTTCCTGACTATTTAAAAAAAGAGTTTTTTAATAATATGCCTAAAGTAGATTCGAAAAATAAGTATTTTGATCAACCTGAAATTAATATGAGTAATCAGGAAACTTTTTTAGACCCCGGGAAGTACTACCTAAACAAACTGAAAAGTCCAGAAAATAAAAAAAATCCTAATGACTTTAAATCCGACCAATATTTAGGGGATTTTAGGAGTAATGCTCCTTTTGTTCAGGTTATATTTAGAGATCATGAAGCACCCGATGGTGATCGGGTGCGTATTTTATTTAATGATCTTGAAGTAGAATCAAATGTTTTGCTTCAAGAGCGCTTTAAAAAGCTTAATATAGATTTAATATCAGGCTTCAATAAGATTGAATTCATTGCACTAAACCAAGGAGAGTCTGGACCTAATACTGCCGAAATTAGAGTTTATGATAACGAAGGAGGTTTGATTATGTCCAACCAATGGAATTTAGCTACAGGAACAAAAGCTACTTTAATTATTGTAAAAGATTAAATAAACAATAAGGTGGTCCTTCTTTTATATTAAAAAACACTAATTTGTTTTGCCTTTATATATCTTTAAACTTCATGAATTTATTTAATTCTTTGTTTACAAAATTAATCAGTTCTATCGAATTGATTATGATTGTACTAGTAATAGGTGGGGGAATTTTTTTACTTATTCAGGCAAAAGCAAAACCTTTACTTTTAATTAAAACCTCCTTCAAGTTACTCTTCAGTAAAGAAAGTGGAGAGGGTATTTCGCGGTTTCAAGCTCTATCTGCTGTGTTAGCATCTACTGTTGGTTTAGGTAATATTTCCGGAGTAGCAATTGCAATATTCATGGGAGGTCCGGGTGTTTTGATTTGGATGTGGGGAACTGCCATTATTGGTGCAGTAATTAAATTTTATTCGTGTACACTTGCAGTTCTTTATCGTGAAAAAGAAGTAGACGGGAGTCCCTTAGGCGGCCCTATGTATTACATGAAAATTGCATTACCTAAAGTAGGTAAACCTTTTGCTGTATGGTTTTCTATAGCAGGACTATTTGGAGTCCTCCCAGCTTTTACCGCAAATCAACTCACTCAAACTTTAGTTAGTGTAATTCAACCCGACCAATATTTGGCTCTTGGAGATATAAATTGGAAAATTATAATTGGATTAATCTTAGCCATAATAACTGCATTTGTAATTTTAGGAGGATTAAAGAAAATAGTTGAAGTGACTTCAATGCTCGTCCCTTTAATGGTCGGTCTTTATTTCATTATTGGGATTGCCATGTTAGTACTTAATTATGAGGCAATTTTACCTGCTTTAAATCAAATTTTCAGCCAAGCTTTTTCTGTTCACGCAGCTGCAACAGGTGGTTTCTGGGCTTTGGTAATACTAGGTGTTAGGCGTGCTGTTTTTTCAAATGAAAGTGGTATTGGAAATGCCCCTATGTATCACGGCCAATCCAATACTAAAAATCCAATTCACGAAGGCTTAGTAGCTTCACTAGGCCCTTTATTAGATACTGTTTTGGTTTGCTCTATAACTGGATTGATTATAATAATTAGTGGAGCTTCAGAACTTTCAAATCTAAATGGAATTGATCTTACGCTAGAAGCTTTTAATCGTCTATTTTTTGGTATTGGAGATGAATTGCTTTTAATAATGGTTTTTGTTTTTGGAATTTCAAGTTTGTTCACTTACTCTTATTATGGGGTTAAATGCTTAGGGTATTTAACTCAAAAAAAATGGGGTCATTGGTACAATTATATCTACATAATTAGTATTGTTTTTTCAGCTGTTGCAACAGTTGATCTAGTAATTGGAGTCATTGATGTTTCCTTTGCTTTAATGGCAATTCCTAACATGATATCATTAATTTGGCTGTCTAAAAAAGTTAAGGAATTATTGTTCCCTATTATTACAATTACTTAAACTAAGGTTCAAGGAAATACTTTTAAAATATTGAGTCATGCAAGAAAACTTTTTTAGTACATTTATTGAACTAAATCAATAATAATTTATTATGAAAAAGTTTTCCATCTGTTTTTTTAGCTCTTTATTTTTTATAAGTAGCTTCAATCTCGAAGCGCAACGTAGAAAAAAGACTCCAGAAAAATCGCAAGATATATCCTTAAATGCATTTAAATTTAGAAATTTGGGCCCTGCTTTTTTATCTGGAAGAATTGCCGATATAGCAGTACATCCTGATAATGATAATGTTTGGTTTGTTGCCGTTGGTTCTGGTGGTGTTTGGAAAACTGAGAATTCTGGAACTACATGGTCTCCAATCTTTGATGACCAAGTATCTTATTCAACTGGGTGTATAACAATCGATCCAAATGATCCTGCTCGTATTTGGGTTGGAAGTGGAGAAAATGTTGGTGGTCGTCATGTTGGATATGGGGATGGAATATATTTAAGCTCAGATAGTGGTGCAACATGGAAAAACATGGGTCTAAAAAATTCTGAGCACATTTCAAAAATTATTGTCCACCCCGGAAATTCTGATATAGTATGGGTTGCAAGTCAAGGGCCACTATGGAAAAAAGGAGGTGAACGTGGTGTTTATAAAACAACAAACGGCGGTAAAAGTTGGAAAAGAGTTTTAGGTGATTCAGAATGGACAGGGGCAACTGACCTTTTGATTGACCCTAATAATCCTATGGTATTATATGCAGCAACATGGGATCGTCATCGAACAGTAGCGGCTTATATGGGGGGAGGTCCTGGATCTGGTATTCATCGCTCAACAGATGGAGGTGATAGTTGGGAAAAGTTATCTAATGGACTTCCAGATTCTAACCTCGGAAAAACTGGTTTAGCAATTTCTCCTCAGAAATCAAATGTAATCTATGCAGCAATTGAGCTAGATAGAACAACAGGAGGAGTTTACCGATCTGATGATGGTGGTAGCTCTTGGAGTAAAATGTCTGATACTGTTTCTGGTGCAACTGGACCACATTATTATCAAGAATTATATGCAAGCCCTCATAAATTTGATCGCTTATATCTAATGAATGTTAGGGTACTGACCTCCGAAGATGGTGGGAAGACATTTACACAATTAAAAGAAGAAAAGAAACATTCTGATAATCATGCGATGATTTTTAAAAAGGATGATCCTGATTATTTGATGATTGGAACGGATGCTGGTATCTATGAAAGTTTCGATCTAGCTGAAAACTGGAGATATATCAAAAACTTACCATTAACCCAATTTTATAAAGTTGCTGTAAATAATGCAGAGCCTTTTTATAGTATTTTTGGAGGGACACAAGATAACGGATCTGTAGGTGGACCCTCTTCAACAGACGAAAGAGAAGGGATTTCTAATAAGCATTGGTACAAAACTTTATTCGCTGACGGACATCAATCTGCTACAGACCCGGTTTACAATAATATTATTTATGCAGAGACGCAACAAGGTGGATTGCATAGAGTTGATTTAACTTCAGGCGAACCCGTTCTTATTCAACCCCAGGCTAAAGAAGGAGATCCTTTCGAAAGATTTAATTGGGATGCTCCAATTTTGGTTAGTCCTCATAACCCAGCGAGACTTTATTTTGCTTCTCAAAGAGTTTGGAAGTCAGAAAGCCGAGGAGATGATTGGGAACCAATATCAGCTGATTTAACTCGTAACGAAGAACGTATTAAACTTCCAATTATGGGACGTCAACAAAGCTGGGATAATGCTTGGGATGTTGGAGCGATGTCAAATTATAATTCAATTACTTCCTTGTCTGAATCACCATTAAAAGAAGGGGTTCTTTTTGCGGGTACGGACGATGGTTATATTCAAATATCACAAAATAATGGAGAACAATGGAATCGAATTTCAGCTAGTGAACTTGGATTACCAAATCGCTCATTTATCAATGATATTAAGGCAGACTTATTTGATTTAAATACTGTTTATGTTGCTTTAGACAACCATAAAGAAGGTGATTTTTCTCCATATTTGTTTAAAAGTACAGATCTGGGTGTGACATGGAAATCAATTAGCAGCAACCTGCCAAAGCGAACTTTAGTTTGGAGAATTGTTCAAGATCATGTGAATAAAAATTTGCTTTTTGCCGCTACTGAATTTGGAATTTATGTCAGTCTAAACGCAGGAAATGCATGGCAAAAGCTACCTGGAACTCCTACACTTTCTTTTAGAGATTTGACCATACAAAAAAGAGAAAATGATCTTGTTGCAGCATCTTTTGGTCGCGGATTTTATGTTTTAGATGACTACAGTGCTTTACGAGAGATGACTCCTGAAAATTTAAAGCTTAAAGGAAAGCTTTTTACTCCTAGAACCGCAAAATGGTATGTGCCTAGAAGCAATGTTGGTAATACTGGTGCTGACTATTATTTCTCTAAAAACCCTACTTTTGGTGCTGTTTTCACGTACCATCTTTCTGATGATTTTACAACGCTTAAATCTACAAGAAAGAAGAGTGAAAAAAAATTGAATGAAAAGAACTTAAATATTCCTTTCCCAGGATGGGATGCGATTGACAAAGAAAATGAAGAACAACCTGTTAAGGTAATTCTTACTATTCAAGATCCTGACGGAAATATCATAAGAAAGATTTCTGCTAAAGCCAAAAAAGGAAGTAGTAGAATTGCTTGGGACTTGAAACATTTTAACCCTTTGGCAATTCCTGAAAATGGAAAAATAAAACGCTCCGGTTTTAATTCTGGTGCTCTTGTTATTCCTCAAGATTATACTGCAACACTTTATTTAGATGATAATGGAACTGTAACAAAATTAGATGAACCTGTTAATTTTGAGGTAAAATCTATTCGTGAAGGGGTATTGAAAGGAATATCACACCAGGATTATGATACATTTAGAAAATTATTGTCTTCTTTAGTGAAAGAACTCGATGTTTTAGAAGATGTTTTGGAACGAAGTGAAATGAAGTTAGCAGCTTTGAAAGCTGCTCTAAACAACTCAAATATTGCTCCTGGAAAACATAGTAGAGAAATTCAAGTCTTACAGCAAGAAGTTTTAGCTATTATGAAGTCTGTAGAAGGAAATCCTTCTAAAAGTGAAATAGGAGAACGGAATCCTCCTGGTGTTCAAACACATCTTAGAGTTGCATACAGAGGCATGGGATCAACTTACGGACCAACTCCTCTTCACAAAAAGAGTATGATTTTAGCTCAAAAAATGAGTAAAGAGTTAGGTGAAAGAATTAGAAATCTTTCTGAAAATAAGATTAAAGCTTTAGAACAAAAATTGAAAAATCTAGGAGTACCTTACATTCAAGGACAAGGGTTATAATATTTATCTAAAACCCAAATTGGTAATGCTTTAGGGGGGTTAATTATAAAAAATGATTTTTAAGAATATTAATGGAGTACTGATTGACCCAATTCCTTACACTAAGGCAATGATAACTAAGTATCCTTATGTTACTATTCATGTAGGTACAGACTCTCAAAGCATAGCAAAGCGAACTCAATATGCTACTGTAATCGCTTATCGCTTAGGAAATCGAGGAGTGCATTATATTGTCCATAAAATCGAATTTCCCGAAATAAAAGATTTGTGGACGCGCTTATGGAAGGAGACAGAAATGAGCATTGATATTGCTGAGCAAATGAAAGAATCTTTAGATATTGAAATACAGATTGATATGGATTATAACGAAGATGAAAGCTATAAGTCTAATCGACTAGTTAATGCTTCACGCGGTTGGGCAAATTCTCTTGGTTATCGAGTCAATATGAAGCCTAATATTCAAGTAGCTACAAGAGCTGCTGATCATCATTGTAAATGAAAAAATTCTTTAAGACTGTATTTAAAATTTCTGATCAGAATCTCGTTTATCCCAATAATTATATAACAAAACATCAGCAGTGAAAGTAATGAAAAGATTGAAAAACAACAATAATGTTTTAACTGTTAGTTTCAATTATAATAAACTCTCCTTGGATATTAGTTTTAATTAAGTTTAGAATAATAAAAGATCCTAAATTATTTTTATACAATTTATAAATGCCCTTGTTATATATAATGGTATTTTTAAAAATAAATATCCGTTCATGAATTTTAATTATGGAAAAGAAAAACTAACTCTTAATAAAGTTTTTGGTATAGCAAAAGGTAAACTTCGCGGAGTTTTGAATTCTGAAGTTACTGATAGAATCAATAAGAGCAACTCTATTGTCCAAAGGGTTATTAGTTCTGGTAAAACTGTTTATGGAATTAACACCGGTTTCGGACCACTATGCGATACCCTAATCTCCAAAGATGAAACACAAACATTACAAAAAAACTTACTCCTAACTCATGCCGTTGGAGTTGGCAATCCAATAGAGCCTTTATTGTCTAAACTTATGATGATTTGTAAAGTTCATGCTTTGTGTCAAGGATATTCAGGAATTCGGTTAGAAGTTATTGAGCGCATTCTTTATTTTATTGAAAAGGACTTAATCCCTGTTGTTCCAGAGCAAGGTTCTGTTGGAGCGTCAGGAGATTTAGCTCCACTTTCGCATTTATTCCTGCCTCTTATTGGGGCAGGAGATTTTTGGGATGGAAGCACTATTATTTCTGTAAAAGAAACATTAGTTAAACATAATTTAAACTCTCTTGTTTTGGAAGCCAAAGAAGGTCTTGCGCTAATTAATGGTACACAATTTATTCTTGCTCATGCATTATTAGGTCTTAAAAAGATGAAGTATCTACTTGATTTAGCTGATGTTTCAGGGGCAATGAGTTTAGAGGGTTTTCAAGGAAGTGCGGCACCTTTCAAAGAAGGTTTACATAAGATTCGCCCATTTAAAGGTTCGATAAAAGTTGCTGAACGTATGCGTCTACTGCTAAAAGGATCTGAAAATCTAGACTCTCATATTAACTGTGAACGTGTTCAAGATCCGTATTCCATTAGGTGTATTCCTCAAGTCCATGGTGCTTCAAGAAATGCATATAAGCATCTCAAAGAACTTACTACTATTGAACTAAATTCAGTTACAGATAATCCGATTATTCTTAGTGAGAAAGAAATTATTTCAGGGGGTAATTTTCATGGACAACCCCTAGCTATGGCTCTTGATTATGCTTCTATAGCTGCATCAGAATTAGGAAACATAGCTGATAGGCGTTGCTATCTTTTACTTGAAGGAAAATATGGCCTTCCCAGATTATTAACAGAAAAAGGAGGTCTGAACTCTGGATTTATGATTCCACAATACACTACAGCTGCGTTAGTAACAGAAAATAAATCGCTTTGTTTCCCTCCTTCAGCAGACAGTATTCCCACCTCTTTGGGACAAGAAGATCATGTGTCCATGGGGAGTATTTCGGGACGTAAATTCAATCAGATTTTAGGGAATATAGAAAAAATATTTGCAATAGAATTAATGTATGGAGCACAAGCACTTGAATTCAGGGGCTCACTTCGGTGTTCAGAAATCATTCAAAAAAATCATCAATTAATCCGGGAAAAAGTTACCAAACTGGAAGGAGATCGGTTATTAAAAGATGATATAGATCATTTGATCGAAATGGTCAAAAATCAATATTTTGTAGTTAAATAAATGGCAGCAAGAATAAGCACATTCAAAGCAGAAATTCTTCAAGGAATTCCAAAATATATGCCACAAAAGCATAGGTTTCCAAAAGGAGTTAATCGTGCACCTAAACGCAAGGATATTTTATCAGTAAAAGAAAAGCAACTTGCTATTAGAAATGCATTGAGATATTTTCCGAAAATCTGGCATAAAGAATTAGCAAAAGAATTTTCAGAAGAACTCAGAGCTTATGGGCGTATTTATATGTATCGCTTTAAACCTTCTTATAAATTATATGCAAGACCAATTTCAGAATACCCTTCGATAACAGCTGCAGCAGCTGGAATTATGTTAATGATTCACAACAATTTAGACCCTTCTGTATCTCAGCATCCCGAAGAGCTTATAACTTATGGGGGTAATGGAGCGGTTTTCCAAAATTGGGGACAATATCTGCTAACATTTCAGTATTTAGCTGAAATGAACGATAAGCAAACACTTCACATATATTCAGGGCATCCTATGGGGCTATTTCCATCTTCAAAACAAGCTCCTAGAGTAGTTGTTTCCAACGGGATGATGATTCCTAATTATTCAAAGCCAGATGACTGGGAAAAATTCAATGCACTGGGAGTGACTCAGTTTGGACAAATGACCGCAGGTTCTTTTATGTACATTGGACCTCAAGGAATAGTTCACGGAACTACAATTACACTTTTAAATGCCTTTCGAAAGATTTTAGAACCTGATGAAACTGTTGCCGGTAAAATCTTTTTAACTGCTGGACTGGGAGGTATGAGCGGTGCACAACCCAAAGCGGGAAACATATGTGGATGCATTACAGTTTGCGCAGAAGTAAACCCAAAAGCGGCAGAAAAAAGACACAAACAAGGCTGGGTAGATGTATTGATTCTCAATATCAAGGATTTAGTGGAACGGGTTAGAGTAGCTGAAAAAAGTAAAGAAGTAGTTTCTATAGCCTACATTGGAAATGTTATTGAAGTGTGGGAGTGCTTCTACCAAGAAAACATTCATGTACATTTAGGATCAGATCAAACCTCCCTTCATATTCCTTGGTCTGGAGGCTATTATCCTGTTGGGCTATCTTTCAAAAAAGCAAATCAAATGCTTCAAGATGATCCTAATAGATTCAGAGAAAAAGTTCAGAAGTCTTTACGGAGACAGGCAAAAATTATTCAGAAACACGTTGACAAAGGAACCTATTTCTTTGACTATGGAAATGCTTTTTTACTTGAAGCTTCGAGGGCTGGAGCTGATGTTATGGCTAAAAATAAAGTTGATTTTAAATACCCTTCTTATGTCCAAGACATCCTAGGACCTATTTGTTTTGATTATGGTTTTGGACCATTTCGTTGGGTTTGTGCATCCGCAAAATCAATAGATCTAGACCGTACCGATGCAATCGCGTTATCGGTTATGGAGAAACTTTTCGAAACAGCTCCGCCTGAAATTAAACTACAACTTCAAGACAATATAACCTGGATCAAAAATGCTAAAAAAAATAAAATGGTAATCGGTTCTCAAGCTCGAATTCTGTATGCTGATGCCGAGGGACGAATAAAAATTGCTGAAGCGTTCAACAAAGCAGTTGCAAAAAATAAGATTGGTCCGATATTGATTGGTCGTGATCATCATGATGTTAGTGGGACAGATTCGCCATACAGAGAAACCTCGAACATATACGATGGAAGTAAATTCACATCCGACATGGCCATTCATAATGTAATTGGAGATAGTTTTCGTGGAGCTACATGGGTTTCGATTCATAACGGAGGTGGCGTTGGCTGGGGAGAAGTAATGAATGGAGGTTTTGGCATGTTATTGGACGGAAGTCCTGAAGCTTTAAAGAGATTAAAAAGTATGCTATTCTATGATGTAAATAATGGAGTTGCACGAAGAAGTTGGGCCAGAAACAAAGAGGCTATGTTTGCAATTAAGCGCGAAATGAACCGCACCCCAAATCTGAGAGTAACATTGCCTAATTTGGTAGACGATAACCTTCTAAAAAATCTGTTTTAAATGGAAATTCTTTTTAAAAATATTAAAATATTACTTCAGGTAAGGGATGTTTCTGTAGCATATGTTGCAGGTGCAGAAATGAAAAATCTTCCTGAAATAAAGAATGCGTATTTACTAATCAAAGATGAGCAAATAGCGGCTTATGGCCCTATGCATTCTTGTCCAACTCATTTGGTTGATCAGGTTGAAGATTTAACTAACAAAATGGTTTTACCTTCATGGTGCGACTCACACACACATTTAGTTTATGCAGGAAATCGACAGGAGGAATTTAAAGACAGAATAAACGGCTTAAACTACGAAGAGATTGCAAAAAAAGGTGGTGGAATATTAAATTCTGCTAAAACATTACAAGCGACCTCGGCCGAAGATTTATATACTCAGAGTAAGGCGCGCCTTGAGGAAGTAATAAAAATGGGGACAGGTGCTCTTGAAATCAAATCGGGCTATGGCTTAAATCCAGAGGCTGAGCTCAAAATGCTTCGTGTTATTAAACGGTTAAAGGAAGAATATCCTATTCCGATAAAAGCAACATTCCTCGCTGCTCATACAATCCCCGCAGAATATAAAAAAAACAAAAATGCCTTTTTAACTTCAATTCTTGAAGGGGTATTGCCACAAATCAAAATAGAAAAATTAGCAAACTATATTGATGTGTTTTGTGAAAAAGGTTATTTTTCTACCGAGGATACTGCCTTTGTTTTAGAAAAAGCCAAAAGGTATGGTTTAGTTCCAAAAATACATGTAAACCAATTCAATACTATTGGAGGTGTGGCTCTTGGAGTGGAATACAAAGCGCGTTCTGTTGATCATTTAGAAATTATAGAAGATGCTGATGTCGAAGCTTTAAAAGGAAGTAAAACAATGCCCGTAGCGTTGCCAGGGTGTTCATTTTTTTTAGGAATACCTTATACACCTGCAAGAAAAATAATAGATGCTGGCTTACCACTTGCGTTGGCAACAGATTACAACCCTGGCTCTGCTCCTTCCGGAAACATGAATTTTGTGATTTCTCTTGCTTCTGTTAAAATGAACATGACGCCTGAAGAAGCAATAAACGCAGCAACAATTAACGGTGCTTATGCCATGGATTTAGAAAAAGAAGTCGGGTCAATTACCATTGGCAAAAAAGCAAATCTAATTATTACAGAAAAACTTTCTTCGATAGCTGCTCTTCCTTACGCTTTTGGTTCTAATGGAATTGAACAGGTCTATATAAAAGGAAAACGTATTAAGGATTAAAAAGGAAGTGTGAATCAAACAGATTTAAAATTAACAAATACTAACTATAAAGCTCCTAAAAAAGAGCTTTGGATAGGAGGAGAAACCGAGTCAGAAACAGGTGTAAAATATTGGTATCAGCATATTCGATTTTGTAATTTGACAATGCCAGACCCGCAGACATCAAAACCTAAAATATCACTTTTGGGTTATGCTTGTGATGAAGGTGTTAGAAGAAACAGAGGTAGAATTGGTGCTTCGCTGGGTCCAGATACCATTCGTATGGAGCTGGCGCATTTAGCTTTCCAAAAAGAAGGACAAAGTGTTACAGATTATGGAAATATTATATGCGAGAGTGGTGCTATGGAAAACTGCCAATCAATTTTAGCAGACCTTACAGAAAAAAATTTAGAGCTCGGTATTCTATCGATAGTATTAGGTGGTGGCCACGATTTAGCTTACGGACATTTTAATGGAGTTTATAAAGCCCTTGAAAAAAAGGGTTTTTCAAAAGTTGGTATTTTCAATTTTGATGCACATTTTGATCTTCGAACTGTCAATAAAGAGCCCAATTCAGGGACTCCGTTTAACCAGATACTCACAGAACACCCTAATGATGTTGACTATTTTGCATTAGGGATTCAAAAAACTGCAAACAACAGTGAGCTTTTTGCTATTGCGAAAGAAAAAAAAGTAAAGTATTTGTTTAATTATAGTTGTTATATGTCTAATATTGATGTTATTAAATGTAAAATTACTCTTTTTTTAGAACAGGTCGATGCACTTTATGTAACTGTAGATTTGGATGGATTTTCTTCGGCTTATGCTCCTGGAGTTAGTGCTCCTTCTCCACTGGGATTTGAGCCTGATTTTGTTTACAAAATATTGACCCATCTGCTAGAATCTAAAAAATTAGTAGCTTTTGATATTGCAGAATTAAACCCATTGTTCGACCAAGACGGATGTACCGCAAAATTAGCAGCTAGAATTGTCGACACTGTAATTCAAAAGATTTAATGAAAAGCATTTTGATTTTACTTGCGGAAAACACTTTATATTCCTACATTTAAATTGATTAACTTAAAAACATCTTATGACAGAATTTGAAATTTTCCAACTCACAAACCAGGTTTACATTAACAATGCTATCTATACAATAGCTGTAGTCTTAATGACTTTTCTTGCTTTTTATTTAATAAGAAGATCAAATGAGCTTAATTTTCCGACCTATGGAAAGTCAATCCTTACTTTGTTTTGTGCTTTTCCGATATTTTTTGGACTACAAGTGGGTGCTTATTTTTCATTAAATCAAAAAAATACCGCATACCAATTATCAGAACTGAAAGAAATGGGAACTGAAATTTCCACGATTGCAGAATCTTATATTACTAATGTTGGATATACAGTTGCAGACGGTCCGGCAACACTTACTCCAGACCTTCCTTATATCATTATGTACGCTACTTTGGCAGTTATGTTTGTTGCTGGAATTTGGGTTAAAGCTCCTGAAGGTAACTAAACAAACCCTATCCTTTTTAAACTTTCAAAATGGCTTCCACGTTCTTCATGATCGGGAAGTTTTTTCTGGGTCGCGCAGAAATGGATGCTATAAAACCAACATCGCTGTCTGTTTTGTATTTAGGCGAGCAACTCTTAATGATAAATATTCCGAGTATATTAAAATCTTTAAAAAAACTTATGATCAATAAAAGACAACTATTAACCGAACGACCAAAAGGAATGCCCAGCAAGAGCACCTGGACTTTTGTAGAAGAAACTGTTCCTGCTCTCAAAGACAGTGAAATACTGATTGAGCAAAGCCACATTTCATTAGATCCTGCCATGCGTGGTTGGATGAACGATGCCAGATCGTATATTCCTCCGATTGGAATAGGTGAAGTAATGCGAGCCGGAAGTGTAGGAAAAGTAATTGATACCCAAGGGGACACCAAATTTAAGGTCGGAGACTATGTAACCGGTTGGGGTGGTGTACAACAATATTATGTTGGTGATGGATCTGGTTTTGTGCAAATTGATCCCAACCCCGACAATCATACCAAGTATCTTGGGGTTTTGGGAATGCCCGGAATGACTGCTTACTTTGGAATTTTGGAAGTAGGTGAAATCAAAGAAGGAGACGTAGTTTTGGTTTCTGGAGGTGCAGGAGCGGTAGGTTCTGTAGTAGGGCAAATTGCTAAAATAAAAGGTTGTTCAGTAATCGGAATTGCCGGTGGTCCAGAAAAATGTAAATACATGACCGAAGAACTCGGATTTGACGGTGCTATTGATTATAAAAATGAAAATGTAGCTTCTGGAATCAAAAGAAACTGCCCAAAAGGAATCGATGTATACTTCGATAATGTAGGAGGAGACATATTGGATGCGGCTTTGGTTTTTATCCGTAAGAATGCCCGTGTCGTTATCTGTGGTGCCATTTCACAATACAATACCACCTCAGGCATGCAGGGGCCTAAAAACTACTTATCGCTACTTGTTAATCGCGGATCAATGAAAGGAATGGTTGTTTTGGATTATGTAGACCAATACCGCGAAGCAATGCAAATAATGGCAGGCTGGATGAAAGAAGGAAAACTAAAAGCAAAAGAGGATGTGTATGACGGTATAGAAAATTTTAGAGATACATTTTTTCGTTTGTTTAGCGGAGAAAAACTAGGTAAACTAGTGCTGAAAATCAAACCCTAATTTTAATGAAAAGAAAGGTATCGGTTCAATACGATATGGAAACGGAAATTATTGGTTTTTATAATAAAGATACAGGCGAGCTGGATTTTGAATGGGACGATATTAAAACCTATGAAGCTGTGAACCGAGCAACTGAGCCTCAACTGTTAATTATCCATGAATTATTCCGAACTAAATATTCACGAAATGCCAAAACCAGAGGCATTTATCGTCGCTATTTAACCTTTATAAAAAGAGCTGCTGGTCTTTATTAACGGCCTCGATTGCGTCTTCCACCACCACCACGATTGAAACTTACTTTTTGGCGGTTGTTCCCTTTTTTCTTAACCGGTTCTGGTTTTATGTTTGGATCGGGCTCAAAACTCTCTTTTACTTCCAATGGAATGCGCATCCCTAGGAGTCTTTCGATGTCGCGCAAGTAAGTTTTTTCGTCAATGCAAACCAAAGAAATAGCTTCTCCTTTTGCTCCTGCTCTACCAGTTCTTCCAATGCGATGCACATAATCTTCAGGAATATTAGGCAATTCAAAGTTGATTACATGCGGCAGTAAAGGAATGTCCAGTCCACGAGCGGCAATATCAGTAGCTACCAAAACCTCAACAGTTCCATCTTTGAAACCTGCAAGAGCTTTGGTTCGCGCACCTTGACTTTTATTTCCATGAATGGCTGCAGCTCCAATGTTTGCTTTCAGCATCCGTTTGGTAAGGTTATTGGCTCCGTGTTTGGTTCTTGTAAAAACCAATACTTGATTCCAATTTCCGTCTTTAATTAACTTGATAATTAGTTCTGTTTTTCGAGCTTTATCTACTTTATACACTAATTGGATAATCGCATCCACAGTTGTGTTTTCGGGAGTTGCTTCAACAAGTACCGGCTGATTTAAAATCCCTTGAGCAAGGGATTTTATTTCTTTAGAAAAGGTTGCCGAGAATAACAGGTTTTGTCTTTTCTTTGGCAAGAATCCCATTATTTTATTTATGTCACGCTGGAATCCCATATCCAACATACGGTCGGCTTCATCCAAAACTAAAACCTCTACATGCTGTAAAGAAAGTGCTTTTTGGTTGTGCAAATCAAGGAGTCGGCCTGGAGTTGCAATGAGTACCTCAACTCCACTGCGGAGCGTTGCTATTTGTGGATTTTGATTTACACCACCAAAAATTACCATTGATCGGATGTCGATGTGGATGCTGTATTCTTTTACATTTTCATAGATCTGAGCCGCCAATTCACGAGTTGGCGTTAGTACTAACGCGCGAACTTTGCGATGACCCGATTTTTGTTGTTTCAATAAAAGTTGAAGTAGCGGAAGTGTAAATCCTGCTGTTTTTCCAGTACCTGTTTGGGCAGACGCCAAAACGTCTTTTCCTTGAAGGATTTGGGGGATTGCTTTTTCTTGTATTGGGGAAGGTTCTGTATATCCTTTTTCTTCTATTGCTTTTAAAAGCGATGGCGCTAAGCCAAGATCAGTAAATTTCATAAAGGGGATGTAGTGTTTTTTTGCTCCTAAGTCCACAAAGGTACAATATCTTTATCGGGGAATAAATTCATGTTTTTAATTGGACTTTTTATCACTTTGCACCAATTCAATTTTATCGCCTAACAAAACGATTAGTTTGCGTTTATAAAGAAAACCAATCGCTTTTTTAAATGCTTTTTTACTCATACTGAGTTCACGCTTAATGGATTCCGGGGAGCTTTTATCAGTCAACATTAAACTGCCGTGCTGTTTTAGAACTGTAATTATTACATCACAATCCACATCGATAACGTTTAAAAACCCTTGAGGGCGGAGTGAAACGTCAATTTTACCGTCTTCTCTAATGTTCTTGATGTACCCTCTAATTTCAATATCCCTGCTCAAAGGTTGGAATACTTCGTTGCGGAACAAAAGTCCTTCAAATTCATCATCAATAAGAACCACATATCCAAGGTCTGTTGCTCTTTGAATAGTTAATTGAACGCGGTCTCCGATTTCGTATTGCATCTTTTTAAGCTAAAAATTATAATGGGCGCAAGGTAAGTGTTTTAAGAGGACCTACTATGATCCTAAAATCTACTTTTTTTGGAAGAGTCTGTTTATTACTTCAAGGGCAGCTTCTGCCATATGGTTTCCTTTGTTGTCCAAAAGTGGATTTACTTCAGTTACCTCCAAAGCAATTACTTTTTGAGAGGCTATGATTTTTTCTATAATAAAAACTACTTCGTCCACGTCAAAACCCTTAGAAACAGGGGTTCCTGTGCCTTTAGAAATCAAATCACAATCTAAACTATCAACATCAAAAGAAATATAAATATGATCTACTGTGCTCAGTTTTTCCAGCGCTTCGGTTACACATTCAAATAAGCCACGATAACGAATTTCGTGCACCTTATAGTTCCTGATGTTGTTTTGTTCAATCACTTTATCTTCAGGTTCTTCAGTATCACGAACACCAAAATAAATGAGATTTTCAGGAGCAACTTTAGGCTTGTTACCCCCTACTTTTTTTAGATTATCCCACAATTGAAGGGTTTTATCATTTACTTGATTTACTTTAAGAGTTTCGTTATTGTACCCTAGGGCTGCAGCCAAAGGCATCCCGTGAATGTTCCCTGATGGAGAACTTAAAGGAGAATGTAGGTCGGCATGTGCGTCAATCCAAATTACACCAATTATTTTTTCAGGGGTTGCTTTTTGAATTCCAGCAAGAGATCCAAAAGCAGAAGAATGGTCTCCAGATAAGATTAGTGGGAATTGGTTTTTATTTAACGTATCACTAACTGCAGTGCAAACTCGTTCACATTGTTCTAAAACAAAACCGAGGCGATGTTCTGTTATAAGGAAATTTTTGTTATAAATAGTTTCGTTATGAGTCGGGACGTCAATGTGAGGATGGATGTTAAAAAAATCATCTTTTTTATTAATTGCTGCAATCTCAATTGCATCCACTCCCAAATCAGAACCACGAGTTCCAGCACCTATATCTGATCGATTTTTAATTATTATAATTGGGTTCATACGCTTAGTTTTGGGCTTGTTTTCTTCTCTTTATTTCCAAATGAAGTAATTCCATTTCACGAGAGGTTTGGTTTGCAATAGAACTATTTTCTTCTGCTCGCCTAATTAAATAAGGAATTACTTTTTTGACAGGTCCGAAAGGTAAGTATTTAACAACGTTATAACCCTGATCAGAAAGGTTATATGATATGTTGTCACTCATCCCAAAAAGATGTGCAAAAAATATACATGGGTGGTTTGCTGCTATTCCATTTTGATTCATTTGTTGGATGGCTTTAAGCGTGCTGGCTTCATTATGACTTCCTACAAAAACAGCAGCTTTATCCAAATTTTCTAGCAAAATCTTTAGGGCATTATCAAAATTATTATCAGTGGCTTCTTTTGAAGGGCAAACCGGGTTTGGATAGTTTTGCTCTAATGCTCTAATAGTTTCTTTTTCGATATAAGCTCCACGAACTAGCTTAACTCCTATTTGATAACCTTCCTTCTCTGACTTTTCAATTAAGGATTTGAGGTAAGGTAAACGGGAAGATAAATATAATTGAAGGGTTGCGTAAACAACTATCTTTTTTTGGTTATATGTTGCCATCATCTCTTCTAAAAGAATATCCAATGCGGGTTGAATCCAGCTTTCTTCGGCATCAATTAATAACTTTAGATTTCTTTGAGCTGCTCTTTTGCAACTTCTATGAAAGCGTTTTTTGATGCGCTTCCAGGCTTGAGTTTCTTCAGAACTTAGAGGTTTCTTTGAACTTACTTTTTCGAATAGTACCATTGATCCGTATCCCGTGGGCTTGAATACCGCAAATGAAGTTCCCGCTTCTGGACTAGAAGCATCCATAGTTCTGAGAATTTCGTTTAGAGTTTTATCAAAACCAACTTCAGAATCAATTCCTTCAACCGAATAATTCAAGCAAGAATTGATATTACTGTTGCGAAGTTTTTTCACGGCAACTAGAGATTCTTCAAGGGTTGTTCCAACACAAAAATGATTAAACATGGTTTTACGAAACATAAAACTAATTGGAAAACCTACTTTCAATAAAAAATAAATAAATGCTGTGCCTACTTTCGTTAAAAAAGGAGAAGAAATAAGTTTGAAAAGAACAAAACTTTTCCTAAGTTCCGCATCGGTCTTAGATGCAAAAGCAATTCTAGTATTTTCAAAAAGCGTATTCATCAAAATTAATCGTCCATATATGGATAGCGATAGTCTTTAGCGGGGTTTAATGTTTCTTTCACAAGTTGAGGGGAAACCCATCGTAAAAGATTTTGTCTAGATCCAGCTTTGTCATTAGTTCCTGAACCACGAGCTCCTCCAAAAGGTTGTTGTCCTACAACTGCTCCACTAGGCTTGTCGTTTATATAAAAATTTCCGGCGCTGTTCTCTAGTGCCAAACGGGCATTTTCAATTACAATACGATCTTTAGCCATAATTGCTCCTGTAAGAGCGTAATCTGAAGTTGAATCAACCAATTTAAGGGTTTCTTCCCATTGTTCGTCTTCATAAGTATAAACAGTTACAACTGGTCCAAACAACTCTCTTTCCATAGTGTCGTAGGTCGGATTTACTGTTAATAAAACTGTTGGATTTATAAAATATCCTATAGAGTCATCGTAAGTTCCTCCAACTAAAATTTTAACATCAGTATCTTTTCTTGCTTGTTCAATTGCGCTAGTAAGTCGGTCAAAAGATCCTTTGTGGATGACTGCCGTCATAAAGTTTTTTAATTCTCTTGGAGAACCAAGGGTAATGGTTTTTACATCGGCAACAATTTTATCTAAAATAGCTTTAGAAGTTGACTTTGGAAGGTAAATTCTGGAGGCTGCAGAACATTTTTGCCCTTGATATTCAAAAGCACCCCTAACAACTGCTGTTGCGACTTCATTTACATTAGCTGAATTGTGAACGGCTATAAAATCTTTTCCCCCTGTTTCACCAACAATTCTGGGATAAGTTTTGTAGTGGTGAATGTTACTTCCAATTTTTCTCCATATATTTTTAAAAACATGAGTTGATCCTGTGAAGTGAATACCAGCAAAATCTGGACTTTTTAATACGGTATTGGTAACCATTTCTGGATCTCCATTAATCATATTAATTACTCCTTTTGGCAAACCAGCTTCTTCAAAAACATCCATAATGATTTTGGCAGAAAACATTTGATGATCACTAGGTTTCCATACAACTGTATTTCCCATAAGAGCGGGAGCAGCAGAAAGATTTCCTGCAATAGCTGTAAAGTTAAATGGACTTACTGCATATATAAAACCTTCGAGAGGACGATAATGGACATGATTCCATACCCCTGCAGAAGAAGTAGGTTGGTCTTGATATATTTCTTCTGCAAATCGAACGTTGAATCTAAGAAAATCAATAAACTCACAGGCAGCATCAATCTCTGCTTGATGAGCTGTTTTGGACTGTGCAATCATGGTAGCTGCATTTATCTTGTAACGATAAGGTCCTGCAATTAAATCGGCTGCTTTTAAAAATACAGCAGCACGAGCTGCAAAAGGCATTAATGCCCAACTTTTTCTGGCTTCTATTGCTGCAGCAATGGCTTGATCAACATGAGCATTTGTAGCTAAGCTATAAGTTCCTAACACATGCTTATGATCATGGGGAGGGTGCATTGTATTAGTCTCTAAAGAGCTTATCTCTTCACCTCCTATTTTCATTGGAATATGAATTTTCTTTGAAAAAAGCGCATCATAAGTTGCCGTTATAGCAGCTCTTTCGGGTGTATTTGGCCTATAGGATTTTACAGGTTCATTTGTTGGTAGAGGAGATTTCAAAAAACTATTTGACATGATATATATATTTTAATCCTATTTAATTAATTTTCTTTAAAAGTACAGATAAAAACAAATATAGAAAACTTGTTGAATATAAATTTAAAGAGGTTTAAACTCTTATAGAAACGGAAAAAAAACAGATGTTTTTTCCTTATATTTAATATAGTCTTTATTATTTTCCCATTTTTTGTCTGCACTTGCCTCTAATAAGTTTACGCCACTCACTCGAGTTAGTAAAAGATAAGTAAAAATAGGAGAAATTAAAGCGAGGAATTGAAAGCCACTAAAAGTTGGGAAAGAAATTATAGCAATCCCTGTCCATAATAATACTTCTCCCACGTAATTTGGGTGTCTTGATAGGGACCATAAACCAGTTGACATGAACTTTCCTTTATTGCTCAAATCTTCATTAAAATTAGATTTTTGTAGGTCGGAAACTACTTCTATCCCAAACCCAAAAATCCATATTACTAATCCAACAATTAAAAAATAATCTACTTCTATTGTTTCAGAAGAAATTGCTGTTATGGCCGGAAGTGTGCACATAAACACCCAAAAGCCTTGAAGAATCCAGGCAAGCATGAAACGTGTAAAATTAGTTTTAATTTTATCAAAGCGTCTGTCCTTTCCTGCTTTCTTGATTCTAAAAAACAAAAAAGAACTAAGACGCACTGCCCATATTAAAATGAGTAACCCTAGAAGAATTGATCGAAAATCTAAACTTTCTTGAAGGTGGTTTTGATAAAGCGCATATAAAACAACTGAAATATATGTTATTCCCCCTGTTAAGTCATAATAATGTTCTGTTTTTAATGCAAAGGAAATAAGAAAAACCAACAATTGTATAACATAAATAATAACCAATACGTTAAATCCAATATCGGCTGCTTCATCCGAAATTATATTTTGAGTTGTGGCGTAATTTAATCCTAAACTTGATGCAAATACTGCCACTATTGCAAATATTCTTTGGATAATAATTTTCATCTGAATTTAGTTTTTTATCAAATATAACATAATGTTTTTTTAGATTTTTAAATAGTTGTTTTTTTAGATATTAATCAATACGATAAAATATTGAAACTAAATTTATATTTGGCTTATAGCAAGTAAAAATTATACTGTTAATTTAAATGAAAAAGTTAATTGTTGCAATTCTATTGTTTGGAGGATTTTTATCGGCTCAAGGGCTAAGAGTACTGGAAAAATCAGATATGATAAATAAGCAGAGCTCATAAAAAAATGCATAAGTATTATGCATCTAATAATTTTGAATTGTTTGAAACTTTAATGATTGAATCTGTTTCTGCTTATTTAGGTTCTTCAGATAAGACAACTAAACAAGAGTTAATTCAGGGATTCAAATCGCATCATTTGCTTTGTAAAGGTATAAATTGGGGATGTTTAAACACAGAAACAGCTACGTATAAAGATGGAAGTAAATGGACTATGACAGGGGGATTATGGTTTTAAGGCTACTTATTCTAGCTCTTGGAAATTGGAAGTCCTGAAAATTCTTAAAATTATTCTTGATCTGCAAAAGGCAGCTGAAGCAAATGATTTTAAAAAGGCATTAAGTTTTATTCATCCTGAAATTGTAATCAATAATTTTGATGGAAGTACTATGGTTGGAATTGAAGTGTTTAAAGAAGCTTTTGAAGGCTACTTAAAGACTTTTAAATTTTCTATTACTCATATGGCCTGGATGTCTGTTATTAACCAAGTTGGAGAAGAATAAGTTCTATTGTATTCAGATGAAAAAATCACCGCTCCAGATTGGTCCGTTGATTTTCATTATGCTCACGAAGGCTTTCAAATCAAAGACGGAAAATAATTCAAGTAAATCAATTTCAAAAACCGAATTTGCAATAAGATTTTTCAAATAAAAAACCCTGCCATAGGCAAGGTTTTTTATAGTTTTACTCCAATTAATTCACAAGAGACTAATTGTATTAATTATGATTGAGGAATTCCTATTCCATCCTTGTTTGGAGCCCAAGAGCTATGCATGATTTTCCAGCCAGCAGGTGTGCTAACCCAAACTGATGACCCTCTTGTACTGTAGGCTACCTCTTCTTTACTTTCGTTAAAAACATAACTTCCAGAGCTATAAAATGTCAAAACTGCTGTTCTCATATCTGGAGAATAAGTAACATTGATGTCGTTCATGTCAAAGTTGTTCCAAGTAATTTCTTGATCTACATTAAACGAAGATTTATTGAAATCATAAAATGGAGATAAATTAGAATCTCCCGTTACGTGCTTAATTTCAGGATGTTCGTACTTAGCGTAAATTTCATAATCTCCATCAATTATTGCATCTTGAACTTCTATTTGACTTTTCATTAATTCTTTAGATAAATCTGTCTGATTTACTTTAGAATAATACACTCTTGCGTAATTCCAGTAAGGTGACCCAAAAGCTGCAAAATCAACTGCTTTTAATTCTAACTCCAAAGCCTTTTCATAATCACCAAGAGAGGCGTAGTGTTCAGCCATAGAATCATATGCATTAGGCCCATTATGAAGGTTTTGAGATTGCTTTACATAATTCATCGCCATTTCTTGATCAACATTTCCAAAGTCGCCTCTTAAATAACCATAAGACATCATATTATATGAAGATGCAGCTTGCTCTGGAAATTTTCCTGCAAATGTGGAAAATGTTTTCATATCAGTAGGAGATGTTGCCAAATAATTTATTAGAGGGCTATTTGGATGTTTAGTTAATCCTGATTTTATAGCTGCAGGACGATCTTCACTTGAACTCATCAGGAATCCGTGCCATGTTTTTTCTTCAGCACTTAGGTTCAAATAATCAATACCTTTTAATTTTTCTTTTTGACTTCCCCAGTTTTTGTTTGAACTACTGATTGCTGCCAAAGTTAATTGAGCACATCCACAATCAGAATCTATTAGAAGTGCTGCCATAGCCATTCCACGAGCAGTCAAATATTCCAAGTTCACCATGGATTCAATTGCTTCGTTAGAGATTTTTGCTGCATTTTTATTGCATGATGTTTTTTGTACCCATTGTGCGCTAGCTATACTAGTACTCAAGACAAAAATAAAGAGTAATTTTTTCATAATATATTTATTTAATTTATTCAAAATTATTAAATTAATGTTTCTTTGCAATTAATATCCCTTATTTATTTAATCATATTAGACGATATTTTAAAAATCTATGGGGAAAATATATTTTGGTCTGGTTAAATTACCAGTAATTTCTGTAATATTGTTTTTTTGTTGTTGCTTAACTGCAGCACTTATTCATCCGGGTACTGAAAAAGAAATCATTAACTTTAAAATGGATCGTTACTCGTTTACTCATAACTTTTTGAGTGAATTGGGGAGTTTTAAAACCAACACAGATGAAATAAATCCATTTATTATTCAAAAAGACAATACTCCATCCATGCTTCTGTTCAATGGAAGCCTTATTCTTATTGGAGCTACATTAATTTTTTTTTATATTCAATTTAAAGAAATCTTTATTAAAATTAATGATACCGATAAAACTATAAAGTATGCTGCTTTTACAAGACCCTTAGGCTTATTGTCCGGAGTTTTATATGCTGGTGTTGGTTTTGTCCCGCACGACTTAAATTTTGGAGCACATGTTTTTTTTGCTAATAGTGCATTTTTAACCCTTTTTTTTCTCTGTATTTTCCACAGCATAAGTATCTATCATTCTAAATTTATTAGTAATCGATATACTTTGGGATATTTATCTTTCTGTTTGGTTCTATTTTTCTACTTAAGGATTATCTTTTTTGGTACAAAAATTGGCCCAGGGGAAAGTTTTACAGAATCTGACCTTATGCTGCAAGTTATTTCTCAAAAACTGATTGTACTTATATTTATGTTCTCTATTCTTTTTCAAGTCTATGGATTCAATAAGCTTATCAAAAAAAGAATTGATTAATTTTATTTCGAATAAATACTCACCTGCTTGTGCTTGAGATATGTTTATTGGTTTAGAATAATTAAATCACTGTCAACAAGTCATCATAATCCAATATTATAGCTCAATAGAATATTTATGTTACTCGTGGATTTATCATGTAAATAATTTATAAATCTCTTCATTTTGCTTAATGTTTTTTTAATTTAAATTGATGAGAGCTCCCTAGAATGACCAAGGAAGCATCGTTTTAATTTCATATATTTGACCTAACATAGAATTTTTCTAAAACAACACTAGATCAGATATTATTTATGTTCAAAAGATCCGACTTATCCATAACACTATTTCTAATTATTCTCACATTAGGAACTAATGTTCAAGGACAATTTTCAAGTGTAACTGCCACTAGTATTGACAATAATAATCTGAAAATTGATCTTACTTTTGATGAAGAAATCTATTCAAATTCGTCTTGTAGTACACTTACCTGTATTGATATAGCCGATTTTGGTCTTAGTTTAAGCGGAGGGATTGCCACGCTTGCGTCAAACACCCCTATAACGATTACAA
>MDSY01073513.1_pt1 | contig 45718 bp, 45 predicted proteins | sample 811131 | NCBI WGS metagenome assembly MDSY01 (sample SAMN05326643, study PRJNA326480) | marine metagenome | isolation source: seawater | place: Atlantic Ocean: South West | collected 2010
AAGCCTCTGGGCCAACTGGCTGGAGCATGAAGCCTTTCACATTGACGCCCATTTCGTCCCAAAGGCGGTCATACAACTCTTTACCGCCACCATATTGGAACCAGGACAAGAAAGCCATGTTGTCGATGCCAACACCAGCACCCGCAATTGGTGCGCCAAATAGGTTAGCTGCAACGTGTTTTCCAGCCCAGTAGTGTGTCCAAGCGAAGCCGCCTTCGACGAGACCTGCATCTACAGCATCCATCACGTCGCGTGCGCCAACAATGGCTCCGGCTGGCAGAACTTCGAGTATCAAAGATCCGCCTGTTAGTTCAGCTACGTCTTTGCCAAAGTCTTTGACCATTTTGATTTCGTCACCATTTATAGACAGAACGGACTGAATACGAAGCACTTTCTCCGACATGGCAGAAGTGGCCATAACGGTAATGGCAACTGCAGAAATAGCAGCGCCTTTAGTCAAGTTTTTCAGGTTAAACATTTAAGTTTTCCTCCCTAGGTTTTGCCCTCTTTTAGTTATTTTAGATCCGAGCCGAAGGCACACCGTGGATCTTAGAGTATTGGCGTCACTCGCGTTATGCCAAATCCCAATTCTTTTTAATGGCCCTTGATCATCTCCCAACCGTCCACGAGGCCTAGCAAGGGGCCCACACCGCTGTTCATGTCAAAAAAGCCGCGGTACATCATTTCTCCAGCCACATAGAGCAGCACGATGAGTCCCAACCATGATATCCATGGATAATTTGTTAACAATCTCATGATTATCGTGGCCGCAAAAGCCATGAGCAAAATGGCCAAGCTAAGCCCAAAGACCAAAATTTGCTTATCGCCATTGGCGATAGCCGCCACGGCCAACACATTATCCAGCGACATAGAGACATCGGCGATGGTAATCGAAATAAGCGCTGCGGCCATGGTTTTACGTGGTGGGCCTGTATAGCCTTGGCTCGGGTTGCCTGCGGTCTCAAGCGCGGCCTGCGCCTCGCGGTCCATGCCTTCGCGGATTTCTTTAAACAGACGCCAGCACACCCAGAACAGCAGCACTGATCCGACAAACAAAATGCCTGGGATACCCAAAAGTGTTGTTGCTACGACTGCAAAAATAATCCGTAAGATAGCGGCGATAATCATGCCGTAGAGAATGGCTTTTTTGCGCAATTCGGGCGCTAATCCTGCGGCGGCCATGCCGATGATCAAAGCATTGTCCCCCGAGAGGATCAAATCGGCAATTACGATTTGTCCATATGCCATAACTGTCTCAAACATTCGTTGTATCCTTCAAGGGGTGTGCGGCTTGATTCATTTTGCATCCTCCAAAATCATGTCGGATATTTTTTCACCGATCATAATAGCAGGGGCATTGGTATTACCGGAGGTGATGGTGGGCATTATGGAGCAATCCGCAACGCGCAGTCCTTTGATGCCGTGCACCCGCAAGCGCGCGTCCACCACAGCCATATCATCTTGGCCCATTTTACAGGTGCCGGTGGGGTGGTAAATCGTAACGCTGTTATCTCGCGCCCATGTGAGGGTTGCGTCATAATCATCCAGTGCCACACTCGAACCTGGGGTGAATTCTTCAGTGATATGCGCCTTCAGCGGTTCAAACTGAGCAATTTTTCTGGCGATTTGGATGCCTTTTACAATCGTGTCTTGGTCCAGCTTGGTTGCTAAATAATTTGGATGAATCGCGGGGTGATCGCGCCAATTGGCAGATTTCAGGGCAATATGCCCGGTGCTTTCGGGGCGCATCTGCAAAACAGAGGCTGTGAAAGCTGAGAATTTATGCGGCCCATCTGCCGGTGCGGAGGCGCTGAACGGCTGAATATGAAACTGAATGTCAGGCGTGTCTAGTGTGGGATCTGTTTTAAGGAATGCGGTGCCCAGACTTGCGGCCATAGTCATAGGACCCGTTTGTGTCAGTGCATATTGCAGTGCAATCATGCCTTGTTTCAAGAGGTTGTTGGTCTCAATGTTGATGGTCGAAAGGTCTGTTTTGAATACGGGCCGGGCTTGCAGATGGTCTTGAAGGTTTTTGCCAACACCGGGCAAATTATGAACCACAGTGATACCTTGTTGTTTTAGTTCGTCCGCAGCCCCAACGCCAGAGAGCATCAAAATTTGCGGCGACCCGATGGTCCCTGCGCTCAAAATGACTTCGCGCCGCGCCATTATATCTTGGCTTGCGTCTTTAATATTTACAGTCACGCCGGTGGTGCGACCGTCTTTGATCAAAAGTTTTTCAGCTTGAGCATGGGTGATGACGGTGAGATTTTTGCGGTCACGTGCAGGCTTTAGATAGGCCACAGCGCTGGAACAGCGGCGGCCTTTGTCGAGGGTTAGTTGAAAATAGCCGACCCCTTCTTGATCTGAACCGTTGTAATCTGGATTGCGTTTGTAGCCTGCGGCAACGGCAGAATAGATCCATTTGTCTACGATATCGCGCTTAAGCCGGGTAGGGGAAACTGAAAGTGGGCCGTCGGTGCCACGAGCCGGATCAATCTTGCCATCGCCTTTCCAGGTCTCGGCGCGTTTGAAGTAGGGCAGTACATCATCCCAGGCCCAGCCTGTATTTCCAAGTTGACGCCAATGGGTAAAATCTTCGGGTTGGCCGCGGACGTAGAGAAGGCCATTGATAGAGCTCGATCCGCCCAAGACCCGTCCCCTTGGCCAAGGGATATTTCGCCCGTTGAGGCCCGGGTCGCTTTCAGTGCGGTACTGCCAATCTGTCTTTGGATTGTCCATGGTTTTGAAATAGCCAACTGGGATATGAATCCACGGATTGCTGTCTTTGCCACCTGCTTCAATCAAAGCAACTGTGTATTTTGGATTAGCCGAAAGCCTATTGGCCACAGCACAACCAGCCGAACCGGCACCAATTATTACAAAGTCAAATTCCAATTTACCCCCTAGATTAAAAAATGAGACTTAAATTCCCGTTTTTTATCTTTTGTGTTACTAATGCAGAGAATATTAGATTCGGCAATACAGTTTTGCATCGGCAACGAGCGGCTGGTGCTGACAATTGGTTTGAGGTGAGATGCCCATGGAAGAACGAATTCCCACTAATTTGCGCACGTTGTTGATACTCGAGATTTTAGGGCAATCGGATCGTCCGCTTTCGCCCACGGAAATCAATCATGAGATTGGCCTGCCGAAACAAACCATTCATCGGCTGTGCACAAAGCTTGAGCAAGAAGGGTTTTTGGCCCGCGAAACTGATGGTAAAAAGTTACGACCAACCCGGCGAGCGCGGTTGATGGCTTCGGGAATTTTACATTCATCGCGCGACCATATTGCACGTCATCAGGTGATGCAGCGGGTGGCCGAAGATGTGGGCGAGACGGTCAACTTTGTGGTCCCCGACAGCGGTGGAATGATTTATATCGACCGTATTGAAACGGATTGGCCATTCCGGGTGCAATTGCCGGTGGGGACACATGTGCCCTTTCATTGTACCGCCAGCGGCAAAACATTTTTGGCGAGCCTATCGCCTAAAGCACGGCTTGCCATGGTGCGCAGTTTGCGGCTCCAATCCTTGACGCCCAATACTTTGTGCACGGATGCGGCGTTATTGGCGGAACTGAAACAGGTGGCAAAGCTGGGCTATGCGATTGACCGAGAGGAATTTGTCGAAGGGATGGTGGCGATTGCCGTACCGATCTTGGATGAGCGCGGCCGCTATGCGGCGTCACTGGCGTTTCACGGACCAGCGCAACGCTTGACCATCGAAGATGCTGTCGCCCGTAAACAAATTTTGATCGATGCTGCCCAAACGATGCGCGATGTGCTCTTTTGTTAAACTCGGGCTAGGGTTCCGCGGTCAATGATCGTTGTCATCAACTCATAGGATTGAGGCTGTGGGGCATCTGCATCCAATAAGCCCAGCAACACATGCGCGGCCTTTCGGCCCATGTCGTGTTGGGGTACCCGCACAGTGGTCAGCCCCGGCGTGGTGACCCGCGCGAGAGTGATGTCGTCAAATCCGGTGATGGATATGTCTTCAGGGATCTGAAGTCCTAAGTTGCGGGCGCGCAGCATGGCGCCCACGGCCAAAACATCACTTCCGCATATAATGGCGGTTGGATGAACGGGGCCCGATAACAGGTCATCTAACGCAGAGCCGGCCTCTTCAAAGCTATATTTGCATTCTTGCAGGCCCAGTAATTGAACGCCTGGATGCGCGCCGATTGCATCCTGAATGCCGAGGATACGATCCTGCGCCCGATCGTTGCCATCGCGGAGTCCGGCAATAACGCCAAGTTTGCGATGACCATAAGAAATCACATGCTCAGCAATCGCGTGCCCAGATTTTTGATTGTCGAATCCAACCGCATGATGGCCCGTGGATTTTGGGAAGCACCAAGCCAAAACATGTGGCACTGAATGCTGAGCCAGAAAATCATGGGTTTTTTTGGGTCGGGCTTGGCCAATCAGAAGTAGACCATCCGCACCCTGTGAAAGCAAAGACCGGATCTGTTCAAATTCCTGTGCAGGGTCATAGTTTGAGCTTCCCACCAGTAAGGTCACGCCGGCTTCACTCAAGGTTTCCTGAAAAGCCTGCAATCCACTGGCGAACATGGCATTATCCATTGTGGGGATGATGGCGCCGATGGTATTGGTGCGGTTGCGCGCTAAAGCCCGCCCGCCAAAATGTGGCATATAGCCAAGAGTTTCAATGGCCTCCTGAATGCGCACGCGGGTCGGCTCTGCAACCTTTTTAGGATTGTTGATGCAACGTGAGATGGAAGCCGTAGAAACACCAGCGAGGACCGCAACATCTTCTAAGCTTGGGCGGTTTTTGTCCCGCATGGAGCGTTCCCATCGATTGATTTACGTGAATGTAAGCGCTTGCATACCGCAATGCAAGCGCTTACATAATGAGTCGAAATACAATTAAATGCTAAGGATGTTCGCAATGGCTCGGGTTTATCTTAAGAAATCTTCAAAAACCGCCTCAACTGGGAGTAACGATGTCCGCGCGACCGTCATGGAGATTCTCAATGAGATCGAAGCTGGTGGCGATGCCGCTGCACTGAAATTCGCTTCGAAGTTCGATGGATATGATGGCAATCTCATCCTTACCGATGCAGAAATTAAAGTGGCTTGTGATTTGGTGCCTGAAAAGCTGAAACAAGATATTCAATTTGCTCATGCCAATGTGAAACTCTTCGCAGAGGCGCAGCGTGGCACGGTCACGGATTTCGAAATCGAGATCGTTCCCGGTCTGATTGCGGGCCAAAAAAGCATCCCTTGTAATGCGGCGGGCTGCTACGTGCCTGGTGGTCGTTATAGCCATATCGCCAGTGCTATTATGACCGTAACCACTGCAAAAGTGGCTGGTTGTCAGCATATTACAGCCTGTTCACCTCCTGCCAAAGACACTGGTATTGCTCCGGCTATTGTTTATGCCGCTCACTTATGTGGTGCAGATGAAATCTTGGCCATGGGAGGCGTGCAAGGCGTGGCCTCGATGACCTTTGGGCTGTTTGGCCTGCCGGAAGCGGATATCATTGTGGGTCCGGGCAACCAATTTGTCGCTGAAGCCAAGCGCATTCTGTTCGGCCGTGTTGGTATTGATATGATTGCGGGACCCACAGACAGTTTGGTTATTGCAGACGACAAAGCTGATGCTGAGATTGTGGCGGCAGATTTGGTGGGGCAGGCCGAGCACGGATATAATTCTCCGGTTTGGTTGGTAACAGACGATAAAAAGTTGGCGCAGAAGGTGCTTGATATCGTACCTAGATTGATTGCTGATTTGCCTGAGTTGAACCGGCTCAACGCCGAAGCCGCTTGGCGTGATTATGCCGAAGTGATCCTCTGTGATGACCGTGAAGAAATGGCCGCGACGTCAGACGAATATGCACCTGAACATTTGACCGTTCAGGCGGATGATCTGGATTGGTGGTTGGAGCGGTTGCGCTGCTATGGGTCTTTGTTCTTGGGCGAAGAAACCACTGTAGCCTATGGCGATAAAGCCTCCGGCCCGAACCATTGCCTGCCAACCTCACGTTCAGCCAAATACACTGGCGGATTGTCTGTGCACAAATATATGAAGCTGGTGACATGGCAGCGCGCCACCCGTGACGGGGCCAAGGATGTGGCAATTGCTACGGCTCGTATCTCAAGACTGGAAGGCATGGAAGGTCATGCACGCACCGCTGATATTCGTCTGGCAAAATACTATCCCGGCGAAAACTTTGACCTTTCAGCGCAGGGCTAGAGCGTGCCGACCTCCCATCTTTTCAATTTATCTGGGAAAATCGCCGTTGTAACCGGGGCCTCTAGTGGCTTGGGGCAGGGCGCTGCGACACTGCTTGCAGGCCACGGTGCGCAGGTGGTGGCGATTGCGCGGCGCGAGGATGCGCTCAAAGCATGGTCGACCGTGGCTATGGGCGAAACTTCTGTTTTGGTCGCTGATTTGTCCAATCGCTCTACCTTGGCTGACATCGCTGCAGAGGCTTCGCGCCCCTTTGGAACCCCTGATATTTTGATTAATGCGGCGGGCATCAATACCCGACAACCAGCCGATGATATGACGGATGCACTTTGGGATTTGACACAAAACCTGAATGTGGCGGCCCCCTTCTTTTTGGCCAAAACGCTGGTTCCCGGCATGCGGGCCAAGGGCTGGGGACGGATCATCAACTTTGCGTCGCTGCAATCTCGGCGCGCCTTTGCTAATGGCATCAGCTATGGCGCCTCTAAAGGTGCGGTGGAACAAATGACACGCGCCATGGCTGAGGCTTGGTCGTGCGACGGAATTACAGCCAATGCAATCGCACCCGGCTTTTTTCGTACAGAACTCACGGCTCCGGTATTTGCTGACCCTGAGCTCTCGGCGCGCAATGCGGCGCAGACCTGTATTGGGCGAAATGGCGAAGTTCATGACATGGATGGCCCAATGATGTTTTTTTGCTCTGAGGCGTCCAACTATGTGACTGGCCAAACACTGTTTGTGGATGGGGGATATACCGCAAAATGAAAGCTTTAGTGAACACAGGCGTTGAGACGCTCGAATACTTAGACCATGCAGATCCGGCGGCTATTGCGGGCGAAGAGATGGTGCAGATCCAATATTCCGGGATTTGTGGTTCGGATATGCATGCGTTTTTGGGACATGACGCCCGACGTCCTACGCCAATCATCCTTGGCCATGAGGCCTCGGGAACCATCATTGGCGGGCCACGTGATGGGACATTGGTCACAATCAATCCGCTGAATGGCTGTGGCACATGCCCGGCCTGTGTGGCTGGAAAATCCAATATTTGTGCAGATCGTCAAATCATCTCTATGCCGCCCCGTCCGGGGGCTTTCGCGGATTTGGTAGCGATTCCGTCGGATAATCTTTTGGTTGTACCAAGCCAAGAGTTGCTACAATCCGCAGCGCTAACTGAGCCTTTGGCCTGTGGCTGGCATGCAGCGCGTTTGGGACTGCGGTTGCAAGATGCTCCGCTCTCCGGTTTAAAAACTGTTGTTCTGGGTGGTGGTGCCATTGGTGTTGGTGCGGCTCTGTGCCTGCGCGCCATGGGCGTGGAAGATGTTACAGTGATTGAAGTGAACCCCCTGCGGCTAGAAACCCTGCATAGTATTGCCGGTTTCCAAGCCAGTGATGGCAAAGATGCGCATGCGCCCGCTTCTAGCAGTGCTGATTTTGTTATTGATGGGGTCGGATTTGTAGCGACAAGAGCGTCGGCCTGTGATCTGGCAAAGCCTGGTGGCGTGATCTCTCATATCGGTTTGGGCTCTGGCGAGGGGGGCGTTGATGTGCGGCGCATGACCTTGCAAGAGATCACCTTTATTGGAACTTATACTTACACTCCCCAAGATTTCCGCGACACTGGCGCTGCGATATTTGCTGGACTGCTGGGATCGTTGGATTGGGTGGAAACCCGTCCTTTGACAGAGGGGCAAGCCGCCTTTGACGATATCCGTAACGGTCGCACCGCTGCGCCAAAAATTATTCTGATTCCCTGAAAGGAGCATCATGTCTGTTAGTGAAAAAATAGTGGCTGATTTCGTTGCTAATGGCATCGAGTTTGTGACCACAGTGCCGTGCAAACAGCTTGGGGGCGTTATCGACGCCGTTGAGAAAGAGCCGAGCATCTATCATATCCCATCGAACAAAGAAGATGAGGGTATGGGGCTTTGCGCTGGTGCATTCATGGGCGGCAAACGTCCCGCCATCATCATGCAAAACACAGCTATCGGTGTCACGGTGAACACATTGGTAACTCTGACCCAGTTTTACCGCATGCCATTGCCGATGTTGATCTCTTATCGTGGCGAGCTCAAAGAACCTGTGGCCTGCCAAGTTGAAATGGCGGTGCATACCAAGGCTTTGCTCAATCAGCTGAATATCCCAACCTATCACTTCCACAAGCCCGGTGATGAGCAGGAGCTGGATGCTATTTTGAAATATACGTTCATGTGCAATAAGCCGGTGGCCATTCTTACCGATGCAACGTTCTGGGGAGGTTACTAATATGATCCGTTCTGAAATCATCCGCGATATCGCCCCAATTTTGCGAGATCAATTGGTCGTTTGCAATATTGGTCTACCAAGCCAAGAGTTGCATATGATCGATGATCAAGCTAGCACCTTTTATATGCTTGGTACTATGGGCCTGTCCTCCTCAATCGGCCTCGGCGTGGCTTTGGCACAGGACAAAACAGTTATCTCCATTGATGGCGATGGCTCGGTTCTGACCAACTTTGGCACGCTGCCAACGATTGCCAACAATGTTGCAGATAACTTCATCTTATTAATCATCGATAATGGCAGCTACGGCTCCACTGGTGACCAACCCACATATGCCGGCAAGAAAACTTCGCTCACTGCTGTTGCACGGGCCTGTGGCTGTGAAAATGTGGTTGAATGTCAGGCTGAAGAGACTGGTGTTGTTTTGCAAGCCGCGATTGACAGTAAAAAAATGACAGTGATTGTCGCTAAATGCGAAAGCGGCAACATCAAGGTTCCTGTGATCACCAAAGACCCTGTTGTGATCCGGGATCGCTTTATGATGGAAGTTGTGCGTCTTAACGCTTAACTATCATCAGATCCAGAAATCTGGCCTGCCGTTTATTCGGCGGGTCTTTTTTGTGGCCTGGGCGTGGACAGCCCTTCTGACTTCAACTTCCGAACAGCATCACGATTAATGACAGTCTTACGCTTAGGGTTCCTGTACACCCCCAGGCTCAGTCAGAAACCTTGCGAGAGCCTAAGCTAGGGCATCAGAGGGCTTATCTGGGTCTTAAATTAAGGTAATGCCAGCTCACTGCTAACACTGCGCCTTGCCCAGCCGTTACTATAAGTATGACAGATCAAGAACGCATAATCATCACATCGGTTTGGAACGACATGGTTCTGCGTAAGAGGTTGGAAGACGATCCCTACAGCTTGACGCAAGATGAGCTAATGGCGTTGCAAAACAATGATCGACTTAACAAAAAACTTGAGCGTTTGCTGCAAGATACTTTAATCAAGAAAGCGTTAATTCAGGTTCGCAACTAGCACGTTCAAGACGACAATCCGCTTTGCCACTCAAACACATGTAGTAGGAGGCTTTACTAATCCCAATTTGTTCTGTGACCTATCGTCGACCTGCGCCAGTTTCAACTAATGCTTTATGGACAGCTATGTTGTACGCGGAAAGCTCCTCTGTCTTCAACTTTTGAAGCGCATCACTATCAATCACAGTCTTACGCTTTCGGTTCTTATCCATCCACGTTCTTTGACCTTAGCGATACCCTCTGCCTGATGCTTAAGTATGATGTTTCTTACAAATTCAGTATAAGCACCTATCATCTGTAGTTGTAACTTGGAAAAAGCATCATCAGCGTCAGCACTAAAGGTCAGGCTCTCGCCAGGGAACAATATGGTAACGTGTAAAGGTATTATGGCTTTTATGTTGCGGCTATATGATAACATCCAATAAGAATTTCAAAGCCTACTAGGCTTTTACTATCATGAGGTTAGCACAATACCTGACATATCTCGAGGTAGCTTCTTAACGCCTGTGGCTTACGTCCGACTATTGGGACTTTAAAAGCTCGTCTTCGATGGCACTCGTTAACTTAGCCGCAAGTGGTCTTGTTAAAGAACCCCATGTGTCGATCACCTGACCATCACCACTAATTAGTATCTTGTTGAAGTTCCACTTAGGAACAAAGCCACTTTGAGCTTTAACCGCTTTAAAGAACGGATGCGCATCTTGATCTCTAACCGATAGGGTCTCGCTCATTGGCATATCAATATCATAATTCAACTCGCAAAAGCTCTTAACCTCTGCATCGCTATCTAACTCTTGATTGAAGTCATCAGATGGAACGGCGACCATCCCAAAGCCTGCATCACGATACTTGTCGTACAACTTTTGCAGACTGGCATATTGTTTGGTGAAAGCACACTGAGAAGCTGTATTGACCACAAGGTATGGCTTTCCCTGCCACTTCTTGGTGTCGATACTGCCACCATAAATCGAAGGAAACGTGTAATACTCAATCTCACCAGCACCAACAGTGTTAGGCAGAATAGACGAGGCAAGAATCCCAAAGGTTAATGTAACCCTCTTGAGGGCCGATGTATAAATTTTGTTCATAATTGTTGTACGCATCCACGACCAAATTAGATCAGTTGGATAAGCCTAAAACACTATTCAGAATGATGGAGCCGCTGGTACATAATTCGATTAAGTGCAGTCGAGACAGCGATAACTATTGTCTATTCCCAAACTAACTGAACATGCGCATTAATAGTTTCTAAGCGTTTTCGGTGGCGCTTTTGTTGAGAATAATGTGATTATCATTACAGCAATAAATAATGGCAGTGACAAAATAAACGCTGAAAAATACGGTGCTTCTGGAAAGCCACCCCCCCCCACCACCTTATTTAAATGTTTTGCAATGTATCTAGAAGTAAATGGCATCCCGTACGAGAATCGAACTCGTCTTTTCAGGTTGAAAACCTGACGTCCTAACCGATAGACGAACGGGACACTACTTATATGCCGCTATTTAGGCAAAGCTTGGCCCTGTGGCAAGTTGATTCTTTGCTTTTAACAGATGTTTTTAGATCAAGCCTTTTAGGAGGGGCTGGCGTCTTCAATTCGAAGCTGTGGCCGCGAGCGTCCACCCCATGTATTCATCTCTAAACGCCCCACAATATGCATCTTAGAGCCTTGGGCGTTGCTCAAAACCGCGCCAAGAGGGCCGTCGAAAGCGCCAAAGCAAATTGCATCTAGTTTTGTGCCGAAGCCATCGCTGAGTGTAACTTTCAGATGCGCCTCACCCACGGGCTTGGCAAAAGCGATTGTGCAGTCTGGAAAAGCAAACCGCGGGGCCGATGCGCCTGCGCCGAAGGGCCCAGCTTGGTCTAGCTGTTCAATTAACTGCAACGTGGCACCACCGGGCATCAATGTGCCATCCACGCGCAGATCTGCAGGACCAAGCTCACCTGCACCCTGTGCTTCCAGCAATTGACCCAGCTTTTCCATTGCTGGCTCCAGTTGGGCTCGAGTGAGAGACAGGCCCACCGCCATTTTGTGGCCGCCGCCTTTTTCAATATAGCCATCGCGGGCCAGCTCTTGGATCGCGGCCCCCAGATCGATCCCGCTGACGGATCGGCCACTGCCTTTACCGATGTCGCCGTCAAAGCCGATTACGACAGAAGGGCGGTTGGTTTTTTCTTTTAGGCGTGAGGCTACTATGCCAACAACGCCCGGATGCCAGCCGTCCTGAGCGGCCCAGGCCAAAGGATGGGTCAATCCCCGAACTTCTGCTTGTACCATCGCTGCAAGCCGCACAGAGGCCTCAACACTGCGTCTCTCGGTGTTGAGCTCTTCCAATTTGTCGGCCATCGCCGCCGCTTCGTGGGGATTGGTGCAGCACAATAGCCGTGCGCCCAAATCAGCCTTGCCAATGCGACCACCCGCATTGATACGCGGACCCAAAACATAGCCCAGATGATAGGCGCTTGGGGCCGTGTCGAGGCGGGCCACGTCTGACAGAGCATTCAGCCCCAAACGTTTGCGCTGTCCCATGATTTTCAGCCCTTGGCGCACGAAGGCCCGATTTACGCCGACTAATGGCGCCACATCTGCAACGGTGCCCAAAGCCACCAGATCCAAAGAGTTGATCAAGTTTGGCGGTGTTTGACCCGCATCACGCATCAGGCGTGCCGCTTCGATTAGAACCATAAATACCACCGCCGCGGCGCAAAGATGGGTCAAGTTGCCGGTCTCATCTTGTCGGTTTGGATTGACTACAGCTTTGGCGATTGGCAAAGTCTCACCGCCAAGGTGATGGTCCAAAACCACCACATCCGCTGCTGCTGCCGCCTCCAAAGCGTCATGCGCGAGGGTGCCACAATCCACACAGATGATCAGATCATGTGCTGCGGCCAGAGCCTGCATGGCTTTAGAGTTGGGGCCATAGCCTTCTTCAATCCTGTCTGGCACGTAAAGCGTCGGTGCGATGGAGAAATACGCGAAGAAATCAAACAGTAGCGCCGCAGAGGTTCCGCCATCGACATCATAATCCGCAAAAATCGCAATACGTTTGCGTGCCTGCACCGCACCCAGAATGATCTCGGCGGCCAATGTGCAATCCTTCATGGTTTTGGGATCGCTCATGGTGGCGCGCAGGGTTGGATTGAGAAAGTCGTCAGCCTCTTGGGGTGTCACGCCTAAGCGTGCCATCACGTGGCACAGTGGCAACGGTAAGTCCGCCTGTTGGTTGAGGGTTAGAGCTTGGCGTTCAACCTCCAAAGATGGGCCCACCCATCGCCGGTTCGAAACCGATTGCTCAACGCCAAGATACATATCAGAGTGTTGGAATGCGGTAGGTCATGCGCCGCACGGATCCGGTTTTGGATCGCATCAAAATGGTTTCGGTTGTCATAAATCCAACTTCGCGTTTGATTCCGGCCAGAATAGAGCCATCGGTCACGCCTGTCGCGGCAAAGATCACATCCTGCGTCACCATTTCATCGCGGCTGTAAACACGGTTTAAATCTGTGATACCAGCTTTTGCCGCCCTGCCGCGTTCGTCATCGTTGCGGAATGTGAGGCGGCCCCACATTTGCCCGCCCATACATTTCAAAGCTGCTGCGGCCAAAACACCCTCAGGTGCGCCACCAAGGCCCATATAAATATCGATGCCGGTGGATTCTGATTCTGCACAGTGAATGACCCCAGCCACATCACCATCGGTGATCAGTCGAATGGCGCAACCAGTCGTACGCAATTCCGCGATCATGGCCTCATGACGGGGACGTTCCAGCACGCACACGGTGATGTCTTCAGCCGAGCAGTTCTTTGCTGCCGCCAACGCTTCCACACGTTCGGCAGGTGCCATATCCAAAGAGACCACATTGTCTGGCAGGCCCGGACCCACAGCCAACTTTTCCATATATACGTCTGGAGCGTGCAGCATCGAGCCGCTTGGCCCCATGGCGATCACGGTCAATGCATTGGGCATGTCTTTGGCGGTAAGCGTGGTGCCTTCCAATGGATCCAACGCAATATCCACAGCGGGTCCTTTGCCTGTTCCCACTTCTTCGCCAATAAAAAGCATGGGCGCTTCATCCCGTTCGCCTTCACCGATGACTACTACGCCGGCAATGTCCAACATATTCAACTGTGTTCGCATGGCGTTGACAGCGGCTTGGTCTGCCGCTTTTTCATCACCGCGCCCAATGAGCTTGACGGAGGCGAGGGCGGCCTGTTCGGCCACGCGCGCAAGTCCAAGTGACAGGGCACGATCATGAAATTCCATGGGATCAGACATAACAGCTTCCTTTGACAATTTCTTGAGACCTAACGCGCAGGCACCAGGGATGGCAAGACTGTGCGCGCTAACAGGACGCAAGATGGCCAGTATTAATCCAAACGAGGCGGATCAAGTCCGTATTTGAGCGATCAAATCGTCTCAATGCGCAGGGCCACGGGGGGGGCTTCAACCACCTGTGTTTGGTTAAAATCTAGTACAACTTGGTCAATGGCCGCCCGTGTAGTTTTATGAGTGACGATCAATACCGGGGCTTTGCCTGCATCATGGCCATATTGGCGCATCCGGTCAACTGAAACGCCAGCCTCGCCCATCACCGCTGCAACTTTAGCCAAGGCGCCGGGTTTGTCGAGCAGTTGCAACCGCAGGTAAAACGATGCCGGTGTTGCCGTTGTGGCCGGATGGGCTTTGACCAATGTTATGGCTGGTTGGCCGAATGTTTTCAGGCGCAACCCGCGCGCCAAATCTAACACATCAGACATGACGGCTGAGGCCGTAGGACCTTCGCCTGCGCCCGCGCCGCGCAATACAATCTGGCCCGAGTCGTCGCCTTCCAAGATCACCATATTGGTGCCGCCTTCGAGCTGACCCAGGGGCGAGCTTGCGGGTACAAGGCAGGGAGTCATCCGCTGCTCAAGTCCACGACTGGTCATCTGTGCCACGCCCAAAAGCTTTACCCGGTAGCCCATGTCAGCAGCGGCATGAATATCTTCGATTGTCACAGCCCCAATGCCTTCAAGCACTACACTGTCGAAATCAACTTCTGTGCCAAATGCAATTGCAGCGAGCAGTGCCAATTTATGCGCCGCATCAATCCCGCCCACGTCCAAATTGGGATCTGCTTCGAGGTAGCCTAGTGCGTTGGCTTCTGCAAAGACCTCTGCGTAGCTCAGGCCTGCATTTTCCATTCGAGTCAGGATGTAATTGCAGCTGCCATTCATTACGCCCAAGACGCGGTTTATTTTATTGCCAGCCAAGCCTTCCGTGAGCGCTTTCACAACTGGAATGCCACCCGCAACCGCCGCTTCAAACCGGATCACCTGGCCCGCCGCTTCGGCCCCGAGGGCCAGCGATTGCCCGTGCACAGCCAGCATGGCTTTGTTTGCGGTAACGACATCTTTGCCGGCGGCAATTGCCGCTTCGGTTGCATCTTTGGCTGGGCCCTCATGGCCGCCCATCAATTCAACAAAAATATCCACGTCGTCGCGTTTGGCCAAAGCCACTGGATCATCTTCCCAAGCGAAGCCCGAAAGGTCGACACCGCGATCTTTAGATTGTGATCGGGCAGAGACGGCGGTTACAACAATATCACGACCGGTGCGCAGCGAAATAATTTTGGCGTTCTTATGAATTATTTTGAGGACGCCAACACCAACGGTGCCAAGTCCTGCTATGCCAAGTCGAAGAGGGGCTGCGGTCATAATACTTCCTTACAGGCTTAAATTCACAGCGTGTCTAATCACAAATTGACCGTGCCGCAACGGTGGTCGGATAGGAAGTTGGTCCAATTTAGCGGATATAGGTGCTTGGTTGATGCAGATCAGTTGGCTGCGAGATCTTTTGTGCGTATTTGATCTGTGCGCTGGCGCAAAGTTTCGAGCTGGCCTGCAGTATCTGTAAGGTGTGTCTCATCTATCTCTTCTGGGATATTTTGTAGGGCGTCGGCGCTTAAAAACCCCGTAAATTCAGCTTGCGACGCGTCAAAAGGGGCTGCCTCTTCCAATTGTGGAAAAGATGCACAGCCTGCGAGTGTCGCGGCCAGCCCTAGGCTTAAACGGTGCAGTTTTAATGTCATAAGCTGTTCCTAGCTCCCTAATTGTACCACGGCAAGTAATGGTGATTGATCTGAACAAATGTTCAGTTAATATAGCCCAATGGCGCGTAAAACTGGATCTCACTCGGAAATTACTGGTCCAAGGATAAAACAAGCAGCGCTTGTGCTGTTTGCACGTTATGGGTTCGCGGCTGTGACCATGCGCCAAATTGCTGCGAATGTGGGCGTCCAAGCGGGTGCTATTTACAACTATACTCCCGATAAACAGGCTTTATTATTTGATCTTCTGCACGGCCATATGGCGGATTTACTGTCCAAATGGGCGACGGAATTGGTACCTGCTAATCCAATTGCAGCGATTGATCACTTCGTGGCCTTCCACCTTGATTTTCACATTAAGCGACCTGAATTGGTGTTCATCTCTTACATGGAACTGCGCAATCTCAGCGATTCGAATTTCAACGCCATCGTAGAACAACGACGAATTTATGAAAAAATTATTTATAATTTGATTTTGAGTGGAGCTGTTTCGGGTGATTTTTTAGTGCCTGATCCCAAAATTGCCAGCTTAGCATTGATTGCGCTTCTCACGGGCCCAGTGGACTGGTTTCGCGAAGACGGTAGATTGACCAGTGATGAGTTGACGCGCCAATATTGTATTTTGACGCGTCAAGCTCTTGGGGTCAGTGCGCAGGCTTGATAAAGGTGCCGTTGCGCAGCTCGGTGAAGGCCTGCATCAGCTCTTCGCGGGTGTTCATAACGATGGGACCATGCCAAGCGACTGGCTCATCAATAGGGGCGCCGGAGATCATCAGAAAACGAACCCCCTCTGGGCCGGCTTGCAAACAGACTTCATCGCCTGTGCCAAAACGGATCAAAGTGCGGTTGCCCGATAGATCGCGAATGTTGACCTCTTGACCGGCCACTTCTTTCTCTAGCAAGATTCCGGTTGGCGCTGACGCGTCAACAAAAGCGGCGGCCCCGTCAAACACATAGGCAAAAGCTCGGCGGTAGGTGTCTATTTTGAAGGTCTTTTGTACACCGGGTGGAACATAAATATCCAGATACTGAGGCTCTGCAGCGATCCCATCCACAGGGCCTTTTTTGCCCCAATACTCGCCCACGATAACTTTTACGCGCGTGCCATCATCATCGATAACTTCTGGAATTTCAGTGCTCGCCACGTCTTGATAGCGCGGATCGGTCATTTTCAGGCTGCTGGGCAAGTTGCCCCACAGTTGGAATCCATGCATTTGCCCATTTTGATTGCCATGTGGCATCTCTTGATGCATAATTCCACAGCCCGCTGTCATCCATTGCACATCGCCCGCGCCCAAGGTGCCCTTGTTGCCAAGGCTGTCGCCATGCTCAACTGTGCCAGACAACACATATGTGATGGTCTCAATGCCCCGGTGCGGATGCCACGGAAAGCCTTTTTCAAAATCCTCGGTCAATTCATTGCGAAAATCATCAAACAGTAGGAAAGGATCCATTTCGGAGGGATCTTGAAAGCCAAAGGCGCGGTGCAGTTTAACACCGGCTCCTTCAAGTGTCGGGGTGGCTTGGCGGGTCTCGAGAGTAGGACGCAGTGACATTTGGTAATCCTTTGGTGAATTAACAGTCAAATAACGTGGCTGGCGGAAAAATCAAATTCAGTGCTGCGCCCACCAGCTGCTGGGCTTCAAACGTCCAATGCGGTAGCGGTCCAGCCAAAGGGCAACCCGTCTGGCCGGGGAGAGTGCTAAACGAAGCCAAAGCCTATTGGGCCAACTGCTGAAATTGCGATTGAACGGGCACACCCGCATGCAAATCGCGCAATCACTGCTCAATTTGGCCCAGAAAGAAAAGCATTTTTCGGCATCTGATGTCCATTTCTTCACGCCCTGAATGGCCGATGTGCCGCCACCGACGCTGGGAGAGCCGAAGGGCAGGGCTTTTACCGGGCAGGCGTCTGCACATTTGGTGCAGATATCACAAAATTTTGCGACTCCGGGCCGTTTGGGCAGGTCTATGTCCAATGGCATATCTGTGAATATTTTTGAAAACCGCAACCGTGGGCCAAATTCTGGCGTGATGACCAATTGGTTGCGCGCATATTCGCCCAAGCCCGCCTGCACCGCCATGGGAATAACCAAGCCTGTGTCATTCATTGAGGCTACAGCCTGATACCCCAGATTTCGAATATAGGCGGCGAGTTGCATCACGATGGCAGCCTCATGGCTATATTCCCGTCCGGTTGCCGCTCCGCCAAGCGCTGAGGGATAGGTGCGCACAAGATCTTTATCCATTTCATGGCCTAAAACGATCACATGTCTCAGGCCTTCGGGCAGTCCGAGATCGGCCTGAGACATATCACGCACATCCACTCGTGAGTCATAAAGCCAACGGGGATCTAAGGCTGTCACCCCGCAGAGATCTGCACCAAATAAGCGCGACACTTTTTCACATCCGCAGTGGCTGCCTTGGGGCTGTTAAATAGGTATTTGTCATCGGTGACTGGCGTATCGTTGCTGATGGGAGCCTGAAAGCCCTCGCGCCGACCTTGGCCTGCAAAGCGGTCTGTCATAATGTCAGAGATCAACCAACTGGCATTGCGCAGGGCAAAGTCTCTTTGAGTAAACCCGTCACCACGCCGCGGGGTGGCTTCCATCCGGTAGCTGGAAAAAAACGCATCGGATTCGTCGGTGCGCACCGACGAATCCCAAAAGGCCCGAGAAAACATATCGTTTTTCTGAGAAAATCTTTTGAATTCAGTTGTGGTTTCAATGCCGGCGGCAAGATCGCTTGGTTTTTGCATAAAATCATCTTGCAAAATCACAACCGAGATAACAAGCGTCGCAAATGGGGGCGACATGTCGGCTTTAGATGCTTTTGTGCGCATACAAAAGAGATCGGGAGTTGGCTCATGAAGATTGGATTTATTGGTTTAGGCAACGTCGGTGGTAAATTATCAGGCAGTCTGTTGCGCAATGGGATGAACCTGAGCGTCCATGATTTAAACTCGGTGTTCGTGGCGGATTTTGTGTCGCGTGGCGCGGCGGATGGGCTGGGCCCGGCGCATTTGATGCAAACCTGTGACGTGGTGATTACCTGCTTGCCAAGTCCGGCGGCCTCAGATGCAGTGGTGACAAAAATGTTGCCGCATGTGGGACCGGGTAAGATTTGGATGGAAATGTCGACTACAGACGCAAATGAGGTTAAACGCCTTGGCGCCTTAGTTGTAGCGGCAGGTGGGGAAGCGGTGGATTGTCCGGTTTCTGGTGGGTGCCATCGGGCGGATACCGGCAATATCTCGATCTACGCAGGCTGCACGCGTGAGACCTTCGATAAGGTGCTGCCAATCTTAACCTTTATGGGGCGACGAATTTTGCACGTTGGAGAGATCGGGAATTCCAGCACATTGAAGGTGATGACCAACTATTTGGCCACCGCAAATTTGATCACTGTCTGTGAGGCTTTAACCGTGATGAAAGCGGCGGGCATGGATTTGGGCATGACCTATGAGGCGATTGCCATGTCATCTGGCACATCTTTTGTGCATGAAACCGAAAGCCAGCTGATTTTATCCGGCTCGCGGGACGTGAATTTTACGATGGATCTGGTGCAAAAAGATATCGGCTTGTTCCAAAAAATAGCAGATGATCACGGAGTACCTTTGGAAATTTCGCCTATAATCATCGATATCATGAGTGATGGGCAAAAACGATATGGCACTCGCGCCCAATCGGATCGCATTATTGAACGGTTGGAGGGAGCAACGGGCCTGAGCATTTTGGCCCCCGGTTTTCCGGAGGATTTGGTCGATGATGAGCTTGAAGAGCGGGGCTATGAAGTGGTTGTGCGTCGTTAGACGCAGTTTCATCTTTCATCTTTCATCGTTTCAAGGCAGTTAAGCCCGGAGGCAACCGCCTCCAGCTTTGAAACTTGAGGTAGCGTGACATGTCGGATTCTGTAATCACCCAACTTAAGGCTTCGCCTGCGCGTCGCGGCTTTGCTCTATTAGTCATGATGCTTCTTGGATTTTTGCTCCTCTATTTGATGATGACCACCGATGCTAGTTTTTTTCATAAAGTCTTTCTTGTCGCCGTAGCGGCCGCAGTTTTGTGGATGGCTCGCGCAATGCAACGGGGCACTACTGGCTATATCGAGTTGCGCACCACGGGTTTGTTTTTTGAAGATGGTAGGACCTTGGCCTTGATCGATGATATCACGCGTGTCGAGCGTGGTGTTTTTGCTTTCAAACCGTCCAACGGTTTTGTTGTGAGCCTCAAACAGAAGACTAATCGCGCATGGATTCCAGGGATGTATTGGCAATTTGGCGCTCGAATCGGGATCGGCGGCGTCACTGCTCCTTCGGATGCAAAATTTATGTCGGACACTTTGGCCGTTTTAATCGCTGAACGCGAGGGTTCCTCCCTAATGGGCATGAAATTGTAAGCATTTCCGCGTTTAATTCGTCGAATACTCCCTTAAGGTGCGACAATACGGTCTACTTCATTTAAGGAATATTTTGATGTCCACCCATGTTTTGCCTGAACCTAGCTTTCGCGATAGTGTCGATATTATGTTTAACCGCGCAGTTGCGCTTTTGGACTTGCCCCTGGGCTTAGCCGAAAAAATTAGGGTTTGTAATGCCACCTATACCGTCCGCTTTGGTGTGAGGCTGCGTGGAGAAATTAAAACGTTCACCGGTTACCGCGCGGTACATTCGGAGCATATGGAGCCTGTTAAAGGTGGTATCCGCTATGCGCTGGGCGTCAATCAAGATGAGGTTGAAGCGCTTGCGGCTTTGATGACCTATAAATGCGCCTTGGTTGATGCGCCTTATGGTGGCTCTAAAGGTGGGCTTCGGATTGATCCCTTGGCCTATGAGGAGCATGAGTTGGAGCAAATCACCCGACGGTTTGCCTATGAGCTGATCAAACGTGACTTGATCCATCCCTCACAAAACGTGCCGGCCCCGGACATGGGCACGGGCGAACGAGAAATGGCTTGGATTGCTGATCAATACCAACGGATGAATACCACTGACATCAATGCGCGCGCCTGTGTGACTGGCAAGCCTGTGAACAGTGGTGGTATCGAAGGTCGGACCGAGGCGACTGGGCGCGGGGTACAATATGCGTTGCAAGAATTCTTCCGCCATCCAGAAGATATCGCTGGGGCTGCTTTGTCTGGCACATTGGATAGCAAGGCGATCATCGTTCAGGGCTTGGGAAATGTGGGATATCACGCTGCAAAGTTCCTCAGCGAAGAAGATGGCGCACGGATTACGGCTGTCATCGAGCGTGATGGTGCCGTTAGCAATCCTGTGGGCTTGGATATTGAAGCGCTGAAAACATGGATTGCGGAAACCGGTGGTGTTAAAGACTTCCCGGGCGCCTCCTATACGCCAGATGGGCCTTCTATATTGGAAGCGGCCTGCGATATTTTGATCCCGGCCGCACTCGAAGGTGTGATCCACCGTGACAACGCTAGCCGTGTGCAAGCCCGTTTGATCGTTGAGGCCGCCAATGGCCCGGTGACGGCAGGGGGCGATGTGATCTTGCGTGACAAAGGCGTGGTGATCATTCCCGATATGTATGCTAATGCAGGCGGTGTTACGGTGTCGTATTTTGAATGGGTGAAAAACCTGAGCCATATCCGCTTTGGCCGGATGGAGCGGCGTCGTGAGGAGTCTCGCAATCAGTTGATCGTGGATGAGTTGGAGCGGTTGAGTCTCTCCAGAAACGTGAACTGGCAGCTTACGCCAAACTTTAAGGAGAAATACCTTAAAGGTGCCAGCGAGTTAGAACTGGTGCGCTCTGGTCTGGATGACACGATGCGCGGTGCTTATAACGACATGGCCGAAGTTTGGCGCAGCCGCAGCGATGTGCCCGATATGCGTACCGCCGCCTATTTAGTAAGCATTGATAAGGTTGCAAGCGCCTATAAGGCTAAGGGCCTTTGATGATCTCAGAAAACGTCAAGCACCCCGGTGGCAAGATCCAACACCACAGGGGTTATGGTGCGAATTAGATCACACAATTGCGCGTACCATGGCACTGTGCCATATCCCCTTTTCGCTGTCCCTCAAATGTTGACATAGAAAAGTTGCTATGAAATTTTAATGGCAAGAGAGCGTGTTGATCGCAGGCTCATGGGTGGAGAATTCCAATTTTGCGACGTGTGCTAAAATGGATGATGGTGAAAACATTCAGCTTGATGAACTTGGTGGCAATCATTTGTGTATTCAACTTGGTTTAGTTCCAAGCCCGGCTACTTCGATATGCATTATTGGTCTGCAATTTGGCCGAATTTGACGGCGTAATTCAGATCATCTCTTTGCAGGTTTTACAGTTTTGTTTTTTGGCAATGTTGCTGCTCATACTTTCGAGTATCTCAGTTTTGTGATGAAATCTGTGACTGCTGTTTTGCTGATTTGCAATGCGCTTGGGCTTTACTTTATGGTGACTTACGGCATCGAAATCGATCGCTGGATGATCGCTAATATTTTTAACACGGATTCTCGCAAAACAGCTGAGCTGTTGCATATCTCCATCGTTCCTTATGTCGTGTTCTTGGGTTTAATCCCGGCGCTGTTTATAATGCTGGTCGGCGTGCGCGCACCGAGGCGTATTTGGCGTTTGGTCGGTTCGGTTGGGTCTATTGCAGTGCTGCTCCTGTGGATCATGGCCACATCTTTCATGGTGCTTTGGTATGCTAAACATGCCTCGCGCATGGGTAGTAAGATCCTGCCGTGGTCGTATATTGTGAACACCGGCCGGCATTTTAACCGCGCGACCATGGATAACCGAACGCAAGTTCTGATGTCTGAGCCTAGTTTTATTGCTGAGAGCTCTTCAAGCAAAGATGTTGTGGTTCTTGTGGTCGGGGAGGCGGCCCGTGCAGATCAGTTCTCCGCACTGGGCTATCGGCACAACACCAATCGCTTTACCGCAAGTCAAAATCTTGCAGCCTTTCCAATTGGATTATCCTGCGCCACAGATACCATCTCAGCGACCGCATGTATCCTCACCCATGAGGGTCGCGAGGCCTCGTCACATACCACATTTGAACCCTTGCCCAGCTACTTAAAGCGGCAAGGCATCGCGACTATTTTCAGGAGCAATAACTCTGGCCCGCCACCGGTGAACGTAAACCTTTATCAAACCACAGCAGAGATCTTGGCTGATTGCAACGCCACAGATTGCCCCAAGCGCCGGGTTGACGAGGTTTTGAATTGGCAGCTGTCTGAGCAAATCGAGCAAATCGAGCAAATGCAATCAGACCGAGTTTTTGTCACACTGCACCAAACAGGCAGCCATGGGTCGGCCCATTATAATAAATACCTGGCGGAGTTCGAATATTTTACGCCAGTTTGCAAAATGGTTCAGATCGCAAAGTGCAGCGATGAAGAGCTGAGCAACGCCTTTGACAACACCATAAGATACACCGTCAGTTTGATTGCCGATCTGATCTCAAAATTGAAGCAGATGAAAAATGTAAACGCGGCAGTGATCTATGTGGCGGATCATGGCTAATCGCTCGGCGAGGACGGGTACTACCTACACGGTGCACCCATTGTATTTGCCCCAAAGTAGCAATGCGAAGTTCCATTTCTGGTGTGGATGTCTGAAGGTTTTCAGCAATCGCGCAGGCTCAGCAACGCGGCTATTTTGCGCGATGAAACCTTTCCACATGATTTTCCATTCCACATCGTGATGGGCGCTTTTGGCCTGCGCAGCGACATCTACAAGCCACAATTTGATTTTTTTAATATCAGAAAGGGGGGTTTGTAGCATGATATTTATGGATATGCTCACGCAGCCATTAAGAGTGTTTTGCAGGCACAGCGTTCTGGTTTTTATGATGTTGCTTATAATTGTATCGGCCTCGCTTTATCCCAGTGATTTGGAAAATGATTACGCGGTCTCCAAGGGCTCGCAGGATATACCTTTTGTTGTAGCGGTTGAGGATTATGGCCGTCATATAAATACCCTGCTGCCCTTTGCTATGGTCTTGGTGTTGAGGGATAAAGAAGGTGTCAAACAGCTCGGCTTCATTGCTGTGGCTAAGATTTTGGCGTCCCATGGGCCAAAGCGTTTGTTAAATAATGTTGAAATCATGGGCACACGGCTTGGACAAAGGCCCAATTCTGTCACAAGCAAACACAACACGCCATCGGGCCATTCCACGCTTGTGGGGGCTTGTGTCTATCTCATCATGCGACGCCATAGCTGGTGGCTCGGTATTATAGTGATTCCTGTTTTATTGGCCACAATGTATGCACGTGTTATGTTGGACAAGCATACGATCTCTGCTACAGTTGCCTGCGCCGCAGCCGGGCTTCTGGTGGCGGGCTTATTTTCTACTAAATTTTCTGATTTCCGCAAAGGTCTATGGCGGTTATTTTGGGGTACCATGACAACGACCAACGCATCACCACGTGAACCATTCTCAAAAATGCTTCCAAATATTGTCACCATCTTTGGGATATGCGTTGGCCTGACAGCTGTAAGAATGGCGCTTCAGGGCAATATCAGTACAGCCCTTTATCTGCTTGTTTTCGCGATGATCTTGGATGCGGTGGATGGGCGCCTTGCGCGAGCTTTGCAAAGTGAGAGTAAAATTGGTGCCGAGTTGGATACCCTTGCGGATTTTTTCAACTTTGGCATAGCAACGCCATTAGTGATCTATTTCACCATATTTGCCAATTCCGCAGCCTCCAGTTTCGGCTGGATCGCCGTGATGATCTTTTCTGTATGCTGTGCGTTGCGCTTGGCAAGGTTCAATGTGAGCCAAGTAAGCGAGGTGAAGTCTTTGAACTTCGTAGGCGTTCCAGCCCCCGCTTTGGCGTGTCTAGGCTTATCTCCACTGTTTTTGGTGATGGCCGGAGTTGATGTGGCCGAGCATTATGCGGTCCCAGCCATCATTTTTGTGGTCATCTGTGCAGCCCTTGCGGTGGGTACATTTCCGACAATGTCTCTGAAAGGCACCACGTTTCCGGCCTCTATGCGGTTGCTGGTCATGTTGATGGTCGCGATTTTTCTGGTCTGCCTGATCGTTTTTCCTTGGTATACTCTTTTGACGACCAATGCGTTGTATCTGTTGATGATACCGATTTTTGCCTATTCGAATAGATCTAAGCTGGCTCCGGAGGTTTAAATCATGACACTTAGAAGACCGATTCACCCGCTGGTGCTTGTTGTGCTATCTGTGGCCGTCGTTTTTTCGTTGGACAACGCCACATTCTGGAGCCATTAGGCTGAGATTTTTCACGGTTCACTCTGGCGTGGACTCATATTTGCGGGAGCATTCTTTCTGCTCCGCTGCGGTCTTGTGTCTGTTTTCGCTTTCAATTGGTTTTTGCGCCCGCTCATTGCGATCTTGTTTGTCCTCTCGGCGCTCACATCTTTTAACATGGACCAATTGGGCATCGTGATTGACCGCGAAATGATCCAAAATGTGGTCACCACCACCATCAACGAAGGTAAACATCTGATCACAGTACCATTCGTGCTTTGGGTGGGGTTGGCAGGGCTTCTGCCTGCGGTCTTGGTCTTGTTCTACGTCTGTCAAATCGCTGCATTGTAACCTCCATATGGCAAAACCTGCTGGCATTTGTGCTCTGTGTGGTTGGATTCGTGGGCTTGATTGTGACGGATCTAAAGGAAAATGCTTCCGTTTTGCGCACGCGCATTGATCTGAAATCCAGTTTTCAACCGCTTGCACCCATTGTGGAAACGTTCCGTTATGGTGCTATGATTACGCGTTCGGCTGCCTTGGAGTTTAACGAAATTGGCCTAGATGCGGTCCTCTCTGAGAATTTCAAAGCATCAGAAAGGCCAAAGCTGACAGTGGTAGTGGTGGGCGAAACAGCCCGCGCGCAGAATTTCAGTTTGGGTGGATATGAGCGTATAACTAATCCAGAACTGGCTCAGAAAGATATTGCATATTTTGACAATGTTTCAAGCTATAGCACATCCACGGCCGTATCTTTGCCCTGTATGTTTTCCAAATTTGACCGCGTTAACTATTTCTATGAGCGCGGCAAATCATATGAAAACGTATTGGATATCATTCAACGAGCCGGTTACCGGGTTGAATGGATCGACAATAACACTGGCGACAAAGGGCTTGCTGCGCAGGTGACTTATTCCTCCGTGACTTATGCGAATGATCCTGAGTTTTGCGGTGAAGGCGAGTGCTTCGATGGTATTTTGGGCGCTGAAGTGGCTCGGCGATTGGTGGACAATTAATCTGACACGGTTTTGGTCTTGCATCAAATTGGCAGCCATGTGCCTTCGTATTATCTGCGATATCCACAAGCTTTGGAGAGGTTTCAGCCAGCTTGCCGCACCGCGGATTTCAGCGATTGTACTGCGCAAGAAGTGACCAATGCCTATGACAATACAATCGCTTTTACTGATAAGGTATTGGCAGATTTGATTGACCTTCTGGCGATGCAAGAGGGGCTGAGTACATCGCTGATATATGTATCGGATCATGGGGAGTCCCTGGGAGAGAAGGGCCTATACCTACATGGTGCGCCTTACTTCATGGCCCCCGATGAATAAACCAAAGTTCCAATGCTGATCTGGATGTCTGATGGCTATCAAAGCGATACAGGGGCAAACCTTGAGTGCTTGACGGCAGGGCCTACTGCAGACTATTGCCCACGCAAATCTGTTTCATACTCTATTAGGTACGACTGGAGTTGAGACTTCTTTGCATGACCCTGAGCTTGATATTTTTGACACCTGTAGAAAGACATCCAATGGCTGAAAGTCGCAAACCACATGAGAAAGTGTATGGCATCGCCCATGTATATGCGGCGGCCTCCTATTCGTGGAGTGGCGCAAAACGGCTTTGGGGCGAGACAGCCTTTCGGCATGAACTGCGGGCAGGTGGGCTTGTCTTGGTGCTTTTGGCCGTGATTGGCGCGGCCAGTGTTTATTTCATAGGTGCTGTTTTGCTAATTTTTCTGACCTTAGTGGTGGAAGCGCTGAACACGGCCATTTAAGAAATTGTGGATCTTGTATTTCTTGAATGGTCACTTGCGGCAAAACATGCCAAAGACCTCGGATCATTCGCCGTGTTCTGTATGCTTTGTTCAAACGGGATTTTTGCGCTCTTCGTGAACCTAACAACTTTTGATTGGATTTAGTCCTATGAACATGCTGAAAGTCATCGCTGTCCCAATGCATCCTGAGGGCCGCAAATTTGTGGCTATTTTTGCTGCCATTACAGCCGCACTTTGGCTGGTCTGGGAGCCGTTGTTTTGGATAGGCGTTGGCATGACGGTGTGGTGCTATTATTTCTTCCGCGACCCGGTGCGCTCAGTGGCGCAAAAGCCGGGGTTAATTTTGTCGCCAGCGGATGGAGTTGTTTCCTTGATTACGAAGACGGTTCCACCGGTTGAAATGCTGTTGGGAGACAAGCCTTTGACTCGTGTGTCGGTGTTTATGAATGTGTTCAATTGCCATGTGAACCGGGCACCAATGGCCGGTGAGGTGATTGCAATTACGTATCATCACGGCAAATTCGTAAACGCATCGCTCGACAAAGCCAGCGAGCATAATGAGCGTAATTCCATCACCATCGAAGCTGCGGACAAAACCCGGATTGGGGTTACCCAAATTGCCGGATTGGTTGCACGTCGTATTGTGTGTTTCACAAAACTTGGCAATGGCCTCAGCGTGGGAGAACGGTTTGGCCTCATCCGGTTTGGCAGTCGCTTAGATGTATTTTTGCCCGAGGGAATTGAACCTGCGGTCGGTTTGGGTCAGACGGCTGTGGCTGGTGAAACTATTTTGGCGCATTTTGGTGGGATTAATGAAGAGTGGCCGATCCAATCTGTCTAATGCCGCCTTATAAGTCCTGTTTGGCATAGGTTGCGCGATCTAGCTCTTGCCAAACAAGCCATATTTTTATTCACTGCACCGAGTTCCTCTATTGCCGGTGACTAAAAATGCGCTTTTCAGCTTTGAAAATTCTCACTGAAGGCTTGACCGGTAATCGCGGTTGGGGTGCACACTGGCGCGATCCTGAACCGGCTGAAGACTATGACATCATCATCATTGGTGGCGGTGGGCATGGGCTGGCGACGGCCTATTACTTGGCCAAGGAACACGGTCTCAAGAAAATTGCGGTGCTCGAAAAAGGCTATATCGGTAGTGGTAACATCGGGCGCAATACCACCATTGTCAGGGCAAATTATTTTTTGCCGGGCAATTCAGAGTTTTACTCGCATTCCCTTAAGCTTTGGGAAGGTCTGAAGACTGATCTCAATTACAACGTCATGCATTCCCAACGAGGCCAAATTGGCCTGTTTCACAGTGATGGGCAGCGCGATGCTGCGATCCGCAGAGCCAATTCCATCCGCAATCAAGGAGATGACGCCGAGCTGTTAAGCGTAGACCAGCTGCGCGAAATGCTGCCTTATTTGGACTATGATCAGGGCCGCTTTCCGATTTATGGCGGCTTGTTGCAGCGCCGAGCAGGAACTGCGCGCCATGATGCGGTGGCTTGGGGCTATGCCCGCAGCGCGGATCAGCGCGGGGTGGATTTAATCCAAAACTGCGAAGTGACCGGAATTGATATCAAGGGTGGGGTGGTGCAGGGCGTGCAAACCTCTCGTGGGGCAATTCGGGCCAAAAAGGTGGGCATTGTGGTGGCCGGGCGCAGCAGCCAAGTCGCCGCGATGGCGGGCATGCGCTTGCCGATTGAAAGCCATGTGTTGCAGGCTTTCGTCACCGAAGGTCTTAAACCCTGCATCGACCATGTGATCAGCTTTGGCATGGGGCATTTCTACATCAGCCAATCAGACAAAGGTGGGCTAGTGTTTGGCGGTGATCTGGACATGTATGCCAGCTATGCTGCACGGGGCAATTTGCCGATGGTTGAACATGTGGCCGAAGCGGGGATGACCTTGATGCCAATGATTGGCAAGGCTCGGATGCTGCGCAGTTGGGGGGGGATTATGGATATGACCCCAGATGGCTCGCCCATTATCGATAAAACCCATGTTGAAGGCTTATACTTGAATGCAGGCTGGTGTTACGGTGGCTTTAAGGCGGTGCCGGCCTCTGGGAACTGCTTTGCCCATTTGATGGCCACTGGCGCCGCGCATGCGGCGGCGCAGGGCTTCCAGCTTGATCGCTTTCGAACTGGTCGCGGTTTGATGGATGAAGAGGGCACCGGCGCCCAACACAATCTGCATTAGGGGGGGAGGGTGGCTTTCTCTCACTCGAAATTTGTGCTTATAAGACATGAGGATTTGATCACATGCGGATAGAGTGCCCCCTCTGTGGCGCGCGCGACCGGCGCGAGTTTTACTATGCTGGCCACGCCGGTGCATTGGAGCGTCCAGATCCAGACGCCTCAGCAGAGGTTTGGGACGATTACTTACACAATCGTGATAATACGGCCGGGTTGACCGAAGATTTGTGGCATCACGAGATGGGCTGCGGTGCTTGGCTTGTGGTGCATAGAGATACTGTCACACATGCGGTGTTGGCTGCGCGCTTGACTAAAGGAGATCAGCTATGAGGGTCTCTGGCAAAGGGTTGATCGACCGAGAAACGGTACTCAACTTCAAATTCAATGGTCAGCCGTTTAAAGGCTTTGTTGGTGATACCCTTGCCAGCGCGCTTTTGGCTAATGATCAAAGACTGGTGGCCAGGTCGTTCAAATATCACCGCCCGCGTGGGATCATGACGGCAGGATCGGAAGAGCCAAATGCTTTGGTCACAGTTCAACGGGGCAAAGCACAAGAGCCCAACACCCGTGCGACCGTTCAACCGCTCTATGAGGGGCTGGTGGCGGAGCCACAAAATGCATGGCCTTCACTAAAATTTGACGTTTTAGGAGTGAACGACCTGTTGTCACCATTTTTGGCAGCTGGGTTTTACTACAAAACATTCATGTGGCCGCGGGCCTTTTGGGAGCGGGTCTACGAGCCGTTTATTCGCCGTACGGCTGGTCTTGGCGCCTTGGCTGAGGCCTATGATTATGATCTCTACGAGAAAGCCTTTGCGCATTGTGATGTGCTAATCATTGGGGCTGGCCCATCTGGTTTGGTGGCAGCGTTGACGGCGGCGCGCGCTGGTCTGGATGTGATTTTGGCGGATGAGAATGACCGTCTTGGTGGGCGATTGTTGTCGGAAGTTGAAGAGGTTGCAGGCGTCGCAGGCCATATTTGGGCTGACGATGTTTTGGCCGAGTTGGCAGGCTTGGCCAATGTGCGGATCCTGATCAACACCACTGTCACGGGCGCTTATGATCAGGGTACTTACGGCGCGTTGGAGCGGGTGGGGCATCATCTTGAAATGGCCCCTGAGGGGCTGCCTCTGGAGAGCTTCTGGCGCATCACGGCCAAACGCGCCATTCTTTGCGCTGGTGCCCTAGAGCGGCAAATAGCCTTCCCTAACAATGACCGCCCCGGCATCATGACTGCCAGCGGGATGCGCAGCTATCTCAATCGCTATGGCGTGAGCCCGGGACAGAAAATTGCAGTGTTTGGCAATAACTCTGACGCTCACCGTACCGCCCGTGATTTTGCCGAGGCCGGTGTTGAGGTAGTGGCTATGATTGATAGCCGCGAAGGGGTTTCAGCACAAGCAGACTACCCTATCTATGTGGAGGCTGAGGTTGTGGGCACCTCTGGCCGCTTGGGCCTCACGAGCATCACCATCCACCATAGTGGCGGGCTTAAAACCATTGAGTGCGATGCTTTGGGTGTATCAGGAGGGTGGAATCCGTCGGTGCATCTCACCTGCCATATGAATGGCAGACCTGTGTGGGATCCAAGCTTGGCCAGCTTCTTACCCAAAGAGGGTGCTATTCCCGGCCTTGTGGTTGCTGGCGCAGCCTCGGGAGTGATGACCACTGCAGGCGCATTAGCACAGGGTTATGAGATGGCGCAAAGCGTGGTGAAGGATCTGGGTAAACGGCCAAAGGCCAGTGACCTGCCGCAGGCTGAGGACAGACCTTATGAGATTAAACCCTTTTGGGACGTCGGTGGTAAAGGCCGGGCATGGTTGGATTTCCAAAATGATGTGACGACGAACGATGTGAAACAAGCCGTACAGGAGAATTTCAGCTCGGTTGAGCATATGAAGCGCTACACCACTCAAGGTATGGCGACGGACCAGGGTAAAAATTCGAATGTAACGGCGCTTGCAATTTTGGCAGATGCCACTGGGCGCGGTATCCCCGAAACCGGCACCACGACATTCCGCCCGCCCTATGTACCGGTAGCAATGGCGGCTCTGGGTGCGGGTGGGCACGGCAAGGGCTTCGCACCGGAGCGATTTTTGACCAGCGATAGTGCCACTCGAGCGTTAAATGCGCCGATGATAGAGGCGGGGCTGTGGTTTCGGCCAAGTTATTTTCCCAAAGACAGTGAAACCCATTGGCGGCAAGCCTGTGACCGAGAGGTTTCGATGGTGCGTACTGCGGTTGGAGTTTGCGATGTGTCGACACTGGGAAAAATCGACATTCAAGGCCCGGATGCAGCGGCGTTTTTAGATCTACTTTATATCAATTTGTTTGCCTTTTTAAAGGTGGGTCGGGTGCGCTATGGGTTGATGTTACGTGAAGATGGCCATGTAATGGATGATGGCACCTGCGCGCGGCTTGATGAAAAGCATTATTTAATGACCACTACCACTGCAGCCGCAAGCCAAGTGGTGCGGCATATGGATTTTGTGCATCAAGCTTTGCGGCCAGATCTGGATGTGAGTTTCACCTCTGTGACTGAACATTGGGCTCAGTTTGCCGTGGCGGGGCCGCAGGCGCGGGCTTTGCTCAATGGAATTTTAGATCGTAAAATCAGCAACAAAACGATGCCCTATATGGGTTGCGGCGCGGTGCAATTGGGCGGTATCGTGGGCCGTCTGTTTCGCATCTCCTTTTCGGGCGAACATGCCTATGAGCTGGCGGTGCCGGCGCGCTATGGCGACAGCCTGTTTCGCCTGTTGCTGACACGGGCCGATGCTTTGGGCGGCGGGCCTTATGGCATGGAAGCGCTGAATGTGCTGCGGCTTGAGAAGGGGTTTATCACCCATGCGGAAATTCATGGCCGCACCACAGCCTTTGACATTGGCATGGGGCGGATGATTTCTGACAAAAAAGATTGCATTGGCAAATCCATGGCTGCCCGGCCGGGTCTCAATGGGCCAGAACGTGATCAGCTGGTTGGGCTGCGGCCGGTGGGGGCGGTGAAACAAATCATTCCGGGGGCGCATTTATTTGAACCTGATGCCACGCCAATTCGGCAGAATGATCAAGGCTATGTGACTTCAATGTGTTACTCGCCCACGATTGAAGCGGTTATTGCACAAGCCTTTTTGTGCGATGGGCGCAACCGGATGGGGCAGATCGTGAAGATGGTGGAACACCTGAGCGGCGTCACTACGCTCTGCGAGGTATGCAATCCAGTTTTCTTTGATCCTGAAGGAGGGCGTCTTCGTGGTTGAATTATACCCAACACCAGCTGCTGAAACAGCTTTGCCCGTAAAGATTGGTGATGTCTCTGTTTCTGAGGTGGCGACTTCCTTGTTTTTGGTTGCCCCCTTCAATGAGAAGTCAGCACAGGCGGCTACAATTTTGAACACGCAGATGGGGTTGGAATGGCCTGCAGTGCATGAGCTGAAGCGCACCGGAGGGGCCTATGCGCTTTGGTTTGATCACGCGCATATTGCGCTTATGGGTTGTGAGCCATCGAGCAAACTGACCCGATATGCGGCGGTGACGGATGTGAGTGATGGCTGGTGCATCGTCGATGTATCAGGGCCTTCAGTGCGCGACGTCTTGGCTCGGCTCACGCCGTTGGACCTGCGTCCTAAAAGCTTCAAGACCGGGATGACACAGCGCAGCATGATCATGCATATGCAGGCCAGCATCACCTGTTTGGGCAAATTCCAGTTTCGGATGATGGTGTTTCGCTCCATGGCGCAGACCTTGGTCCATGATCTGACCACGGCGATGAAATCGGTGGCGGCGCGCGCGCAGAAGGTTTAGGAAAAGCTTATGTCATTGCCACCTGGATTTTTAGACGAACTGCGCAGCCGGACCTCGATCTCACAGGTTGTGGCGCGCAAAGTCATGTGGGACAGCCGAAAATCCAATCAAGGCAAGGGTGATATGTGGGCACCATGCCCGTTTCACCAGGAGAAATCTGCGAGCTTTCACGTCGATGACCGTAAGGGCTATTACTACTGTTTTGGCTGTCACGCTAAAGGTGATGCGCTGGGCTTTATAAAAGAAACTGAAAATGTTTCTTTTATGGAAGCGGTCGAGATTTTGGCCCGGGAGGCCGGCATGCCGATGCCTGAACCAGACCCGGAAGCTCAACAAAAGGCTGACAGACGGACGCAATTGGCCGATGTGATGGAGCAGGCTTTGCAGTTTTTTAAACTGCATTTGAACACTAGCGCGGGCGCTGATGCGCGGAGCTATTTGACCGGGCGTAGCTTGACGCAAAAGGCTTTTGACAGGTTTGAAATTGGCTTCGCACCTGACGCTTGGCAGGGATTGTGGGACCACTTAACTGCTAAGAGTGTTGAGGATGAGTTGATTTTGGCGGCAGGGCTGGCAAAGCCATCGAACAAGGGCAAGCGCCCTTATGATACTTTCCGCAACCGCATCATCTTCCCAATCCGAGATCCACAGGGCCGTTGTGTCGGCTTTGGTGGGCGGGCGATGGACACGAATGACAATGCCAAATACCTGAACTCGCCAGAAACTGAATTGTTCGACAAGGGCCGCAGTCTTTACAATCATGGTGCAGCCCGAAAGGCGACTGGTAAGGGGCATACCCTTATTGTCGCCGAGGGTTACATGGATGTAATAGCACTGACCGAGGCTGGATTTGACGCGGCGGTCGCGCCTTTGGGCACGGCAGTTACAGAAACGCAATTGCAGCTGATGTGGCGGGTGTCGGATGAGCCTATCATTGCGCTGGACGGAGACACAGCCGGAATTCGGGCCGCTCAACGGTTGATTGATTTGGCTTTGCCCCTGTTGGAGGCTGGAAAATCCCTGCGCTTTGCAGTGATGCCCGCGGGACAAGACCCGGATGATTTGATCCGTGCCGGCGGGCCGGGAGCTATGCAACACTTATTAGACACTGCGCGGCCAATGATCCATTTGCTGTGGGAGCGAGAGGTGCATGGCAAAAACTTTGATAGTCCCGAGCGTAAAGCTGCCCTCGATAAAATTCTGCGAGACAAGCTCCGGCTGATTAAAGACCCGTCAATCCGGGGTTACTACGGTCAGGCTGTGAAGGATATGCGCTGGGAGTTGTTTCGTCCGAAAATGCAGAGTCGCAAATTCATTCCAAAGAGTGGAGCGGCGCCTGCAGCAGCGCAAGTGACAACTCGATCCTCCTCTTTGGCCAGCTCATCGGAGCATAGCCATGTGCTAAGACAATCGGTAATTTTGGCGAGTCTGTTCAAAGCGCCAGAAGCATTGGCCGCTGTAGAAGGGCAATTGGAAGATCTGCAATTCGTCAAACCGCAACATCGCGATATGCAGCAGTTTTTGTTGCAATACACAGGAGTTCTGGAAGGGCTTTGGGAGGCGGCGGAACACCTATTTGGAACACAGGTCCTTGAAACTTTACTCAAGCTTCCCCACGTGCGGATAGCACCCTCCGTGCGAAACTGCGACGATGTTAAATTAGTGATTGACTGCCTTCAACAAGAGTTCGCTCAGATGTTTGCAACCGATGCCCATGGGCGGGAGGTGGCGGAGGCGGTGCAGGATCTTTCAGATTTGGATGATGAAGGACTTACTTGGCGGCTCAGCGAGTCGGCAAAGCATATGCAAGCCACGACACAAGGCACGCAGGAAGATAAAACAGAATATAAAACCGCTAAGAATGGCTTGAAAGTGAAGCTGCAAGAGCAAAATACATTAGATAATTTGCTTGAGCAGATCAATTTTTCAAAACCTAACCGACAGTAAGCTCTGTGGGGGTGGGAACTGGTAACCGAATCAGGCTAGATAGCGGGGCGAATCAGTTTGGATGCCGATTCGTTATGATGTTCAGTCGAGAGTCCCAAGGACAAGGAGCCACAGCGCATGGCCGCCAAGGATAATGACGACCGCAAGCAAGATGCCGCCACAAAAGAGCCGATGATTGACATGAGTCAAACAGCGGTCAAAAAGATGATTGGTGTTGCACGCGAGCGTGGCTATATTACATATGATCAGCTTAATACGGTTTTGCCACCCGACCAGGTCTCATCCGACCAGATTGAGGATGTGATGTCGATGCTTTCGGAAATGGGCATTCAGGTGACTGAAGAGCACGAATCCGAAGAAGAAGACAAAGGCCCAACGGATTTGGTTTCAACAAACCAAAACCGAGATTTGGCTTTGGCTGGCGCGAATAACGAAAAATTAGACCGCACAGATGACCCGGTTCGGATGTATCTGCGCGAAATGGGTTCGGTTGAGCTTTTGAGTCGTGAAGGCGAAATTGCGATTGCCAAGCGCATCGAAGCTGGCCGCAACACAATGATTGCCGGGCTGTGTGAAAGCCCACTGACCTTCCAAGCTATTACCATCTGGCGTGACGAATTGCTCAGCGAAGATATTTTGCTGCGCGATGTGATCGATTTGGAAACCACATTCGGCCATCATATGGGCGAAGAGGAAGGGGCCGCTGTTGTAGCCCCTGTCGTGGCTACTGGCGTCGCGGCCGCTGGTGGTAATGAATTGGATACTGATGGCAATCCGATTGTTGTGGATGACGACGAGGATGAAGATGAAGGCGCCACCCTGTCGCTTGCGGCTATGGAAGCGTCTCTAAAACCTCGGGGTTTAGAGACTTTGGAAATTATATCGCGTGATTATACCTTGCTGTCCAAAATGCAGGATGTGCGCATCTCAGCGACTTTGAACGAAGATGAAAGCTTCTCTGATGGCGCGGAAGCCAAATATCAAAAATTGCGTTCCAAAATTGTGTTGTTGGTGAATGAATTGCACCTGCATAACAACCGGATCGAAGCTTTGATCGACCAACTCTACGGCATCAATCGCCGGATCATGTCGATTGACAGCTCTATGGTGAAGCTGGCTGACCAAGCTCGGATCAACCGTCATGAATTTGTTGATGCCTATCGCGGGCGCGAGCTGGATCCAAACTGGTTGACTGACATTAACGAAAAACCGGGCCGTGGCTGGAAAATGTTCATGGAACGCAGCATTGGTAAAGTTGAAGAGCTGCGAGCTGAAATGGCTCAGGTTGGGCAATATGTTGGTCTCGACATCAGCGAATTCCGTCGCATTGTTCAGAAAGTTCAAAAAGGCGAAAAAGAAGCGCGCCAAGCAAAAAAAGAAATGGTTGAGGCCAATCTACGCTTGGTGATTTCGATTGCGAAAAAATACACCAACCGCGGTTTGCAGTTTTTGGATCTGATCCAAGAGGGAAATATTGGTTTGATGAAAGCGGTTGATAAGTTTGAATACCGCCGTGGTTATAAGTTCTCAACTTACGCGACTTGGTGGATCCGTCAGGCCATCACCCGCTCAATCGCCGACCAAGCGCGTACCATCCGTATTCCGGTGCATATGATAGAAACTATCAACAAGCTTGTGCGCACTGGGCGTCAAATGCTGCATGAGATTGGCCGTGAGCCAACACCTGAGGAATTGGCGACCAAGCTTCAAATGCCTTTGGAAAAAGTACGCAAAGTGATGAAAATTGCCAAAGAGCCAATTTCTTTGGAGACACCAATTGGCGACGAGGAAGACTCCCAACTTGGGGATTTCATCGAAGACAAAAACGCCGTTTTGCCTTTGGACAGCGCGATTCAAGAAAACCTAAAAGAAACCACAACTCGGGTTTTGGCGAGCCTCACCCCGCGCGAAGAGCGGGTGCTGCGGATGCGCTTTGGGATTGGTATGAATACCGATCACACTTTGGAAGAAGTGGGCCAACAGTTCAGCGTCACGCGGGAGCGTATTCGCCAGATTGAAGCCAAGGCTCTGCGCAAGCTCAAGCATCCAAGCCGCAGCCGCAAACTGCGCAGCTTCCTCGATCAATAGAAGTTATGATCCTGATTTAAAAAGGCCTCGATCTGCAGGGCCTTTTTTTTGAACAAGACGGAGCGTTGCATGATCGCTGTTTTGATGGTGTGAGGTTCGCTTGGTTTATATGCTCTACATACAAAATACGGTAAGTGTAATTACCCCCTACCCAAACCGTGGTGAATTGTTATAATGATAGGGTGGCAAGTGGGCGGAACGCGCTTCACGCAAACTAAAAGGGGATGGCACATGCGTTGCCCGTTTTGTGGAAATGTTGACACTCAAGTAAAAGATTCTCGCCCTGCTGAGGACCATATTGCGATCAGGCGGCGGCGGTTTTGCCCGGCTTGTGGTGGCCGTTTTACGACCTATGAGCGGGTGCAACTGCGTGATTTGGTTGTCATCAAGTCAAACGGTCGGCGTGAAGATTTTGACCGCACTAAACTCGAGCGCTCAATTCGCATCGCCTTGCAAAAACGTCCGGTTGAGCTGGAACGGATGGATCAAATGATCTCAGGTATTGTGCGTCGGTTGGAAAGCTTGGGCGACACAGATATTCCGTCAACATCGATTGGTGAGATTGTGATGGAAGCTTTGGCGCGGATTGACACCGTGGCCTATGTGCGGTTTGCCAGCGTCTATAAAAACTTCCAAGCTGCAGATGATTTCGATAAGTTCGTCTCCGAGCTGCGGCCAAATTTGCCGCCTGAGGAGTGAGCGCCTTAAATGATGCACGCTATATGACGTTGGCCCTGAATTTAGGCCAACGGGGGCTTGGCAATGTCTGGCCCAATCCGGCCGTGGGCTGCGTTATCGTCAAGGATGGCAGGATCATTGGTCGAGGATGGACCCAACCGGGTGGCCGTCCACATGCCGAAGTTATGGCTCTGCGCCAAGCAGGCTCGCAAGCCCAAGATGCAACCGCCTATGTCACCTTAGAGCCCTGTGCTCATCATGGTGCGACGGGTCCATGTGCGGAGGCTTTGGTCGCTGCGGGTCTTGTCCGCTGCGTGGTGGCGGTCACCGATCCTGATCCGCGGGTCGCGGGAGCCGGGATCGCACAGATGCAAGCGGCCGGTATCGACGTGACACAAGGTTGCATGAGCGCCGAAGCCAGCGCTGCCCACCGTGGCTTTTTTAGCCGCGTCACCAAGGGCCAGCCAAGGGTTACGTTGAAGTTGGCGATGTCGGTGGATGGTCAAATCGCAACTCAGAGCGGTGAAAGTCAATGGATCACTGATCCACAAGCGCGGCGGGATGTGCACGCCCTGCGCGCCGGTCATGATGCTGTTTTGGTGGGAAGTGGTACCGTCAGGGCGGATGACCCGAGCCTGACTGTGCGGGGCTTAGGCCGCATTCCTCAACCTGTTCGGATTGTGGCCTCTCAAGATTTGAATTTTGCAGGTACTGCCTTGAAAGCATCGCGAGATCTTTCCCCGCTTTGGCTCTGTCACGGGCCGAACTCAGCGGGCATAGAGACTTGGCGCGATGCCTGTGATCAATTGATTGAGGTGCCCAAGGCGGGCGATGGTCAGCTTGATTTATCCGCGATGCTGGAAAATCTCGGGGCTCAGGGTCTAACCTCAGTGTTTTGTGAAGGTGGCGGCCGCTTGGCGGCCTCTTTGCTCAAAGTGGATTTGGTGGATGATGTTATCGTCTACACAGCGGGACTGGTGCTTGGTGCGGACGGTCTGGCGGGCGTCGCAGATTTGGGTATTGAGCGTTTGCAAGAGGCACAACGGTTTGGCTTGGTCAGTTGCCGCCAAATTGGTGTGGATATACGCCAGCATTGGCGCGTGAGCGTTTAGCGCCACCGGTGGGACTGGCTGGCAAACGTGCCCTGAAATTTCGTCAGCATCTGCAAACTCACTCCAGTTTTGATCTCAGATTCTTTACTTAGGCGTTCGATCAATACTTTAATCGCCAATGCGTGCACGGGGTGGCTGTCCCCGTATCGGATAATATCCGTTATATTATTAGAAATGATAACGCCAACGGCGGTTGCCCATACATCGATAGTTTATGTGTGGGGCTTGTAGCTGCTCTTGGCGGGCCAAAATCCGGCATATCCAGCGTTGAAGCCAACCCGCCAAAGCGAGCCCGCCGGCGCGTTCAAGCATCTTGTCCAATCGTCCAAGAATAGGCAATGTGGCCCCTGCAGGAATAGAAAATCACGGCCAATATTATTCGCCACTATTAAATAACTTAATAGATTGCTATTTTGAATATGATTGCAAAATCTAATTCAAATTATCTTAACTTGTTCTTAAACGCGAATTGCCCCAGTTTCAATTCAAACTGTGACCCTTGCCCCAAGCGGGTACTGGGGGTAGGAACTGCTGAAAGGGGAAAACCATGTTTACAGGTATCATAACTGATGTTGGCGCTGTTCGCTCTTTGACTCAGCTGGGTGACCTGCACATTGAAATTGCGACGAGTTATGATCTTTCCTCGATTGCGATAGGTGCTTCGATTTCCTGTAACGGTGTTTGCCTGACCGTCGTTGAGAAAATAGCTGACAGTTTTGCCGTCGATGTCTCTGCTGAAAGCGTTGCTTTTACAAATATCAGGGACTGGCATCTGGATGCGCCGATAAATCTCGAACGGGCCTTGAAGGTCGGTGACGAGCTGGGCGGGCATATCGTATCTGGCCATGTGGACGGTGTGGCCGAGATTATTGCGATGCTCGATGATGGCGACAGCACGCGGGTCATTCTGCGTGCGCCCGAGGCATTGGCCAAATTTATAGCCCCCAAAGGCTCGGTGGCTTTGAATGGCACATCTTTGACTGTAAATGAAGTCAACGGCGTAGAATTTGGCATTAACTTCATCCCGCATACCAAAGCTGTGACCACTTGGGGCGCGTCAAAGGTGGGTGATCGGGTGAATTTGGAAATTGACACTTTGGCGCGCTATGTCGCGCGCTTGCAAGATTGGACTTAAGAAATGAATGATCTGCTGCCATTTGAAACGCCGGGCGCTGTTGAGCGTGATTTGTTAAATGTGATCTCGCCGATTGAGCAGATTATCGAAGATGCACGCAATGGTCGGATGTTTGTGTTGGTTGACCACGAAGATCGCGAGAACGAAGGGGATCTCGTTATTCCCGCGCAAATGGCGACACCAGTAGCGATCAACTTCATGGCCCGCTATGGCCGCGGCTTGATCTGCCTCACATTGACCAGCGAGCGGGTTGAGGCTTTGGGCCTGCAATTGATGTCGACCTATAACTCCTCGCGCCATGAAACCGCCTTCACTATATCCATTGAAGCCCGCGAAGGTGTGACCACAGGCATTTCAGCCCACGATCGCGCCCGCACCGTAGCGGTGGCTATTGATGCCAGTAAAACTGCGGCAGACATCGCAACACCAGGCCATGTCTTCCCGCTGCGCGCCAGAGATGGCGGCGTTTTGGTGCGTGCAGGCCATACGGAGGCGGCCGTTGATATTTCACGTCTGGCTGGCTTGAATCCATCGGGCGTTATTTGCGAAATCATGAATGATGATGGCAGCATGGCGCGCTTGCCTAATCTTATCGGATTTGCAAAAGAGCATGGCCTAAAAATTGGCACCATCAGCGACTTGATCGCCTATCGCCGCCGCCACGACAATCTGGTGCGGGTTAAGGGCGAGCAGGTCATCCAGTCTGAATTTGGTGGCGAATGGCACATGCGGATTTTTAACGATGAAACCCAAGGGGCTGAGCATATAGCTTTGGTCAAGGGCGACATCAGCGGTACGGAGCCTGTCTTGGTGAGGATGCACTCGCTTGATCCGATGTTGGACATGGTAGGCGCTGGACCCGAAGGCCGGGCGTTTGAATTTTCGCAATCTATGAAGATTATTGCAGATGAGGGCCGAGGCGTTTTGGTGCTTTTGCGTGATTTGCACATGAAAATCAGCGCAACAGACGATGGCAGCCCGCAAACTTTACGCCAATATGGTGTCGGCGCGCAGATTTTGTCTTCTCTTGGTTTGTCAAAGCTCACTTTGCTTACCAATTCGCCAGAGCCCAAAATTGTCGGTCTTGAGGCCTATGGTTTGGAAATCCTCGGCACACAGAAAATTTTGGATCCAAGCTAATGGCTAGTGTAGAAAATCATCACACCCTAGATCGCCCCACATTAGAGGCAGCCGTCAGCATACTGATTGTGGTAGCTCCATATTATCACGATATCACCGCTCAAATGGTGGCGGGTGCCAAGGCTGAGATCGAAGCTGTGGGCGGCAGCTGGGAATTGGTCGAAGTGCCCGGTGCGCTGGAAGTGCCAACAGCCATTGCAATTGCCCACAGACAGGCGCAATTCGACGGATATGTTGCTTTGGGCTGCGTTATTCGTGGTGAAACCACTCATTATGACACCGTCTGCAATGATAGCAGTCGTGCCTTACAGCTTTTGGGTCTACAAGGGGTCTGTATCGGTAATGGCATACTGACTGTTGAAAATCGCCCACAGGCAGAAGTACGCGCGCAAGCGGATGGCCAAAATAAGGGCGGAGGGGCAGCAGCAGCAGCCCTTCATTTGATCGCATTAATGCGAAAATGGGGTAAAGCCCGGGGAAAAGTGGGGTTTCTACCTACTGAGGAGAACACAAAAGCATGAGCGTTTCCAATTTATCAGGCAATCAAAAGCGCCGTATGAAGTCGGCCAGTCGCCTATACGCAGTGCAAGCATTGTTCCAGATGGAGGCTTCGAACCAACCTATCGACGTGGTGATTAAAGAATTTAAAGACCATCGCATGGGTGTTGAGCTCGATGGGGCGATGCTCCAGGACGGTGATATTGAGCATTTTGGCCGTGTTGTGGCCGGCGCAGTCAATAATCAAGCCCGGATCGACCAAATGACCGACCGTGCCTTGGTGGCCAAATGGGCGATTGCGCGTATTGATCCCACCTTGCGGGCCTTATTTCGGGCTGCGGGTGCGGAATTTGTTGAAGGTGACACCCCGCCCAAAGTTGCGATTGTCGAATATGTTGAGGTTGCGGTTGCCTTCTCTCCTGACGGTAAAGAACGCAGCTTTGTGAATGCGGTTCTGGATCATATGGCCCGCGAGGCCAAGCCAGAGGCTTTTGCATGAGTGCGATGCCGATCCTAGATTGGGTCAATGATCCGGTAGACAAGCTGCGCGCTGGCTATGAGGCTGAGCGCGCAACAATCGCACATTTTTCGGCTTCAGGTGTCGCAATTGACGAGGTCGGCTTCGCCAGCGGCCCAGGGTTAAGATTTACCCCAAGTACTTGGGTCGAAGGCCGGACTGATGTATTGTATTTTCATGGGGGCGGCTGGATTGTTGGCAGCCCTTGGACCCATAAAACCCTATGCTCTTGGATGGCTAAGCTCAGCGGCCGGCGGGTATTTGCAGCGCCTTATGATTTGGCGCCCGATCGTAAATTCCCCGCTCAAGCCGATCAGGCTGCTGCCATTGCCACTACATTCACCGTCGATCGTGATCAGGTCATTTTGGCTGGTGACAGCGCCGGGGGTGCCATGGTGCTTTGGGCTGAAGCTGGCATGGATGCGCCCGGCAAAGTGCTGGGGCTTGTCAGCTTATACGGCGCATATGGCGGCCTTGAAGGGCCATCGCATGAGGCTTACGGCCACGGTTCCGAAGGACTGCAAACGGCGGCTCTGCGGGTCATGTACGGCTATTTAGGCTGCCAAGATGTTACGGAATTTCGGGCCCGACTGTCAAAATCGGGCGCACCTTTGCTTTTGGTGAAAGCGGAGTGTGATCCGATCGCCGATGACAATTTTTGGTTGGCTGAAAACACTGCCCATCAGGTGACACATCTTTTGGCACCTGGGCAACCGCATGCCTATTTGCAAGCCTGTGGCAGCGACCGGGCCGCAGAAGCTTCAATGCAGGATATTGCTGAATGGATCAACGCCCTGTGAGGGCATGATCTGGGCCGGATAAAAGTGGCGGGCCCGCCAGAACAACCGTGTTGGTAACTTAATTCCCGAGGACCTGTATGTACAGGTGGGCGCCAGGTAAAAGAACCAGGGTCCAAACAGAGCCAGCTCCCTCGGATTATGTAAGGCCACTGGAATTTGACCGCATACGAGAAGGGCAGAACCCGCCAGCTTTACAGGTATGCCTTTGTGAGGTGCTCTGCAAGGGGCTTAGTCGAGGATTGGTGCGCAGCCGGCCTGCGTGAACTCGGCCACCATATTAGCGATATTTGACAACCGACCTTCAGCTCCTGCTGGGGGTACGAAATCCGCAATCACCTGTTGCCATTTTTTTGTGGCGCGTTCCTCGGCGGTGAGGGCGCCGTTCTTGGACCACGTACCGAAATTTGACAAATCTGCATTGAGCGATGGCAAAAAAGCACTGCTGTATTGGGCTATTGTTTGATCAGTTGCAAAGAAATGCCCGCCGGGCGCAACTTGTGCTATGGCATCAAGGCCAATGGCAGAGGCGCCGGAGGGCACCGATTTGCGCAGATGCGCGATGGACTGTAACGCCTAAATGTCTTGAATGAATTTTTCAAAGCCAAAGGTGAGCCCACCCTCTAACCAGCCTGCGGAATGGATCACCATGGTGGCATTGGCCTGCAAACAGCCCCAAACAGACATGACCGTTTTATGGGTGGCCTGCATGTCATTGGTATTGAACGCCGCGCCAGCCGCAGAGCGCCAAGGCAGGCCGATATGGCGGGCCAGTTGCCCTGATCCAATCGACATTTGGATGTGCTACGGCGCGCCACTTTTCATGTCTACATTCGAGCCGAAACCGCCATACATCACCGGCGCGCCGGGGGTGGTAATTTGATTGAGGGTAATCGCTGCCAAAGCTTCTGCATGTTTCAGCGTCAGCGCTCCGACCACGGTGATTGGCGCCATGGCACCAGCGAGGCAGAGGGGCGTGACAATGCACATCTGCCCGGCGCGGCCAAAATCGATCAGCGCCTGTGCCATGGGCCGGTTCAACATACGTGGCAAATTTGTATTGATCACCGTTGAAGAATAGGGTGCGGACGCAAACTCCGCATCGCTCAGGCCAAGGGCAGTTTGCATCAGCTCAAAACATTCTGTGACCTGTTGACGGCCCCGGCCATAAACGGTGATTGCCTTATCGCCGTACCCTAATTGTGTTTGCATCATCGCATAATGGCGCAGATGAACTGGAATGTCCTGAGGTTCAGGAGCGGGGGACAGCTTGTGGATTACGTTAAAGCTCTGCATCAGTTTGACCGCATCAGTGTAGCTGCTCAGATCGCCGGGTCTGCGGCCTCTGATCCGGTCGGTGATATTTGGACAGCCGCCGCCGGGTGTGAATATCAACTGACCCGGGGCCACAGGGACGTTGCGTGCAGGGTTTGGAGCGTGAAGCACAAACGACACCGGCGCTGACGCGATGGCCGCTTAAACCATGTTAGCGTCCAAGCAGACCATATCTTCCACAACTTTGGCACCGTTTTGGGAGAAAACCTCCACCGCCTCACGCAATAGAATCTTAATCCTGAGGGTTTCAAGCACCTCCAAAGCGGCAAGATGAATGGCCTCAACGCGATCCTCTGAAAATATTCGCTGCGGTTCAAACGGATTACGCAACACCAACCCGCTTTGGTTCGATTCGGCAAATCTTTTAGGTTTACGGCGTGCCATGGGACAACCTTACGAATGACTGGATCTTAAGCAATAGAGGAGTTGTCCTCTCGCATATGTTCACTTTTTATTCATAATTTAGTAATGGTTGATAACGCCCCTTACGGCTAATGCCTGGCCAACTTCTGGCGCGCGGTGTGTGCCAGAAGTTGTTGAGCTACGATTTGTATCTGTCGAGGAACTGGTGCCCACCTCTGGCCGCCGGGCCGATGTGATGGCGCTGGGACCAAAGTGAGAGATCTGGATTGTGGAGTGTAAGTCTTCGCGCGTGGATTTTCAGGCAGATCATAAATGGCAGGACTATTTGGAATTCTGTGACCGGTATTTTTGGGCGGTGGATCAAGAGTTCCCAACCAACCTTTTACCCGAGGATATGGGGCTGATAATCTTCGACGCCTATGATGCTGCGATCATCCGCATGGGACAAGAAAACAAACTCGCTCCGACACGCCGTAAGTTTATGATCAAAAATTTGCCCAGCATACGGCGCGGCGGGCCTATGCTAGCCGCGATCGAGGCGTTGCACGCTTCAGTTGATTACTTAGCCAAAGACGCCGCCACGCGCGCTGCTGCCATGATTTCTTCTGCAATATCATTGGCCTCTTCAACTTCGAAATCCATTGGAATTTCCGCATCACCTGCACTCACGAAAATTCGAACCATGCCCTGATCTGTTGGACCAATTTGCAAATTGGCTTCGATGTCTTTTTCAGTGTTGATACCCATAATTACGCCTTTCGATTAATATCTTCGGGGTATGGGTGTTTTGATCTTTGATCAAGAGGCTTTGCACGTGGTAAAAAGCCCCAAGAAGACAGAATTTGTTCTGATTTGGTTGCCCTAAGCACCAATTTGACGAATCCACCTCTTGCATTCAGTTTATAGGGCCGCTAAGTCGATGAGAATGCCGCCTTAGCTCAGTTGGTTAGAGCGCCTGATTGTGGATCAGGAGGTCCCTGGTTCGAGACCAGGAGGTGGTACCATTACTTTCAATGGGTTACCCCGTATATTATCCTCGCGTAGCATTTTGAAATCGAATAATTGTCGCGTTCATTGCCACGTTTGCGTGATGCTTGGCGGCATTAACTATTATATCAGGTTAATCAATGCTCGGTGCGGCCACTTTAGTTTTTTGCACCCACAACCCGTCCAATTTCTCATTTGATGAAGGGTACCCGGGGGGCACCCCCCACTCTACAGGTTAGGAGTCCCTGATCACGTAGTAATACGAGTATGGACGAACGATGCGGCTCGACAGCTTCTTAACCTTGGGGGGGGGAGACAACGTCAACTTTTAATCTTGGCGCTAAACTTCAAGACGACTTTTACTACTATGTCTGCTAATCCCATGAGGAGAATAGATATCAAATTTAGCTTGCGCTGCTCACTCGGCTGCGCCAACCTCACCTCATGAAACTAAGGCTACATCACATAAATCTGTGCTCCACCAATGTCAAAGAAATGGATCGTTTCTATAGAGATGTCCTAACGCTTGATGACGAAGACTCAGCTGAATTA
>MDSY01007962.1_pt1 | contig 45596 bp, 48 predicted proteins | sample 811131 | NCBI WGS metagenome assembly MDSY01 (sample SAMN05326643, study PRJNA326480) | marine metagenome | isolation source: seawater | place: Atlantic Ocean: South West | collected 2010
TCGACATAATGCCGCTAAAGTGGTGGACGCTGGGGGATTTGAACCCCCGGCCGCCTGGTTGCAAACCAGGCGCTCTTCCAAGCTGAGCTAAGCGCCCCTGAATATCCGGGGAGGTCATGGGTTCTTGAGGGCACCCATTGAACTGGTGTGTTCACTGGCCATCGGAAAGTAGCTTAGGCAGCAATACGGCCATTCCCACTAGGGAGAGTAGAAGGACAGACTTCAGAATCTGACTAGAGGAGTCGTTCTCAATTTCCTGCTCCGATTCGTCGTTATTGACGGGTTGTGTGGAATGATCATCATTAGAGAATGTAACCACGAAAACTGAGTCATGCGTTGTTCCGTTGTGCAATATTTGGTGCATCATTGAGATATTGCCGGGGATTAGTCCGTTGGAAGGGTCCAAGAGAACCAATTCAGTAACCTGACAATCTGGATCGCTCCTTTGGCCCGTCTCGTTTAACTCACAGGAAGAGTAAAGCCACGCTGTGGAAAAATCATCCGCGCCATTGAAAATCCCATCGGAATCAGCGTCGATCAGGACCCTATGGGAAGTGTTTTCCCTGCTATCCACATTGTAGAAGAACAAGTAGTCGGTAGCAACTAATATCCCATATTGCACCCCACTTGGGGTCACTCCGTCTTCCTTCAACAGCATTGTATATTCCTTCGGCTCGTGAGCTGCCACAGGAGTTGTCAGTAGTATTACGATGAGGGAAGCTAACACTACCTCGGATGCCCTCATGACACTCCGTAGGGGTGCGATGGCTTCAACATGACCGCCAGTGTCCCGTGAGTCGTGGAGTCCGGGAGGATTGTTCTGGCGCTGGCCTTTGCAGGTTGTGTTTTAGCGGCAGTTGTGGCTTCAATTATGCTGATAGACGAATCCGAGGATAGTGCTACGATTGTCGAAGGAATGAAGGATCCCCTGATTCAGGAAGAGGGGCACGATCATAGAAACGCTAGTCAGCATATCCTTTACACGGATAATATATTGCCAGTTAGCTACAATCCACTTACAGCACCTGGTAATGCCGAGGTTCAAGTTGCAGACTCCCCCGATGGGAAAACATATGCATACATTGCAGGATGGTCGGAAATGCATATCGTCGATGTCACTGATCCATACAATACGACAGTTACTGGGGTTTACTACGACCCGAACACACAGGTCCTGGATGTCAAGTATCTGGAATACAATGCTAGGGAATATGTAATCGTGCAGAATCAGCTTGTTGACCCCGGGGCGGCTGACCCCAATGTTGGATCTTGGGAGGATCCAGCTCAGGTCACAGTGACACTAGTGGATGTCACGGACAAGTCTAATCCGAGCTGGGTAGATTCATGGTACGACTTTGACCACCCGAGTGGCCCACACAACCTTTACACTCACATGATCGACAACGAATGGTACATCTTTGTCGCTAATCCGGACTACGAATCATGCGATGTAGGACAGGGCGATGCATGCGGTGGCATTACAATTGCACATCTGAATTTCGCTGCTTATGGGGATCTGCCCAGAATTGTGAAGCTAGGAGAGGCCGAAGTTTCATGGGAATCCACCCTTGGGGGATGGATCTACATCCACGATATGACTGTGCAAACATGGCCGGGCGAGGACTCGAATGACCCACGTTTTGGCAGGACCTACGTCTACGGCGCTTATTGGGAAGCGGGACTCAGAATCTTCGACGTTTCGGATGTGCCCCATCCGGGAAAGGATCTTGCAGAATACCTCTGGCACGGCTCATTGTGTAGAGCTTCTGGCGGCTCCCAGGCTGGTTGCCTTTGGAGGGCACCGGAGGTTGGGCAGTGGATGGAGTTCGAAGACTTCGATGGCGATGGAGAAATAGACTGCGGATGTACCAGCAATGAAAACGGAGGCAGGGCATCTTACATTCACTACGCAGAGCCGATTGATGACATGGTAGATGCTAGTCACCTTGGATATCCCGTCGGTAAGCGTCACCTCACCATTATCGCCACAGAGGTACTGAGCACCACCGTAGGGACTGGGATGGGCTACCTCCTGGATACAACCGGATATGAAATGGTCAATGGAAATCTCAGATTCAAGCCCGAATTGATCCATGGATGGGAAATTCCCTTTGCTTGGGACCATCACATACCGGAAGGTGAGGAGTGGTTACTTTTCAGCCCACATAACGCAGATACTCAGATTTTCCAGACTGGTTTACCCGGACTTCCGGACAATAGCCACGGCGGTGCTTGGGACGGCAGGATTTACTTGTCTAGCTACCACGCTGGACTATGGATAGTCGATATCGAGACACTCATGGTTGCAGGACTCTCTGATGGGAACAAAACGGCCGTTCACATGGACTCCACGGTTGGCTTCCACCTGCCTCATGGTGCTGATGGAACCCCCTTGGATAGTGCATTCTATGACTTCGGTTGGACCCCCTTCCTATGGGCTGCCGAATATCATGAAGGGTACACATACCTATCCTGCATCACTAGTGGCCTATACATCGTTCAATTGGACATTGACAAGCCCTATGGGCCGGTTTCGGCGTTCTGACGGCCCTTTAGGGCCGCGTTCCACCAATGGGGAATTTGATAGGCGTTGGTCGCGCGCGTCGGGGCATGCGGGTTAGTCCGTGCTTGGTAATGGTCGGATTGATGGTTCTAGCTCCACTGTCTGGATGCTTGTCGATATTGGACGATTCAGGTGGAAATGAAGGAGGGGGCTCTGGCTGGATAGATCCGGTGACGGAGATTGAGGACGGAAATCACTCTCACAATGATTTATTCTCTCACCGGCTATGGACTGAGAATGCAGTTCTTATCGACTACCACAATCTGAATTGCGATGGCAATGTTAAGCCGCCGGCGGAACTTGACGATACTGCCGGTAGGCCTTGTGATGAGGAATTCAAGAATGTCGGACCAACACCCGGGGACAACTCGGAGATAGCTATCGAAGGCAACTTCCATGAGGACTGCGAGATATACGGCGATGGAACTGGTGGCTGCTATGCGTACGTTTCTAGCTACAACCAATTCGAGATTCTCGATATCAGTGAGCCCAATAACATAATTTTGCTATCTACCTATTACGCAGAAGTTGCAAGAATGATTGACATAAAGGTAACAAAGGACAACAACTGGGTCCTTGTGAACCATGAGTTGACGAACAGCGAACTGGACCCGATACCTAATGACGATGATGCAAACAGTGGAACTAACAGGCTCGATGTGATTGATGTAAGAGACAAAACTCGTCCTGTGAAGGTAGCTGAGTGGAACAACCCGCCAGCCGGATTCCACAATCAAGACCTAGCGGTTTATTGCGACTGGGATGGTGCCTTTGACCCCTATGAAGAATGCAGCCTGTTCCTTTTCGGCGCAGACCCATATCCGGAAATGGTTGAAGGAAGTAGCGGAACATTCTACAAAGGGACTCAGGTATTCTATGTCCCCAATGGTTTCGACTCTTGGATCACTGGTGATAATTCCAGCAGGGAAATACTCAGGTGGGGCGGATACACACCCGAGCCTTACACCACTTGTGGCGGATCGATATTCAATCACGATCACGTTTACTTCGTTCACCCGATAACAAAGCAAAGGCTGCTTGTGGCCTCTTATTGGGGAGCAGGTCTTCGAATAGTGGACGTCAGTGAGCCTCCCTCGGTGGCTGATCCACTTGGAGTCTCCTGGCCGCCAGAAGTTGGCAGATGGCTGGGGTGCCCTACTGATGACTCAGGATGGTATGGTCCCGACGGAGGGGGTCATGCCAATATGACTCCCGAAGAATGGCTAGATGCTGAGCAGGGCAATGACAACATACACTACGCAGTTCCATACGACCACTTAGTATGCAATGGAATTAGTGAGTACGTGCCCCAGTCCGAGTGGCCATCGGAATGTGGAACTGGACCGGAAGACGCGACTTACGGGGGGAACTGGCGCCACTACACCATTATTGCTCCCGAATATGGCAGCAACCCGGGCCATACGGGATTCCTGTGGACAATCGATACTACTGACCCCACAATGCCATTCCTCGTATCCAAATGGAGACTACCGGGGGAGGGGACCTTGGCCAACGGCTCCAAACACCCGCAGCACTATATCCCTGGAGGATACATTTTCAGCCCGCACAATGGCGATACAGGAGTCAATGGACACGTCTATTGGACTCACTACCATGCTGGAAACTGGTTGACTGACCACGGGAAAATTTGGGAAGAGATAGTGTGGACTGATGGGTCTCCAAATCCCGAATGCGGGTTCAAATGCATTGAGGAGCTAGCCCCAACGCACACCCTTGGTTACTACCTTCCAGCCGGACCTACGTGGATTGAAGACCCAACTAACACACTAGGATACGATATGGCGGATTGTTGGGCTTCATGCATGATTCCATTCGACTGGGGTCTGCAGTATGATCCGAGGGGATTTGTATTCATTTCGGAGATGGTGAGCGGCATCTATGTTGTGCAGTTCGATGAGGACTTTGACCCTCGATACAACTACCCTCCGCTTTGGTCAGCGGAGGCTAGTGACGAATGAGAAGGATACTCGCCTCATTGGCGATTGTGATGTTGATCGCTCCAACCGTGTCCGCTCATGGGGCCAATACATTCGCCTTCGTCATGAGAGGAGAGAGTTTGCAGCCAGAATCGGCACAAGTACTGCAGAATGACACATTGATTTTCTACAATGTGGTTGACTTCGAGAGAGTCATAATGTTGGACATAGGGGCGGATGGAGTACACGAGATTGACTGCACGGCAGGACCATCTTCTCCAAGCACGGATGACGAGTGCAGAGTTTGGCTGGACCCGATAAATTGGACATCCGGAGACTATGAGATTCAGATTTTCTCAAATGACAGTATTTGGAAAACACTTAGCCTGAGTATTTTTCTAGACAACCACACTGAAAATGTTGCCCCAGGGAGCTACTCATTCAACAATGACCAAGACGATACAGCGGCCGGCAATGATTCTGATTTCTCCCCTCTATCACTGATTCTTTTGGGACTAGCAATAGTAATTATTGTACGCAAGAAGGAGGGTTCAGATGAGTAGGTTTTGGGCGTATTGTGCCGTACTTCTGATTGCACTCCCAGGGTGTCTCGGGAACGAGGATCCTGATGTTTTCTATGGGGAGGACATCAACCCGCCGGTTCCAGTTTCAGACTTTCTCCTAATCGATCAGAATGGGGAGTACTTCTCATTCTCGCAGTACGAGGGCAAGGTCGTTGTGATTGCATTCCTTTTCACTCGATGCCCTGACATTTGCCCGATAGTTAGTGCTAATCTTGACTACTTGCAGATGCTTCTGGGTGAGGAATGCGGAGAAACTGTTGAGATACTCAGTATTACCGTCGACCCATGGACAGACAACCACACAATATTGGCAGATTACTCGGAGCAAAGGGGCCTTGAGTGGCCACACCTAACGGGTAATTTGAGCGATCTGGAGGATGTTTGGTTGGAGTTTGATGTGGGCCTTACTGCGTACGACACCGATACAGATGGAGATGGTGTCGCAGATGGATTTGACACTTGTGTCGAAACACCCGAAGGAGAGCAAGTAGATGACCACGGATGTGGACTGGAGACCCAGCAGGGGGACGGGGGGGATGTTTCGGTTAAGCACGTCGGGAGCCATGAATATTGGGTGGACCACACGACTGGTACCATCATTGTGGACAAGCAGATGAACCAGAGGGTCTGGTGGGGAGACATGGACTGGAATGTTGAGTTGGCATTAGAGGACGTGATGCTACTAATTGATGAATAGGAGGTTATCTTATTTCGAAAATAAAGGTCTTGCTAATCACATTGTCCATCCTTGCCCCAGGGTGCTTAGGAGACTCAAGCGAATCAACTGAGATTCTCGGGATTGAATACAAGGACCCTCCAGATGCTCCTGATTTCGCCCTATTCGATCAGAACGGGGACGTGTTCAGACTCTCCGATAACCAGGGAAAGGTGATTGTGGTAGCCTTTGTTTACACTTATTGCCCCGATGTTTGTTTGGTGATTTCGTCTAATCTAGACTACGTCAATGAGAATCTCGGGGGACATTCCGATGAAGTGGTGATTGTCTCGATAACCATCGACCCGGCGAGGGACACAATCGATCACTTATCCGAATGGACCGAGGAGAGGGGATATGGCTGGCCCCACTTGACTGGCCCGGTTCCTGAACTTCAGGGAATTTACAGATCGTGGAATGTGATTGTGGACAACGAGCATATAGCGGCCAGTGAGCCACCGGAAGACAGCCTCAACAGATTGGTTGTTCTTTTCCCTGACAATTCAACCTTGGTGCAAGACACTACGGGATCCGGAATGAACGGTGCCGAATATATCGAGGGGGCATTAGTGGAGTCAAATACTAGTTACAACTTCTCGAGCGGGGAAATTGGAGGCTGGGAATCTAACGAAACCTGGGATTGGGAACTTCATTCCTGGGACATAACTAACGAAACCTGGGTGGAATACCCCGGTGGCCTTGATTCGATTGAAATGACATCTGATACCCATTTGGCATGGGTGGCCAGCAATGCGAACCTGAGTTTGATGCCCTCGGGCTCTGATTGCAATAACCGCGGTTGGATTATGGGCTCAGGTTCCAATGCCCACTGCATGTGTGACGAAGGCTACGAACGACCGGATGGAGATTGGCTGTCCTGCGTAATAGAGGGCTCGGGGGATAGTTCGGCAGAGGACTCCACGGACCCCCATGGCGAATCACTTGGCCAATATGAGGTAGGGCACTCAACGACCACTTTCATTATTGACAAGCAGATGAGGAAAAGAGTAGCTTATTCTGGCATCAACTGGGACCCCTCGGAGTTCCTTCTGGACATTGTCTCTCTTTCTGAGGAGTGAAGTTTTTCATTGCATTGCATATTTTTAGTGCATTTTCACTTAATTGATTATATGCCCATGCCCTCACATTGAATCATGGAAGATGGAGGGGCCGCGAGGTCATTGATGCTGGCTGGGCTCATGATTACCAGTGTGATGGCGGGCATTCTTTTCTTCGGCGTTGAAGACGAGGGACTTAATCGCGCGCCCACTGTCGACTCCGATCTTCCTGATACGATACTGATAGGCACGGTTGACACGGTTAGAATCACCATAAGCGACGAGAAGATGTCGGATCTATCACTATTGGTCACACTAGACGGTGGTGAAATCGCTGATTTACCCGATCAGTATGGCATGATCTCAATCGACATCTCTGAACTAGATGTGGGTAGCCATGCACTGAAGGTTGTGGCAATAGACAGTCTGGGGCAAGAGACATCATGGTCCAAAGCTTTCATTATTCACTATCCAGAAGAGAGTGAAACAGAGCTTACGACTTCGCAGAGTGAGTACCATGTTGAACGTGGAGGGGATGCTCCGGTCTCCGGACTTGTAATCCACGATGACACTTCAACATGCGAATTGAGGTGGAGCACCACTGATATCGAAGAGTCCAGCCTAGGGCTGCCAATAGACGAAGATGGGGCCTACATCCTGGAGCTTTCCAACATACAGGAAAACACCACGGTCTCACTAGAGGCTGCGTGTGGCATATGGACTGAAACATCAAGTCAGAAATTTGTCACCATTACTGTTCTGGAAACTGAAGCAGAACCCACTCAAGGGTGTACTGACCCAGAGGCCAACAACTACGACTCTGGCGCTGAGGAGGATGACGGGTCGTGCGAGTACGACGAGCCCGCGCCAGTCACTGGTTGCACGGACCCAGCGGCCAACAACTACGACTCTGGCGCTGAGGAGGATGACGGGTCGTGCGAGTACGATGAACAAACAGAGGAGATCGAGACTGGAACAGAGGGATGGTGGGAAGATGTGCTATTGTGTGACTCCACAGAACAGGTTGAAGGAATAGACGACTACAACACTAGTGACTTTGACAATCACGTTTGCCAACTCAGCTTTACCACCAACGAGACCCATATACAAATTTCCGCCAATGGCCTTCCAAATCACGACCTTGAGTCTGGACCCGGCTGCTGCACAAGCGCACAGGAACATGTATGGACGATACCACTCGAGCCCACTAATCAGACTGGGTGTGATCCGTCCACCTCCACCGATGGTTGCACCATGGCACCGGAAAGGGGGGCAGTTGCTTTCGCTGCGAATGGGGTGCCCATTTTTGGACCTGAGGATGGGCCCGGAGGGGATGCAGTAGCTGGACAAGAGGGGGCCTACGAGGAAGATAGGCAGCATGTATGGCTAGGGATCTGTCATGCCCACTCGGGACCAGGAGGGGAGTTTCACTACCACGCCGATGCGAACTGTTTGCACTGGCACCCCGATGAAGAAAGTGGAGAAACCTGGGCTGATTACAGCTTGGAGTCAACGAGGTCAATCACAGGTCACTCTCCAATAGTGGGCTTCGCCTTAGATGGATACCCAATCTATGGTTTCGTTGGATGGGATGATGAAGGAGAGTTAACTGAAATGAAATCCTCATACAGGCTCAAGGAAGGCGAGACCGGATATAACGGAATAGATGACTACGAGTATTCCCCTGGAATCGGAGACTTGGATTCTTGTAACGGCCAATACGGTCCAACGCCAGACTATCCAGATGGAATCTACCACTATCACACAACATGGGAGAATGGAGAAGGAGGGATTGGTTTTCCCTATTTCATAAACTGCTACAGGGGGGAGGTTTACTCTGAGAATGGGGGAGGAGGTGGCGCTGACTGCTCTGGACACGGCGAAACATGGGGCCCCGGGATTGGACCTCCGCCCGATGGTTGCGGGGGAGGGCCTCCAGGTCAGGCGTCCGAAGTATCGAATTCAATAGCGGACTTCTCTGAAATTATCCCGCCTAATGGTGGAGAGATCCTGTCATTCCTGATTATGGCAGTAATCGTGGTCAGAGTATGGGCATCCGGCTCAACCTCTCCAGATCTGGCTGGTACAACTGCCGTATATCATCCAGGTCCAGTATAATCATTGCCAGCCTCTCTAGCCCCATGCCCCATGCACACACAGGCCACTCGGAGCCTAGCGGCTCCGTGACCTCTGGACGGAATATTCCAGCGCCCCCTAGCTCAAGCCATTGGCCCCTCCAAAGGATGTCCACCTCCACACTAGGCTCTGTGTATGGGAAATAGGCCGGTCGTACTCGGACATCTGGGTAGCCCATCTTGGAGTAGAATGTCTTCAGGGTTGTGATAAGCATTGGAAGGCTAGCTTCTTCCTCGTGGATTATCCCCTCAATCTGGTGGAATTCGGGGAGATGGGTTCGGTCAATTGTCTCCTGACGGAAAACCCTTCCAATGCCAAAAACCCTTGAGGGCTCATCGGGATTCTCCGCGATGTGCCTCACGGTGTTTACAGTCGTATGAGTCCTCAGTAATGATTTGCGTGACTCATCCTTGTCAAAGGAGCCCCCCCAGCCTTTGCTTCCTGTGTCGTGTCCGTGCTCGTGAACCTTGGACCATAGATCAAGATAGTGTTCATCGACATCGATTTGACTGGGCTCAGACAGGTAGAAGGTGTCTTGCATGGTCCTTGCTGGATGAGATTGCGGAATGTAAAGAGCATCCATATTCCATCCTGCAGACTGCACAAAGTCCCCCTCTATCTCCGAGAACCCCATCTCCAAGAAGACCTGTCTTATCCTCTCTATCAACGCCTGCATAGGATGAGGGCGCCCGCCCATGGGAATTGGTGCTGGTGAGTTTACATCGAAGGGCTTGAACTTCGCGCCCCTCCAGTTTTCTGATTGGAGCAACTCTGGTGTTACCTCACCAATCATCTCAACATGCTCAAGTTCTGATGGTTCAATCGATGAGCCGGCATCGGTTAGTGACCAAGATCTGGAGGTTTCCTCATTGATCAGAATTAATCCCTTCCTCCCTAGGAAATGGCTAACCATTTCGTCATCTAGTTTTAGCTTGGATACGGGGCCTTCTGACAATGAAGAGATGAATTCTGATCTTACTGAAATCTGCTTAGAAATTGATGTCTCGTCCTCGGCGACCAGCCTCCCAGAATCGATTGAAAGCCCCAGAGATTTCAGGAGACCTATCCCAGGGCCTGCTTCGTGGCGCTCAAACCCCTCCTCGAATAGCCTGTCCATCGTCCTCTCCGATTCAGGCAAAGAAGAGAGGCAATTCCAAATTCTGAACTCCAGGAGGCCCTCGCGATGGGCGTTCACACCCTCTTCGCCCAAGGAAACAAAGGCCTCGATTTCTTCATTTATGGTTACTAGACCTAACTCGGAAAGTGCCATCCCGGAGCCCGCGACATGAACCTGGTCATCCCAGCCAGCACCCGAAAGGAGTTCATCCAAGGTCCAATTTCTAGATGGTTCGGATAACATGAATTTGAGCAATGTTCGCTCATTGTTACTCATTTCCAAGATTATCCCTGACCTCTCGAGTAGCGTTTCCCACTTGACGGTTCCCGAAGAAGGATTTGATTACTCTTCCTCGTCCCTCCACAATTCTACCTCACAATCAGGGCATTCAAAAAAATGTGGCCTTCCGCCTTCCAGCCAATGCACATTTCCACATCTGCCGCAAAGTATCGAGGTCCTAATTGGCTCAACCAAGGTGGTGTCAATCCGATACATCGGCCCTCCTGCATCCGGTAAAATATCGGACCCTGGTTCCCAATTTTCAATGACCTCATGGTCCACTGTTCCTTCATCCTTAATTCCCAATCCAACTACAAGTAGTACAACACCTGCAATAGAAATGGGTGCTGCCAATGCTAGAGCGAATGGTGATGAGCTCGAGTAAAGAATAACTGCACTCCCTATAGCGATACAAAGCCAAGCGGAGAGAACCACGTTGATCCTTCTATGATCCGACCCACCAATTCCCACGACGGTCCGAGAAGGAGGTTACGCATCAACCCCTAGGAGAGTTTGTTCGACTAAAGGGTTCAAGAACAGTTGTCTCCTGTGAGGTACAGGCCTCAGTAGCTCAGCCTGGTAGAGCATCTGATTTGTAATCAGACGGTCGGGGGTTCGACTCCCTCCTGGGGCTCCAACAGTCATGTGAAAGGTCTTAGCGAAGTTGCTTGACGAACCTACATGGGAGCGGCGATTATTGACGGCAAGGCTCTCGGTATCGAGATAGAAAAAGGTCTTTCTGAGAGGATTCGCTTTTTGTCCGAGAGAGAGGTCACCCCCCACTTAGCGGTGATTATCGTGGGGGATGACCCGGCTAGTCATGTGTATGTACGGAATAAAGAGAGGGCATGCGAGAGAGTCGGGATAGCAAGTACTCGAATAGATCTAGCATCAGACGTAAACCAGGAAGACTTGATTTCCGCTGTACAGAAGTTGAACAGCGATGAATCCGTACATGGGATTCTAGTTCAGAGTCCGCTTCCGAATGGGATTGACGAGATTGCCGTAATTGAGGCGATTGAGCCGACCAAGGATGTTGACGGGTTCCATCCGTCGAACCTAGGGAGAATTGTAATGGGGGACAGAAATGGATTGATTCCCTGCACCCCCTCGGCCGTGATGGAGATTCTAAGACACTCAGGATTGGAATTGGGGGGCAAGAGGGCCGTTGTGATTGGGAGATCCAGGATCGTTGGGATGCCCCTTTCCATCCTGCTTGCCCAGAAAGGTGCTGACTCCACGGTCACCATTGCCCATTCCAAGACCAAATCACTGGAGGAAATTTGCAGAGAGGCGGACATTCTGATTGCTGCAGTTGGTAGGCCGGAGATGGTAAAGTCTTCATGGATTAAGCCGGGTTCAACTGTAATCGATGTGGGCATTAATCGAATTAATGATGATTCAAGGAGCAGTGGTACCCGGTTAGTGGGGGATGTGGAAGACGGGGCGAAGGAAATCGCGGGGATAATTACGCCCGTGCCAGGTGGAGTCGGTCCGATGACGATAGCGATGCTGATGTCCAATACGGTTCTAGCAGCCGAGAAAGGGCATTAGAATATTCCTAGATCTATTCTTGCATCTTCAGAGGCGTGAATCTTGGGATCCCACAGAGGCGAGAATGTTAGATTCACATGCGCTGACTTTACCCCCGAGGTTTGGGCCGCGGCTCGGTGGACAGCTGCCATAAGTTCCGGTGCTATTGGGCAACCGGGGCTTGTTAGGGTCATGTCTATCTCCACGTGCGTTGAGTCTCCATCCACCTCCAACCTGATGTCATAAATTAGTCCCAATTCAATAACTGAAATCTTCATTTCTGGATCCTCGACAGAAACGAGAGAATCCCTAACATCTGACACAGTTACCATATTACCACATCACATCAGCGAGGATGCCTCTTCTTTGACCTTCCTAACCATGTTCATGAATCCGTTGGCCCTACTGGGAGTAAGGATCCTACTAAGTCCCATGCCCTCAATGTAAGAAGGATCATGCTCAGCTACCTTTTCGGGGGTTTGCCCGTTTACCGCTATTGCAGTGATCGCCATTAGGCCTTGGACTATCTGGGCATCGGCACCTCCCTCGGCCATGAACCCACCATCATTGTCAACTGAGCATACCACATGTGCTCTGGATTGACAGCCATGGACCATATTTTCATCATCCCAAAGCTCCATTGGAAGAGTCGAAGGATGCTTCTCAGCATACTCGAAGAGCAGTTCTAGCCTCTCCATGTCATCGAAGCAAGACTGGAATCTCTCGACAATTTCGATGATCTCATCTGACCACTCGCTCTCGTCTGCCATGGAGGTGCTAGGCATAGTGGGGATTTCACCATTGCGAGAGTTCGATTTGGATTAAGAGAACCTTTCAACGACATTTCTCAAGTGGGAAACAAACGCCTCCGCCTCTTCCATAGTATTGTAGAACCACACTGAGGCCCTGTTTGTTGAGCCCACTCCCATGGCCTCCATCAATGGCTGAGCACAATGGTGACCCGTTCTCACGGCGAAACCCCCAGCATCGAGGAGGTATCCCAGATCTTGTGCTTGAATAGTGTCGTGTAGGAAAGAAACAACTCCAATCGCCTCTTCCATTTCCGGATTCCCGAATACGGTAATTCCGGGGATTTCTCGCATCTCCGAAGCCATCCAAGAAGCGATTCCATGTACGTGTTCGTGCGCCTCATCGAAGTCGATATTTTCTTCCAACCAATCAACCGCGGCATGCCAACCTATGGCCTCTGCCATCCTCGGCGTTCCAGTCTCAAACATTGCATATCCATCTTGAAAAAGTGTGTCTTCTTTTGAGACTCTCTTAACTATTGATCCGCCTGTCAGAAATGGTCCCATCTCTGAGAGGGCTTCAGACCTAACAAGCAAGCATCCAATTCCAGTTGGTCCAGCCATTTTGTGTGCCGCTATCGAGCAGAAATCTGCTCCCAATTCATCGAAATTAATCCTCTCATGTGGCGCCCCCTGGGCACTGTCCAATGCAACTCTGGCACCCTCTGAGTGAGCCATCTCAATTACCCTCTCAATTTCATTTCTAACTCCAAGGACATTACTAACGTGCCCGACACAAACCAATGAAGCGCCCTGAATCGCCACTTCCATCGCATCATAGTCGAGAGTGAACTTATCGGTATCAATGGGGACAAACCTGAGCTCGATTCCCCTCTCCTTAGATAGCTCCTGCCAGGGAACAATGTTAGCATGATGCTCCATCTCGGTTGTGACTACAACATCACCTTCCTCGAGATTATACCTAGCCCATCCGTATGCAACTAGATTCATTGCCTCTGTCGCGCTACCGGTGTAGATCATCTGATTCTCATTCGTCCCGAAGAACGTAGCTATCCTGTCCCTGGCACTCTCGAGAGCAGCTGTTGATTCATCGGCCAACGTATGGTTAGCCCTGTGGGCATTTGCGTGGTACTGCTTGTAGAAATCGGACATTGCGTCTATGACCACCAGGGGCTTTTGTGACGTTGCCGCATTGTCAAAGTAGACCAAGGGTTTCCCATTGGGAAGAATTCTATGCAGGATTGGGAAGTGTGAGCGGATTTCCTCCACATCTAACGCTATGGTAACACCCCGGACCGAGGGGCTAGGGGGAGACATATCAACTCACTTGCTGAAAAAATATTCAATACTGTAGTGAAGGATGGGGTTTACATTGCTTGACTAACTTATGCGATATTGCACCTAATTGCTGTTATTCGGGGGAGGTTTATTGTTGGGCACCCTCATCGGCAACTAGTATGGAGGGCGGACGGGGGCAAGATATCGTCGAGCGCCTAGGCAGTCGCGACTTGAACAGGGACGGGTCAATAATCAATCTAGCAGTCGTCGGTTCAAGTAGGTTCTATGACTATCGTAAATTCGAAGGGGCGATGGGCTCATGGATAGAGAATTACGGTTATCCGGACTTGATTATTGTAGGTGGCGCGAGTGGGGTTGACTACATGGCAGAGAGATGGTCCGACAACAATTCAATTCCCATCGCTGTTTTCACGGAGGAGTGGAACGATCCAAAAACGGGCCTTCTAGACAGAGGTAGGCCTGAGGCGCCGAACTCACTTACCGAGAAGATTCTCAATTCTGCTACTCACGTATTGGCCTTGCCTTCTCCTACTAGCAAGTGGACCAGAATTGTAATAGAAATGGCTTCTCAAATGAATCTGGACACAGATATTCACGAAGTTGACTGATATTGGTGCTCGCGCCGGGATTCGAACCCGGGTCGCCGGATCGAAAACCCAGTATGATGGGCCGGACTACACCACGCGAGCTGTGCTCTTGCGAGATGTCACTACCACATAATCGAATCGGGAATCAATATTGACACTAGTACCTATTCTTCGAGTAATGAATTCCACCATCTAGCTGCTGGAATTACAACAAATAGTCCTGCAAAGGACACTAGTGAGAAGTTTAACCAGTTTAGTGATTCAACCATTGATTCGCCATATACCCCGAGCAATAACCCAGGGATTCCAAATCTGAGGCTTCTACCGAAAATTCCAGCAGCGACGAAAACGCGTAGGTCCATTCGACCAGCCCCAGCTATCCATGCAAGAGCTTTGTATGGGATTGGAGAGACAGCAGCGATGAAAATTCCAGCTGCCCCGTACCTGTCCATCAGCACATTTAGCCTCTTGATGGTTGATTCGGGGACTAGCCTCTCCAAAACCCAGCCCCCTGCATACATCCCGATTGCGTACCCCCCTACAGCCCCCATTACACTCGAGAGGACGGCCACTGAAACTACTGTAGCAATGCCAGATCCAGTGTCTGCATCGAGAACCATTTTCCAAACCAAGGGATCTGGGGGTATGGGCTGTAGAGCGGCCTCAGAGGAAGAAAGGGCCGCCAAACCGAGTAACCCTAGGCCATCCGCCCAATCAATGACTGAATCAATCACCTCCTGTGAGACAATGGCACTCATGCACGGCCGTCCCGGGCATTGCTATAATGAACTGGTGGTTTCAAGACACCTCTTCCAAGTAATCGACAGTCATGAAAGGGGGAGGCGGGCAGCGAACAACATGGCGGACGTGTTTGTACTGGACACGTCGGCACTGATTGAGTGGCCGATATCAGCAATTATTGGTTCCCTGATTGTACCAGGGCAAGAGTCGGAATTGAAGCGGATTTCTCCCGGCAGGAGGGAGATTCTAGAGTCCATGGGGGCAATCCAGATGGAGCCAGGCAGTGCATCCCTTGAAGTGACCACAAATGCAGCGATAAAAACGGGAGACATGTCAGGGCTTTCGGCAATAGACCTCTCACTGATCGCCCTTGCGCATGAAAAATCCGCAATACTTGTGACCGATGACTACAGGATGCAGAATGTCTCATCCTCAATTGGGGTCGAATGGAGGGGGATTGGAGAAGAGGGGATAACTGAGGCTTGGAAATGGGAGCTGCGTTGTATTGGGTGTAAAGCCAGTAAATCACCTCCGAAATCACCTAATCTAAGGCGCTCTGAATTTGGGCAATGCCCGGAATGTGGTTCTGAAATGAAATTGAAGAAAATTTGACTACTCGGACTCGGATGCGACTTCTTCTGTCATGCCGCCCCTGTCCATGTCTTCCTCAGCAGAGGATGCCGATGTGGTTTCCATGATTCCTTGCTGGAACTCCCCTTTAGCCCTACCAACATTCCTAGCCAGTTTGGGTATCTTGTCTGCCCCAAAAACCAGTATTCCGAAAATCACGATGATAATTGCCTCAGGGGCTCCCAATGCCATGTCTACCGTACTCTCGAGGGGGATTACTCGGTTGAATGCTTCGGAGTTAAACTATCTAGCCTCCTGAAACAGGAGGGAGGAAAGCAACCTCTGATGAGTCAGATAGGGGTTTGTCCATATCTGCATCCATCTCCCCGTCTATGGCGATCCTCAGTCCAAATTCTAGCATATCACCGAGATCGAATCTCTCGACTAACTGGGAGGTTGTTGTACCGGAGTCCAATGATACAGTGACCTCCCGTTGGCCGAACCTTTCTGCCAATGGCCCGAAGAATAGCATACTGACCTTGATAGCTGGTCCGCCAGCATGGTAATGCTCGTCCATGTCCCCCGGCTAGCTTACTTAGGAATCAAGTCATCGCTGCACAACTTAAGTGTGGAATACGGGACGTGGCGGTATGAAGGATGTTGTCGCGGTGGTATTCGATTGCGATGGAGTTCTTACGGACAATGGGTCATCCTGGCAGAATATTCACGACTACTTCGGAACTGAGAACAAAGAAATGCTTCGAAGATTCCTGGCAGGAGAAATATCAGATGACGAGTTCATGGCTGATGACATCCGGCTATGGACAGGAGTTAGTCCCGAAATCCACAGAGACGACATAATGAGGGCTTACTCCGGCATTGGCCTTATGCCAGGTGCGAGGGACGTCGTTGAGGAGCTGAAGAGGCGGGGCGTTTACGTCGCCATTGTGTCAGCAGGAGTGGATATCTTCGTGGGTGCTATTGCAAATATGCTCAGCGTTGATGATTGGGCTGCAAATGGTTTTGATTGGGATGATGAGGGTTTTCTAAGAGGTCCAATGAAGGCCAGAGTGCTATCTCACGAGAAGGATATAATGGTGGACAAATTATCGCGAATAAATAACATGGACCCGACTGGAATTATTTCGGTTGGGGACTCAAGTACTGACCTATCAATGATGATTGATGGATCTTCGTTTATCGGATTTAATCCGGCTCGGGATCTGGCTAGGACCTCATTTAGAGAGGCAGGGGTCCCTGTGGTCGAAGGGAAAGATCTTCGTGACATTTGGCCCCATATCTTCGAGGGGGAAGATTTTCCAAATTGATTATGCGAACGGTATGGAGGCTGTCGCGAAGGTGTGCAAGTTGACTACTGTCAATATGCATGGCTTTGGTTGGAAACCCAACATCCTCTGGAAATCTGTCTGATTCTGCCAGGTAGAGCTGTGTACCATGGTAGTACCCTTGTAACCCCCAACAAAATGCCCGTGTACGTGTCCAGTGACGAAAATATCTGGAATTGTGGAGATTACAAGATTATCCTCAGGCTCAGGGGAAAGGGGGGTCTTACCACCCCATGAAGGCGCCAGATGCCTTCTCTCAAGCATGGCCTGCATCGCCCTCTCTGGTTTCGAATATGACACGGACCTCAAAGTGGCGACGAAGTCGTCAATGCTCTTCCCATGGTAAGAAAGAACTCTGACACCATTTAGGCTGAAGTCACAGGGATTGCCTACAAAGGTGGTATCTGAGTAATCTTGCTGCACTTCTGGATCTAATGCTGGTTGTGGCTCCGCAGGCCTTACGGCGTCATGATTGCCAGGGAGGATGATGACATCTACCCAATCAGGAATGTCCTCAAGAAGTCGGGCGAGCTCCCCATACTGCTGGAATAAGTCCTTAATCGCCAGATGCCTGTCTTGGCCTGGATAAATCCCGACTCCATCGACCCCATCCCCACTTAGAACGAAATACTTGATTGTTCTAGCGAGAGGGTCTGTCTTGAACCACTTAATCATCTTCTCCCACTGAGGCCCTAGGAATGTCATGCTCCCGACGTGCATGTCGGAAAGGAATGCGGCAGAAACCGCTCTATCCTGTCCGGAACTATTCTTTGAGTGCCTACCCAAGGGAGGAAGATGGATGTCCTGGACGAAGAATATTGGATCCCTCTCCCCTATCAGGAATGACCCACTGACCCCAACAACATCGTCATTCATGAGTCCGTCGAGCGCAGGGTGAACCTCCGATGCATCGGAGGGCGGCTTCACGAGACATGAAATCTGACTGGACTCGTCTTCGATAACAAACATGAGATTCTTGTTCTTTGTCCAACGCATTTCACTGGCGAGACCAACCATAGTAATTTCATAGTCCTTGGTCGAGTGCCTCTGCCTATTCCTCCATGCCTCGGACGTAGATATCGGCCTTCTGGGAAGCACGTTTGAGTTGACCATCATGCTTCTTATCCTCCTCAATCTATCTGTGAAACATGACTTCATGTCCGACATCTTTCCCTCTGTAACAGATTGGCCAGTGATGTCAAAGTGTACTTCGATCTCTGCATCCACATCCCTTGCCTGCATGGGGAACTCTGCCAAGTCGTAATTGGCCAAGCCGTGTGGCCGTGGAGGAGGTGCAAGCTCCAGAGCACTAGAAGGTGCTACAACTCGGCCGTGCGAGGAATGGCTCTGGGGGTCGGGAAGTGTGGATTGTTCACTCTTTGTAGGCGTCTGGGCGGCGATAGGGGGTTCATGTGTGGGCACTAAAGATAGGAGTTCTTCTACGGTTCTTGAGTCTAACATCCTTACTCCGGAGGAGCGGGCTGCCTCGATTAGTGGCTGAATGTCTGAAATATTCTGAATCTTTTCCTTTGCTGAGGTCAGAACAAGGATGCCAGCGGAAGCTAGTATCCGCTGCCTCTCGGACCAGTCGTCCTCAACCATGATGTCGATAAGCGGCCGGGACGCTCATGATGATATCGATAAAAACTCGGAAAATATGGCAATTGCTACTCGTCCCAGTCAGCTAGTGAGGCGAGATCAACCTTCCCAATCTCTTCGGCCACTGTCTTTGAGTAGTCCTCGACATTCCAATCAAGACTACCTTCCCATTCCTCAGAGGAAGGGTCCAATTGGGAGGTGTCCAATACTGCCTCAGAAGAGGTCTCGCTCATTGCGCGTTCAACGATGGCCTCATTCTCCTTCACCCTATCCAACGCCTCTAGTGAGAGCCTGAGTGCGAAGGAGACGAAGGACTTCTTATTGTCTAATCTGTCATTGTCGCCAAAATCCATTCTTCTGGAAAGGAAATAGTCGCCTGCAATTACGGCCACGTGGACCCTGCCAACTTCTTTCTCGGCGGTAGCTCCACCCGGCCCTGCTATTCCTGTAATTGCAATGGAGACATCAGATGAAGACTGATACTTGGCACCACGGGCCATCTGAATTGCAACCTCATGAGAGACGGCCCCTGCTTCCCCCTCGTCGAAAGCGGATTTTTCTACACCCAATTCACGCATCTTAGATTCATTTGAGTATGTCACCCAACCCTGGTTAAACCAGCCAGATGCACCGGAAATATCTGTAATTATCGAAGCAAGAAGTCCGCCCGTGCATGACTCTGCTACAGAAACGGTCCACTCCCTCTTGCGAAGCCTCCTTGCAACGCGAGAGGCAAGGCCGGCGGTCTCTTCGACCACGCCCTTCCGCCCATACACCACTTCTTGACGTTTTCAGTGGCTTGAAAAATGCAAAATTATTGAAAATAATGCTTTCAGAGGTAATTTATTGGTGGGTCCGGCAGGAATTGAACCTGCGATCTTCGCTTTGTAAGAGCAACGTCATAACCCCTAGACCACGGACCCCAATACACGCGGGGGGGCGTTGTGTTCAAATGGCCTGCGGCTGAACAGACTCCGGAGGAGAGGGCGTTGACGGACATCTCTGAGCTTCTGGAACGACTGATTGCAGCTGGAATTCCAGTGAATTCCGAGATTTTTGGTGCTATGTCCGAAGTGGATCCGTCAATTTTTACCGAACACTCCCTAGAGGGTTTCTGGCATGATAGGCCAGTCCCCTTCATGATTACCGAAACAGGGAGTGCAAAGACAATTTCCGCTCCACACATGGTGGTGACATTGTTGCACCACCTTGAAATCTCAGAGAATCAAAATGTCATTATCATAGGGTCCAAGGGCGGATATATCGCATCACTAATTGATTGGATAATTGGACCCGGAGGGACAGTTTCTGTTATTGAGCCGAATGAAGAGGTTATGAGGCATACAATTGAGTGTCTCGAAAAGATAGAGACAAATGGAGTGATTAGGGTCCTTGGCCCCGAATCAATGGAGGATCCGGAGTGGAATAGAGACGTTAGCAGAGTTCTAATTACGGGGGCTGTAAGGGAAATACCACACTACCTTGATTTGCTAATTGTGGAGGGTGGCTTCATTCTGGGGCCGTTTGGAGGGCACTTGAATCAGAGGCTACTGAAAAGAGAATGGCAAGGAGGAGACTGGATGGACACAGACTTAGGGGGGGTCGTGTTCGGGCCTGTTGATATTGAGGATTCAGACAAGAATCCATTCGATCCGAAACTGCTTGCTGAACACCTCGAGGATATTGTCGAGATGATGAGTGGCACGATAGATCCAGAAAGTGAGGCACTAGTTAGACTGGAGGGGCTTATTGAATCGCTCAGGGGGCTTCCCGAGGGAATACCGGAGATAGATGAAGACTCAACAGAAGAGGAGATTCTCGAGCATCCGGTAATTGAGCTTCTAATGTCTGAAATGGAGTGGATGGGCGCATTATGGCCCGTCATAGGGGAAATGTTCAGCTTCGACATTGCCAATCCAGGGGCGCCGAGAGAAGAAGGGGGAGAAATGCTTGGGGGTCATGAAGACCTCGTCCCATGAGCCCTATTTTCCGAAGAAGTGATGTTGTTGGGGCTCACGGAACGTTCATGGGACATGCACATCCATTACTGCGGCCCGAGGATTTGGTAGTCCTTGAAGGCCTAAGGGGCAGGGGTGAAGCATGGATAGTTGGAGGATGGGTCAGGGAATCTATTTCGGGAAGAAAAGATACGGATGTTGACATTGCAACTACGCTCCACCCGGATGAAGTGAAGGCCATTTTCCCAAGATCTCTGATGGTTGGTGCGAAATACGGCACAGTTTCAGTGAGGCTGGATGAGGATATTGGGGGTAACGAAATTTGGGAAGTTACTACACTCAGGAGTGATGGATCATACGGTGATGGAAGAAGGCCGGATGAAGTCGAATTCGGTACGAAAATTGAGGATGACCTTTCCAGAAGAGATTTCAAAATTAATGCGATGGCTCTAGAGTACCCCTATGGAGAGGACTCACTGATCGATCCGTTCGGTGGAAGAGAGGATCTTATGAAGGGATTACTGACATCCGTTGGAGACCCCAGAAAAAGGATCTCGGAGGATGGTTTGAGAATTCTAAGGGCGTTCAGGTTCATGGATGGGGGGGATGGGGGCGTGCGGAAGATGGATGATTCATTGTGTGATGCTATTTCATCCAGTCTTGGGATGCTGGAAATGGTTTCAAAGGAAAGAATATGCTCTGAATTTTCTATTATTCTCTCTGGAGATTGGGCTGACGAGATAGTTTCAAAAATGGTTGAATTAGGTGTTTTAGGGGCTATTTCTGGATCTTTGTTGGAGAAATCCGAGTGTCCTCTTGGCAAGGATATGAGAGTGAATCTAGCGATTCTTTCTATGGGTTTTGATGGAAGTGGGGAGGAATTACGGGGAATTCTACGTAGGGAATTGATGCTAAGTAATTCTACTTTGGATGAGGTTTGTTTCTTGCATGATTGCAAGGGGGAGATGTTGGACCATAGTGAAGCCTATCTCAGGAGGTTCGCTGCTGCACTGCCAGAACAAAGGAGGGAAAGAGTCCTTGACTACTTGGGCAGGCTAGGCCAGGATACAGAATCTTTCTCAGAGGCCCTAGAGGGCGTTGGTGAACCTAGGGCGGGCATTTCCCCCCTGGTGAATGGAGACGATCTTTCTCGAGAAACTGGACTGCCCCCCGGTCCACGCCTAGGCATGCTGAAGGGGTGGCTTCACAGGAAGCAAGTGGAAGAGGACCTGGCTACTTACGAGGAGGTCCTAGAACTACTCAACGAAATCGACTGGAAAGACTCAGAGCCCATGGATTGGGGTATTTTGAAGTGGCCCTAGGGGAGCTCATTCAGCATTTCGATGTATTCGTCCTTATTCAAGAACTGGTCCCCGTCGAAATCGTCAGACTGCGTCTTGACAATGATGCACCATCCATCCCCATATGCATCCTCGTTGAGTAAGTCGGGATTGTCCTCTACGTGCCCATTCAATTCCGAAATTGTGCAAGGGAATGGGGCATTGAATAGGATTCTATCAAATTCTCCATCGTATTTCGTGGTAATAGTGATCATCAAATCGTCAATCCCAACTTGGTCACCAGCGGAAGACATCGTTGGCGTTTCTTCGGCCTCATCATCCTCCGAAAGGGCGGATCCACCCGCCATCTCGAACTCGCCCTCGTCTCTTGGCCTCGCTAGAACTGCCTGCATTACTTCTCCATACTCAGCCATTAGGAATTCGCTAAGTCCTATCTTGATACTTGTAGTTCCCTCATCCTTGTCTTCATCGAGAACTTGGAGCCATAGATGCTCCAATGTGTACAGTCGGTCGTGAGCGATGCTGAACTCCGAGTAGTCGCCATCTGCCATGTGATTCGTCCGCCCGCCGACCGAATTCCGTTTTCAACTATTCGCTTATCGAAAACTCGATTTTTCCCAAGAGGGATTAACAATGTACGGCCTTTCGGAGTATCGGAGATGCCCATGGATTTCGCTGAAAATGAGGAGCAGAGCATGATTCGAGAGATGGTCAGAGGATTTGCGGAGGATGTTCTTTCACCTTCAACTTTAGAGAGGGACAAGGAACAGAGGGCCCCACTTGATGAGTGGGCCTCATTCTGCGAATACGGCCTCCAGGGAATTACCATCCCCGAGGAATACGGCGGTAGTCCGGTAGACGACATAACTGAGGCGATAATAGTGGAAGAGCTCGCAAGGGTTGATCCCTCGTTCTCGGTGATGTACTGCGTTCATGTCGGTCTATGTTCGAAAACAATAGCCCTGCATGGAAATGAGTCTCAAAAGAAAGAGTACCTAACTAGGCTCTCTGGTGATGAAATTGGGGCCTATTCTCTTTCAGAGGCAGGCGCGGGAACCGATGCTGCGGCCATGAGCTGCAAGGCCAAGCTAAGCGATGACGGGACGCATTACATCCTAAACGGTGAGAAGATGTGGGTTACCAATGGGAGCAGTGCCGACATTTACGTCCTATTTGCGAAGGATGTTGATCATCCAGATTTCGGAGTAAAGAAGCACGGGGGGACTACTGCATTCATTGTTGAGAAGTCATTTGATGGTTTTTCTGTCGGGAAGAAGGAGGACAAGCTAGGGATAAGGTCCTCTGACACATGCTCCTTGCTCCTTGAGGATTGCAAGGTACCAATAGAGAATGTACTGAAGGGGCCGGGAGAAGGTTTCCCTATAGCAATGAACGCCCTGGATAATTCGAGAATTGGGATTGCCGCCCAAGCTTTGGGAATCTCTCAGGGGGCTTATGAGTCTGCACTGAACTATGCTCACGAAAGGGAGGCATTTGGAAAGCCAATTGCCCTCCACCAGAGTATTGGGAACTATCTGGCTGAAATGGCAACAAGGATCGATGCTTCAAGGATGATGGTATACAGAGCAGCTTGGGCTAAAAAGAGGCATTACGATGAGGGCGCTCCGAGGCACACCAAAGAAGCCAGCATGGCCAAACTCTTTGCTGGAGATACTGCTATGTGGGTTACAGAGAGGGCGGTTCAAGTCCTTGGAGGATATGGCTATACGACAGACTTCCCGGTTGAGAGATTCTTCAGGGATGCAAAGATTACTCAAATTTACGAAGGCACTCAAGAGGTTCAAAGAATAGTGATTAGCCGTTCAATAAGGCCAGAGTGAATCTAGGCAAACCAGGAATATCTTCGCTGGCCCTCGAGATCCCCCTCGACACCTATGCCGACTAGCGCGAATTCACCCTTCGGGGGCAAGACGGAATCCTTCCTGCTACCACGGTGAAGTGCCTCATACTCGGATTTGTCAATTGCGTGGCGTTCTGCAAGCCTCTCAAATAGCCTGAATCTCGATGCGACGTCTCTCCAATTGGGCTGAACCTCGCCCTCGAAAACCTTGGCTTTGGCCCCAGATCCATACCCACAAAGGCCGACTTTCTTTCCAGCCATCTCAACATCATCGAGATAGTCGCTCTCCATGGTGGACATGAGGGCTAGGAAAATAGAGCCGGTGTACTGATTTCCGATTAGACTAGATGCCCTCTGGGTCTTCTCGATCCTCCTCTCTGCAAATTCCTTGAATTGCTCCGTCTTTGAAATCAGCCTTCTGTACTGATCATTCGCCTTCTCGAATTCCTCCATTCCCTCTTTGGTGTCCGGGAAATCCTCCGGGAAAGGCTCGGCGCCAATCTCTTTTACGATCTCTTCCCAAAGCGGAAGATGCCTCCTGTCGTGTCTGAAAACATCTGGGAACATCCTTTTTCCTTGAAAGGCGTATGGCAAGTGAACAATAATCCTCATCCACTGCTCTGTTAGAATTTCGTCATTTTCTGGCTCATACCTGCCATCCCTGATCGCCTTCTCCCTGAAATCTATGAATGCGGTTTTTACTGACTCTGAATAGCACCTATTTGAGAACTGCCCGTCGAATACTGGCATATCCTTGTGAATCATTAGCTTGTCATTTTCGAAAATAAGTTCGTCCTTCTTACTTGATGTGGGCAGAATCTTCAGAATATTATCAACGAGTCCATCCTTGACCTTCTCCCCGCTTTCGATTGCTAATTCCAGAACATTCTCGATGATTGACCTCGTATCGACCTCTCTACGTGGCTTGAAGAAGTCATGGACCGGCATAGTGGAAACTCCCCATATGTCGGGAATTACTAGAAGTCTGGGATTATGCCTGATTAGGATTGCACCGCCACCAGCCCCTTGGGTATACTCCCCACTGGAGCCGAGATCGTACTTCGCATTGTCAGCGAAAACCACTATTCCGATTCGGTCTTCTTCGATGCCCCCCCTAGCTACCCAATCTAGCGTATTGTGCATTGCGTCGACTGCTCCGATGCATGCGAATGTCAAGTCCACAACGTCGCAGTTCCTGAAGCACTCAGCACCGAACTCTGGGGAGTATTTCTGTTCCAGCATATCCATGATGTAGGTGGCTGTCGGTTTGGCGCCATCCAGCGCAGACTCGGTACCTAGGTAGATCCTTCCAATCGAGCTTGGGTCTATGCCGTTCCTGTCAATCAGTCTTGATGCGGCATTCGCGCCCATTGTTGCTGTGTCCTCGTGAAAATCTGGTATTGCCATGGCCGAAAGGCCCAGTCCCTTGTTCAATTTGCTGAAGTCGGCACCCCTGAATTCTGCAAAGTCCTTCATATCGAAATAGAGACGTGGGAAATAGATCGCTATGTCGTCTACACCTACCTCTGGCATAGTTTCCCTCATCCCCGCCCGGCAACGAGGGGGTTATGATACCTGCCCCGGAGAAGTATTCACGAAGTCAATATTCCAATGGACTACTGAGGGCCGGTTATGGAATTTATTGCTGACATGAGCTCTGATCTAGATGAGAAGTGCTCGGATACGGGGGATAGAACATCGGATAGGCCGTCCGCAACTGCCATTTTTGCATCCAAAGGATGAACTGATCCATTGGAGACGGCATCTGTGAATGAATCCAAATCACTGAACTCGGATGGTTCGCCATATTTTGGGTCGGGCGTTACCTTGACCTTTCCAAGTCTGGGCAAAATGACATGCTCAACCATCTCGAAGACCGCAGAGGAGGGGTTTCCTACCTCTAGGAATGCCTTTCTCATCTTCTTCCTTAGGGAATCGTGATCATCATGCATCAGGATAGCATTGTTGGGGTCGGATTTTGACATTTTGTGATCGTACGAGTCCATGCGGCCTCCGGATCCCTTGAGCCCGGAGAGCATAGGGGTGTGTATGCATGTGGCCTTTGTCCAGTTATTCCTATCCGCCACCTCCCTCATGTACATGTGTGCTTTTCTCTGGTCCATCCCCCCAAACGCAATATCAACCTTCAATTCGAAAATATCGGCTGCCTGGAGGGCTGGGTAGTAGAAAGCTGAAAGGTCGTGATCTGAAGAGTCCTCTGCCCTTCCCATTATACTGAACGTCCTTCTGACCCTTGACAGGCTCATATTCTTGGAGCACCTGAGGACCCTCTCCCAATATTTTCCAGAATCCATTACCTCAGAAGCTCTGATGAATCTAACCTGGCCTGGGCCTTCTCCCTCGGGAGGGTTTCCTAGCAGGACCCTGAAGACCTCTGTCATGTAATCTCCAGCCAAAGTAATCTTCTCCATATCCCTGTCAAACTTGTCATTAACCCAAGCATGCCAGTCTGCTAGGAGAACAATCACATTGACATCTGAATCCAGAAGGTTGCGAATCGTGTCCGATAGTATGACCCACCCCAGATGTGCCTTTCCGCTAGGCTCCAATCCGATGTATGCCACAAGTTGTCCGTCCCCCGAGTGAGAGGGTGCACCTGAGAGAACAGAGGCGACGTGTTCCACGCCCACTACTTCCTCACAACCGGAGAACATGGATTGAATGGCGTCAAGGGATCCCTTTTCCAGGTTAGATAGGGGATCCTTGTCATTCATTTTATCACCTAATTGAACAGCTTGTTTAGCTTCTCAGCGCGCCCGGCTGCTTTCGTATTGTCGTTCGACTCCAGGGCCTGCTCTATCTCTGCTATAATTGACTCTGCCTCTGAAATCTTGTCCTGTGGGAGCGAATCTGCCATCTCCATGAAATGTCGGGTAGCGCTAATTGCGGACTTGGCCTTTGATGCCTTTTTGGCCCATTCCTTAGCCTTGTCACCCCTCTGCTTCGAATTGTAGCCAGTAGCCTCATCGAGAAATGACGTCCACCTCTTCCTAGCGTCCATTGCAGATTTGACCTCCTCTGGATCATCGAAATTTGGAGGTACATTGGTGACGTCGATCATTAGTGCGCTTCCTTCGTAGCTACCATTGATGGAAGTCATGATGCCGTGAGAGGCGGAGAATGAGTTCTCCCCTGTGCTCTCCACTTGTTCGAAATACCTTCTCGCTAAGGCGGAAAGTCCACCCTCACCACTTACTTCCTTGATTACCCCTCGTCTGACGTCGAATCGCTCCATGGGTTTGCGCCGGGTGAATCACTCTTCAAATCTGCCGTGACATTGGCCCCTTAAGTCGCCGGTCGAACGGGCTAAACCATTGTTGCGCCTCGGAGGGCTGTGGCACGAGCGGCGGTCTTGATATTGGCATTGCTTTCTGCTACCTTATTTTCCACCACGCCAGTGAATGCAGAGTCCGCAGTGGTGCTGGATGAGATGGACAGCCTATCTTCAACTGACCTAGGGCTGAATGGCGCGACTATGGATCCTGCTGGTAGTTGGGTTCTTGCTTATGGAGAAGAGTCGATTATGAAAATGATCAATGCAGCGGACCCATCGATTCAGGTGCCTATGCCTGTTACCGGGGAGTCTGCGCTCAACGACGCTGACTACCACCCGGGCGGGCTTACTGCACTAATCGTTGGCGAGGACGGAGTAGCTCTCAGGTACGCTGCAGATGACCACTCTGTAACTGATGCTGGGGGGCATGAAGAATTCGATGACTCATCACTTACTGCCGTCGCTTGGAACCAAGGTGGTTCTTGGGCTTACGTGGGATCGGACGACGGAACAATCTGGAGGATGCGGGCCTCCAGTGACGGAGGTGCAGAGGTTCATGTCCTCGAGGGCCTTGGTACAGGGAGTGAGATTACAGAGATAGAATGCCACGGAGAAATTCTACTTTGCGTGGTTGGAACGACATATGACGGGATTGCAATTATCGATAGGGATCACGCGGTTCACTGGATAGGAGGCGGAATATACCCCTGGAATGGAATGGTGTGTCCAATTACAACTGACGTTTGCGTGTTTACCTCTGGAGATGCGATAGGGATGGTTGATCTGGATGCAACTAATCCTTCCTCCTCCAAAGTCAGCATTAGCGAGATTTCGGGAGTCGGAGGGGTGTTCACAGGGATCGAGAGCCAGGATGGAGACAGGTCGATGATCCTGTTAACTCCATTCTCGCTAATTGAGCACGATGCCGGGCTGAATGCTTCCTTCCCCTGGCTAGAGAACTCTGATGTTGTTGAATTTGATTCAACTGTCTCGGGAGAAAGGGTAGTTGCAACATGGGCGACTGATAGGGACAGCGGCTGGATCCTTACTGACAGAGGTACGATCTTGAGCTTTCATCCGCCATCGGGGGATTCATGGGTCGATGGACTGATGGGGCTAGTCATCATGATTGTTTTTCCTCTAGTTATCTTTGGAGTGGTGCTCAGTATATTGATGTCCATGTCCCCGGAACTTAGTCACTGGGTCACCATGAAGATTGGCTCGGAGGAAGAGAAGGAGTTCTCAAAGAGGGACTCCAGGCGTAGGAGAAGAGGCAGGAAGTAGGGCACCCTCACTGCCATACCTTGATGAGGTAACCGCCTTCGCAAAGAAACGAGAACATGCCATACGACGCTCTAGACTTCTACGACGTTGACTCTTTGTTGACAGAGGAAGAGAGAATGGTTAGGGACATGGTAAGAGACTTCGTCGACAACGAAGTCTTGCCCAAGATTGAGCAGGCCTGCAGGGACGGGGTATTCCCCGATGAGTGGAGGGTTGAATTGGGCAATATGGGAGTTCTTGGAGCCCCTCTGAAGGGTTACGGATGCCCCGGACTGTCATACACTGCATACGGGGTAATTTGCAGAGAGCTTGAGAGGGGTGATAGTGGACTTCGTTCATTCGCATCCGTGCAGGGCTCTCTTGCCATGTACCCAATTTGGGATTTTGGTTCGGAGGAGCAGAAAAATTACTACCTACCTAAGATGGCAAGCGGCGAGTGGATTGGGTGCTTCGGCCTGACCGAGCCAGACTATGGATCAAATCCTGGTGATATGATTACCAGAGCCGAGGACATGGGCGACCATTACCTCCTGAATGGGGCGAAGATGTGGATTACAAACGGCACCATAGCCCAGGTTGCAGTCGTTTGGGCCAAACTAGACGGAGTAATCAGAGGATTCATCGTTGAGGATGGTGATGAAGGGTTCACAGCCCCTGAAATGAAGGGGAAGCACTCACTGAAGGCATCAGTCACCAGCGAACTTGTGTTCCAGGACTGCAAAATTCCCAAGGACAGGATCCTGCCTGGTGTTAAGGGGCTAAGGGGACCGTTTTCCTGCCTAAACAATGCTAGGTATGGAATCTCATGGGGCGCAATAGGGGCTGCACAGGCGTGCTTTGACTCTGCTAAGGAGTATTCTCTGAGCAGGATCCAATTCGACCATCCGATAGCGTCGTACCAATTAGTGCAGAACAAACTCTCGTGGATGCTTAGGGAAATTACCAAGGCCCAACTTCTAGCCTACCACCTTTCACAGAAGAAAGATGCTGGCACATGGATTCCAGAGCATATCTCCCTTGCGAAGATGAACAATGTCGACATAGCTCTGGAGATTGCGCGTGCCGCTAGAGATATTCACGGTGCAAATGGGATACTTGACGAGTACCCGGTGATGAGGCACATGGCAAATCTGGAGTCGGTGAAGACCTACGAGGGGACCCATGATATCCACAATCTCATACTTGGCAGGCACATCACAGGAATCCAGGCATTCACACGCACCCTGGAATAGTCGAATAGGGACTGAAATTGCTAAGGGTGAATCTTGATAGAGGGAGCAGCAGTCGTCCGGTCTGCAGGGATATCATGACAATAGCAGTTCTACTAAAGCAGGTTCCAGATACTACCGCTAAAATCACCGTCTCCGGAGGAAGGGTGGACGAGGGCGCGGTGAGCAAGTGGTCAATGAGCCCATATGACGAATATGCGCTAGAGTATGCACTCCAACTGAAAGAAGGGGGAGGCGGGGACTTGGTCGCAATCACATGCGGACCTGCCAGGGCTTCCAAGATACTTACCGATGCTGCGGCAGTTGGGGCTGATTCACTAGTTCACATTGTCTCTGATGATTCCGGCATGGACAGCTCCAATGTGCAGAATCTTCTTGCCTCCGCAATAAGAAAAACAGGCGCTGAAGTTGTTCTCTGCGGCAAGCAGGCTGCCGATACCAATTCGGGATCCACCGGCCCAGGCGTTGCTAGCATCCTCGGCTTCACATGCGTTGGAATGGTTTCCGAGGTTTCCATGGAGGGCGATGGATTCGTAGCAATGAGGACAAGTCCTTCAGGCAACGAGAAGGTTTCTGTTTCCAAGCCATGCCTATTCGCCTTCGACAAAGCAGCAACAGAGATGAGGAGGCCCAATGTCAGAGGAATAATGATGGCAAAAAAGAAGGCCGTCGAGTCACTGACACCGGCTGATCTTGGCGTGACCATGGAGGGTTCCAGAGTTTCACTGGAGTCTCACTCTGCACCCGCTGAGAAACCCCCTGGGCAGAAATTCGAGGGTGCAGCCTCTGTTCCGACTGTGGTTTCCAAGTTGAGAGATGAGGCCAATGTTATCTGAGGTGAAAAAATGGAAGTCACGATTATAGCTGAAACAACTGGAAATGAGCTTCACCCTGTAACTGCCCAATTGGTAGGTGCCGCCTGTTCGATTGGTGGAACACCGACCGTGATCTGCCCTGGAGGGGTAGGTGCGACAGAGGCATCATCAATTAGTGGAGTGGGGAAGGTGGTATCGGCCGAAGGGGAGTGCTTTGGTTCGTTCGACAGTGGAGCATGGGCAAGTGCCCTCTCCCCGTTATGCGAGGGAGTGGTGATGGCCTCCTCATCAGCACATAGCAGGGAGGTTCTAGCTCAAGTAGCCGCAATCAGAAATATTCCAATAATCCAAGATGCTACCGGCCTTGAAATTGGAATTAGGGTCACGAGGCCGATTTACTCCGGTAAGGCCATAGAGACCTCGGTTGCTTCGGGCCCTTGTGCAATTTCGATTAGGCAGAACGCATTCGAGGCTTCTGGATCGGGAGGGAATGCTGACATCTCCACGGTGAACAATACATCTGATGTTGGAGTGGCGGTGAGGGAGGCCCTTGCTAAGGCCAGTGAGAGGCTTGACGTCGCTGAAGCTGACATCATCATTTCTGGAGGCAGGGGGATGGGGGACCCTTCGAACTTCTCTCACCTGTACGAAATCGCAGATATCGTCGGCGCTGCTGTAGGGGCCAGTAGGGCGGCGGTCGACACTTGGGACGATATTCCCCACGATATGCAAGTTGGTCAGACAGGTAAGACCGTGAATCCAAGCCTGTACATAGCAGTAGGAATCAGCGGTGCAATTCAGCACTTGGCGGGAATGCGCTCTAGCAAGTACATTGTTGCCATCAACAAGGACCCAGATGCCCCTATCTTCAGTGTGGCTGACTATGGCATAGTCTCTACTTGGGAGGAGGCGCTTCCTGCCCTGAGGGACGAGTTCGGCAAATTGTAGCTATCTAACTTGTATTGTGATGCTGGCACTAGATTGGGCCCCTCCATCATCGATTACAAGCAAAGTGAAGTTGTGGACGCCCTTTGAAATCCTGGCTCTCAATTGAGGGGAGTTGCCAATTTCCTCACCATTCCTGTCTTTCCATAGCCACTCCGAAATCTTACCGTCGGGGTCATATGACCTAGATCCGTCTAGGAGTACTGTTGCCTTTCCGCCCTCATCCGAGTCGATTGTCATGTCATCACCTGCATCTGCAACGGGGGGTATATTGAGAGACTTAGCTGACTCAATCAAATCAGTCAAAACATCCACCTCAACAGACTCCCCGTCGAGTTTCATCTCGATTTCCTCGTTCAGGGTTTCGATTAGGATTTCACCTTGATTGGAGAAATCTTGCCTCTGTGAGGCCATGTCCAACTCATCCTCCGTAAGGCCTCCAGAAAATTCATTTCCGATCGAGTCAAAGTCTGGCTCCATCAACTCGCCACCGTTCTGGACTATTGGAGATGAATCGGGGTCGACTAAGTAAATTGGCGATGGGCCTCTAGACTTCTTGTCATCTCCAAATATCGCTATCAATCCATTTGGAAGAGGCATTAAGCCCTCGACGACACCATGATGCTCAAATTGCCATGCCACATGGCCCTCTGGAGAAATCCTCGAGGTCTCAAACCAATAGGAAACCAGGAATTCGTCGCCCCACCGTACAATGTCGCTAATCATGTAGCCCATCTGGGAAATCTCTCGATGTCCTTCGACCCCCACTTTCATGTCAATTAATTGTCCATCGAAGCAGCCCACAACTACTCCTTCCTCGGTGACACAAAGTGAGGTTGGTTTGGATGGGACCTCTGAAGTATTGATGAGCCCCTCTACCGGACTCCAACATTCCAATCTGTTTTCTGGACGATCATCTACGGCCATTCCAAGTGAGTTCCTCCCAACCAGCAATGTCCCATCGGGTCTGAATTGGATGCATGATACTGTTTCAACATCATCAGTCGCAGGTTGTGACTCAAACAGGGTATTGAGTTCATTATCGAGAATCATGAGTCTGCCGTCATCTAACCCCAGGCCAATATAGAGGCCGTTATCTGATGATTGGATTACACCTACGGGCCCAATCTTCTTGCTACTCAGAACCTCCCCTTTCGGGGAAACGTGCATAATATTGTCAGAACCATCAATAGCGAATATACCGATATTAGAAGGCGATATATGTTCGCAACCTGACTCCATATCCAGATTCCAAACGATTTCCCCAAGCGAAAATAGCCCATTGGTGCTAGATGCGGCGATAATACTGCCATCCAGTTCAACCAATCCGATTACTGATCCTTCGATGGATGACTCCTCGAGTAATTCCCCGGATGAGTCGAGATGGAAAATTCTCCCGGATTCAAAGCCGACGCAGATTATTGACTCTTTAGTTGGGCACCAACTTCTAGGATATTCGTCGATTTGTACCGACGCGGTTGGCTCGATTGTCGGCTGCATAATTGTCGTGAAGGGACCTCATGCCTTCATCTTGGCGAATGCCTGCTCAGACGGGCGCCTTGTTCTTCGCGGAGTCATTCCTGAGTCCCTCAATTCTTTCTAGGTACTCTTCTGTGATTCCTCCCGTCACGTAGACCCCATCAAAACACGAACAGTCGAAATTCGCTGGCCCCTCTGAGTCGTCCCCAAGACAGGCCTTGACTAAATCGTGTAATTCTTGGTAGATTAGCCAATCTGCCCCTATTGCCTCACATATTTCTTCCACGGAACGACCAAATGCGACATACTCTGATTTGGCTGGCATGTCAATGCCATACACATTTGGATGGACAATCGGAGGAGAGCAGGATGCGAAGTAAACCCTTGAAGCACCTGCCTCCCTTGCCATGTTTACGATTCTCCTGGATGTGTTTCCCCTCACAATACTGTCATCAACGATTAGTACGGTTTTTCCATGGAACTCGTCCTCGATAGTATTGAGTTTCTTCCTAACAGAGTCCTTCCTAATGGTCTGACCGGGCATAATGAATGTCCTTCCTATGTACCTGTTCTTTACGAAGCCCTCCCTATAGGGGACTCCAAGCTCCCTAGCAAGGTCAAGTGCAGCGATCCTCCCGCTGTCTGGTACTGGAATCACGGCATCGATTGAATGGTCGGGGAACTCGGAGGAAATTTTCCTAGCCAATGAGGCCCCCATCCTGAGTCTTGAGGAGTGGACAGAGATGCCATCAAGAACGGAGTCTGGCCTAGCGAAATACACATGCTCGAAGATACATGGATGGTGGTCAACTTCCTTTGAGCAAACCTTTCTGGACATCTGCCCGTCCATCCTGACCACAACAGCTTCACCCGGCGAGACGTCTCCATCATGTTCGAAACCAATGGCTTTGCAAACCACACTCTCAGAGGCGATGACTCTCTCGGTGAAACCATCTACAACATTACTTCCTATGCAAAGAGGCCTGATGCCATTGGGGTCTCTGAACGCTACGATTCCCCAACCTGTGATCATTGTGACAACGCTATAACTCCCCTCAGCCCTAAGATGCACTCTTTCTACCGCCCTGAAAATATCGTCTTCGGAAAGTGAATCAATGCCTCCCGGGTTTCCATTCAGGGATCTTTGAATTTCGGCAGCGAACAGGTTCAACAGTGCCTCCGAGTCTGAACTTGTATTGATTCTCCTATGGTCGTACTCAAGAAGGCTGGATATGATGTCTTGAGTGTTGTTGAGATTCCCATTGTGTGCGAGGCTGACTCCGAATGGCGTGTTGGTGTAGAATGGCTGTGCCTCGGAAACTGAGTTGGAGCCTGCGGTTGGATATCTGACATGCCCTACCCCCATGGAGCCGAGTAATGACTCTGAGTGCTTGGCACGGAAAACATCTCGGACCAGGCCGTTGGCCCTACGGTGACAGATGTTATGCGAATCGCTTGTCACAATTCCTGCTGCGTCTTGGCCCCTGTGCTGCAGAACAAGAAGGCCATCGTACAGAGAAGGAGCTACTTGGGAATTGGGATGTCCAATAATTCCGACGATCCCGCACATCGTCTACCGAACGGCCCTCAGGGACTAGGGACTTAGCACTTTCCGGGATGGAGCTCACTTACTTCCCATGGATCTGTTGCGCTTGCTCCACCTGTACTTCCTCATCTTGGAAGTCTGTCCATACCCGCAGCTAGAACAAACCGACTTAGTCTTGTGGAATGAGTGCTTGCCGCATCTCCTGCATCTGATGTGGGTGGACTTCTGCCTCTTACCCATGCTTGGAGTACCCTTGGACACCTAATCACCCCTTGAGACAGCGCGGCGACCGACCGGGGTGTTATCAGCGTTCCCCTGTGAGAGGCTTCTTTGGGATAGTAGGCGTAGATTGCATTATTTGCTGAATTAATCGTGTCTGCTAATTGAAATCCTGATCATCATCAACGTTAGCACTGCATACAGAGCGGGAGAGATAGCCAACAATCCTGTGATTGCCAGTGATGTTGATTGCCTCATGGCGTCAAGAGTTGTCGATACCTCGGGGCTCGCCTCCAATGAGAGAAACAGTCCGAGGCCCGTGATGATCAATGAATATGCGACTAGAGGGAGGGTTTTGTGGTAAGGGTGATGGGCAGAAATTATGTTGACTAGAACCAATATTGAGCCGAGTATTAAGGCCCCAGAAAATGTCAGGAGTAATTCTGTCATCTACTCATCCTCCATTTTCCCAAGATTCCTAGATAGAACTGTTGTGACATAGATCTTCTCACTTTCAGAAAGAGGCTCTACGGTCTCATTACTTTGTGGGCGCGTCTCTACTATCCTAACTACCAAGACATGGATTACGACTATGGCCAATAGGCCAAGAATGGTGACTACGGTGGAAAATATGTCGTGCCTAAATGGTTCGGAATACGTCAGCATGATGTACCAAGATAGTGCAACAATTGACCATCCGGCGAATAGGTAAGCGGGCTTGGTGACATTGTATATTGGTGCGCCCTTGGACAATGTGTAGCATCCTAACAGACCGGGTACGGCCCAATATAGGGTTTGATTGAGTGTTGTCGAAGCAATTAGCTCATTGGCTTCAAGTCCTTCTGGCGAGAAAAAGGCCAGAGCTAGGCCGAAAAGAGCTAGCGGGTACCCGATTTTAGACCTGGAGAATGCTGGGCCCATCCTGCCCATTGAGAAGCCGCAGACTAGGAGGAAAAGGCCGATCCACCACTGCAGCCACCACTCAGTCACAGGTCTGCGAGGAGGGCTTGATTCAAGTTGTTTTTTCTTGAAAGGGTGCTCATTGACAGCAGAGCGAGTACCGATATGGTTCGATAGACTTCATAAACGGGCCATCGGTGGCCCGCCTCGCTACACTGCATAGAGGTGCAACATATGGTCAAGATGCCAAGGAAGGTAATGCGATACAGTCCCTCTGCTGGCAAGCATACGGAGCACACCGTAGAACGTGTCAAGAAGAGGCGTGCTAGCGAGTTGAAGTGGGGGCAAAGGAGATTCAGAAAGGTTACATCCGGATACAGGGGTTTCCCCCGACCAAAGCCTTCTGGTGAGAAGCCGACTAAGAGAGTTAACTTGGTTTACAGGTGTACTGAAACTGGAAAAGCACATTCACCAAGAGGGAAGAGGGCGAGGAAGTTCGAATTGGTGGATAAGTGAGGTGAAAAAGTGGCTGGTAGATTCCTGAATGTTAGTTGCCGTGACTGTGGTGCGGAAACCAAGATTTTCGAGAGGGCCTCCACAGCGATATCTTGCTCAGTTTGCGGTGCGACACTAGCCAGCCCACTTGGAGGGAAGGCTGACCTGTCGGGAAGCACCATAGTGGATGTCCTCGAGTGAAGGGGGCATCTAATTGGCAGTAGAAGGAGAAGGGGATTGGCCCGAAGAAGGGGATCTTCTGATTTGCACAGTCAAGGACATCAAACAGAATGGGGCATACCTCACTCTTGACGGATACGACGGCCAGGAGGGTTTCGTATTCGTTGGAGAGATTGCAGCTGGATGGGTGAAGAATATCAGAGCCCATGTCAGAGAGGGGCAGAGAGTAGTGGCGAAGGTAATTCAGGTCAAGAAAGACAGGAAGCGTGTGGAGTTGTCACTAAAAAGCGTCTCAGAAGAGCGCAGAAGGGATACTGTCCAGTCTTGGAAAAATGAGGAGCGGGCTAATCAGATAATGAGAGTGGCCTCGGAAAGAGTCGGGTGGGACGAAGACAGGACATCGACCATTTCTAGTGAAATGATAGAGGCTTTCGGTACACTCTACGGTGCTCTTGAAGAGTGTGCAATTAGTGAGACAGCGCTCTCAGATTCTGGGTTTGAAGGGGACTGGATCGGAGTTGTTACCAGCCTTGCTGTCGAAAATATAGTTCCCCCGTTTGTAGAAATCAGAGGGACATTGGACATACAAGTGTGGGGCGAAGAGGGCGTCTATGCAATCAGGGATGCCCTATTGGAGGCAGAAGCTTGCGCTGAGGGCGTGGAGGATGTCACCCTCACTTGCCACTACGATGGAGCGCCACATTATCGCGTGGACATCAGGGCGCCTGACTACCAAGCAGCGGAATCGGTGTGGGAGGCAGCTACAAGCGCTGTTGAGAAGAGGATGTCTTCGGTTGATGGCTCACTATCGATAGAACGCGCTTGAGCGACGGTTACACCCGTATGGTTCATTGACCCTTCCGCGGGGCAGGTCGAATCGGGAATGGCATGGTAAGATCAAAATTGCAATATTGCGAGGCTTGCGAAACATACGGACTCGGTCCAAAATGCGAGAAATGTGGATCCTCTATGACTCCCCCTTCCCCCCTCAAGTATTCGCCCGAAGACCCGCAAGGTGCCAGGCGGAGACAAAGGCAGGATGCAGGCAGTGATGAATGGGTTGACTCTTTGCCTTCTGCTGGAAAGGGAGATTCGGAGGAAGAGGATTGAGCAAGACAACTGTATACTGGCTTGTCGGCGATGGCCTTCCTGAGCACTCTGCAATTTTGGAGGCAGTGCCGGGAGTGGGAAACGTCGGAAAGGTCCTTGTTGACTCTTTAATTTCCAAGCACCCCTCTAGGACCCTTGGATGGATACTTAATCACGACCTCCCCCCTCACTCCACTCTGGACGAGAAGGGCCTATTGAGGCCTCCAAGACTTGAGATTAGCTCGGTTATTCTCCCAGACGGAAAGACCGTGATTACCATCGGAGGGGAGCTGCAGCCCATGACGCCAGGCGGGCAACACGAGGTAGCTGAGGCCATTCTTTCATTGGCCAAGGAGGGCTCTACGCCTCAAGTACTAGTTCTGGCCGGCCTAGCTACAGAAGCTGAAAGCAAGGGCATTCACGTAATTTGCGCGGACGAAGCCGTACGTTCCGCACTTGAGGCTGATGACATCCCAGTGAGTCGTGAACAGCCCGAATCAGGCATGATTGGGATTGCAGGGCTCTTGGTCTCACTCTCTCCCATTGTTGGGGTACGCTCCATAGGCCTGGTTGCGGATACAGTGGGCGCTAGTGCGGATGTACTAGCAGCGAACAGGCTCGCTTCCTGGATCGAGGAGGCATTCGACCTGAAGCTTGATCTGGATCTAGACTCGACTGAGGAGACTGCCCGGAAGCTACTCGAGACATACGAAGTGGGTGGGACATTGGAAGAGGCCATGGGAGTCGAGGATAATGACTCTCACAGGGACTTCTACGCGTAATAGGGTGATTGGATGAGAGTTCTACTTGGCAGTGGGGGGATAGGCACCGACGAGCGGAGGAAGCTTTGCATGGATGAGATGGGCGATGCCTTCAGTGGTATTTCTGAGGTTCTCTTCATCCCCTACGCATCAAATGACCATGAGTCATACTTGGAAGGCGCAAGGAGATTCACGGCGAGTGCCCCCTTCGACCTAGTTGGAATTCACGAAGCAGAAGATGAATTAGAGGCAATAAAGGAAGCAAAGGGAATCTACGTTGGGGGCGGTAACTCTTTCCTGCTAATCAGGGACCTACATGAGAAGGGGCTCATTGAGGCAATCAAGTCCCGTGTTTCTGAGGGTGTCCCCTATGTAGGCATAAGTGCTGGTTCGAACGTGGCATGTCCGACAATGATGACAACGAATGACATGCCTGTGGTATTGCCATCGTCATTCGAGGGCTTTGGAATAGTGCCATTCCAAATTAATCCGCATTACCACCCCGGTGGCATACTATGGAGTGAAGGTGAAGAGATTGTACAGCACTTCGGAGAGACACGTGCAAGGAGGATTGCTGAGTTCCACCAGCACAACCAGACACCAGTGATTGGGCTATTCGAGGGATCTTTCCTGAGGTGGGATGGTACGTTGGCGACACTGGTAGGTGGTGCGGCCGAGATTTTCTGTGTCGGCGATACGCCATTGAGGGTGGAGCATGGGGCCGTGTTTGACGGTTCATTATCCCCCAGATGAAACTATTACCAAATCCAATCTGATATCATCCTTGATTACGGATGTGTGCGGGACTATCGTATCTTCGAAAACTGCGAGAACCGTGGAGGGGGGTATTTCCAGAGTTCTTAGGATCTCTGAAACCGACAGGGGGCCCTCTGATTCGACGACCAGTACTTGTTCCGAGTGCATGACCTCGACCCTCATCAGTTGTCGGCAGGCCAGTCAGCCTTATGTCTGATTCGCAGGTGGCGCGTCTGCTGCCGAGATCGCATAGCCCGGTATTGCGGTGGATTCGAAATCCACTGTCCATTGGACGCGGGGGTTCAAATCCCTCTCTCGGCGCCATCAATAATCAGGCAAATCGTCAGAGGAACGGAGTGGCACAACTCTGGTATTAGGCCCAATTCTGACCTGTGGCCGTCCATTGAACTCTCCCACCTCCCCGTTCAGGATAGCTATCTCGTCACCCCTGCCCATGCTAGCGGCGGTTACTGGGATGAACTGTTTGAATGCGACGGCCCCTGCAGATCCTGACTTGTCGAGGAGGGTTACAGACCATCTTGAGACCCCGGCTCCAGTAGGGAATGCGTCGACGGACCAGATCCTGCCAACTATGCTGGTTCTAGTCTCTATTTCCACAATGGGTTCGGAATCATCATCTCCTGCAAGGGAAATCGAAGATTTTTCATCCAGTTCGAGAATCATCTCCCCTCTCCAAACTGAGGGTATTGCATTCTCCACAATTACCCTGCAGTCGTTTGAGATTGACCTCGTAACCCTGCTTGGAGCGCCGTATCGAGAGGGTCTAACCTTGGCCCTGTCATATCCGTCCAGTAGCTTGAAAGAAAGCTCGATGGTGTCGTCCTCCTGGAGGCGCGGACCCCTGAGCTCGGAAACTATTCCAGTCGCATCTACCCTAGTCTTCAGCTCCCCCATATGAGTAATCGGCCATGCATGCCCGAACCTCTCAATCCTGTCCTCAAGCGGCAGGCCTAGGTCATGATTTCCATTCTCACAGACCCCCCTAACGTCACAATTTATGCATCTTGCAAGGGGATTCGAATCAACTGGGTTCTTGGAAGGCTTTCCGCCCTCATCGAAGTAACGAAGTGGGGCGGGTTCTGCGGGGCAATCCTCGATTTGAGGGTCTTTGGCGTGAATTAGTTCGTACACTTCCTTCAAGTCACTGCCATACTGGTGAAGTTCCTCCGAGGTCGGCAATGGCACGTCCTTGACCGAGCCCGGGCCGAGATACCAAATTCCGAGTGACTCTACTTCCTCTGTTCTGTCGTGGGTTTCCCACCAAAGCCAAGCGTATAGCCTGAGTTGCTCCAAATATCCCCCTGATCTGTCCCCCTTCCCCTTGGAGGCCTTGATGTCAATTACGGAAGGTTTGCCAGTCCACCTGTAAACCAAGTCGTATTCCCCTTGGAACCAACCTTCGGGGTGTGATGTGGTCTGTGTAAATGACCCCGCATCGGGATCAACGAACCAAGGGCGGGCCAACTCCCAGGCCTCACACCATGAAATCTCGGAGCCGGTTTCCTGTGCACAGGGATGCGGCTCTTCCCACACTCGCGGGAATCCATCAGGAGCAGGCCAATTGTGCCTATGCTTGCCTGATCTCCACTCTTCTGCGTGCGGGCCCCCGCCGGCCTTCATGCAAGCCTCGACCTGGTCGATGTGCATTCGAATTCCATTGGCCACCATTTCCCTACATTCTTGCTCATTCGCCCCGTCTGAGGACCCGGTCCTGTTCGAGATTGACTCCCAGTCAATTACCGCTGAATCCCATGATGACTGGAAGTGGGCCTCCGCGCGAGCGAGTGCCCATTCCTCGAGGGAGCCTCTTGTGGATGGCCAATCGGAACTATCCAGAGGAAGGAGCGAAGGTGCGGGCCATAGTTCGCTGAACTGATAGGCGGGACTGCCATCATCAAGAATGGGGGACTTCAGGAGGTTGTCGGAATTTGCCGGTACCATTGAGGGAGAGTCCCTCAATACTTTGGAAATACATGATTCTGCTGCATTTCCCCTGATTATCTGGGGAGGCAAGGGGCCCCTTAATTTTGGAATATAGTTGTAGTACCAGAGCCGGGGGCATGCCTGCCAAGTAACCATCTGGGAGGCTGATAGCCTCCTGTAGGGGTTTACCGAGTTGTCCTCCGGTTCGGCTGAATTGACTGGCACTATGGAACAGCGAGGGCTGGGGCCATATCAACCCAACGTGGCAGGAAATCAGGGCCTGAGTTCGTTGAGCCACACCAGTGATACCTGGGTACGATCGAAAGTTGGGGTGACCTCGATTACTGCAACTGGGGCTTCTACATCTTCTGAGATTTCCTCGGCGACTGAAATTGGCATCTCTATCCTGCTCTCTTCAGGGTCGTAATGGAGGAACCTGGTTGGGAGGCCGGTGAACTCGGAAATCTCCTCCATCCATCCACGGTGGTCCTCAAACGACGAGTAAATTACTCCGAAAACCAATGTCGCATCTTCGCTTAGTGTCTCGTGAGGGGCGATAGAGGCCTCGCCTCTTCGCATGAACCTCCTCCTCATCTGGCCTGCGTCTTTGTAGACCGAAGTGCAGTATTTCAGGTGAAATCCGTACGGCTCCCTGACCTTTCCGTCTAGGGGGTCTCTTGCGCCAATTGAAGCTGCCATGACCCTGTCCCTGAGTGATTGTGCGAGCTCAGAAGAGCCCTCGGCCCCTGCAGTGATTTCCGTTGACAGGTTGAATCCCCTAAGCTCCATATTGTCGTGATTTCCTACCGTAATCTCAAGCTCGTTGAGATTCAAGAAGCTTATCTCAAAATCCCGCATCTCTTCCAAAATCCCCATCAGCTCATCTTCCTTATCCGGCTCGCAGGGCAACTCCACCCCAGTTAGAATTCCAGAGGTCGCGCAGGCCGCAATTGTTTCCTTGTATTGATCGGATTCCAGGTCAAGAAAGTGGAAGCGGATTTCGTCGAGGCCGGCATCTGCGAAATCGGAGGCCCACTCCGGTCGAAATGGGATGCTGGTGTACATGTGAAGATGGAAATCTTGGCCGAATTCCTTCTTCAGGGCCCTAATTCCTTCCAGCGACCTCTCCCTTGCCATCAACGGATCCCCTCCCGTTATTCCAGCCCCTGTTGCTCGCATGGCCCGGGCCTCCTCAATCACCTCGTCGAATGACTCGCAAGGCCTTTCATTGGCGTACATGAAGTCGATATCGCGTCTACTCTCGGAGAGAGGGCAATAGTCACACCTCCAATGACAGTTCCCAGTGATGAAAAGAACCAGTTTGCTTCCCATCTGGCATTGTATGCAGCCTTCGCAATCTGCGAGGTCGGCAACCTCTGCCACTTCAGATAAATTAGGAAGGATGCTCATTCCATAGCCTCCTTCGCAGACCCTAGGAGCCAGTCGTGGAATCCGTGATCGCCAGACAGTTCCGGATGGAATGTGAGTGCTATGACGTTGCCCGACCTGACACCAACTACCTCGTCGCCGTGCATCGCTGAAATCTCCGCGTCGTTGGATGTGAATCTCGGGGCCCTGATGAAAACTCCGGGAAAATCGCGTCCCAGAAGTGGCGAGTAGAGGGTGTCCTGGAAGGAGTCGTACTGCCTGCCGTACGCATTGCGATCGATGCAGGCATCGACTAGAGGGGTTCCCCCATCCCGGGGGTCGGAGAGAAGGATTGCTCCCGCACACGTTCCCAGTACTGGGCGGTCGGGTTTGTCCCTTATCCATTGGAAAAGACCGGGTAGAAGGTTGGATGACTTATCCAATCCAGTGAGCCTCATCGTGGTTGACTCGCCACCTGGCAAGATTATCGCATGTGGATCGGAGGAGTGGAGGTCAGAGAGCTTTCTAATCTCGTGAACCTCAACCGGAATATTGGAATTGGAGGATGCTGCCTCTATTGAGGCAATATGGGCGTGCCTTGCACCCTGAAGCATGACCAACCCGATTCGCAGCACGACCAGGCGTCCCGCCTAGTAGAGATGAACCCTGTCGTGCCCTCCGATGGGCTGAAAGACCGGGTATTGTACGTCCAAGCATGACCGGGGCGGGCCGGGTGCACAATTTCGGCGCGGGGCCAGCTGTACTGCCCCTCGAGGTGGTGTCCGAAGTAGCCGAGGCTCTTCCGAACCTATCGGGCAGCGGTTTTGGGCTACTGGAGGTTTCTCACAGAAGTGGGACCTTCCAGAACGTAATCGACTCCGCGGAAGAGAGGGTCAGAAGGGTTCTCTCTGTTCCTGATGATTACCATGTTCTATTCCTACAGGGAGGTGCTTCCACACAATTCTACATGACTGCCCTTAATTTGCTTGGAAATGAAGGGAAGGCGGACTTCCTAATCACGGGCGGTTGGTCTCAGAAGGCCATCAAGGAGGCAGGTAGGGTTGGCGATGCTGAGGCGGCTTGGGACGGGTCCGATGACGGATTCGTTTCTGTCCCTAGCAATGGCGATTATGCCATTAGGGACGAGGCGGGATACATGCACTACACGTCAAATAATACTCTCTTTGGAACTCAGTTCCACCACCTTCCGGACAGCGGAGGAAAACCACGGGTGGTAGATGCAAGCTCGGACATCTGCGGTACCCCCTTGGACGTATCATCCCATGACCTCGTCTATGCCGGGGCGCAGAAGAACCTGGGGCCCAGCGGGGTAACCCTAGTCATTCTATCTCCCTGGGCAGTTTCCAAGATTGGAGAGGGGGTTCCCACGATGTTGGACTACAGGACCCACGTTTCCAAGGGATCCATGTTCAACACCCCAAACACATTCGGAATTTTCGTCCTTGACAGGGTCATGGCATGGGTCGAGAGAAATGGGGGCCTAGAGGGGGCCATTGAGAGGAACAGAAAGAAGGCGTCACTTCTCTACGAGGAGTTGGATAGGACGCCATTCTGGGCCCCTCACGCCAATACTGATTCAAGATCTGTGATGAACGTCACATGGAGGCTAGCAAACCATGATCTGGAGCCGGCATTCCTTGAGGAGGCCGCCGCATCGGGACTAGGTGGGCTGAAGGGGCACCGGAGCGTCGGAGGCATCAGGGCAAGCATGTACAACGGATGCCCGATAGAAAGCGTGGAAGCCCTGGTTTCGTTCATGAGACGATTCGAGGCAAGGCACGGGTGAGTGGTTTCATGGACGCTAGAGGCGTTCTCGACATACTGGACCTCACATTGCTGGACCACGAGGCCTCGTATGCAGATTTGGAAATGCTGTGCGAGAGGGCGAACGAACACAGGCCTGCAGCCGTGTGCGTATTCTCTGAGCACGTTGAATTGGTCAGGGGCCTGCTAGATGAAGGGATCTCGGTGGCTGCAGTGGCTGGTGGATTCCCCGTGGGCTGGAACGATGCCTCTTCGATTCAGGAATCGGTTGAAACGGCGGTTAGACATGGGGCGGACGAGATCGATTGCGTCCTAGAGCCGCGTGACTCGGACGACTTTCCGGGCGAGCGGGACCTGGCCTTACTCAAGGCGATGAGGGATGCATCGGCCGGACGGCGGCTCAAGGTAATCATAGAGACTCCTCTACTTGGGGAGCACGACATCAGAGCAGTGACTCGCATGGTACTGGCGTCTGGGGCCGACTTCGTGAAAAGCTGCACAGGCATGAGGGGGGCTTGCAGCGATGAGGACGCCCGATTACTCTCCTTCGAGGTGAAGCGCCATTCGGTTACGATGGGCGAGGAGAGGGGCGTCAAGCTTTCAGGGGGGATCAGGACCATGGAAGACGTCGAGAGATTGGTCGGAATCGTGGATTCTAATGAGGCAGGAATCCATGGGAGAAGCAGGCTCAGGATAGGGGCGTCATCTCTGCTTGACGACATTCTGGGCTGATGGTGGGCTCGGCAGGAATTGAACCTGCGATCTTCGCCATGTGAAGGCGACGTCATAACCCCTAGACCACGAGCCCCGGGTGCATGCGGGCTGAATCCTCACGATAAGCATGATGACGCACCAAGGGCGCCTTCTCCCGCCGGAATCAAAAGTCCGGCCCGATTCGGGCATTCATGGCTGCGGGACTTGACTTCGGCGTCCTCCGGGAAGGGGACACCTGGAGGGGGTTCGGCGTGGGCGTCGTCCTGTTCTGCATCATCGGGTACTCTTCGCTCAGCCTTTTCGGCCTATCCTCCTCCGCATATGGGGTAAGCGAAAACGCCGTTGTAGTACCTGACTTCGAAGTCGAATCGATGAACAGGACTGGCATTGACGACCTGGTAGCCGACGATTCCGGAGTGATTCGTCTTAGTGACCTGAGAGGGAACGTGGTCGTACTGGACTTCATGGCTGTGGATTGCGCTAACTGCCACTACGTCCAGGAGCACATAGACAGGAATATTGGCGAATGGGGGAATCTCGACGGGGATTACCCAGTAATCGCCCTGTCTGTGGCCACGTGGTACGCGTACGAGGATTTCGACAGGATCAACTCTACCTTCGGAGACTCGGATTCAGACAAGCACATGAGTTGGCCAGTTGCGAACGGGGGGCCTGATTCGGTGATCCTCGATGACGGCACCAGGGGGGACCTGGTCGAGCACTACTTCGCACAGGCCATCCCCCTAGTCCTTGTGATAGACCACGAGGGCTATGCGGTCGCCAAGGAGAGCACTGGGACGCCACTCGATGGCTGGTCATCCTTCGATTCAGCGATCGA
>MDSY01092700.1_pt1 | contig 45587 bp, 34 predicted proteins | sample 811131 | NCBI WGS metagenome assembly MDSY01 (sample SAMN05326643, study PRJNA326480) | marine metagenome | isolation source: seawater | place: Atlantic Ocean: South West | collected 2010
CATATAGGTGAAGAGCTATATTTGTTTTGGTCTTCTTGCTAGTTCGACAAGAGCTGCTCGAGCTTCTGAGGTATTGGTCACAGGGTGATTAAATTCGAGACGATGGATACTTCCCTCGACTCGGAGGTGAAAACCTTCACTATCAACTCCAACTAGGGTTGGTTGCTCTTTAGCACTGTATGTAATATCAAATAAGTCACAGTAGTGCTGTATCGCATCAAGATGGTCAGCATTCATATGGTCTATCATTCCAGCCTCCTCATCAAAGCTAAATGGGTTAGCTTTGATGAAATCATTGTTCTCGACCCAAAATATTTGTCCAAAACCACCAATGTAACGAGCCCTAACAAATTCAATAAGATAGAAGTTAAAATCATGAGTTTTATGAAAATTACGTGAGCCTGGATAAAACCGATAGTATCGTTCGGCTATTTCATCGTCATCAATGGCCCTGGCATCACCAATATAGGTAACTCGCCCTGAGGCTTGGCTATCTTTAGCAGCATCATCAAATGCGATAAGAGAGACTTTGTTATTAGCTTTGATATTTTTGGTATGTTGGGCAATAGTACTAATTAGAATGACCGCTTGGCCATTACGATTGAGACAATAAGGTGTAATCGATCCAAACGGGTAACCTGGGAGGTCAATTGAGTGAGTGCTTAAAACACCATCGCAGCGCGTGTTGAAGAGTGTCCTGGCCTTTTGTGCCGCTTGTTCATTTTTACTCATGTTATGCCCTTAGCGTATGTCATGATTTATATGTTAAGAAATATTTATTTTCACGACCTTCATATACTCAAACTCCATGCCAGCTATAGTTTCCTTATCTGGGTAGTAAATCATATCAACCGAAGCTCCCTGAAGAGACTTATAATCTTTTTGGCGCTTGTATTTGAATGGGACTTCTTGGCCTTCAATTAATACGGTGTTAAAAACCCACTCGCCTTTACGCCGCTGCACATGAGAAGATATCTTTTGCATGGTTGCATGAATGAGATTGTTATTTTCAGCTAGAAATTTTTTGATGCTTTTCATGAGTAGAGTACTTGGTTGTATCGACGATGAGAAATGCCAACACGCTCGACATTAATTTTATTATTTCTACAGGAGGAACGGCCTTCTGTGTAGGAACTGTTTATAGCTAAGATTGTGATCAACAATTACAAGTGTAATATTACCACTATTTGGCTTTAGTAACTGAGCTATCTACCTAGCTTGCCATCATTTTAAATCCATTTACTACACAAGGAGGTAATGTTAATCGAGAGAGGAAGTATGAGAAACAATGCGAGCCTTACCAAGAGAACTTAAAGATAATATTGACCTGCACTGCCAATAAAAGTGACAAAGAGACCTATTGTAAGGTTGATAAATATCAAGAACCTTATCTGGGCTAGTGCCCTAGCACCTGTTTTCCAATCTTTAATTTCAACAGATCGGGTTAGTTTTTTATAGGGAGCAAAAAAAATATGTATAAACAGTAACATCATAATGATGCCAAATAAGAGCATGATATGAACGTGGGTGCCAACATCTCCCATACCACCAGATAGTGCTATCAGCCAAAAACCACTTACTAAGATAGAGATTATAGACAACCAAACCCAAGGGAAAAAATGTTTAAAGGTCTTAGACCAAAGTGTTAAGTGCATCGCTGGTTCTAGAAACTGTGCAGCTGGTCGCATTGCCGTATAGGCGAAAAACATTCCACCAACCCAGATAACGGCAGCAAAAAGATGTAGTGTAATGGCGAGCATAGGGACTCCTAGTCTATAAAAGAAGAGGTTTAATCGACAATTGTGAAATATTATGGCGCCATTTTTTAGGGCCCGACTCATGAACTGATTGTCCAAGGCTATCGACAGCGACAGTTACAGGCATATTTTCAACATAAAACTCTCTAATTGCTTCCATACCTAATTCTTCAAAAGCTACTATGCGAGAGGACTTGATAGCCTTTGACACTAAATAAGCTGAGCCGCCGACAGCAATTAAGGATACTGAGCGATACTTTTTGATGGCAGCAATAGCTGATGGACCACGTTCTGCCTTGCCAATCATACCGAGTAACCCAGCTTCACCGAGCATCATGTCAGTGAATTTATCCATGCGGGTGGCTGTCGTTGGACCTGCAGGACCTACTATTTCGCCCTTAACAGGCTCAACAGGTCCTACATAGTATATGAAACGACCTTTGAAGGACAAACCGTCAGGTAAAGGTTCCTTATTATTTATTAGCTCAGCAATTTTTTTATGTGCAGTGTCTCGACCAGTTAATAAGTGACCACTCAGTAATAATGTATCTCCAGGTTGCCATGTGTGAATGTCAGTTGATGTAAGAGTATCTAAATTTATTTGTCGGGTGTTAGAGGTGACATGACGCGTAACTTCTGGCCAGTCTGATAGTGATGGAGGTTTAAACTCAGCGGGGCCAGAGCCATCTAGTACAAAGTGGCTGTGTCGTGTGGCGGCACAGTTTGGAATAATAGCTATAGGTAGGGATGCAGCGTGAGTAGGATAGTCTTTAACCTTGACATCAAGTACGGTCGTTAGTCCACCTAAGCCTTGAGCACCAATACCCATTTGATTGATTTTGTCGTACAGTTCAATTCTTAATTTTTCGGCCTCAGTGACGGGACCGCTTTCTATTAATGCTTGAATGTTTATGGGTTCCATTAACGATTCCTTTGCCATTAACATCGCCTTTTCGGCTGTACCGCCGACGCCGACGCCAATCATTCCTGGTGGACACCAGCCAGCGCCCATTTCCGAGATAGTTGCTAAAATCCAATCTACTAAATTATCACTAGGATTTAGTACTGTAAATTTGGCTTTATTTTCAGAACCGGCACCCTTAGCAGCAATATGAATTTCAACTTTATTTCCAAGTACAACTTCAGTGTGAATAACGGCAGGTGTGTTGTCTCCTGTGTTTTTTCGCGATTGAATAGGGTCGCTAACGATAGAAGCACGCAAAATATTATCGGGGTGAGTGTAAGCACGACGAACACCCTCATTGACCATATCTTCGATGCTCTGGTCACTATCCCAATGGATAGACATACCAACTTTTATAAAGACATTTACAATACCAGTATCTTGGCAAATAGGGCGTTGATCTTCTGCACACATACGTGAATTAATAAGGATCTGTGCAATAGCATCTTTAGCTGCTAGAGACTCTTCTTTATCATAGGCAATAGACATCGCGTCAATAAAGTCTTTTGAGTGGTAACAGGCAATATATTGCAATGCATCGGTAATGCTATCAATAAAGTCTTTTTTAGTTATAAGAGCCATTGTCGATTTAGATGTTAAGTCTTTTACGTAGTTGTACAACTACATCATCAATAGAAAATTCAGATTCACTACCATCAGCTCTACACTTATATTCGACCATTCCATTATCTAAGCCACGCTCACCAAGTATAAGTCTGTGCGGAATACCAATTAAGTCCATATCAGCAAAAGCTACGCCAGGCCTTTGGCCACGGTCATCAAATAGGATATCAAACCCAGCATCAAGTAGGTGTTGATATAGCGCCTCAGCTGATTCACGTAAACGAATAGATTTGTGAGCATTGATAGGGACTAAGACCACTTGAAAAGGTGCTAATGCTAATGGCCAAATAATACCGCGATCATCGTGATATTGCTCGATTGTTGCAGCAATGACACGAGAAACACCAATACCATAACAACCCATACTTAATATTTGTGATTTGCCAGACTCTGCTAAAACATTGGCATTAAGTTTTTTGCTGTAATTATCACCAAGCTGAAATATATGACCAACTTCTATACCTCGTGCAATCTCTAATACCCCTTCACCATCTGGACTTGGATCACCGGCAACAACATTACGTAAATCAGCAGTTTCTGGCTCGGGTAAATCTCGCGCCCAGTTAACACCGGAAAAGTGTTGGCCATTTTGATTTGCTCCACATACAAAGTTGGCGATATTTGCTGCAGCTCTATCCACCAATAGCGGTATTGTGAGGCCTACAGGGCCAATAGAACCGATACTAGCACCACAAGCTTTAGTAACTTGCTCGGGCGTACAAAATGTTAAAGGTGCGGCAATGAGCGGGTTTTTTTCAGCTTTTACTTCATTTATTTCATGATCGCCACGAATAACAAGAGCAACAACTGATCCTTCTTCAGAACCCTGAACTAAGATGGTTTTGATGCATTGAGCTGGCATGATATCTAGGTACTGGCAGACTTCATCAATCGTATGCTTCTTGGGCGTGTCGACATTAGTCATTTTCGCAACTGCAGGAAGCCGCTTACCGCGGGGTGCAAGTGCTTCTGCAAGTTCAACATTAGCTGCATATTGGCTTTGGCTACTGAAGGCAATAGCATCTTCACCTGAACTCGCTAGCACATGAAATTCATGGGAAGCATTACCACCAATACTTCCTGTATCGGCTTGCACTGGACGAAAATTGAGCCCCATACGTTCAAAAATCTTTGAGTAAGCAGCAAACATTGAGTCATAAGTTTGCTGAAGTGATTCTTGATCAAGATGAAAAGAATAAGCATCTTTCATTAAAAATTCTCGAGCGCGCATTAAACCAAAACGTGGTCGAATCTCATCGCGGAACTTAGTTTGAATTTGATAAAAAGTAATAGGTAATTGCTTATAACTTCGGACTTCCTGTCCTACTAATTCTGTAATAACTTCTTCGTGTGTTGGTCCATAGCAAAACTCTCGACCATGGCGGTCTTTGAGTCGTAGCAATTCAGGGCCATATTTGTTCCAACGGCCAGTCTTTTGCCAAAGCTCTGCGGGTTGTATAGATGGCATCAATAACTCTTGCGCGCCGGCACTGGTCATCTCTTGACGGACAATGGCTTCAGCTTTACGCAATACTTTTAAGCCCATTGGTAGCCAGGTATATAAGCCTGATGCTAAGCGTCGAACTAGACCAGCGCGTAGCATTAACTGATGACTGATGATTTCTGCATCAGCAGGTGTTTCTTTTAATGTGGCTATTAAAACTTGTGAGCTACGCATGAGCGGCCTGTCTTCCTATGAAATAATGGATAAAAAAGTCTTTTGTTATTGAAATATTTAGAACGTTTGGTGATTCCATCCCCAATTTTGACGTTCAGAGTCTTTCATGCTTATGTATATACGTTCACCAGGAATAGATAATTGGTCTGTAATCAATTGGCAGAGGGCAGCTGAAAAAACATTTCTGTCATCTGGTAACCCAAGTGCTCGATAATCTAAGAAAGCAAGAGCATTATCATTACCTCCCATTAACATATTTGGTTGGGTATCAAGGCTGACCATTACATAAGTTTCTGCTTTACCAGTTGCTTCGCTTACTGTTTTGCTAGCAGCTTTTAATAACTGAGCTTCATTGTTAACAGGTTTATTAACCACAATATTTAAATAGGGCATGATGTATTCCTTAGGTGTAATAATTTTTACTATTTCTCTTAGTCGTTAGATCATAGCTTGGGGAGCATTTTCGTCAACCCTAATGTATTCTTCAATGATTGGGTAGTATTATAATTTTACGTTAAAGTTGCGGAACATAACATGTCTGAGTTGCCAAACCAGTTCGAAAAGCATATTGAAGTCAGAGAGCAAGACAGTATTGCAGTTGATTTTTTGGCAGTAGAATCTAATTTATCGAAACAATTAATCAAGAAGTTAATGCAAAAGGGAGCTGTTTGGCAGACATTCGGCAAGAAAACACAGCGTTTGCGGCGAGCCAAAAAAGCGTTAAGGTATGGTTCTACGCTACATATATATTATGACAAATCAGTACTTGATATGATTCCACCTCAGCCGACGCTCCTTGCTGATAAAATAGGCTACAGTGTATGGAACAAGCCCTATGGTATGTTGTCTCAAGGGTCAAAGTGGGGTGACCACTGCACAATTACACGGTGGGCAGAGCAATATTTATCACCACAACGAAGCAGTTATACTGTACATCGATTAGATCGGGCTGCTAATGGCTTAATTATCGTAGCCCATGAAAAAAAAGTGGCAGCTGCGTTATCAGATTTATTTCAGCGTCGTCAAATTGATAAACGTTATCGAATTTTGGTTCATGGCCAATTTGATCAGCGGACAACACTTAAAAAACCAGCAAGTATTAATAGTCAGATTGATGGGCGGGATGCCAAGAGCCATTTCTCATTTGTTAAATATGATTCTGAAAAAAATCAATCTTTGTTAGATGTTAATATTGAAACCGGAAGAAAACATCAAGTCAGGCGTCATAGTGCAGAATTAGGCTTCCCTATTGTTGGGGATAGGTTATACGGCCATATTAGTGTTTCTGATAATTTACAATTAACGGCATACTATCTTGCATTCAAGTGCCCATTCTCACAAAAGCTGCAAGTTTTCAATTTGTTAGACCCCCAACAAACTAATGATTAACATACTAAAAAGCGTCCAGTCAGCTAAAATCCTGCGCTGACAAACGATGCTAATGCATACGGTCACAATGTTCAAGCTCACTTATTAGATAATATTTTTGGAAGGTAACAAGCTTGGCTGATGGCACGAGATGCAAAAAAAATAATAATCGCTAACCACAAACCATGATTTCCTAGCCCTTGAAAAAAGTACCATGCAGGTAAATAGCAAATTAGAGTAGAAAAGAGCATTGTGTTGCGCATTTCAGTACTTCGAGTTGCCCCAATAAAAAGACCGTCAAATAGGTAGCTCCAAACTCCGATAACGGGTGCTATTACTAACCAAATCAGGTATTCATTGGCAGCAGTAATGACGGATGGAATAGTGGTTAGAAAGTTTATGATTGTGGGACCGCATAAATAATAACTAAAGCTGAATAGTGTCGCAATTACACCAGACCAAAGAGCCGTATAAGTGAGGCCTTGTTTTAGCTGAGCCCTATCCTTATTGCCAATAGCATTACCGGTTATTACTTCGGTTGCATTTGCAAAACCATCTAAGAAAAAAGCCATAAAAGTAATAAAATGCAGTAACACTGCATTTGCAGCTAGGACGATATCTCCTTGTTTTGCGCTTTGCGCCATAAAAAAAGCAAAACTAAACATCAAGCATAAAGTTCGAATAAAAATATTGCCATGTAGTTTTAATAGTCGGCGTAACTCATAATCAGGCTTAAAACTAAATTTAAATTTAAGAGGTAATATCTTAATGTGATGTATTTTTAGCAACCTGTAACTTATTATAAGTCCCAGATACTCCGCAAGGACTGACGCTAATGCAACACCTTCAACGGCCATATGAAAGACGTTAACTAATAATAAGTCCAATACTATATTAACGATATTAATAGTAAGAACTAAAACTAAAGCTGACCGAGTAGCGGAGAGCCCTATAAGACAGCCCAAAATAACGTAATTGGCTAAAATGGCTGGCGCGCTCCAGATCCTAATCGAGAAATATTCTTGTCCGTAATGCGTGACTAAATCACTAGCTCCCATAGCATAAAAAGCGAGATGTGAGAGGGGGGATTGAAAAACTAGTAGTAAGCTAGCAATAAAGAATGCTAACAAAAGTGTTCTTTGAAGAAGTTGCTGCTGATGATGGTGTTCTGGGTCACTGTACCCAATAGCTTGAGAAATCAAACCAGTTGTAGCCATTCTGAGAAAACCAAAGCTCCAAAATAAAAAACTAAAAATGAGTGAACCTACAGCAACGGCACCTAAAAAATGCGGAGCGTTTAAATGACCCATTACAGCAGTATCCACCATACCTAAAAGTGGTACTGATATATTGGCTAAAATCATAGGGCCCGCTATTTGCCATATCTTACGGTGGGTAACAGATATTCTGTCTGGTTGCTTTAGCATACTTCCCGATAGAAAAAAGCCGCATTCCTAATTGCGGCTTTTTAATTATGAAGAGTGAAAATAGAGATTTATTATTTGGAGGACAATACTTTAAGTTCTCAAACTAAAAGTGGTGCGATAACTAAGCTTACTATTGCCATTACATTTATTAAAATATTCATTGCGGGGCCTGAAGTATCTTTTAAAGGATCACCGACTGTGTCACCTACAACGACTGCTGTATGAACGGGTGAGCCTTTGCCTCCCAAGTTACCCTTCTCAACATATTTTTTTGCATTATCCCATGCTCCTCCGGCATTTGCCATCATTAAAGCCATCATCACACCAGTAATTAATGCCCCGCCTAACATACCGCCGAGTGCTTCTGGCCCTAGTCCAAAACCAACGACTACTGGTGCTACTATCGCTAGCACACCGGGTAAAATCATTTTATCAAGCGCCGCTTTAGTAGCGATATCAATGCATCGTGCAGTGTCTGGTTTAGCTGTACCCTCTAATAAACCTGGTATATCTCGAAATTGGCGACGAATCTCATGAATCATTTCAAAGGCAGCATCACCCACCGCGGTCATGGTTAGGGCACTCACTATAAATGGAAATGTACCACCTAAAAACATCCCAACTAACACAATAGGATCATTAAGTAACAATTGAAACTCAGGGTTACTTTGACTAATAGTTTCGATAAAAGCACTGATCAAGGCTAATGCGGCTAAGGCAGCAGCACCAATAGCAAAGCCCTTACCAATAGCTGCTGTTGTGTTACCTAGCTCATCTAATGAGTCAGTTATTTCACGAGTATGTTGTTCCATCTCTGCCATTTCAGCAATACCACCAGCATTATCTGCAATAGGACCATAAGCATCAATAGCCATAGTAATCCCCACAGTTGCCAACATACCAACAGCAGCTATTCCGACACCATATAAGCCAGCATAATGACTGGAGATAAATATAATGGCAGCAATAGTAACAACGGGGATGGCAACAGACTGCATGCCGAGAGCTAAACCACTAATCATGACTGTAGCTGGACCAGTTTCGCCATCTTTAGCCAATTTCATGACAGGTGCACCACCGGTGTAATATTCTGTGATGAGACCAATGATAATCCCTCCAATGGCACCTGATAGGACGGCAATCCATAAGTTGGTCGTACCACCCAATGAGGTAATCATAGCTAAGGCAACGATAATGAAGAGAAGAGATGAACCCATTGTTCCAATTCGAAGTGCAACTTCAGGGCTTTTACCAGCAAAACACTTAACTGCATAAATACCAGCTATTGAACATAATAAGCCGAGAGAAGCTAATGCGAGTGGCATAAACATCAATGATTGTTGATCAGCTGCTAATGTATGTATGGCAGTTAAACTCATTGTCGATGCGATAGTAAGACTAGCGATCATTGAGCCACAGTAGGATTCAAAAATATCAGAGCCCATACCGGCAACATCTCCGACATTATCACCGACATTATCTGCAATAACACCGGGGTTTCTGGGGTCATCTTCAGGAATACCAGCTTCAATCTTACCGACTAAATCGGCACCTACATCGGCACTTTTAGTGAAAATACCACCGCCTACACGAGAGAATAAGGCTACAGAAGAAGCCCCCATACCAAAACCGTGAAGAACATGGACTGTATGTGGATCAGATCCAAACATTAAATAAAGCACACCCAGTCCCAAGAGTCCCATTGAAGCAACTGTTAAGCCCATGATTGAACCACCGAAAAAAGCTACACTTAATGCTTCTGAAGAGCCTTTGTCTTGGGCTGCTGTTGCTGTGCGAACATTTGCTTGTGTGGCAGTGTACATGCCTATATATCCAGCAGCACCTGAACAAACTGCACCCAGTAAGAATGCAAAAGCAGTAGCACCTCCAAGGTCGCTAACCCAAATAGCTAAAAAGACCACGGTACAAAAAATAGCAAGCCGATTATATTCAGCTTTCATAAACACCATTGCACCAAGGTGTATTTGGTCACCAATTTCAACAACCTTGCCCGATCCTGCTGGCTCACGTTTGACAATACCGTAAACTAAATAGGCACAAAAAAGACCAAAAACACCCAAAAGTGTTGGCATATAACTGATTGTTGACATAAAAAACCTCATGTTGATTGTTAGTAGACAAAGAACGTATTGATGTTGTGACTTTATAAAAGTTTACTTTTATACCTTGTATTAGACTAGTGTGCAAAGTTGCATTTCATATTAATGTGAAGATGATGCATTATTGAGTGATGATTGAGTGGGTAAGTTTTGCTTTTGTAGGAGTTTTTTCGTGAATTACAGCCGGATTGTTAGGCCTAGGTGGTGGAATTATCATGGTGCCATCTTTACTCTATTTCCGCTTGCGCGCTGCCCATTGCTATATCTGGTGTGTTAGGATTTATAATCTTTAGTGAACAACAACCCATTACTGAGGAATAGCAAACAAGTTTTTTTCACTGGAAAGCATTTTAGGGCTTATTAGTACCAGTATATTTTTTGGTCCATTAGCAGTAAAAGTGCTAAATATTTACCGATAAAATTTTTAGAGCGAATATTTTCTTTAGTGTTGGTGTCAGTATCGCTATTTTTTGGCTAGCAGGAATTCAAAGATGAAGAAGTGGATTTGTTTAGTGTGTGGTTTTATTTATGATGAGGAGAAAGGACTGCCAGAAGAAGGCATTGCCCCAGGGACTCTCTGGAGCGATGTTCCTGATGATTGGCTTTGTCCAGATTGCTCGGTTGGTAAAGAAGATTTTGATATGGTTCTTATGGACTGACCAACTATTTGGACTTGAGTATAATAGCTAGTCAATTTCTTATATAATTAATCAGTTTAATTACACGCCAATTTTGGAGCTTTACATAATATGAATCTTGACCGTGTCGGTTCAGGCAAAAATCTGCCCGAAGATATTAACGTTATCATTGAAATACCCTCTCATTCAGACCCAGTAAAATATGAAGTTGATAAAGAGACAGGTGCATTATTTGTTGATCGCTTTATGAACACAGCGATGTTTTACCCTTGCAACTATGGTTATATTCCTCACACCCTATCTGATGATGGCGATCCTGTAGATGTCTTGGTCATGAGTCCTTATTCTTTAATTAGTGGTTCAGTTGTGCAGTGTCGTCCTGTAGGTATGCTGAAAATGACGGATGAGTCGGGTGAGGATGCTAAAGTTATTGCAGTGCCGCATGATCCGATGTATGAGGATGTGAATGATGTAGCAGATATATCTCCTCGACTACTAGCACAACTTGCTCATTTTTTTGAGCACTACAAGGACTTAGAACAAAACAAATGGGTTAAGTTAGAAGGCTGGGTGGGTATAGATGAGGCAAAAGCTGAAATAATTGCCAGTGTGACTCGTTTCAATGAGGCACCCATTAAGCCTAACTTTTAGTGTCAAAGTTGTATATAAATAGGGAATATAATGGCAATATTAGTGTTACAAGGCGAAAATTTAACAAATTCAATTGCATTAGAAATAAGTGACGATTTAAATGGAGTAATAGAACTTTATAGTCAGCATATCAGGGTGACTATCCCTCAAAACCTGTTGTCAGAGCAATTGTCTAATTTACGTCAGTGTTATAATTTTGACATTAATGTTATTCCGGAACAATTTGATCCTGCTAAAGTGAGGTTAATGGTCACAGATATGGACTCGACCTTGATCAGTATCGAGTGTGTTGATGAAATAGCAGACTACATTGATGCTAAAGCAGAAGTGTCAGCTATTACTGAAGCTGCTATGCGTGGAGATGTAGATTTTGAAACCTCATTACGCAAGCGTGTCGCATTACTAAAAGGCTTGGATACATCAGTGTTAGACCGAGTATTTGAAGAGAGGCTCAAACTTAATCCTGGAGCAGAAGTTATGCTGAAAGGATTAAAAGAAAAAGGCATAAAGACGGCACTAGTGTCAGGAGGGTTTACATTTTTTACGGAACGATTGAAAGAGCAATTAGGTCTAGATTATACTATGGCTAATGTTTTAACAGAAAAAAATGGTAAATTAACGGGTGAGGTTTCAGGCGTGATTTGTGGGGCAGAAGCAAAAGCAGACTTCTTGCTGACACAGTGTGAAAAAGCAGGAATAAGTCCTTCACAAACCATCGCAATGGGAGATGGAGCTAATGACTTATCAATGATGAAGGAGGCTGGCTTAAGTATCGCCTACCATGCTAAGCCTAAAGTTCAGTCAGAAGCTGATATAGTTCTAAATTACTGTGGCTTAGAAGGTGTGTTGGGAATATTGCAGTAGTTTTTTAACTAACATAAGCTTGAAATCGACAACATAGTCCCCATATATTTAAACGTGATTAACTAATTATTTGAATAGAGGTTTACGATGGACGTAATGGAACGAATTAAGCAGGCTATTGAGTCTAACAATATTATTTTGTTTATGAAGGGCACGCCCGACTTTCCACAATGTGGCTTTTCAAGCCGTTCATCAGCAGCACTAACAGAGTGTGGAGTAGAGTTCTCGTTTATCAACGTATTAGCCGAATCAGATGTACGCGAAAATTTACATCGTTACGCTGATTGGCCAACTTTTCCTCAGCTTTATATAGGCGGTGAGTTGGTTGGTGGTTGCGATATCGTTATGGAGCTTTATGAAAATGGTGAACTAAAAAAAATGGTTGAGCAAGTAGGTAAATAAAAAAATGAGTGACGAGCAAGACCACGATTGGCAGAGCGATAACGGTTTAACCGTATCACCAGTAAAGCCCGACCTAAAACAGCCGCCGAAGTATAGAGTGTTGATGCTTAATGATGACTACACGCCAATGGAATTTGTAATTAAGGTACTTGAAGGCTTATTTAGAATGGAACATGAGAGTGCTACTCGTACAATGCTACAAGTTCATACAGAAGGACTTGCACAATGCGGTGTATATACATTTGAGATCGCAGAAGCAAAAGTAGAGCAAGCTAATAGTTATGCTCAACAACATGGCCATCCGCTGCAATGCACTATGGAAGAAGAATAAACGTCAATGTTAGGTTAGATAGAGAGACAAATCATGCTAAGTAAAGAGCTAGAACAAACACTCAGTCAGGCGTTTAGTCATGCCAGAAAAGCTGCTCATGAATTTCTTACAATAGAGCATTTGCTTTTTGCACTTCTTGAAAATAGCCAAGCCCTTGCTGTTTTAAAAGCATGCGATGTTGATATTACAATATTGCAACAAGAATTGACTGGCTTTTTGAGTGATAACTTACCCACACTTGCTGAGGATAGTGAGCGTGAGACACAGCCAACTCTAGCTTTTCAACGAGTATTACAACGCGCAGTGATGCATGTTCAGTCATCAGCTGGGGTTGAAGTTACAGGTGCCAATGTTTTAGTTTCAATTTTCTCAGAACAACAAGCTCAGGCCGTGTATTTGTTACAAAAGCAAGATGTGAAACGTCTTGATGTCGTTAATGCCATTAGCCAAGGGACTGACGATGGTCTAATTAATTTACAAGCCGACATCGATGTTGAGAAGGGTGAGGGCGATAACGAGAGTAACAATCCATTATCGTTATACGCAACAAACCTCAATGCACTAGCAATAGCTGGCAAGATTGATCCATTAATCGGTCGTGAGTACGAAGTTGAGAGAACCTTACAAATTTTATGTCGACGTCGTAAGAACAACCCCTTATTCGTTGGAGAGGCTGGCGTTGGTAAAACAGCATTAGCAGAGGGCCTTGCGAGGAGGATTGTACTTAATGAAGTACCTGATATTTTAAAAAATGCCGTGATTTATTCACTCGATATGGGTGCTCTAGTAGCGGGTACTAAATACCGTGGTGACTTCGAAAAACGTTTAAAAGCACTTTTACGAGAAATTAAAGAGAAAAGTAGCGCAATACTTTTCATAGATGAAATTCATACTCTAATTGGAGCTGGCTCTGCTGGCAATTCAGCAATGGATGCTGCCAATTTGCTAAAACCATTGCTAGCTACTGGTGAGTTGAAGTGTATTGGTTCAACGACGTACCAAGAATACAGAGGTATTTTTGAACATGACCATGCGTTAACACGACGTTTCCAAAAAATTGATGTATCTGAACCGTCAGTTGAAGAAACTAAGAAAATCTTGAAAGGTCTGAAAGTAGGGTTGGAAGAACATCACGATGTAAGGTATACCATAGCGGCAATTGAGCAGGCAGCAGAATTATCAGATCGCTACATTAATGACCGTTTTTTACCAGATAAAGCTATAGATGTTTTAGATGAAGTTGGGGCTGCTCAGCGGATATTGCCTAAGTCTAAACGTAAGAAAATGATTGGGGTTAATGATATACAAGCAATAGTTGCAAAGATTGCCCGGATTCCAGCCAAAACAGTTAATGACACAGATAAAGACACCTTAAGAAATCTTGAAAAAAACCTTAAACATGTCATTTTTGGACAAGATGAAGCTATAGCAACCCTTTCTTCTGCTATCAAAATGGGCAGATCTGGTCTGGGCCATCCAGAGCGTCCCACAGGTGCCTTTTTATTTACAGGTCCAACAGGTGTTGGAAAAACAGAAGTCACTAGGCAGTTAGCACATAATTTAGGCGTTGAGCTTATACGATTTGATATGTCTGAATACATGGAAAGTCATACGGTTTCTAGGTTGATTGGTGCTCCTCCTGGTTATGTAGGCTATGAGCAAGGTGGTCTTTTAACAGAAGCTGTTAGCAAGCAGCCTCATGCTGTCCTATTACTAGATGAAATTGAAAAAGCTCACCCGGACGTTTTCAATTTACTATTACAAGTTATGGACCACGGTACTCTAACCGATAACAATGGGCGAAAAGCTGATTTTCGTCACGTTGTTTTGGTCATGACAAGTAATGCAGGGGCACATGAAATGGGTCGGTCATCAATGGGTTTTACCGAGCAGAATCATCAAGCGGATGGAATGGAGGTTGTTAAGCGAGCATTTACTCCTGAATTCCGTAATCGTTTGGATGGTATTATTCAATTTAAATCTCTAGCTAAAGCTGCAATTTTACGTGTCGCGGATAAAGCAGTACTTGAACTTGAAATGTTATTGCAAGACAAGGACGTTACTTTAGCAGTTGAAGATGAGGCTAGGGAATGGCTTGCCGAAAACGGATATGACCTAAGTATGGGAGCAAGACCAATGGCTAGATTAGTCCAAGAAAAAATAAAAAGACCGTTGGCTGATGAGTTGCTTTTTGGCAAATTAAGCAAAGGGGGGCACGCTCGAATTACATTGGTTGATGGGGAAATAGTCATCGACTTTGAGAACGAGACAGAATCTGTCTAGAAGAAGATAAATTTTTGCAATAAATAGCAGTCACTATCGATTATATACAGAATAGTATTAATAAAATAACTATTGACAATCTCAAAGTTATTCAAGTAAAAAAGGGTGTAATGATTTTGCCTTAATAAAGTTCTCCTAAGCTATTGATAAATAAAAGGCATTACTAACCTATTGATTGTATTGGACTTATCATGATTGTTCAAAGTTTGAACAATGTATGCTTAACGCCTGTATATGAATAGTCTACCGAGTGACAGTTGTGTTAATCACAGACTTATCCACAGAAATTGTTAGTAACTTTATAGCTATTTAAAAAAGTTCCGTTGAGATAAAAAATATTATAGTTCTATCCCTTTCTGTGCCTTAATACCTGCTCGAAATGCATGCTTCACATCATCAATTCTACTCACAGTATCAGCAGCATCCAACACGGCATCTGTTGCCCCTCGTCCCGTAACTATGACATGTTGCATAGGAGGACGGCTTGCGATATCTTTTAATACCATTTCAGTATTCAAATAATTCATTTTTAAAACAATATTAAGTTCGTCTAGTAAAATGACATGAACTGTTGGATCTTGAAGCAACTTTTTACATACAGCCCAACCTGCTTCTGCTGATGCAATATCCTGCTCTAAATTCTGTGTATCCCAAGTAAAGCCATCACCCATGACGTGATATTCAACATCATTAGGAAACCTCCTAAAAAAAGTCTCTTCTCCGGTACTAAAAGTACCTTTAATAAACTGAACAACTCCCACTTTCATATTGTGACCTAATGAACGTGCCACCATGCCAAAGCCGGATGAACTTTTGCCTTTACCATTGCCTGTAATAACGAGCAATAAACCTTTGTCGTTATCTGCTTTTTGCACTTGCTCATCGACAATAGCTTTTTGTCGTTCCATTCTTTTTGTGTGTCGTTGTGACTGAGAATCAATCATGTTTATACTCCGTTATACGTGGAGGCGCAGGGTAATAAGGAAAATACAGGCACCACTGGCTATAGGAACGCCTATTTTGCCTAGTTAAATTTATATGAAGCTGTTAGATATGATGTTCTTTCGGGAAGTGGGTAAGCATTAAAAAGACCAGCCGTGAAGGTGCTCCCAATAGCATAGTTGAAATACTGCTCGTTAAACAAATTATTAATTTGTAAAGCCAGAGCAATATTACCTATTTGTTTAGATAATTTAAAATCTACAGTTTTATATGAGGGTATTTTTTTATCAAAACTATTACTGAGATCATTAGCTAACAGTGTGCTACCAATATAATTAAAACTAATTGAGCTTTTAAAATTATCTGGGAGTGATGCAAGTACAGTAATATTGGTTGTATTAGTTGGAATTAGCGGAATGTCATTGGATTTATTCTGACCCTCGGTAAACTCTGCTTTTAGGTATGTGTAATTAGCATTTATAGATAGATCTGCGTATGGATCTATAGCTAGTGTTAACTCAACACCATCATGTTGGGTATTATCTAAGTTAACATTTTGAAATGTAAGTGCATCAAAGTGTATTTCATTTTGAATAGTCTGATGAAATAGAGATACACTTGTTTCTAAACGTCTACTTTTATAACTAGCACCAAATTCTAGATCATCAGAAACTTGTGGCTTGAGCTGAGAAAAAACTTGCTGAAAGCTGGAGTTTAATTCAAAGAGTTCATCAATACTGCCAAAACGAGTACCGCGTGCAAAGCGACTGTATGCACTTAGCTCATCGGTAAAATTATATTGTAAACCTAGCTCAAAACTTGTCTTACGATCTGACTCATTAAAATCTGCAGCTTGTGAACCATACATAGAACTTGGCGCTGTAGCATCAAAATCATCACGTGCTTTGATCTGTGCTTTCTGATTTCGTATACCTGCAGTTAAGTTAGCATTATCTGTGAGTCCAATAGTGGCTTGGCTATAAAGAGCAAAGCTTTTTTGATCCGCAGCCAGCTTATGAGCAGGCTGGATGATGTTTTGCTTGAAATTTGAACGTGAGGAGTCATATTGATAGAGATAAAAATCTGCTCCTATCACCATGCTAATAGTGCGATCCCAAAATTCTCTATCCAAAGTTAGGTGTGGCGTTAAAGACAGTGTTTGTAATGCTGTTTCTGTATAAGCATCACCATTGTAACCATCGTAGTCAAAAAACATTGAACGTTGTCGTTTACGACGATAACCAGCATCAATAATAAAGCTATCGTTTTGATTTAAACTTGTACTGAGTCCAATGGTAGTAAATTCTGTGTACTCATCAGTCCAATCATCTGGGTTCGTTGTGCCGGTTCTATCTGAAGATAACTCATTAACGTTGTGAGCAGGATTAACAACACGCTCACCAGGTAGCTCAATGTCTTGAACGTAAGCACCAGCTTTGATATAGATCTCAGATGCATTCCCAAAAGGTATTCTTAAGTCAAATTGGCCTGTTTCTTGATGGAAGTTATTATTATCTCGATAGCCATCATCCTCGAGACTATTGATATTACCAGTGATGGAAAATTCTTTACTTGAATGACTAAAAAAAGCATTGGTTTTTCTGTAATCAAAAGAGCCAACAGTTTGGCTAATTAGAGCGTGGTTTTCAGATTCACGAGGATCCTTGGTTATAATATTAATTGTTCCAGTCGTTGCACCGTCACCATAAAGAATGCCGCCACTGCCTCTTGTAATTTCAATTCGTTTAATATTTTCTATGCTAATTGCGGCATAATTTACTGAGGAAAGGTCAATATCATTCAAACGACGCCCATCAAGTAGGATCAATGTATTTTGAGTGGCGGTTTCACCAAAAGTTCTCAATCCAACTGTAGCTCTACTTGCATGGCCATAAAGACTATTAGTTGACACTCCTACTTGTTCAGAGAGAAGTTCCGGTAGGGTATTAGCAGGGCTGCGTTTAATATCGTCAGCAGTGATAACACTGATACTGCTTGGTAATGTTGAAAAATCACCTAGTCGACTGGCAGTAACAATCAGGCTATCAAGCTCATAGCTATCATTAGCGATAGCTTGAGGACTAAGAAATAGAAGTGCTGCAAGGGGTGAAAAATTAAATTTCAATAACATAAATTCTGCCTTAGATAATACTCAACATCCTCCCGGGGTCGAGTCATTAAAATGACCGAATGTTAGCAGATAGTACTATGAAAATTGGCATCTTCAACTCATAGTATTGCCCACCGCAATAGGGTCCCTCAAACTAGGCCGGTCTCCGGACTAATGAGGCTTAAAACAAGTGGCCTTCCCATGTTAAAAAACACACAGTGGCTTATCAGATGTTTAACTCAATTACCGTTGCGGGGGCAGTGTTGGATTTTAACCAACTTCCCGATTATCTTTCAAAATACTGTAAATGAAAGCACCTAGAGACGAGGAGACTAATAGGTATGAAAGACGTTGTCAATGAATGAATAGAGGTATGAATAAAGTTTATAGAGATTGTAAGAAGTACCTACATATTGTCACTAGATTAAATGACAATTACTTAGGCTAAAAGTAGCTAAAGATGTTAAATTCAACTCCTTTTATATAACTAACTAAACTTACTGTACACCCAAAAAATATAAAATAATAATATTTATTTGTCCTTGTTAATCAATGCTTTATCATGTAAATATAATGTAATATAGTGTTAATGTGAAACAATATGAAGGTGTCTAATTTCATGAGTTCTTCTCCATACATCACTACAGAAGGCATGGCGTACCTAAATCAAGAACTAGAGGTGCGATGGAAGAGAAGGAGAGAAGTTGTAAAAGCTTTATCAGCAGCAGCAGCAGAAGGAGATCGATCAGAGAATGCCGAATATATTTATAGAAAAAAAGAGTTACGAGAGGTAGATCGCCGCATACGCTATTTGCAAAAGAGAATGCCAGACTTAAGAGTCATATCTGAATCACCTGATGATATAAATACAGTTTTTTTTGCTGCTTGGGTAAAGCTTAAGACAGAACAAGGTGAAGATGTTGAATACCGAATAGTAGGTCCTGATGAAATTGATCAGCAAAAAGGAAATATAAGCCTAGACTCACCACTCGCTTTAGCCTTGATGTCAAAACAAGTCAAGGATGAGATTACCATTCAAGTACAAGATGGTAAAAAAAGTTACGTTATTCTGGCAATTCGGTATTAAACTCTGTGTATAGAAGGATGCCTAATACATGATCTTATCTAGTTATAAAGCTATTTTACTTAGCTCACAATTTAAAAGTACTTTAACCCTATATTTAGGCTAGGTACTAAAAAAAATATTTTTATATTTTGTACTTTACTTCTTTAAACTATATCGTTATGAACTGCACGACAACATAGAGCATCCAGCACGCTGTCTGGCCCAATCTGGTCGCTTAATCGAAAAGTGAACTCTATCGGGCTGTTCATCGTATGGATGGCGAAGTACTTCTAGCAATTCTTTAACTAAACTGAAATCACCTTGTTCTGCCTTATCGGTGGCAAGTTGTGCCAAGTAATTACGAAAAATATACTTGGGATTAATACTGTTCATTGCTTTACGACGACTTTCGTCTGATACTCCATCAAGACGAACGCGTTGCTGATATTGCCGCAACCATTGGCAGATCTCGGTTTTGTTTTCTGATGTTAACTGTGCATCGACATAATAAGCTTGCGCAAGTGGAGCCATTAGTTGCTCTTCGGTCTGGTCTTGCTGGTAAACTTTTAAATCAGCCAGTCCTCTATAAAATAAAGTCATGTCTGTCTCAACGAGTTGTAATATTTTGTGTAAGCTTGTAATTAATGAGCTATCACTTTCGCGGTAGGCTAGTAATCCGAGCTTAGCAGTTCGCATTGTTTCAATCTGTGCAGCATAATTTGTTGCGAAGTCATTAATACAACGTTTTAGGGGCTCTGTATCTTCAATTAAAGGATAAAGAGCGTTGGCGAGCTGTACTAAATTCCACTGTGCTATTTGTGCTTGATGGCCATAACGGTATCGCTTGCCTGTTGCATCAGTAGTATTTGGTGTCCAATTAGGATCGTAGTTCTCAAGCCAACCATAAGGACCATAATCAATTGTTAAACCCAGTATGGACATATTGTCGGTATTCATAACGCCATGGACAAAGCCCACTCGCATCCAGTGAACGACCATTTTAACTGTAAGTTCACAAACCTCATTAAACCAAAGGATATAAACTTCAATAGAGGGTTTACCAAGATGTGGAAAGTCAGTTTTGATGGTGTAATCGACTAAACGACGTAAAGTGTCAATATCTCCTTGAGCTGTGAAGATTTCATAACTGCCAAAACGCAAAAAAGACGGTGCTGAGCGGCAAACAATTGCTCCTGGCTCATATTTAGGGTTGCCATCGTAGAACATATCTCTAATAACTTCTTCACCTGACAGCACAATGCTGAGCGCACGAGTGGTTGGAACACCGAGGTGGTACATCGCCTCACTACAAATAAACTCACGGACAGAAGAACGTAAGACAGCTAAACCATCTGCAGTGCGAGAATAGGGTGTAGGCCCCGCACCTTTGAGTTGTAATAAGTGGTGTTCACCCACACTATTAGTGATTTCACCCAGATTAATAGCTCGCCCATCTCCTAACTGGCCTGCCCAATGCCCAAATTGATGGCCACCATAGCATTGGGCATATGGCCGCATGCCTTTCAAAAGTGTATTTCCAGAAAAAACATTGGTAAACAGGTCAGATTCACAATCTGCATCAGATAAACCTAAAGCCATGGCAACTTCTTTGGAGTAAGCTACTAATTTAGGTGCCTTGACAGCTTTAGGTTTAACGTAGGAAAAGCAAGCAGCAGTGACTGTACGGCGATGGTTACCAGTCTCAATATCAGCAGGTAGTCCATCAGTAAACTGATGATTGAAATGGAGCGGTAATGTAGAGGTGTGTTTTAATTGATCAGTCAAGAGGTTCACATTTATTTGGTTTAAGTTTCTCATTATGATTAGAATAGAAAAGTTTGCAATAACAAATTGAGACGTTACCTAGAGTTTGAATGATTAAATTCTAACCTAATAATATTAAAGTTATCGCGAATAAGTTATTTTTAAAAATGAAAAAATCATTAGAAACAGTATGGATTACAATGAAAAGACAGAACATGGTTTTACCTTCACCGAGCTAATAATAGTTATTGCAATTGTTGCCTTTCTAGCCGTCATTTCATTTCCTGCTTATCAGAGTTACTAGTTGTATGCCAAATTAAGCAGCTGTCTACTTTTAAGACTCTATAGGAGTGGACATTGTCTCTGTAGAGTCATCTTGAATGGATTGGATTTTGTCTGATTCAATTCGAGTCATTAGGGGCTTGAACTTGTTGATACCATGGTTAAGTATCGGATTTGGAATGTCAGCCCATTGAAGAGGAGATATATTTAAAAAAGATTCTGCTTGCTTTGCTGTTTCGGGCAGAACCGGTTTTAGATAAGTAATTAATACACGGAATAGGTTGATGCCCATGGTGCATATATCATGAACCTGTTGTTCTTGACCCTCTTCTTTAGCTAGAGCCCAAGGTTTTTTTTCATCGATATATTGGTTAGCTTTATCGGCTAAGCCAATAATTTCTCTCATAGCATGATTAAACTCGCGATTTTCCATTTTGTCAGCGATAGAGGCGGATTTTCCTATAAACTCTTCAAATAAAGTGGGTTCAGAGAGAGAGTGGGAAAGATTTCCCTCAAAACGTTTATTAATGAACCCTGCGCATCTACTTGCAATATTAACTACTTTACCGACAAGGTCAGAGTTTATTCTGTTTTGAAAATCTTCAAAGTTAAGGTCAATATCTTCAATGCCAGAACTAAGTTTTGCTGCGTAGTAGTAACGTAAATATTCAGGGTTTAAATAGTTTAAGTACGTGCGAGCATTAATAAAAGTGCCACGCGACTTGGACATTTTTTTACCATTGACGGTTAAAAACCCATGAGCATAGATGTTGTTAGGGAGGCGGAAATTAGCTCCCTGTAGCATTGCTGGCCAAAATAGAGCATGAAAGTAAATGATATCTTTACCAATAAAATGAACCATTTCTGTTGTGGTGTCGGGCTTCATATACTCATCAAAGTCAACACCAGTCCTGTCGCAATAATGTTTGAAACTAGCAAGATAACCAATAGGTGCATCTAACCAAACGTAAAAGAATTTATCTGGTGCGTCTGGTATTGCAAACCCGAAATAAGGAGTATCGCGTGATATATCCCAGTCCCGTAGACCACTTTCAAGCCATTCATTTAATTTATTGCTGACCTCATCCTGTAAATGTCCACCAGTTATCCATGATTTTAGTGTCGACTCAAAATTGGCTAGCTTAAAGAAATAGTGCTCAGATTCCCTAGTAACCGGGGTTGCACCAGACACTGCTGAAATCGGATTGAGCAAATCAGTCGGAGTGTATGTTGCACCGCATGATTCACAATTATCACCATATTGGTCACTCGCACCACATTTCGGGCATTCTCCTTTGATAAAACGGTCAGGAAGAAACATTTCTTTTTCGGGATCGTATGCTTGGCTAATGGTTCTGGTGGTGATATGACCAGCGTCACGATTTGCAAGATAAATTTGTTGAGCAAGAGCCTTGTTTTCATCACTATGGGTACTGTGAAAGTTATCAAAACCGATGGAGAAATCTTTAAAGTCTGCTTGATGTTCTTTTGCTACATTAGCAATGAGTGCTTCAGGTTCAATGCCCTCACTTTGAGCGCGTAGCATAATGGGAGTACCGTGCGCATCATCAGCGCATACATAATGACATTCATTGCCCTGCATTTTTTGAAACCTTACCCAAATATCAGTTTGAATATACTCAACGAGGTGACCGAGGTGAATAGAACCGTTAGCATAGGGAAGGGCGCTGGTAACAAGAATTTTTCTTTGCATTGAATAACCGAATAAGTATTGGGTGGTAGTAATGCGGTAAAGATACCAGAAAGTGCCTGTCGACACCAAAAGCAGATATATTGAGTGAAGTTAACGGTCAGGCAGTATAAAATAACTCTCATATCAAATGCCTAACTATACATTCGGAGTGATTAATGCTGAACCCCGCTCAAATTAAACAGATCATCAACGACTATGAGGACCCACTTAGCCTTGTATCATTTGGAGATAGTCACGCAAAGACAGACATCCAATTAGATGGGGAAAAGTTAACAGTGTTGATCACATTGGCTTATCCAGTGCAAGGACATAAAGAGCAGCTTGTTTCGGAGTTGCTGAACTTATTAAAAAAGGAAACCAATTCACAATCGGTAGTTGTCACCATTGATTGGCGGATTATTAAACATAAAGTTCAGCAGGGTGTAAAAGGGCTTGAGGGAATAAAAAACATTATTGCCGTTGCGTCAGGTAAAGGGGGCGTCGGTAAGTCAACGACCTCTGTTAATTTGGCCTTAGCACTTGCAGCCGAAGGTGCTAATGTTGGTATTTTAGATGCTGACATCTATGGCCCAAGTCTCCCAAGAATGCTAGGTAAAAGTCAAAAGCCTGAAACAACAGACGGTAAAAGTATAAAACCAATTGAAAGTTATGGCCTTCAAAGTATGTCTATTGGTTATTTGATCGATGAAGAAGAACCAATGATTTGGCGTGGTCCAATGGTCACACAGGCGTTGCAGCAATTACTCAATGACACGAACTGGGACGAGTTAGATTATTTAGTTATAGATTTACCACCAGGTACTGGTGACATCCAACTGACATTGTCACAAAGCGTTCCCGTGAGTGGGGCTGTTATTGTTACTACGCCACAAGACATCTCACTATTGGATGCTAGAAAAGCACTGAAAATGTTTGAAAAAGTTAATGTGCCGGTAATGGGTGTTATTGAGAATATGAGTACCCATATTTGTGGACAATGTGGGCATGAAGAGGCTATCTTTGGAAGTGGCGGTGGTCAGAAAATGGCCTCTCAGTATGATGTTGATTTATTGGGTGATTTGCCTTTAGATATTCGTATCAGAGAGGATGCAGATAATGGAGAACCAACAGTAGCTATGAGTCCAGATGGTGACATTGCAAAAGCCTATCGTTTGATTGCAACGCGGGTTGCGGCAAGGTTAGCCAAGCAAGCAAAGGACTTTTCTTCAGCATTCCCTAATATAGTGATCCAAAACGATTAAATAACAATATCACTGTTAAAAGACATCAGTTATGATGACAAACGTTTAAATAAATTTAAAGTGAATACAGAATGAGTATCAAATCAGATCAATGGATTCGACGAATGGCCCAAGAACACAACATGATTTCACCGTTCGAACCAGGACAACAACGTGAAAGTGAGAATGGGAGAATGATTTCTTATGGGACATCAAGCTATGGCTACGATGTTAGGTGTGCCAATGAATTTAAGATCTTCACCAACATTAACTCCGTGATTGTTGATCCCAAAAATTTTGATGAGAATAGCTTTGTTGATGTTAACTCAGATGTTTGTATTATCCCGCCAAATTCTTTTGCTTTAGCCAGAACGATAGAGCGATTTAAAATACCACGCAATGTACTTACGATTTGTTTAGGTAAGTCCACATATGCACGCTGCGGAATTATCGTAAATGTCACACCACTAGAACCAGAGTGGGAAGGTCACGTAACATTAGAGTTCTCCAACACTACGTCATTACCAGCAAAGATCTATGCTAATGAGGGTGTTGCTCAAATGTTGTTTTTCGAATCGGATGAGGTGTGTGAAACATCTTATGCCGATCGTAATGGAAAATATCAAGGCCAGCAGGGTGTTACTTTGCCCAAGTCCTAGTGGAGTGCACAATAGGTGATATTGTCGTACTGGCTAATCACTTATATTAAGTGGCTCATGTGAAGATATTGTCCATGAACTGAGGTTTATAGAAAGTTAGAACATTTTTAATTATTATTGAGTATATTTTTATGTCCACCAAGTTTGCGCCAAAAGAAACTTTTTTAGCTGATTATCTTGTGCCTAATTATTTAGTCGATAATGTGGCTTTGTATTTTGACTTAGGCCGGACTGATACGACAGTAAGAAGTGTGCTTTCTATGCGTCGTAACCCAATGGGAGACGGTGGTGCCTGTGTTTTAGATGGTGAAAAATTGACATTAAAATCCATCAAGATAGATGGCCGTGAACTTCAAGGTAATGAGTATTTACGTACGGATAAAGCCTTGATGATATCTAAAGTGCCTGAGAAGTTCGATTTAGAAATTGAAGTTCTAATTCACCCAGATAAAAATACGGCACTAGAAGGTTTGTACCATTCTGGTCGCTTATTGTGTACTCAATGCGAAGCGGAAGGGTTTCGCAGAATTACTTATTATCCAGATCGTCCCGATGTAATGGCTGTCTTTACAGTGTCAATTGAGGCAGAAAAAGCAGATTGGCCGATTATGTTGTCCAATGGTAATTTAGAAAAAAAGGACCAACTTGAAAATGGGCGACATTGTGTAAGATGGCACGATCCGCACCCAAAGCCGAGCTATTTATTTGCCTTAGTTGCAGGCGATCTTCATATTCAAAAAGACAGTTTTGTAACAACATCTGGCCGTATAGTTGCCTTAGAAATATATGTTGATGTAGAAAATAGTCATAAGTGTGACCATGCCTTGATGTCTTTGAAACAAGCAATGAAATGGGATGAAGAGCGCTATGGTAGGGAATATGATTTAGATATTTTCATGATCGTTGCTGTCAATGATTTCAACATGGGGGCGATGGAGAACAAAGGACTCAATATATTTAATTCTGCTTGTGTACTGGCGAGTCCTGAGACAGCCACTGACAGAGATTATTACAGAATTCAGAGTATTGTCGGTCATGAGTATTTTCATAACTGGTCAGGTAATCGAGTAACTTGCCGAGATTGGTTTCAGTTGAGTTTAAAGGAAGGTTTTACAGTACTACGCGACCAGCAGTTTAGTGCAGATATGAACTCTGCTGCTGTGCAGCGGATTGAAGACGTTAATCAACTTAGGGCAATGCAGTTTTCTGAGGATGCGGGCCCTATGTCACACCCTGTGAGGCCCGCTTCTTTCATTGAGATTAGTAATTTTTATACAGTCACAATTTATGAAAAAGGTGCTGAAGTAGTTGGCATGATTAAAACAATTGTCGGTGATGTGGGGTTTCGTAAAGGTACAGATTTGTACTTTGCTCGTCATGATGGGCAGGCAGTAACGACAGATGATTTTGTCAAAGCAATAGAAGATGCTAATAAAGTTGATTTGACTCAATTTAAGCGTTGGTATTCTCAGGCAGGTACGCCGCAACTTAACATAGCAACCGAGTATGATTTAACTGAGCAGCGTTATACGCTTACTATCAATCAGAATTGTGAGGCAACGCCCGGGCAACGGCACAAAGAGCCCTTCCATATTCCTGTTGCATTAGGCTTATTAGACAAGGAGGGTAATGTTGTCCAAATGCAATTAGATGGTGAAGACGTATCTAGTGTGTCTGAGACACGAATACTGTCAGTAAAGGAAAATAAGCAACAGTTTGTTTTTATTAATGTGCCATCTGAACCTGTTGTATCGTTCTTGCGTGGTTTCTCAGCACCAGTGAAAGTGAACTTACCAAGAACTAATAATGAGCTAACTTTTCTTATGGCTAACGACACTGATAGTTTTTGTCAATGGGACGCAGGTCAACAGCTACTACTTAACGTTTTACTACAACTTGCTGAAAAGGCGATGAAAGGTTCAGCATTATCTTTGCCTATTGAACTCGTTGAGCAATTTGGTAAACTTTTAAAAAGAGGACTATCATCACCAGCACTAGTTGCTAAGATGTTAATTTTACCCTCAGAAAGTTATTTAGCAGGGCAAAGAAAGCCAGCAGATGTAGATGCTATTCATACTGCTCGTTCCTACATGAAAAGAGAGCTTGCTCTACTTCTAAAAGAAGACTTCTCAATACTCTTCACCGCATTAAATACGACTGATAAATATCAATTTGATGCCGCAGAGATGTCTAAGCGGAGCTTGAAAAATATTTGTCTGGATTATCTTGTTGCTACAGGTGATCCGATGCAAGTTCAGCGCTGTCTTAAACAAATGAAGCAGTCGGATAATATGACTGATACGATGTCGGGATTAACTATATTGGTAGATCAGCAGGGCCCCGAACGCGAACACGCGATACGGGCTTTCTATGAGCAATGGAAACATGATCGGCAAGTAGTCGACAAATGGTTAGCTGTGCAAGCACAATCGAGTCTGAAAGATACTTTATTACGTGTGAAAGGTTTAATGAGCCACCCGGCATTTAATATCACAAACCCCAATAATGTACGGTCTTTGATTGGACAGTTTTGTAGAAACAATGCGATTAACTTTCATGCTATAGATGGAAGTGGTTATCAGTTTTTAGTCGAACAAATATTAATTCTTGATAAGCTGAACCCACAAATCGCTTCTCGGCAGCTAGGTGCTTTTAACTCATGGCAACAATATGATAAAAAGCGTCAAGGTATGATGAAAGCAGCATTAGAAAAAATTGCAAAGCAGACTGACTTATCAGCAGATGTTTATGAGATCGTCACGAAGTACTTGGCAGATACGTAATGTATGAATTACACCATCAACTAAAGCAAGACACTTTCTATTTGGGACACTTTAAACTTTGTGATGTTTTACTGATGAATGATGCACGTTACCCATGGGTTATTCTAGTCCCAAGGCGTGAAAATATCACCGAAGTATTTCAGCTTAGTGATGCTGATCAACATCTATTGTCAACAGAGTCTGCCAATGTTGCAAAACAGCTATCGTCATTAGTTGCTGCAGATAAGATGAATATTGCAGCTTTAGGTAATATAGTTAGCCAGCTTCATATCCACCATGTAGCAAGGTATCAGACAGATGAAGCCTGGCCAGCACCGATTTGGGGGACTGGAAGTGCAGTTATCTACAGCGAAGGTGAATCATTAGCAGTTGCTGAACAAATGAAAATGGTATTGAAAGAGTTCTTAGAATAAATGATAATTAAATTATGTCTATGAATGATAACTTTATGCGTGATACCTACAACATCCGCTATATTTTTAGTGTTGCCTTGGAACATAAAACGGCATTATTTAAAGCCAATATCATTGCGGTACTAGCGACCCTATGTGCTGTTCCTATTCCCTTACTTATGCCCCTAATGGTTGATGAGGTTTTATTAAATAAACCCGGCTTTATTGTAAATACCATTAATCAAACGCTTCCCGAGTTTTGGCACCAGCCCTCACGATACTTAGTTTTTATTTTACTGATTACTATGAGCTTACGATTGCTTTCCCTGATCTTTAACGTGTGGCAAACTCGCCAGTTCACAATTATTGCAAAAGATATTACTTACAGAATTCGGCATGGCCTTTTACGGAGGCTGCAGCAAATTTCAATGGCAGAATATGAAACACTCGGGAGTGGTGCTGTAAGCTCCCATCTAGTTACAGATCTGAATACTATTGATAGCTTTATTGGTACATCTATCAGTCGTTTGTTAGTAGCTATACTTTCGATTATTGGAACAGCTATTATTCTTTTGTTTATGCACTGGCAATTAGCGCTTTTTATACTGCTTTTAAACCCAGTTGTCATATATGCAACGGTAATTATCGGTAAAAAAGTTAAACAATTGAAACAACGTGAAAATAAAGCGTTTGAAGTATTCCAATCTTCATTAACAGAAACTTTAGAAGGCATTCAGCAAGTAAGAGCAGCAAATAGAGAAACACATTATTTGAAACGCTTGTCTGAGCAGGCTAAATTGGTGCGAGATCATGGAATTGCTTATGCTTGGAAAAGTGACACTGCCAACCGCTTAAGTTTTACTATTTTTTTACTAGGCTTTGAGGTTTTCCGTGCTTTAGCCATGTTGATGGTTTTGCTGTCAGATCTCAGTATTGGTCAGATGATGGCTGTATTTGGTTACCTCTGGTTCATGATGGGTCCTGTTAATGAAGTTATTGGTATTCAATATGCATGGTATGCAGCTAAAGCCGCATTAGCGCGAATTAATAAACTGGACAATCTAGAGGAGGAACCACAGTACAAAAGTACCGAAAACCCATTTTCTGGTAAACACACTGTTGCTATTAGTATTGAAGACCTGCATTTTCGTTATGGAGATAATGAAAATGTACTGAAAGGGGTAACTTTGCAAATAAAAGCGGGTGAGAAAGTTGCTCTGGTGGGTGCCAGCGGTGGAGGTAAGTCCACTTTAGTTCAAGTCTTACTGGGTTTATATCCTCATCAACAAGGGCAACTTAAATTTGACGGGGTGCCCATTGAGAAAATTGGCTTACAAACTGTCAGAGAGAATATATCAACGGTGCTACAACATCCGACTATTTTTAATGGCACTATTCGTGAAAACCTCACAATGGGCCGCGAACATTTAGATGAAGATATTTGGCACGTCCTGGATGTAGCTCAAATGACTGATTTTGTGTGGGATTTAGAAGATGATTTAGATACTGAAATTGGTCGAAAAGGAGTGAGGCTGTCTGGTGGGCAACGACAACGTATCGCTGTAGCTAGAATGTTATTAGCGGATCCCAAAGTAGTTATCTTAGATGAAGCAACATCGGCACTTGATATGGAAACAGAACAGAACTTATTATCTGCCTTAAACAACTTTTTACAGCAACGGACGACAATCATCATTGCGCATCGTTTAAGTGCTGTTCGCCAAGCCGATCATGTTTATGTATTTGAAGATGGCAGAATAAGCGAACAAGGTCACCATGATGACTTGATTAATGAAGGTGGCTTGTATACAAGGCTGTATTCAGAGTCTCGTTAGGAAAGACGGGTCATAGGCTTTGATTTAGAGTCTTTTGAATAACAGAGGTAAGTACCAGAGGCTTGATCGGGCCAGCTTTGATTATTTTTACCACAATATTGCCACCAAATTCCAATTCCTAATGCTAACCAAGCGATGATGGATATAGCAAACCTTAATATTGCTTGTTGCCAACTGATTACCTGTCCAGTCTGGCTATATAGTGTAACTTTCCAACTTCTCATGCCTAACGTTTGTCCACCATGGGTCCAAAACCAGCCATAGAACATTAAACTGACAATAAATAAATAAGCAATGAAAAAAGGGTTGCCTGCTCCAATAGCACTGCCATTATTAAGCGCGACAATAATAAATGTCGCTAACAGCAAGATAGAGACTAGCAGAAGAAGATCATAAATGATTATGACTAAATGGCGAAAGAGCCCCGGTCTGATGAGATTATCTTTATTGGACATATGCTAGTAGTTGTAATTTATTTGGGTAGATAAGCGACATAAAGTATCATTATTGAATTGGTTGATGTGAATTAGGAACACTATGTTACAAATGATTGGGCGTTCAGCGCACTCTGCTTTTCGATTAGCGAAATTGTTAAAGGCAATTCAAGATAAGAGTGATGATATCTCATCGCTTCGCAGTGAGTATCGTTTTTTTATTGAAGTCATAGATGAACACGAACTCACAATAAATGAGCAGAAGGTTTTATCAAGCTTGCTCGAGGCAAAAGTAACGCAGAGGGCCAATGACGAGGGTACTGTTTTTTTTCTGGTCACGCCTAGACCCGGAACAATTTCACCTTGGTCGAGTAAAGCGACAGATATTGTATTAAATAGCGGTATTAAAAACATCGCGAGAATAGAGCGTGGGATTGCATTTTTTGTAACCTCTAAAGCATCATTATCATTAGATTTGTGGCACGCTGTAGGTAGCTTATTGCACGACAGAATGACTGAGTCTATTTTTACGAGCGAAGAAGATGCAGATCTACTGTTTATGCACAGTGAATCAAGACCTTTATTAGCTATTGATATTTTAGTTGGTGGCCGAAAAGCTTTAGTTGATGCTAATAAGTCCATGGGTTTAGCATTGGCTGAAGATGAAATCGACTATTTAGTAGATAATTTCACTAGTTTGGGAAGAAACCCGAATGACGTGGAATTGATGATGTTCGCGCAAGCTAACTCTGAGCATTGTCGGCATAAAATATTCAATGCTGATTGGGTAATTGATGGTAATCCTCAGCCTGAAACCCTTTTTAACATGATTCGCAACACACATGCTAAAAATCCTGAAGGAGTATTAACCGCATATAGTGATAATTCATCTGTTATTGAAGGGTCAGTTAGTCAACGATTTCAGGTGGATATGAGGACAAACCAATATCACTCTCAAGGTGAAGAGCAGCACATCATCATGAAGGTAGAAACTCATAACCATCCAACAGCTATTTCACCTTTTCCTGGCGCTGCAACCGGTGCTGGTGGCGAGATTCGTGATGAAGGTGCAACTGGTAGAGGATCAAAGCCAAAAGCTGGTTTAACGGGCTTTTCAGTATCTAACTTGAATATTCCTGGCTTTGAGCAACCTTGGGAAGTGAGCTATGGGAAGCCGGCTCGGATAGCATCAGCACTTCAGATCATGTTGGATGGTCCATTGGGTGGAGCAGCATTTAATAATGAATTTGGGCGTCCTAATTTATGCGGTTACTTTAGAACTTATGAAGCCGCTGTCACTTCCGCAAAGGGTATGGAAATTCGTGGTTACCACAAACCGATTATGCTGGCGGGTGGTATGGGAACAATTAGGCCCCAGCATGTTAAAAAGAATATTTTCGAGCCTGGTGTGCAGTTGATTGTACTTGGTGGTCCAGCAATGTTGATTGGTTTGGGTGGCAGCTCTGCATCATCCGTATCTTCTGGTAAGAGTGAGGAAAGTTTAGATTTTGCCTCTGTTCAACGAGGTAACCCGGAAATGGAGCGTCGTTGCCAAGAAGTGATTGATCGTTGTGTTGCACTAGACGATAAAAACCCAATCATTGCTATTCATGATGTTGGTGCCGGTGGATTATCTAATGCTTTTCCTGAACTGGTAGATGATAGTGGGCGTGGGGGTCGCTTTGACTTACGTTTAGTCCCTAATGATGAACCAAGTATGTCTCCGATGGAAATTTGGTGTAATGAATCTCAGGAGCGCTATGTACTCGGGGTTGCCCAAGACGAAGTAGAAATTTTCAAAGTTATAGCTGAACGAGAGCGTTGTCCTTGGGCCATAGTTGGTGAAGTAACAGAGCGACAGGATTTATTGGTGGGTGATGCAGATAATGTCAATATGCCAGTTGATATGCCGTTATCTTTATTATTAGGTAAGCCACCAAAGATGCTCCGTGATGTTCAACATAATGAATTCCACAAACCCGAACTAGAGTTAGAGGGTATTGAAATCAACTCAGCTTTAGAACGTGTTTTAAAATTACCGGTAGTAGCAAGTAAGAATTTTCTAATTACGATAGGTGATAGGAGTGTAACGGGATTAGTGGCAAGGGACCAAATGGTTGGGCCATGGCAGATTCCAGTGGCAGACTGTGCTGTTACTCTAGCAGATCATGAGGGTTATGCAGGTGAAGCCATGGCTATTGGTGAACGTGCTCCGATTGCACTGATTGATGCACCTGCTTCTGGACGTATGGCTATTGGAGAAGCTATCACCAATATTGCCGCAGCAAGTATTAAAAAATTAGGGGATGTAAAGCTATCAGCAAATTGGATGGCGGCTTGTGGTCATGATGGCGAAGATGCTCTTCTTTACGATACCGTTAAAGCAGTGGGCATTGAGTTATGTCCTAAGCTAGAAATTGCCATCCCAGTTGGCAAAGACTCACTATCCATGAAGACAGTCTGGCAAGAGCGAGATGAAATTAAATCAGTAACCTCGCCTTTATCTCTAGTTATTACTGCTTTCGCACCAGTTTCTGATGCTGGTAAGACCCATACTCCTGAACTAAAAACAAATGTCGGTGATACCGACCTTATCTATATTGATTTGGGCAAAGGTTTTAATCGCTTAGGTGCATCAGCATTAGCACAAGTCTATAAGCAAGTGGGACATTACTCTCCAGACATAGATGAAGCTGAAGATTTAAAAAATTTCTTCTGTGCCATCCAGCAGTTAAAAGAAGATCGGGTTTTATTGGCATACCATGATCGAAGTGACGGTGGACTGATCACTACATTGTGTGAAATGGCTTTTGCGGGGCGTTGTGGTTTAAATATAGATCTAATAGGTTTAGGTGAAGCTTTACCGGTAATGTTTAATGAGGAATTAGGTGCCGTCATTCAGGTTCGTCATAGTGATGTTGAGAATGCACTGGCTGTTTTCAGAGAGTTTGATATAGAGCATTACTGTCATGTCATAGGAACGCTCCGTGATGATCAACAAATTGCGGTCGCCATTAATGGTTCCGAAATTATTAATACTTCGCGTTCAAAACTACAGCAATACTGGGCCGAAACTAGTTATCAAATGCAGAGTATCCGTGACAACCCAGATTGTGCAAAGGAAGAGTTTGATGCAATTCTAGACAATGCAGATCCTGGTTTGAATGTTTCATTATCCTTTGATCGAGATGAAGATATTATTTATCCTCTGGTTTTAAGTGGTCTCAGGCCGAAAATGGCTATTTTGAGAGAACAAGGTATAAATGGCCAAGTAGAAATGGCAGCTTCATTCACTCAGGCTGGTTTCAAGTCTATAGACGTTCATATGAGCGATATTTTAGAAGGGCGTATTGACTTATCTGATTTTAAGGGTTTGGTTGCTTGTGGTGGCTTTTCCTATGGTGATGTATTAGGCGCTGGACGAGGATGGGCCAGCACGATTTTGCATAACAGTCGCGCAAGGAAACAGTTTAAAGACTTTTTTGCCCGCGGTGATACTTTTGCATTGGGAGTATGTAATGGCTGCCAAATGCTATCTCAGCTGAAAGAATTAATACCTGGTAGCGATCATTGGCCAAATTTCCAAAAAAACCTTTCTGAACAATTTGAAGCGCGTTTTTCACTCGTGGAAATCGTAAATTCACCATCAATTTTATTAAAAAATATGGCAGGGTCTAGAATGCCTATTGCAGTAGCTCATGGTGAAGGAAGGGTAAAGTTTAATAGTACTGATGATGTTGATAAAGCCATAGTGAGTATGCGTTATGTTGACAACTATGGAAGAGCGACGGAACGTTATCCATACAATCCAAATGGTTCACAAGAAGGTATAACAGCACTGACCACAACGGATGGGCGTGTCACTATTATGATGCCACATCCCGAGCGCGTGACAAGAACAGTACAGCACTCATGGTCCCCAGATGACTGGGCTACTAATGGTCCATGGTTACGCTTATTTCAAAATGCAAGAAGGTGGGTCGGTTAGTAGGGGGAAGTAAAAAGGTGGCGGCAGCTATTTATTTTTGTTATTTCGACGAAGTAAGATATACAAAGCGCCAGTTCCACCATCTTCAAGTCGAGCTGAACAAAAAGCCAAAATATCATCCATTTCACGTAGCCAAATATTTAATTTACTTTTTAATATTGGCTTATGGTGTTTCGAACTCCAGCCTTTACCATGGATAATTCGAGCACCACGAATATTATAACTAATACAGTCACGGATAAAGTCTAACAAAGCTTGATGAGCAATGGGGATAGTCATTCCATGTAGGTCCAACTCTGCATCAAGTTTAAGACCTCCACTGCGCAGGCGAGATAATAAACGCTCCTGAATACCACTGCGACGAAAACTCAGGGTTTCTTCACTGCCGACAACGGTTGTTGGCTCAGAAAGATCAGATAATGCACTTTGCAAGTCGGTAGGCTTATTTTCACGGGCTCTTAATTTTATTTTAGGTGATTTAGTGACAGGTATGATTTTATCTTGAGCAATGTGCTCTACCTCACCTATTTCTTCACGAAATAATGCGATATCAGCCTTGTCTGATTGTCCTGGTATGGGTTTTGTCATTATTTAATAAAGTATAGTTGGTTAAATTATAGAAACTAATGGAATCTTGTAAGAACAAGGAGATTTTAACATTAAACTTAATGTGTCTCTTTTGCACTGTAAAGTTGAGTATAAAATACGCTGATTATATGAGAATCAGGTGTAACTTTAGCCCATAGTAATGAGACTATCCTAAATAATATTGGGTTGGCTATACAATTCTTAAAAGCTGAATTTTAACTTTCTTGCTTAAGGTCATTTTTGGCCGAGATCCATTGAGACATATATTTTGTGCTTGCCATTGTGTGATGTTTGAGCATTGCGCCGGTAAAGTTTTCTAGTCGATGTCTGCTCAGGTGTTGTTCAATATTAGCTATTTTTGAGATAAGCGCTTCCCCTAGGATTTGTGAATTGTAAAGTGAATGTAATAGAGGATGACAATTACTCTGAGCTACCTCCCAAGTTGAATGGTTTTGATATAAGTTCACTGCATTGGTAATAAATTTACTGGAATTATCAGCAATAGAGCCAGGCCAAGGGTATTGTGCATGCATACCCTCACTGCCAATATGTGTTGTCACACTAGGAGTTTGCATAATCATAGCATCCAGTAGCTTACCTTTTAATCCTGCTCCAAATCGTAGAGGGGCCAAACAGACACGAGCTTGTTCCATAACATTGTGACTGTTCTCTGCCCAACCTTTGATTAAAAAGCCAGCCTTCTCATTATTTAACGCTGTAGCTTTAGGCGGTGGGTAAGCCCCGTAAACATGACATTGGGCATCAGGAAGTTGTTTTTTAATCTTTGGCCAAAGTGTTTGTAGATGTATGACGGAATCCCAGTTCGGTGCATGACGAAAGTTACCAATGGTTATGAAATTGTGGCGCTCAGTAAAAGAGGTGGTTTTGTCAGGGAGTTTTGAGAGGTTAACCATGAAAGGAAGATGATGAAGTAAGGTTGCATCAATTTTATAATGGTCAGTAAGAAGAGACATTTCGAATGGTGAAATAATGAGCGAGAGGTCGCATCGCATAATAGCGGCTATTTCTCGTTTTGCAAGATTACTTGATAAGTCAGAGCTAGTTAAATTCCGGTCTTGTTTAAATGCCATGTGGCGAGCGGCACGTAGACATTGTAAATCTACAGTATCTAATATTTTCACAGCATTGGGACAATATTTATCGACTCGCCAGCCAAACTGTTCTTCCATCATAAATCGATCAAATATAACGATATTAGGTTGATACTGAGTAATATATACATCAAAGCTATTACAATTGAGTTTAATATTTTTGCTTCTGACACCTTCTGCATTAAGAGCAGCCATGTGATCCGTTTCTTGGGCGGGTGTTGCAAACTCGATTTGCCAGTTTTGTTTTTTTAATAACCTCAAAACTGACAACATACGGCTACCGGCAGCAGAAGAGTCAGGTTCCGGCCATACATAGCCAATGACGAGTACCTTTTTCATTATGGCGGGTTCATACGGGCTTTAATTCATCAATTTCTTCCTGTACTAAAGCTGTAATAGTACTTCCTGAGCTAGGAATGAAATCTATTTCACTAGTAAAAAATTGAAGCTGCCTTTTTTCATTGAAAGAGAATAATGGAATAGCTCGCCTACCATACTGCTCTTTATAATCCTCATATGTGAAGCTATCGCTGATAGTTGTATGCCTAGTCTGTGCACCCTGACTGATTAAACTAGCTAGCTTTGAGAAGGTCGTGTCGTGACTAAATAAAACTTGATGGCCGTAGTTGATGGAAGTGCGTGAGTTTTGGTCTTCCTCTTTTTTTTCTGAGTCAGATTCTGAAGACAAAAAATAAATCTGGTTGCTACCAAATTCAGAACGGTAATGTTGACCAACTAAGGCATTATTTTCTTTTTGTGGAGACATAGCTACTAAGTGGCCTAGCCCCACTAAATCTAAGTGTCTACCTGCATGTTCAGAAATGGCGTTGCCATAATAACTTTTGAGACCCTCCATCCTTGCCGCTTTGATATTTGCCCAACTATCATCAGTGACTAAGATATTAAAATCATTATCGTTTAGTGCATGAGCTAGCATTCTAGAAACTGGATTAGAACCAATAATCAAGAAACCATTATCATCAGGTTCAGCAACACCTAATAATTTGGCTAGAAACTTTGAGGTAGTACCTTGGAGTATGACTGTGCCTATAATGATAGTGAAGGCTAGAGGTACTAGTAGCTCGGCATCTTTTACGCCATGTTCTTGTAATCTCAATGCAAATAAAGCCGTAACAGCCGCAGCAACAATTCCGCGGGGGCCAATCCAGCTAATTAAGAATTTTTCTTGCCAAGTTAAGCCGGAGCCTATTGTTGATAATATAACTTTGAAGGGTCTGGCAAATAACTGGATGAATAAAAACAACCCGATTGCTGACCAACCTAATGCAGTGAACTGAGAGAAGTCTAAGCGAGCAGACAGTAATATAAAAAGACCTGAAATTAATAGAATACTCAAGCTTTCTTTAAAGTTTAATATTTCATCCACCGGTACGTTTTTCATATTAGCTAACCATATTCCCATGACTGTTACGGCTAATAAACCAGACTCTTCTGATAAATAATTAGATAGTGCAAAGACTGCAAATACAAGAGCTAATGTAGCAACATTATGGAGATACTCTGGCATATGGTGTCTGCGTAATACCAAACCGAAAAGGTAGGCGGGGATAGCACCAATGAAGGCCCCTATAAATAATGTTTTGCCAAATATCATAAGGGTATGTTCTAAAGAAGCATGCCCTTGTAGCTGAATGGATAAAATAACTTCAAAAACGAGGACAGCTAAAATAGCACCTAAAGGATCGATGACAATACCTTCCCAACGCAGAATATTCGAGATGGTTCGGTTAGGCTTTACGGTTCTTAAAATCGGAACAATTACGGTGGGTCCAGTGACAACCATCAAGGCACCGAAGAGAATAGAAAGGTCCCAAGAAAAACCGATGATTAAGTATGTGCCTACAGAAATTGCAGCCCAGGTGATTAGAACCCCCATAGTCAACATATTTCTTACTACTTTGTGTAAATCACGAATCTCTTCAAACTTTAAAGTTAAACTGCCTTCGAAGAGAATGACAGCAACGGCGAGTGACACCATAGGAAATAATAAGTCACCGAAAAGTGTTTCTGGATTAAGTGTACCTGTGAGGGGACCTAAAATAATACCGGCAAAGAGCAGAAAGACAATAGCAGGTAATTTGACCCACCAAGCAAACCACTGGCAAAGGATGGCAACTACACCTATGGTAGATAGTGCAATAATTGCTTGCTCGTGCATTAAGCTACTTCCCTGTGGTTTGTGAAACAGCTCCTAATCTTACCTGAATAAGTGAAAAGCTCAATCTTGCTGTTTCAAGAGGTACTGATACTTTCTAGTATGCAATTAAGAAATGTATAGGATAAAGACTTAATCGTTCTCGACTTTTATTTTTTAATTTTTCCATAACATGCAATTCTGTAAGAGTTGACTTATTATAGTGGCTTGAATAACTTATGACAGAAATAAGCAGTGAGAATTAAGAATTGAGAATGGAGTTAAGAATAAAAATGGAGATCATTAAAAGGGGCTTACTTTTCTTTCTGACAGTGAGTCTATCCGCTTGTTCTTTTCTTATGGATGTAAAGCCAGAAGGCAATACTCTAAAGGAACTTCAGTCTTTTTATGTAATAGACGTTGACAGAGGGTTAAAAGAGAGTACTTCCTATGATGGAAAAGTGTTATTTGTTGCTCCAGTTAGAGTGACATCACAATTTAGACATAAAAGCCTCGTCTATAAAGTGGGAGACAATGCTTTTCAACCACAGACAGATCATCAGTTTTTTGATAGCCCGGAAGAAATGTTTACAACACAACTCCAGCGTTGGTTAATAAAAACAGGCATATTTAGTACTGTTATTACAGATAATAAACATTCTGCAGATCTCATCTTAGAAACCGCTGTGACCAGTCTTTATGGTGTCAAAATGGAGGGGCATCGTCCGCAATCTGTCATAGAAATGCAATTCTTTATAACGGATCGTCATCTTGTAGAAGACGACGTGATATTTCAAACAGGCTTGTCGATCGATATTGATATTGCAGAAACAACCCCGCCAAATGTCGTAAAAGGCTGGCAAACAGGCTTTAAAAAACTGCTGTCGACCTTAGAAGACGATTTAAGCCGTTATTTCCATAACAATACCCCCCGGTAAAGTCTTCCTACTAACGTGCATGAAATCGCCTTAAATGGTAAGATTATGTTTTCGTTGCTAGATAGCGCCTAATATTTATTTGGATGGTAAGTTAGATGACTGAAATCGCCTTAGAATTGGACACGATTGATATAGAAGATGAGATGAAGGAATCTTATCTAGCATATGCAATGAGTGTCATCGTTGGACGTGCCCTTCCTGATGTCAGGGATGGACTTAAACCAGTTCATCGTCGCGTTTTATTTGCCATGCGTGAGTTAAACAATAACTGGAATGGCTCTTATAAAAAGTCAGCTCGTATTGTTGGTGATGTTATTGGTAAATATCACCCTCATGGTGATACTGCCGTTTATGACACTATGGTTAGGATGGCGCAACCCTTCTCGATGCGATACATGCTAGTTGATGGTCAAGGTAACTTTGGTTCGGTTGATGGCGACTCTCCGGCGGCGATGCGTTATACCGAAGTGCGCATGGCAAAAATAACTCATGAAATGTTAGCGGATTTAGACAAAGAAACCGTTGACTTTACTGCCAATTATGATGAGTCTGAACATGAGCCATCTGTTTTACCGACAAAAATTCCTGCTCTACTAGTAAATGGCTCTTCGGGTATTGCAGTTGGGATGGCGACTAATATTCCACCTCACAACCTGACAGAAATCTTAAACGCTTGTATTGCGACGGTTGATCAACCTGATATTGATGTACCGGGTCTGATGGAACATATTCCTGGTCCTGATTTTCCAACAGCCGCTATGATTAATGGTGCTGGCGGTATTAGTGAGGCATATCGGACTGGGCGTGGCCGTGTTCATATTCGTGCTCGAGCCGATATTGAAACTAATGAAAGTACAGGCCAACAAAGTATCGTAGTCAATGAGCTCCCTTACCAAGTGAATAAAGCACGCTTATTAGAAAAGATAGCAGAACTGGTAAAAGAAAAAAAAATAGAAGGAATCACAGCTTTACGTGATGAGTCGGATAAAGATGGAATGCGGATGGTAGTCGTTCTCAAGCGGGGCGAAGTACCAGAGGTGGTTCTTAATAATCTCTACAAACAAACACAAATGCAAACAGTGTTTGGTATAAACATGGTGGCTATTGTTGATGGTCAGCCGCGTTTATTAGGATTAAAGGCGATTATTGATGCCTTTATTCGTCATCGTCGTGAAGTTGTTACACGACGGTCATTGTTTGAGCTACGTAAAGCTCGTGATCGTGCCCACATCTTAGAAGGTTTAGCGACCGCATTAGCTAATATTGACGAAGTAATTAATTTGGTCAAGTCTTCAACTAATCCAGCTGAGGCCAAAGAAGCTTTATTAGCCAAAGGTTGGGGGTCGAAAATGATCCTTGAAATGCTTGGTGCTGCTGGTGCTGAAGCATCACGCCCCGAAGGGTTAGAGGCAGAGTTAGGTTTAGTTGATGGGGTTTACCACTTATCAACAACGCAAGCACAAGCCATTCTTGACATGCGTCTACATCGCTTAACCGGTCTGGAACAAGATAAGATTCTCGATGAATATCGTGAAGTACTAATAGACATTAGCAAGTTGCTAGCAATACTAAGCGACCCAGATAACCTGATGGCAGTAATTAGGGAAGAGTTAGTCAAAGTTAAGGAAGAGTATGGCGATGAGCGTCGTACTGAAATACTTGGTACGCATCTTGACTTGACATTAGAAGACTTGATTACCGAGGAAGAAATGGTTGTCACCTTATCTCATGCCGGTTATGCCAAAACACAGCAGTTGGACACATATCAAGCACAACGCCGCGGCGGAAAAGGTAAGTCTGCAACATCGATGAAAGATGAAGACTTTATTGAACATTTGTTCATCGCAAATACACATGACACGCTATTGTGTTTTTCAAGTGCAGGGAAAGTATATTGGAAAAAAGTCTATGAGCTACCACAAGGTGGGCGTGCGGCCCGAGGTAAACCAATAGTTAATTTATTACCGCTAGACGAAGGTGAGAAAATTAATGCTGTACTAGCCATTCGTGAATTTGAAGCTGATAAATTTATCTTTATGGCAACAGCTTCCGGTACTGTTAAGAAAACACCGTTAGTAGATTATTCTCGTCCAAGGGCCAACGGTATTATTGCCGTTGACTTAAAAGGTGGTGATAAATTAGTTGATGTCGCATTAACCGATGGACAGTCTGACATAATGTTGTTTAGTTCTGCTGGTAAAGTAATTCGTTTTGATGAAACTGATGTCAGATCAATGGGCCGTGTTTCTCGTGGTGTAAGAGGGATGCGGTTGCCGGAAGGCCAGAAAATAATCTCTCTTATAATAGCTCTCGATGAGGAGGGTGCTATTTTAACAGCAACTGAGTTTGGCTTTGGTAAACGTACACATCTGAAAGAGTACCGTGTGCAAGGGCGTGGTGGTCAAGGTATTATTTCAATCCAGACATCCGAACGTAATGGGAGTGTAGTTGGTGCTGTACAAGTACTTGACGAGCATCAAATCATGCTGATTACTAACGGGGGAACATTGGTTAGAACTCCGGTAAAACATGTTTCTATTGTGGGTCGAAATACTCAGGGTGTGAAACTGATTAATTTAACAAAGAAAGAAAAACTAGTAGGCCTTGAACGCGTACTAGAAGTAGAAGATGAAGACGCTGAAGATGCGGAAGCAGATTATGACGAAGCTTCGATTGAGGCTGACGAGTAACTCAAATAGGCGACCATCAAACTAATAATTGTTGATGGAAAAATTAGGCTGGGAAGGATAATAAGATGAGTGAAAAACAAGCCTTGCAGGCCATACGTCAAAAGATAGATGATATCGATTTGCAAGTACAAGTTTTGCTCAATAAACGCGCTAAAATGGCACAGGAAGTAGCCAGTATCAAAATAGCTAATGGTGAGCAGACTGATTTTTACCGGCCTGATCGTGAAGCCATCGTTTTACGTCAAGTTATGAAGCGTAATCAAGGGCCATTAGACAGTCAAGAAATGGCGCGCTTATTTCGAGAGATCATGTCTGCTTGCTTAGCTGCAGAAAAACCATTACAAGTTGCTTACTTGGGACCTGAAGGTTCATTCACTCAAGTGGCTACCCTTAAACAGTTTGGTGGTTCGATAGCGCCTCAACCAATGCCTACTATTGCTGATGTTTTCAATGCTGTGGAGCAGGGTAATGCCAGTTACGGCGTAGTACCAGTCGAAAATTCTACAGAAGGTATGGTCTCCCATACGCTAGATAGATTTATTACTACATCGCTAAAAATTAATGGTGAGGTTTCTTTACGAATTCACCACTACTTATTAAGTCAAGAAACAAGTCTATCTGATGTTGTTAAGATATATAGTCATCCCCAAGCCCTGGCACAATGTCGACAATGGCTCTCAAATCATTGTCCGGGTTGTGAGTTAATAGCAGTTAATAGCAACTCAAAAGCAGCAGAAATGGTCGCTAGTGAACGTGGAAGTGCTGCAATAGCAGCAAACAAAGCTGCAGAAATTTATAATTTAGTCACACTAGCAAGTAATATCGAAGACGAAATTGATAATACAACACGGTTTTTAGTTATCGGCCGACAGGATATTAGTCGGTCAGGCCATGATAAAACAGCTTTGTTAGTTTCTACTAAAAATGAGCCTGGTGCATTACATACCATACTTGAGCCGCTAGCGAAAAGTGGTATTACCATGACGCGTATTGAGTCAAGACCATCTAGACAAGGTGTTTGGGAATATGTCTTTTTTATTGATATCGAAGGGCATAGAGATGACACTGATATTGCTAAGGCCCTTGCCGAGTTAAAAGAGGCATCATCCATGTGCAGAGTACTTGGCTCTTACCCTAAGGCAGTTCTGTAAGAAATGAGGCTTTTATTAGCTAACCCAAGAGGGTTCTGTGCTGGAGTGGATCGTGCAATTGAGATTGTTGAACGCGCTCTAAAAATATTCGGTACTCCTATATACGTACGTCATGAAGTCGTACATAACCGTTTTGTTGTTGAAGATCTACGAGCCAAGGGTGCAATTTTCATTGAAGAAGTTAGTGAAGTTCCTGACGAGAGTATTCTCATTTTCAGTGCACACGGTGTTTCAAAAAAAGTCCAAGAAGAGGGTAAGCTTCGAGGGTTAAATATATTTGATGCAACTTGTCCATTGGTGACCAAGGTACACATGGAAGTAGCTAAATTTGAAAAGCAAGGAAAAGAGTGTATTTTGATTGGTCATGTTGGACATCCCGAAGTAGAAGGAACAATGGGACAATACACTTCGGACGAAGGAGGTATCTACCTTGTTGAAACACCGGAAGATGTGGCTAAATTGATAGTGAAAAACCCAAACAATTTGGCTTTCGTAACTCAAACGACTTTGTCTGTTGATGATACTTCAATAGTGATAGATGCATTAAAGCAACATTTTCCGGCCATCGAAGGTCCACGTAAAGATGATATTTGTTATGCGACACAAAATAGGCAAAATGCAGTAAAAAGTATGGCAAAGGAGTGTGATGTTCTAATGGTGGTAGGCTCTAAAAACAGCTCCAATTCTAATCGGCTACGCGAGTTATCAGAAAAATTAGCAACTCCAGCATACCTTATTGATAATGCGGGAGATATAAACCCAGACTGGTTAGAGGGTAAATCATGTATCGGGTTAACAGCAGGTGCTTCAGCCCCTGAGCTATTAGTCCAAAATGTAGTTGTACGATTAAAGCAGCTCGGGGTTTCACGGGTGAGTGAATTGGATGGCCAACTTGAAAAAATCGAATTTTCTCTACCTAAAGAATTGAAAGTGGATATCTCTGGCTTATCGCCACCACATTAACTTCTATGCCTTCTCTCCCTTTTACACCAGTCTTTTTATGGACAGATATTCTTATCTACCTCCTCTTAAGTGTTGTTATATATAGTGTTTTATATGTTCGCAAACATGCCCACTTAATAGCGCCGTGGAAGTTAGTTATAAAGCGTAAACGTGGTGTAATTTCAATCATGGTCCTGTTGTGCTATGTCTTTGTGGGGTTGCTGGACTCTATCCATTTTAGATTAGCTATCGACGGTCAGCAGAAATCGGAACAGCAACACTATGAAACCCAAGTAACGTCAGTGTTAGATTTAGCAATCATGCCACTACGAAAGCAGGTAGAAAAAACATATTCAGCACCATTTGCAACAAGATCTTTTTCACGTGAAATGCAGAAGGACGTATCTTCCGAACTTAGTTATGTTTATCCAAAGTTACATCACGGTGGAGCTCACCTTGAATCCGAAAAGCAAAAACTACAGGATATTTTATCGACAATTATTACAAGCAGTGTCAAAGCTTTAATCACCTGGTTACTATTATCAGCTTTATTGATCAACTATCTTGCTAAACGTTACGAAAACCTCTGGTTTAAGCAGTACAAAGATATAGTGTTAGGAAGTGCAAGGTACCCAGTTCGTACAATACTATTAATGCTTGGCATCATATTACTAACAGTATTCAACATAGCAGCTTTGAGTGTTGACTATCATGTTCTGGGCACAGATAAGGTAGGGCAAGATGTACTTTACCAGTCACTAAAAAGTATTCGTACGGGACTAGTTATAGGAACTTTAACGACGTTAGTGATGTTACCGCTAGCGATATCAATGGGTATCGCAGCTGGTTATTTTAGAGGCTGGATTGATGATGTTATTCAGTATGTTTATACGACTTTAAATTCGATTCCTGGTGTATTACTAATAGCAGCGGCAGTGTTAATGTTGCAAGTTTATATGAATAATCATCCTGAAAATTTTGTCACTATAACTGAGCGTGCTGATATGAGGCTACTATTCTTGTGTATTATTTTGGGTGTCACAAGTTGGACTGGTTTATGCCGTATTTTGAGGGGTGAAACACTGAAGTTGCGTGAGTCGGAATATGTTTTAGCTTCTAGGGCTCTTGGAGCAAGTAGCCTGAGTATTTTACACCGCCACATTTTGCCAAACTTAATGCACATAGTCATGATTTCTGTTGTACTTGATTTTAGTGGTTTGGTTCTAGCAGAAGCAGTTCTATCTTATGTGGGTGTTGGAGTCGACCCTTCAATGATAAGCTGGGGTAACATGATCAATAGTGCTCGTTTAGAAATGGCACGAGACCCTGTTGTTTGGTGGTCATTAACAGCTGCTTTCTTTTTTATGTTTCTTTTAGTCCTAGCGGCTAATTTGTTTGCAGATGTTGTTCGTGATGCTTTTGATCCAAAGGGGCATAAGCAGAATGACTGAATTATTAAAGGTGACAGGATTATCAACCGACATCGGGTCTGAAAAAAAGCCATTAAAACCAGTCGATAATGTGAGTTTTTGCATTGAAAAAGGAAAAACCTTTGCTTTGCTAGGTGAGTCGGGATGCGGGAAGTCATTAACTGCATTGTCTTTATTAAGGTTAAATCCGCAGCCTGTTAGCAGGATAGTGGCGGGCACAGTAGAGTTGGCAGGGCAAGATCTATTAGCTTTGTCAGAGGCGGACATGGAGCATATTCGTGGTCG